>ERZ1026796.2131-NODE-2131-length-11918-cov-3.724705_pt1 | contig 11918 bp, 9 predicted proteins | sample MGYA00520874_ERZ1026796 | MGnify/ENA primary metagenome ERZ1026796 (study PRJEB33270, sample SAMEA104284474) | anaerobic digester metagenome | biome: Anaerobic digester microbiome; feature: mesophilic sludge digester; material: Anaerobic digester biomass | place...
CATTGGTAATAGGATTATTTACCCAAATCTGCGTTTTCATTGGATAAAGCTCCCCGGTAGCAATCCCTGCACTATTAGTAATCGCTGGATTTATAAAAATACCTCCGGCGGATTGACTATTATAAACTGAAACTCCGGCAACAGGTAAACCGCTTAAATCGGTGCATTCAAGCCTGTAAGTGAACTTGGCAGAACAATAATTCGGTCCGCAAACAGCCGGCGAAACATCTTTTGCCCAACCATAAACATTTTCACCATCAAGATTGGAATAAAGTATTTGTACCGCACATTGAGTTCCATTTAGCGGACTTGCATCCTTTCATTAGAATTTTTGTTCATTTCTTTCTCCTTAATATTAGTCCGCTATTTTCAGGACACCTCACAACTTACATTCCCTTTGCCCTCTACTCTTCTTGCTTCCTTATTTATATTGACAGAATTCTGTAATTTCCAGAAAAGGATACATAAAACAAAAGTGAAGGACTATAATGCACTTACGGCAAGCTAAGGTGATAAAGAGTATCTTAAATGCCCTTTTTGGCGATTACAACGGAATTCAGGTTTTCGTTGCCCCCATAACTCTTTTGTATTGGATAGATAGTGGCAGTTTGCTATCTTCCGCTACCAGTTTGCTTAGTTTTCGGATGCATTATTTGCCCTTGCTTGCCTTTTTAATTATCTTTGTGTTCAGTGTTTTTATGCTGATAAAAATCAAGTTACTATACAACTGCAATAATAGCGAATATTTAGATATGGTAATTCAATTTAATGTTAGCGTGATGGCTTTGGTGTTAATCGGTTTAATAATTTATGCCATTTCCAGTTTTCTGGCGTATTTTTACGGGATAAAGGGTACTGTAAAATCGGGTCTGCTTTTGTTATTCAAACTCTATACCGTGTTTCTTATTCTTTATCATTATTTATTTAATGTGGTTTTAACTCCCTATTATCAAAAGCAGTATGGTCATCCTAGAGCTTTGAAAGCGTTTCTTTCTTGGGCACGGAACAATAAATTCCTTCTTTTCCGTTATATTTTACTTATTTTGCTAGTCGTTTTCTTTGCTGTGCGTTTCTATCAGTTAATCCTGCGTTTTGCTCTGATGCCGTTAATCGGCTTTATTGACAAATATACCGGCATATCTATTAAATTCAAGCTTTATCCCTTTGTTATGATAGAAGATATCTTTGTGAATGTGTTAGTGCTTACTGGTGCATTTTTGGTATCCAATCTATTTTTCTTTCCCCTTATCTGGGTATTAAAATATTTAGTTAATCGTTTCATACCTTTCAAAAATCTATTGAGGACAAGCTATGCCCAAAGTGCGTAAAAAGAAACTGCGTAAGGTTAAGCGTCGGAGAAAAGGTGGTAATCCGGGAATTTTTATTCTGACAGGATTCATTTGCTGTTTCTTGATATGGATAATTATAAAAGAGCCCGCGGATAAGAATTCCGAGCTCGCTAAAACCGAAACGGTTTCTAAAAACAGCGAACTACCGGTTAAACCAAAGAAAAAAACCAAAAAAGAAGTGAAGGCAATTTCTCCAAGCTCAACACAGATATTAACCAAGGACAAAAAAGCCCAGGAAACCACTATAGACAATACAAAAAACACTCCAGAATCGGTAATTACTACAACCATTGAAAAACTTGGCATCCCCAAGTCCTATTTCCGCAAACGCAATACGGAAAACTTAACTATATTCAATGTGCCCATTGATAAATCGGAAATGGACCTCGTTTATGCTAATATGATTTTCAAAGGTGAACTGGAACGCAATGGAGCTAAATTTATCAAGGGAACGGATTCCACAGGAAAGCAGACATTGCTCTTCGGTTTTCCCGATACTGCTAAGCAGTATCAGATAAATATTTTTTACGATAACAAGCTATATCAGAAAAAACAGAAAAAACGCACTATTACTATCGTTGTAGATGATTTTGGAACAATTGGCGGTGATTTGCTTAACGGTTTTCTCGCTTTGGACAGGGAGGTTTGTTTTTCTATCTTTCCTGATGAAGAATACAGCGTGCAGACAATGAAACTGGCAAATGAACAGGGACGCTTAACTCTTATTCATATTCCTATGGAACCCATTGGTTACCCGGAAGTAAATCCGGGAAAGAATCCTATATTGGTTCAATATGATGCTCACCAAATTGATAAAATAATTTCCCGTTTTATAGAGCAACTACCTTATTGTGAAGGAGTGAACAATCATATGGGGAGTTTGGCGACTACCGATGAAGATGTGATGAATGCTGTGATGGCTGTTTTGAAAAAATACAATAAATTCTTTCTGGACAGTCGTACTACAAATGTTTCCGTTGCCTATTCGGTAGCCCAAAAAAATCATTTAAAGTCATACCGCAATGACCTTTTTCTGGATTCTCCCAATATCAGTCAATCCACTATGGATGCTAAACTGAACCAGATAATAGAACTTTCCAATCGTAAACAAAATGTAATTGCTATTTCCCATTGTCATAATTATGACAAACTGGATTATTTAAAACGCATTATCAATCGTCTTAAAGCAGCAGGTTTCACTTTGATTCCTCTTACTGATATAGATAAATACAATGTCCCTGAAATACTTTAGAGGTTAAGTTATGAGCTTTCTTCAGGCAATCCTGATGGGTATTATACAAGGTCTTACGGAATTTATTCCGGTTAGCAGTTCCGGCCATTTGGTTTTAGTACAACATTTTTTTGGCATCGGTGATAGCGAAAACATTGTTTTTGAACTCTTTATGCACTTGGGAACCCTGCTTGCTGTTCTGGTCTTTTTTCGCAAAACCCTCTGGGAGCTTATACAGTCACTTTTTTCCTGGGGAAATACTGTTAATCGTGAGCAGCATCGTAAAAACCGTACTTTAGTTTATTATCTTATTATTTCCACTCTGGCTACAGGTATTATTTATCTTCTTTTCGGTAACTACGAAGAAGCTGTTTTTAAGATGCCGATTCTGGTTGCTGTTTTTTTGCTGGTTACCGGTTTTATAGTTTTTGTTTCCGATTATTTTAAAGATAAAGGTATTCCTGCTTCTAATATCGGTTTTTTGCGTTCCGTATTAATCGGAATAGGGCAGGGCATTGCTATTATGCCTGGTATTTCCCGTTCGGGAACTACGATTGCCTGTTCTTTGGCTACCGGAATGAAACGCAAGGATGCAGCACAATATTCTTTTTTATTAAGCATTCCGGCAATTTTGGCAGGTAACTTTTCTCAATACAAAGAATTTGCCAAGCTTGAATCACAGCAGTTATTAAATTATATAGCGGGTTTTGTTTGTTCCTTTCTTGCCGGCTATCTGGTTATTGCCTTTTTAATTCGTTTAATTGAGGTTAGCCGATTGAAATATTTTGCTTTTTACTGCTGGATTATTGGCTTATTATCCATTATTTTAATAGCTTTGGGCTTTTAATGGAAGTCACACTTTTTGCCCTTGATTTTACTGCTGATAAAGTTCGTTTGGGCTCTTCCTATTTGCTTACGGGAACCGATTCCTATCTGGTGGATAGAGTTTTAGATACAATAAGAGCTAAACTAAAAAAAAAAGAAAATGCAGATACTTTTATTATCTACGGTGATGAAGTAAAAAGCCCTGAACTGGCTGACCTGTTGGATACTTATTCCATTTTTTCTTCTACCAAGCTGATTATCATTAAAAATGCAGAATCACTTAAGACCAAAGAAATGAATATCTTAGCTGATTATTTCTCTTCTCCTTCGGAAATTCAAAGTTTAGCTATTGTAACTGAAAAAGCAGATGCCCGCTATGACTATTGGAAGAAAATAAAAGCAGGAACTTTGGTTATAAATTGTGACCCGCCACCTTATGGAGGTGCTATTCGTGCCTGGTTGGATAAAGCATTGAAAGATATTAATAAAACGATGACTGATAAAGCGATTGAAGAATTTCTCAGCCGGATTGAACTTGATTATTATAACGCTGCAAATGAACTTACGAAGCTGGATTTACTTACCGGTAACCGAAAAACTATTACCGAATCAGATATTATTCTAAGTTTGGGAACTTCCCGCTCTGGAACGCTGATTGATTTTTATCGTGCTCTTGGACGAAAACAGGCAAAACAGTCAATAGAAGCAATGGAAAAAATGCTTTTTGCCGATTGGAAACCCTTGCAAATCCTCTTTCAGCTTACACGGTTCTATTCTAATATCTGGAAAATATTGCTCCTGAAAAAAGCTCATATTTCCGATAAAGAAATCATTGCTAATCATCTTAATGATATTTATGCTACACAGAGGAAAGAAATTCTGGATTTATCCCGTTCCTATAATCTTGCTTCGCTGGAGAATATTTTTGCCCTCCTGCTGGAAACAGACCAACAGTTTAAATTAACCGTTGCTGAGCCGCAAATTTTGCTCTGCAATTGTTTGCTTAAAATTCTGGATGCATAATGCGAAAAACAGGGATCTTATTGCATATCAGTTCTCTGCCTTCCGATTTTGGCATCGGAGATTTCGGACCTGAGGCAATCCGTTTTGCTGAATACTTGAAAGCTGAAGGATATACCTATTGGCAGATATTACCTGTAAATCATTGCGGTTATGGCAATTCTCCCTATAATCCGCTATCTGCTTTTGCTTTAAATCCTTATTTCATCAGTCCGGAACTTCTCTATCAACAGGGTTATATCAATCAGCTTATGCTGGAATCAGTAAAAATTCCCCGCAGTAATATTACCCGTTATGAACAGGTCTATACCCTGAAAGATAAAATGCTGGCTCAAGCAACTGCTAACTGGATGCTTACCAATAACCTGGATGAATATATTGAAGAAAGTGCTTCCTTGCTTAAGCCATACTTAACCTTTCTCTCTTTAAGCAAAATCTATAACGATACCTGCTGGTATAACTGGAATGAGGAACATCGTAATTACAGTGAAAAGCTCTATCAAAAAGTCCGCTCAATGGATACATCCTATTTTAACCTGCGAGCAGTTACTCAAGCAATGCTGGCTGAACAGTTATCCTGGTTTAAAGCACAGTTACATAAATTGGGTATTGTTCTGATTGGGGATTTACCGCTCTATCTTGCTTACGATAGCGCTGAGGTTTGGGCTCATCAGGAATATTTTGATTTAGATAAACAAGGCAGGCGTCTACATTTTGCCGGGGTTCCTCCCGATGCTTTTGCGGAAAAAGGTCAGCTTTGGGGCAATCCTTTATACAAATGGGATGTTTTAAAGCAGGAGGGATTTTGTCTTTTTATAGAAAGAATAAAGCAGGCACTTAATTATTTGGACATTTTGCGTTTAGACCATTTTATCGGCTATGTGAACTTTTGGCAGGTGGAACCGATGATTGATGCTAACGGTCAACCAGTTTTACCTGACAATGCCATTCAGGGTTCCTGGGTGCGTGCTTTGCCGGAAGATTTCTTTACCACTTTGTTACAACATTTTACCATAGAGCGTTTTATTGCTGAAGACCTGGGAATTCTAAATGATGATGTTTGCAGTATCCTGGAACGCTTTGGTTTTCCGGGAATGATTGTTTTGCAATTCTGTTTTGAAGAAAGCGTTCCTGATGTGAAAAAATACCCTCCGGAGCGTTGGCTTTATACAGGAACCCATGATAATCAAACCCTGCGTGGCTGGTTTGAATCACTTTCTCCCGATTCGCCATCCTATAAACATTTACAGGAATATTGTGTTTTACATAAATTTACTGATTGTCAAGCAATGTTAAATGCGGAAAACATTCATATCATTATCCGCAATATTGCTCTCTCTTCCAGTTGCCGACAGATTATTTTTCCCTATCAGGATATTTTAGGATTGGGTGATGAGGCAAGAATGAACATCCCGGGAACTGCTTTGGGAAACTGGCAATGGCGTCTGGAAGATTCTTTTTATTCAAATAAATAAAATATAATAAAGGAGAAAAAATGCCAAAACTTATGCTTTTGGGTGATGAAGCCCTTGCTCAAGGAGCTCTGGATGCCGGAATATCAGGTTTTTACGGTTACCCGGGAACTCCTTCCACAGAAATCATTGAATATGCTCAAAGGTCAAAACAGGCGGAGGAAAATAAAATTCACCGCACCTGGAGTTCCAACGAGAAAACCGCTTTGGAAACAGCTTTGGGTATGAGCGCTTTAGGAAAAAGAGCGATGGTTACAATGAAACATGTAGGGTTAAATGTAGCAGCCGACCCTTTTATGAATTCTGCTGTAACCGGAGCCAGCGGTGGTTTAATTGTTGCTGTTGCCGATGACCCTTCAATGCATAGTTCTCAGAATGAACAGGATAGCCGTTATTATGGTCATTTTGCAATGCTTCCTGTTTTAGAACCAAGTAATCAGCAGGAATGTTATGATATGGCTTTTTATGGTTTTGAGCTATCAGAAAAGTTCCATATTCCTGTGCTTTTACGGTTAACAACGCGTTTGGCGCATTCGCGTCCCGGGGTTGTCAGACGCAATCCTTTACCGCAAAAAGGAATGAAGAAGCCGGAAGATATGTTTCAGTTTATGCTTTTACCTGCTATAGCCCGAAAAAAGTATCAACATCATCTTTCCCTGCAAAAGGATTTTCTGGCAGAATCCGAAAATTCATCCTGTAATTTTTATCAGGATGCGAAATCCCGCAAAATTGGTATTATTACTACCGGTTTGGCTTATAACTATCTGCGGGAAGCATATCACGGCGAAGAAATTCCTTATCCTGTTCTTAAAATATGTCAATACCCTCTGCCGGAAAAGCAAATTCATCAGCTTTATGATACTTGTGACGAATTGCTGGTTATTGAAGAAGGAATGCCCTTTGCCGAAGAAATGATTAAGGGTCTTGCCTTTCCGGGTTTGAAACCTGTTCATGGTCGTTTGGATGGTTATCTTCCCCGTGCCGGTGAACTTAATCCCAATCTTGTTGCTAAAGCACTTTCTTTACCTGATACAATAGGTAGACCTGTTCCCGAAATTGTAGTTGGCAGACCTCCTGCCTTATGCGTAGGTTGTCCTCATTCCGATACTTTTTTGTCCTTGAATGAAGTAATGGCGAATTATGGCAGAGGCAATGTTTTCAGCGATATTGGCTGTTATAGTTTAGGTTTTATGCCACCCTATAATTCCATCAATTCCTGTGTGGATATGGGTGCTTCAATTACTATGGCAAAAGGGGCAGCCGATAGTGGACTCTTTCCTGCTGTAGCTGTTATTGGGGATAGCACTTTTTGCCATTCAGGAATTACCGGGCTATTGGATTGCGTTTACGATAAAGCCAATGTGATGATTATCATTCTGGATAATTCCACCACTGCAATGACAGGTGGACAGAATTATACCGGTTACGGAAAACTGGAAGATATCTGTTTGGGTATAGGAGTAGAAAAAGAACACATTCGCGTGTTTGTTCCTCTCAAGAAAAATTATCCCGAAATTATCCAAATATATAAAGAAGAATTGGCTTACAACGGTGTTTCTGTTGTAATTGCCCGTCGGGAATGCATTCAGACCTTAAAGAAAAAGAACAAATTGGAGACACCAGAATGAAAAAGGATATAATACTTGCCGGAGTAGGCGGACAGGGCATTTTAACCGTTGCTGCTATTTTAGGAACCGCAGCTATCAAACGCGGAATGAATTTGAAACAAGCAGAAGTGCATGGAATGAGTCAACGGGGGGGAGATGTGCAATCCCATTTACGCCTTTCCGATGAAACAATTTGGAGTGATTTAATTCCTTTTGGCTCTGCTGATATGATTTTAAGCGTTGAACCACTGGAAGCATTACGCTATCTGCCTTATTTAAAAGATGACGGCTGGATTATTACTAATTCCACACCTTTTAAAAATATTCCCAATTATCCCCCGGAAGAAGATATCTATGCGGAAATCAAAAAAATACCTAACTATGTTCTGCTAAATGCCGATGCTAAAGCAAAAGAACAAAATGCCAGCAGGAGTATGAATATTGTTGTTTTGGGAGCCGCAATTAAACACCTGGGTTTCAGCTCTGAAGAAATCGCTGAGGCAATCAAAACCATCTTTGCTCCCAAAGGTGATGCAATCGTAGAGGCAAACCTGCGCGCTTTGCAAGCCGGTGTTGATAATTAGGGCTTTCTGATTTCTCTTTTCCGGAATAAGGAGTCGTCACTATGCAAGTCAGGAGTCGTCACTGCTATAAATAGTTATACACATCCCACAAATTCGTTTGGCAGTGAGGACTCGTGACGACTTGTTTCACGCAGATTTTGCTGATTACACAGATATTATATGATTACTGTCGTCAGGGGTCATTTGTGCCTTGATATCTTTTACCTGAGAGATAAGTTTTTGGGTACATTTGGCTCATAACGGCACTAGTATAGATTTTGTTGTTATTGCTATTCAATAATCCTAAAAATCTCTTTAATCCTGTTCATTCCTAACCTCTTATCCTCAAAATCCTGAAATCCTAAAATCCTTGTTTCTAAAATCCTCATCGCTTTTTTGCTGCCGCTTTAACAAATTCTCTAAATAGCGGATGCGGATTTATAGGTCTGCTTTTAAATTCCGGATGGAACTGCACTGCCACAAAGAAATCCAATTCAGGGTATTCTACAATTTCTACCAAAAGTCCGTCTGGGGATAAACCGCTTATTTTAAGCCCCGCATTTTGTATTGCCTCGCGATAGTCATTATTAAATTCATAACGATGCCTGTGTCTTTCGCTGATGCTTTCTGTTTGATAAGCCGAAAATGCTTTACTGTTTTTCACCAAGTTACATTTATAAGCTCCTAACCGCATAGACCCGCCAATTTTTTCCAGATACAATTGATCTTCCATCAAATGGATAACCGGAGCGGGAGTTAATTCATCAAATTCAGTGCTATTCGCCTTTTGCAAATTGCATAAATTCCTGGCACATTCAATAACGGCTGTATGCATTCCCAGGCAGATACCCAAATAGGGAATATTGTTTTCCCTGGCATATTTGGCAATTGCGATTTTACCTTCAATACCTCTAACGCCAAAACCACCGGGAACAAGAATACCTTGAACTCCTCTAAGTTCCCTGGTAATATCTTCTTCCTGAAAATTGCGTTCGCTATCTATCCAGACAATTTCCACCTTTTTCAATAAAGCGGAACCCGCATGCAAAAGTGCTTCTCCAATACTTTTATAAGCATCCTGATGCCGAATATACTTTCCGCAAACGGCTATAGTAACGGTTTCCCTTGCATTTTTAGTGTTTTGCAAAAACTGCAGCCAATCCTGCATAACGATTTGCCTCTGTTCCAATTGGAAATGCTGACAGATGATTTCCGGCAGACCTGCTTTCTGAAAATTGAGCGGAATTTCATAAACGCAATCTACATCTATAGCATTGATAACATTTTCTCGCGGAACATTGGTAAAAAGAGCTATCTTATCATAGATATCCTCAGCAAAAGGTTTTTCACTTCGGCAGAGCAAAACATCCGGCTGAATACCTATTTCCCGTAATTTATAAGCACTATGCTGTGAGGGCTTGGTCTTCAATTCTCCTGCTGACTTCACAAAAGGCACATAGGTTAAAAGGATATAGAGCGTGTTGTAATAACCCAGGTCTAATCGTAACTGACGCACTGCCTCCAGAAAAGGTAAACTTTCAATATCGCCAACCGTTCCGCCAATCTCTGTAATTACAATGTCATAATCATCTGCCAAACGCTGAATTCTACCTTTAATTTCATTTGTTATATGTGGAATAACCTGCACCGTTTTGCCTAAATATACACCCTGGCGTTCATTTTCAATCACGCTTTCATAAATCTGACCTGCGGAATTGCTGGAATACCTGGTTAACGCTTCATCCACAAAACGCTCATAATGCCCTAAATCCAAATCTGTTTCTGCTCCATCATCCGTTACAAAAACCTCGCCATGTTGAAAAGGACTCATTGTTCCCGGGTCTACATTCAAATAAGGATCAAACTTTTGCAGCACGACCTTATAACCCATTGATTTTAATAAAATACCGATGGAAGCGGTGGCAATGCCCTTCCCCAAAGAAGAAAGCACGCCACCCATTACAAATATATATTTTGCCATTCAGGTTATCTCTTATAACATCTTTTTCACTTCGGCAATGGATTCTCTGATTGCTTCCACGGTATATGCCAAATCCTCATCCGTATGCCGATAACAAATATAGCCGTGATGATATGGTTGCATAAAGACCTTGCGCCGAATTAACTGGGTGTAATATTCTGTCCGCAGCTGTTTATAACGCCCTATTTCATCTTTTTTAAAGGTTATATAAGGCATCCAGGGTGCTCCCGTAAAATTAACCGGCTCATCTGATTCTTCCACTACTTTTTCTACTTCCGCTCCAAACTTTCTTCCTTTTTCTGCTATTACATCCAAAATATGGTCTCTTTCTAAAATTTCAATTGTTTTGATAGCGGCTACAATTCCATCGCTATTAGGGAAAAATGTTGACGAGAGAAATACCTTGTCTGTCATCACCTGCATATATTCTTCCTTGCCTACCAGAGCAGCAATAGCATAACCATTTGCCATTGCCTTTCCGAAAGTGGATAAATCAGGTGTTACCCCAAACAATTTTTGCGCTCCTCCTAAGCTGCATCTGAAACCGCTGCGGATTTCATCAAAAATCAGCAAACAATGATATTGATTTGCCAGTTCCCGCACTGCTTCCAGATAACCTGGTTTCGGCATTTGGACTTCTGCTCCATTAGGATGACCTACGGGGGTAATAATTATCCCTGCCATATCATCTTTATTGGCTTTCAGAATTGTTTCCAGGGAATCCAAATCGTTATAATGAAATTCATAAACATCTTCATAGAGTTTAGGAGGAATTCCACCTTTCACTTCTACACACCAATCGTGCCAACCATGATAACCATAACGCGCAATTTTGGTTTTACCTGTCCAACCTCGGGCAACGCGAATTGCAATTGTTGTAGCATCACTACCTGTTTTTACCAAAGCAGCCATTTCGCAACAGGGTATCAGTTCTCTCAGCTTTTTCACCAAAGTGTTTTGCCATTCCTGAGTGAGAGAAAAACAAAAACCCCTGTTCTTAATCTGATTGATAACTGCCTCATCAATTTCGTCTTCCCGATAACCAATGATAATAGGTCCGTAAGCACATAGAAAATCAATGTATTCGTTACCGTCAACATCAATAACTCTGCCGCCTTTGCCTTGCTCAAAAAAAATAGGATACTCACCCTGAACAAAATTGTAGGGTCTTCTTATCCCGGCAACGCCACCGGGAACAAGTTGCTTTGCCTCTTCAAAAAGAGACATACTTCTGTCTAATTTCAACCTTTCTGACATTTTATATACTCCTTGATGTTATATAGTTCAAAGTTCTTAGTTCAAAGTTCAAAGTTTAGCACGCAGATTTCGCAGATAAAAAGATAATAGGTCTGAGATGAACAGGATTATAGAGATTTAAGGGATTTAATAGGTCTGGGATGAACAGGATTATAGAGATTTAAGGGATTTAATAGGTCTGGGATGAACAGGATTATAAGGATTTAAGGGATTTATTACCTTGAATGTTCTTCCATAACTAATATGAACATCCAAGTTTCCTTTCCATCCTGTCATCTTCTCTTTTCACTATTCACCCTTCACCGTTCACCATTCACTGTTCACCATTCTCCATTCTCCATTCTCCATTTATTCTCTTTCTCTCTTTTTCTCTTTGTTCAAATATCCTCTTTCTCTCTTTGTAAAAAATCTTTCGGTGTATTCGGTGTTTTCGGTGGCTAAAAATAACCATTTCACCCTTCACCGTTCACTTTTCACCGTTCACCGTTCCCAGAGCGTAGCAATTCCCATTCCTCCTCCAATACACAATGCCGCCAATCCCTTTTTCGTTTCTCTGCGTTTCATTTCGTGCAGTAAGGTAACAATTATTCTTGTTCCGCTTGCTCCAATAGGA
>ERZ1026796.2133-NODE-2133-length-11914-cov-2.425554_pt1 | contig 11914 bp, 14 predicted proteins | sample MGYA00520874_ERZ1026796 | MGnify/ENA primary metagenome ERZ1026796 (study PRJEB33270, sample SAMEA104284474) | anaerobic digester metagenome | biome: Anaerobic digester microbiome; feature: mesophilic sludge digester; material: Anaerobic digester biomass...
AGATAACCCATGCCCAGAAAGAAACGAGGCCCGCAGAGCCACATCGCCGCGGCGATGTACGCCCTCAATCAGCGCCGATTGCAGGTCTGGATCCCGTTCTTGAAGGCCAAGATCGCCGAGCTTCGAGCGCGCATCGAAGACAAACGGTTGCACGAGGCCGAATGATGTCACTGCGCACCTTTATCCGCATTGCGGCGCTGGCCCTGGGGCTCTTTCTTTTTTCGCCCCTATTGTGGCGGACCGCCGGGCCGTGGCCACTGTTCGCCGGGTTGGGGCTGTCGGTCACGACCGTGGCCTACCTGTTCCTGGCCTCTAGGCAGGGGAAGGTCTCCCGCTGGCAGATCCGCTATCGGATGGAAACGCGGCAGGTCAACGAGCGTCTGGACGCCACCCTCGCCTTCCTGGTGGAGCACGCCGGTCACGTCGCCCTGGAGGCCAACGGCCGGGGGCTCTTCCTGGAGGCGCCGCCCGCCTTTGACCGCTACGTGCAGGCCCAACTGGAGCGGGCGCTGCCCGAGGCCAGGGTCAGCCGGGTAGACCACGACCGGCATGCGACACGCGGGGATGCTTTTTACCTCTGTCTGGACCCGCTGGCCGGTGATCCGCTGCGCTGGGCCACTGAGGCGCAGAATTGCCGAGTGCGCCTGCATCTCCACCGGGGCGTGTATGCCACGCTGGTGGCCCAGGCTGCCCACGAGACCCCGCCGCTCGGCGCCTGGTTGCACATCCCTGCACCTGACCCGCTTGCGGTCCGTCTGTGGCTCAAGCTCCCGGTTTGGGACGAGCTATCGACCCGGCTCCGGCCCAGCCACTTGCTACCCCCCACCGGCGACGGCGCCGTCTATTCCAGCCACTCGCGCCTGCTCCACCTGGCCCCGCCCGACAGCTACCGGGCCAACGGCGACCGGCACCTGGGCGAAACGACGGACGGCAGAATGCTGTCTCTGAGCCGCTCGGTTCCGCTATTCACTGCCGGCGCGCCCGCCTCGTTCCTGGTCGAGCAGGCGCACGCTGACCTGCGGGCCGGCCGGGCCGTGGTCGTCGTCTCGCCCCGGCGGCGGGTGCTGAACCTCATCCAGCGGGACGCGCAGGTAGTGACCTACTGGCTGGACCTCGAAAACATCCGCGCTTCGGCCCACCTGGCCGTCGCCGGCGCCGAGGAGTGGGACGGCCTGGAGGTGGAGACGGTCATCGGCCTCGTCGAGACCTTTCTGACCGATTTGGGCCTCGACCTGCACCTGCCCGCCGTGCGGACCCTGGTCCGGCAACTGGTGCACATCCTGGCCGCCTCGGCCCGGGCCACCGGCCACGACTTTGCCTTCACCGACCTGTACGCCATCGCCCAGAGCACCCAGACGCTGCGCGCCTTCCTGGCCGACCTGCAGGCCCTGGTGCCCGGCCTCGATCCGGAAACACAGGCGAGCATCGGCTATCTGGTCGAACAGCTGGAGGGCGATGCCGGCTACGTCCAGGTTGTCACCGTGCTGTCCATGCTGCGTGCCGTGCTCAGCCCGCTGCGCAGCGGCGCGATGCACATCCTCTGCCAACCGCCGTTCGTGAACGCGGCCCAGGTTTTGAAGAGTGGTCGCCTGCTGCTGGTCCCCACCACCAATGCCGACTTTCCCGAGTACGACCGCTTCCTGGCGGCCATGCTCGACCTGACCCTCAGCCGCGTGCTGGCAGCTAGCGGGAAGGAGTTCCGCCTGGCGCTTCATCTACACGACCCCCACCACCGCTATGGTCCCGAGAGTGGGCGGCGGTGGTTGGGCCTGGCCCGGCGCGACAGCCGGCTCTCCCTGCTCGTGGATGTGCAAGAGCCGGATAGGCACACTGTTCGAGGCGGGCAGGAAGGGGAGCTCGTCTTCCGCTGCTCCGAATCCCAGGCTTCCACCCTCATCCAGGATTGGAGCCTGGACTACACCGCCACAGAGTTGACCGAGTTGCCCAGCGGCACCGCCCTGGCCCGGCTGCCCGGACTGCCCGCGCCGGTCACGGTGCAGACAGGGGGTGAATTGTGAAGCGACCAACCCTTGTAGCCATTGCGCTCCTAGTGGTTTTCGGCCTGAACGTCGCAATTTCGCTGACGGTGGAGCAGTCGCCACTTCTCGCCTTTGCAGGAGCGTTCCTGACCACGTTCACTGTGGTCACGGTCGACCTGGTCACGACCGGTCTCCGCCGCCGGGCGCGCCGTGCTTTGCTACCGGTCATGGCAATGCCCACACAGCCTGCGGAAGAGGAAGTGGCACCGGCCGCTCCTGCGCCTATCGAACCCCAAGAGGAGTTGTGGCTGCCCCCGCTGCCCGAAGCTGGCGACGGCTTGTGGGTCACGCCAACCCTCCCGGAGTCGGAAGAGACCCATCCAGCACCCGCGAGTCCGGCCGACCTCGTAGGGCATCACATCGGCCCCTACCAGATCCTGGAGCAGATCGGCCAGGGCGGCATGGCCACCGTCTACCGCGGATTCCACGCCGAGTTGGACCGCCAGGTGGCCATCAAGGTGCTGGCCGGGGCGCTGCCGACCACGCCCGAGTTGGTTCAGCGCTTCCAACGCGAGGCCAGGACCATCGCCGCGTTGCGCCATCCCCACATCGTGCAGGTCTACGATTTCGGCCCCCTGGGCGACACCTACTACCTGACCATGGAGTACGTTGAGGGCAGCGACCTGGCGGCCGAGATGCGGCAGCGGCGCGAGATAGAACAGCCTTTCAGCAGGGACGAGATCCTGCACCTGTTGGGCCAGGTGGCCGAGGCACTGGACTATGCCCATGCCCAGGGCGTCATCCACCGCGACGTCAAGCCGGGCAACGTGCTGTTGACGGCGAGGTCCGGAGCAGGCAGCCTGGGCCAGGCGATCCTGACCGACTTTGGCCTGGCAACGCTGCGCCGGACGCGGGCGACGCTGATCACGACCATCGGGCAGAACGTGCTTGGCACGCCGGAATACACAGCGCCGGAGCAGGCCCTCGACGCCCAGGCGGCTAACCCGCAGTCCGATATCTACTCGTTGGGCGGCATCCTGTACGAACTGGTCACCGGCCACCTGCCATTCGAAGGGGATTCGGCATTGAGCATCGCCCTGATGGCCATCAGCTCCGATCCGATGCCGCCGCGGGCGCACGTGCCCGACCTGCCCGGCGCCGTCGAGCGGGTCATCCTGTGTGCCCTCGACAAGGAGCCGAAGCGGCGCTTTGTCACCGCGCGAGCCATGGTCGAGGCGCTGCACCGGGCGTGGAGAGAGGGGGGTGTCACACCATGACAGGGACTCCCAGGGACAAAACCGGGACCCCGGCGCTGAGGCGCTGCTTCCTGCTGCTACGCAGGGATGGAAGGAACGCGCCTCAGCGCCGGGGTAGCAAGCTAAAAGGGGGGTGCGGGGTACCGCCCCCCGGGCGCATGGGCATGCGGCCCGGCGCCGTGCGGGATGGGCACCGGCCGGGTGCGGGACGCTGCCACCGCTCCGCATGGCGATGCGCTTCCGCGGCGTGCGGGCCGGCTGCTTGCGGCTTTGCCTCAGCAGGCAGTTGCGCTCCGGCTCCTGCGCGCACCCCTGGGGGGTGCGACGCAGGGACGCCGGCGCGCCCGGGGGAGAGGCCATGACCCGGACAGGCCAGTACACCAAGCACATCCGGCTGTACGTGACCGAGGAGATGCACCAGTTCCTGCAGCTCATGGCCGAGCGCCACGATACCAGCCTGAACGACGTCATCCGGCAGGCACTGCGGGAATACCTGGACGTGCAGGAGGACGTGATGAGCAGCCGCAGCCGCCTTGGGCGGACGGTGGTGCGCCAGCTGGAGCTGATGCACCACCAACTGCTGCGGCAGATGACCCACATCGGCAAGCTGCTGCTGGCCGCCGCGATCCTGGTGTTGACCACGGGGCAGGGGCTCGACGCCGGGCAGGCGACCAAACAGATCGTCAGCCTGGCCAACCAGCCGGCGCTGGACAAGCTGCTCAGGACTGAGAAATGAAGTCGATTTGCAACTTTGGCTATGCGCGCGGCAAGCGAGGTGGGGGAAGTTTCCCGAACGTGCGCGGCCTGTTGAAGTACCTGCAATATAGGGACAACCGGGACGATCACATTCCGATGGCCGGTGGCCCCGAGCGTTGGGTGGACGGCGGGCTCGGGACCTGCTACCAGCATATCCTTTCGCGCCTGGACGAGCTGAGCCCGGCCAACCGCCACGCCTACTGCCACGCGCTGGTCATCTCGCCCGATCCGGAAGCGCTGGCCGGCGTCGAAGGCGACCCCTCCCCTGACGGGGATCTTCGTCAAGCCCGGTTCGTTGAAGCGGTCAGGGAGGCCATTGAAGAGTGGGAAGCGTGGCGGCTGGAGCACGACAGAAGGCCCCAGGTGGGACCCATCGAGTACAGCCTCGTCGTGCACCGCCCGGCGCGCGACTATGGGGAGCAGATGCACGCCCACGTCATCCTGGCGGCGGCCACGGAAGATCCGCTGACGCGGGAGCGCACGCCGCTGTACAACAACCGGGCCGAGATCGACGCCTTCAAGGAGACGGTCTACCGCCAACTGGATCGCGTCTACGAGCTCGACAGGGAGCGAGAGCGGGGGCAGGAGCAGCCGGAGCCCGAGCGCGGGCGAGCGGTCGAGCCGGAGATCGAGCCCGGTCCACGATTCGACCTGGAGATGTCGCTATGATCCACACCCTGCTGTTGCGCCTGGCTGACCGATTGACTGTCTACCCGCCACTCGCGGTGGTGGTAGGCGCGGCGCTGGTCATTGCCCTGACCCTGTGGCTGCTGGGCCGTTCCAGGAACACGGTCCTGTTCTCCATCGCCGTTGGCATCCTCAGCGCCGGCGTCGCGGTCGGGTTGTATGGCGTCGAGCGGCCGGCCGATCCCGTCACCTGGGGCAGGCTCGAAGAGATCGCCACACGCTACATCGGTCCGGCCGCCTTTCGCCCCTGGGAGCAGGTCACCGCAGCCAGCGTGGTGCTGAGTCTTGGCCTGTTGGCCTATCTCTACCACCTGGTGACACGCGAGCAGCCCGGCGAGCGGGCCAGGCGAATGCTGGAAAAGGACCGTGGGCAGAGCAGCGCCCTGGGCAGCGCGCACCTCTGCCGCCCGGCCACGTTCCGCCGCTGGTCCCGGCCCGATCCGTGGGGCTGGACCGTGCAGGGCCAGTTCTGGGGAGCAAAGGGGCAGCGCCTCGGTTCCCGCCTTTGCCTGAGCGGCGAGGACGTTGCCCGCGGCGTGGCCGTCTTTGGTCCCCAGGGTTCGGGCAAGACTCAGTGCGTCATCCTGCCGACCATCGCCGACAGGATGCGCGCCGGGCACAGCCTGGTGGTGACCGACGTGCAGGGCGAGCTTCAGCCGTACATAGAAAAGATCGCGGGCGTCACCGACCACCTGCTCGTCGTCCACAACCCCAGCGAGCCTCAGGCGAGCTGCGCGATCAACCTGTGCGATTGGCTCCACGACGTGGCCGATGCCCAGGCCATGGCCGCCGTCCTGCTCTCCGGCGACCGCCGGCAGGGCGGCGATTCGTTCTGGCGAAAGGCGGCCATCAACCTGCTGGCGGCCTGTGCCCTGCATTACCCCAGCTTTGGCGCGGTCCTGGACTCCCGTCACGACCTGCAGCAGATGGCGCGCGACCTCAAAGAGAGCCGGGTGCCCGGCGTGGCCGACCTGGCCGCCGACTTTGCCGCTTCGATGGGCACCAAGGACCCGCGCCTGGCCCTGAACATCATGGCCACCGCCTTCGAGAGCGGTCTGGCGCCGTGGGCCGCGCCTGCCCTGCGGGCGATCACGGATCACACCGACCTGGATCTGGCGCACCAGCTCATCACGCGGCCCACGGTGATCATCCTGCGCTGCGCCCGCCGGCACACGGAAGCCTACGGCCCCTACCTGGGCACGATCCTGCGTGTCCTCACCTCTCACCTCGACGACCTGGGCCAACGGGCCGGGGGCGTCCTGCCCATCCCGGTTGGGCTGATCCTGGAAGAGTTCCCGGCCCTGGGTCGCCTCGAGTCGTTGGTGCGCGACATCAACCTGGTGCGCAAGCGGCGCATCTCGGTGCTGACCGCCGCCCAGTCCCTCGCCCAGTTCGACCACGTGTACTCCGGCCCAGGTGAAGCGGAGCAGCTCATGGCCGGCCTGGCCACGCGCATCGTCTTTGGCGGCTGCGACAGCCGGACGGCCGAGTACTTTTCCGAGTTGAGCGGCGAGCAGACGGTGGCCCTCGCCTCTGTCTCCCGCTCCCGCGCGCCGGGTGGCGGCGTGCACGACAGCAGCACCGCCAGCCTGCGCGCTCGGGCCTTGCTGCTGGCCGACGACATCATCCGGCCGGAGCGAGGCCACGCCACGGTGTTTGCCGCGTACGGCGAGGCGGGGCGGGCCGAGCAGGCGATCTTTACCGGCGAGCTGGCGCCCTTTTTCCGGCGCCGCGACTGGCGCCTGAACCGGGTGGAGCCCAAAGCCCCCCTGGCCGGCTCCGGCCCCAGGCCACACAAGGCCCCGACACCCTCGGCACCCCGATCAGAGGAGCCCGAAGCAGCCGGCGAGCAGGAACCTGAAGCCGCGACGGATCTGGGGTCAGAGTTCGGCAAGCAGATCGAAGCGGCATTGGGCCAGGACATGGAGATCGGGTGACGGCATGAACAAACGACAGCTGGTCGATGTGGCTGCGCGGCAGAGCAGCCTGACGCGCGAGCAGATGCGGGAAGCCCTGGACGCGATCCTGGAGACCATCGCCGAGGCGCTGGCCGGCGATGAGTGTGTAGCCCTGTCCACCTTCGGACGTTTTGAGACGCAGGCATACCCCGGCCGCACGCTGCACCGGTTCGACGGCCCGGGTCATTACGCGGTGGAGGGGCGGCGGGTGCCGGTCTTCAAATCGTCGGCCACGCTGCGCCGCCGGCTGCGGGAGAGGTGCCGATGAAACGCAGGCGAAACCTGCTCCTGGCTCTCGTCGTGCTGCTGGCGACGCCGCTGTTGAGCTGCAATCCCAACGTGGTCACTGCCTGGGGCGACCTGGTCGAAACGGCGAAGGCGATCTGGACCGGCATCTGGGCCACGCCCGAGCCCGACTACTATGGCATCTCGATCCTGTGCAGCGAGGACCTGCTGGCAGCGCACGGCAATCCACCCGTGCCGTACGTGGACGCCATCGCTGCCACGACGGAAGAGATCGCCGATGCCTGGGGCGTCGCGCAGCCCTACTCGCTGACCTTCACGGTTGGCCCGGCCTTCGCCAAGCCGGACGGCTCGGAGCGGATGGTGGTGCCCTTCCAGTTCACCAATCCCTACAGCGACGTCTACGGCGTGCCGTCCGGCGCGCCGCTGACCGGCCTGTGCCTGGAGTTCGAGGAGGTGGACGTGGCGGGCACGCCGGTGCCGCTGTTGGCCGACGGCTACCAGGTGGCCGACTATGTGCTGCCTACGACGTCGCCGCAGGTGGGGTATGCGGAGTGCCCGAGCGGCATCACGCCCACACCTACCCCGACTCCGACACCGCTGCCCACCAGCACGCCCACGCCGGCACCCGGCGACTCGTACGAAAACGACGACCCGCCTGACCACTCGTCTATCGCCGTGAATGAGGTTCAGTCCCGCAGCCTCGATCCCACCGGCGATGTGGACGTCGTGCACCTGTGGGTCTGGTCAGGCCTGCACGTCCGGGTCCGCACCCACACGCTGGGTGGTTGGGCGTCGACCAACCTGGAGATCTCGACGTGCAGCGGCACACTCGTCGACGCGGACGGCGCCGAAGCGAGCATCGACTGGGTCTCGGCCTGTGACGAGGTGGTCGTGGTGACGGTGACCTCTGCGAACGGCTACTTTGGACCTGGCGAAACCTACGTGCTGGAAACGGAGCAGCTGCCATGAAAGACACACTTTGCCCCCGCGCAACCTGCCCTCCCATCTTGCTCGTGGGAGTGAGCGCTTTGGCCCTGCTGCTGTCGTCTCCCGATCTCATCGTGAGCGCGCTGCCCTCTGGCTCGCTGACCGTGGCTCTGAGGCAGGGCGCAGCAGAGACGAGGGCGCCAGACCCATTCCGGATGGTGACTACGTGCGGCGCCGCGACTGTGTCGCGAGACGCGCCTGCGCGCAGGTTCGGCGCCTCAACCCACGACGCGACTTTTCCCTGGAACGGGGCTGCGGTGCGCCGGGAGTTGACGATAAGTGAACAGTAACCGAAAAAGGCGAGCGAAACCAACTTGGAAAACCGTGTACAGGTAAAGGAGGAAGGCAGATGACACAGAGAGTGACCGAGTTTACGGTCGAGGACGTGGTCTCGATGCTTCACGATCCCGTCTACGGCTACGGCCGGGTGCTGGAACCGCAGGAAGCGGCCGTCGACTTTGTCGTGGAGCTCAACAAAGAACTGGCCGAGCAGTACGAGCGCTTGGAGCGGCTGCCAACCATCGACGAGCTGGACGCGATATTCGGCGCCGCGCTGGTGTGGCTGGTCGACGAGGGGATCTGCGAGCATACGGCCGACGTGGAGCCCATCGTCGCCAGGACGCTGTGGCTGCGCGTCCAACAGGTCAATATCCAACGCATCACGCAGGGCCTGGCGGACTGAACTGGCCCGGGAGAGGTCGTATGAATGAGAAGGGACGCGAGTCGGGACAGGGCCTGGTCGAGTTCGCCCTGATCCTGCCCATCCTGCTGCTGACGGTGCTGCTGTTTATCTACTTTGCGCAGTTGTTCAACACCTGGTCGGGGCTGCAGGCCGGCGCCGTGGCCGGCGCCAGGCAGGCGAGCGACAGCGGCTCGGTGGCCCAGGTCGAGACCGTGGTCCGGGACACGCTCCGGGCCCACGCCGTGGACCCAAGCGACGTCGTGGTCGTCACGACGGTCCTCAACCCGGACGGCAGCCCAAAGGTCTGCTGGGTGGAGCCGTGCCCGGTAGAGTTTGGCGACCTGGTGCGCGTCGAGGTGGCCAAGCCGTTCGAGATCCGTGTCCTGGGCTGGCGCGCCGAGGGGGAACTCCCGGCCAGCCACCAGGTGCGGGCACAGCATGGAGCGTGGGTGCCATGAGACGCTGTGGGGTGAAGGATCGGCGGGAAGAGGGGCAGGAGATCGCCCTGTTTGGTGTGCTATTGGCGGCCGTCATCGCCACCGGCGCCGTGCTGGCCGTGAACCTGCTGTGGCTGCGCTCGGGCTGGACCGCCTTGCAGGAAGCGACTTACTCCGCCGCCGCGGCGGGCACGCTCGAGGTCGGCGGCCTGCCCGGTGCCCGTGCCCTTGACGCAGGCCGGGCAGAGGAAGCCACGCGGCGCCTGCTGGCCGAGAACCTGGCGCGCCTGCCCTTCGTGGATGGTGATCCGGTGGATCTGGCACACGATGCCGAGGTGCACGTGCTGAACCCGAATCCGGGCGAATGCCTGCCCGACCCGCTAGGTGGGCCGTGCCACGAAGTCCCCTTTGTGACGCTGCGCATCCGGATGCCGGTGCGCCTGCCATGGGGCAGCTGGCCGGTGACGCTGCCTGGCCGGGCGGTGGCCGAGGCGGGCGAGTCACCACAATAGACAAAGACGAGAGACAGGAGAAAAGAACCATGAAAGGGAAGAGAAGGCTCGGACTGCGAGGCGTCGGCATCATCCTGGTGCTGATTGCGGTGTCGGCGCTGGGTGGGCTGTGGTGGGTCAACACCCAGACGGAGGTGGTGTACGTCGCCGCGGTGGACGTGCCGCGCTATGACCAAGTCACAGCCGAGGACGTGATCAAGGTGGAGCTGCCCAAGCGCCGTGCGGCAGAGATCGCCGTGCTGCGCGAGGCACCGCTGGACCTCTGGACAACGGTCCACGTCCCTGCCGGTACCCTGTTCAACCCGGCCATGCTGAGCAACGTACCGCCTGAGCGGCGCGTCCTGGGCGAGGTGCTGCTGCCTGTCGGCTGGCGGGGCTACGTGCTCGTCGTCCAGACGCCGCTGACCCAGGAGCTGGTGCCGGGCGACCTGGTCGACTTGGTGCTGGTCCAGGACGAGGTCGGCGAGGGGCTGCTGCTGCTCCAGAAGGCGCCCTTGCTGAAACTGGTCAAGGGCGAAGGCCAGACTACGGCGACGCTCGCCCTGCAGGTCGAGCAGGCGGTGGTCCTTGACGCGTACCTGGCATCTGAGGTCGAGCCGGTGCGCCCCCTGCTGCTGCTGTCGCAGGACGCCAACCCCGACCTGCCTGCCCTGACGCGCTACGACCTGCGGCGCATCGCCCCGGAGCTGTTCCAGCCCATCGGCCCGGCGGACACGTGGGAGCCGGAGAGTGCTTCTCCGGAGGAGCAGCCGATCCGATGAGAGCCGTGCTGGTTGGCCCCAACAGTCATCACTCCTGCCTCGAGGCGCTGAAAACGACCTACCGGCTGGAGACGGTGGCCCACTTTCTCGAACCGGCGGCCGCCCTGGCGTTCGTGCGCGCCGGCGCCGAGGCCCCGGCCGTGATGGTCGCCGACGTCTCCGGTCTGCACGACCCCGGCGCCGACCGCGCCCTCGTCGAGTTGCTGGATGCCGCAGCCGGCCGCTGGCCTGCCTGCCGCGTGGTGGCCGTGGTGAGCGAGGCGCAGGGGTACCTGCGGGAGGAGCTGCAGCATGCCCGGGCGCGCGTCTTCCGGCCCGGCCAGGTGGACGACCTGGCCGCCTACCTGGCACTCGTGCGCTGCCGCGAAGCGCAGGCGCGCGTCGTGCTCGCGCTGAGCGCCAAGGGCGGCGTGGGCAAGACTTCGCTGATCGCCAACCTGAGCACGGCGCTTGCGGTGCGCCATGGGCTGCGGGTGGCAGCCGTCGACGGCGACCTGACACGCGGCGACCTGGCCCGCCTGCTTGGCGTGGAGCCGTCGACGACCGTGCTCGACCTGGTGGCCGATCGCACGCCTGGCGGCATCCGCGCTGCCCTGGATCGGCACCTGATCTCCCTGCACGACGGCCGGCTGGCCCTGTTGGCTGCGCCGGGCGGCACCCTCAGCGGCGGGCAGCCCTGGACGGCGCTGACCACGCGCCATGCCCAGGCGGTGCTGGCCGCCCTCGGCGAGCGTTTTGACGTGGTGCTGCTTGACACGCCGCCCGACCTGCAGCGCAGTTCCCCCTTTCCTGCGGCAGTTCTCCGCGGTACCGATGTGGTTTCAGGGAGTGGTACCGGGCTGCCCTTTGTCGGGTTGGTCGTCGTTCAGCCGCAGCCGATGGAGCGCTGGGGCGCCAGGCAGGTGCTCGACTTTGTGGCTGCCTGTGGGACGGACCACGGCACCGTGCGCGGAGTGCTGGTCCACCGCAACCCGGCGGCGGGCAATGCCCGCCAGTTGGAAAAGGTGTTGGGTGTGGAGATCGCCGAGGTCATCCCCTACGATCCCGGGACGGCGGCGGCCCACCACGCGACCGACCTGGTGTACGACTTTCAGAAGAAGCGGCTCTGCCCCCCGGCGCGAGCCTATGCCAGGCTGGCAGCGTGGCTGGTAGAAGGAGGCCTGCCGTGACCGGGGATTGGACGGGTTACGATTACCTGGCCGCGCGGCTGGAGCGGCAGCCCCAGGGCTACCTGCTGACGGCTCAACAGCGGACGGAGCTGCGCCGTTACCTGCTCAGAACCTTGCCACTCACCACCTTCAACCCGGGCGAAACCGGCCACGGCGAGGCGATTCGCGCGGCCATCGCCCAGGCTTTGCGCGACAGGGTGTTGGTCGACGCCCCACTCAGCCCTGACCCGGCGACGTTGAGCCGCCTGTATGCCGAGACGGTCGGCCTGGGTCCGCTGGATGCCCTGCTCGGAGACGAGACGGTGACCTCGGTCACGGCCAACGGGCCGGGCTTGCTCATGGTGGAGCGGCTGGACCGCAGCGGCGTGTCCTTCGTGCCCGGCTTTGACACGGCCGAGTCATTGCTGCGCACGATGGATGCCCTGGCTCAACGCGCCGGGCGATCCCTGACGCCCGCCGAGCCGGTCATCGACCTGGTGTGGGA
>ERZ1026796.2139-NODE-2139-length-11879-cov-1.815521_pt1 | contig 11879 bp, 5 predicted proteins | sample MGYA00520874_ERZ1026796 | MGnify/ENA primary metagenome ERZ1026796 (study PRJEB33270, sample SAMEA104284474) | anaerobic digester metagenome | biome: Anaerobic digester microbiome; feature: mesophilic sludge digester; material: Anaerobic digester biomass | place...
GAAATCGCCTGCCGCCCGCGTCTCTGGGTCGAAGATGCGCGCCAGTTCCCAGGGAATCCACGGCTCGTCGGAGGTGATGATCAGGCTGGTGATCCTGGCCGGTATGGCCCACAGGGCGCGCTGCAAGGCTTCGGGGAAGGCATCGAAAAAGAGGTTCTCGCCCAGGGTCTTCAACTCGGTCTGTTTGTCCTTGTCGGGCAGTGAGCCGCCCGTCTGCCGCGCCAGATCGTTGAGCCTCTTGAAGTAGCTCTTCATCTCCTCGGCCGGCTGGCCCGCGAACGTGTGCGTGCCCATGGATTTCCAGTTGAAGCCGGCCAGTTTGGAATGCAGGGTGAACTCGAAGGTGGTGTGGGCCGAATCGGCGGCTTTGATGCGCAGTTCCAACTGCGGCGGCGGCAGGTCGCGATCCGGCATGGTCATCACCGCCTGGGTAGACAGCGCCTGCGCCGGCGCTGCGCCCAGTTCCGCGACAGTGCTGACCACCTCCACCTGCAGGCCAACCGTGCCCAGCAGGCGGTCGTTCTGGCGGAAGTCCACCGCCACCGATTTGGCGCCGGGCGACTTGGGCAGCAGCTCGAAGATCAGCGGGGCGGAATCGCCGCTGGCCTTGACCACCAGCTCGCCGGTGTGCGCAAGGTTCCAGTTGGCGTCGAAGATGACGAAATCGGGCGCCAGGACGACGGCCGTCACCGGATGCTCCGCGCCCACCTGCACCGACATGGCGGTCGGGGTGCTGATCGCGCCCCTAGCCTGCTGTTCGGTCAGGCGCACGGTCAGGCGGGTGGCCAGCCGGTGCAGCACCCGTCCGGGGAACTCCACCGCGCCGTAGCGCTGCACGACGGCCACCTCATCAGCATCCGATGGCTCATCATCAGGCGGCATGGCAGTCGCCATTTCCTTGCCCGTGACGCCGGCCTGGCGTAGGAGATCAACAAGCTCCGATGTATTTCTGTCGGGCAACACCCCCTTGCGCCAGGTAGGTTCCGCAGACTCGTCCGCCCGTCTGGCCGCTTTCTGCAGCAGCGGTGGCACTTCCGGCACATCCGGTGCAATCACATCAATTTGCTCCAGGAACCAGACCGCCGCCGCGCCGCGTTCTTCGAAGGTAGCCGCCTCTTCCAGGCGGCGGGCCGTTTCCAGGAACAGGCGGCTTAATTGGGCCTGAACCGCGGCATCCAGACGGTCCCAGCCGGCGAGAAGCGCTTCGATCACCGGACGCAGGATGTTCTTCGCCTTGTCCGGCCAGTAAGAGGGTTGGCTGACCGGGTTGGGTTTGGAGTCATGAGTAATCTGCAGGATCTGCTCCAGCATCGCCAGGATTTCCCGCGCCAAATCCGGATCGCTGAACGCGATGCCGCGCATGGCGTTCGTTTCACGGGCTGGGTCGAGGATGACTGCCAGGAGTCGGCGGCCGCTCGGCGCCTGGTCGAGTGCGCCCAGGGCCGCGACCGCAGCGGTCACCGGCAGGAACCGGCCCGTGGCCTGGCGCAGTTGCTCGTAAGGCGAAGTCAGCGCCGCGCGGATGTCCGCTGCGCTGACCGCGTCCAGGGTGGGCCAGCGGGCAATCAGCATTTGCAGCGCGTCGCGCAGCGTCCTTTCAGCCACAGCGGATGCGAAATCAGACATGGGACACCTCCTCGATCAGACTCTGACGGCCGGGTCGAACAGCTTGGCATGATCTTCCAGCGCGTAGCGGTCGGTCATGCCGGCGATGTAGTCGCAGATCACGCGGTGCAGGCCTTCCGGCTCGCTGTCAATTTTGACCTGGGTGCTGGCCGGCATCTGCAGGGGTTCCTGCAAGTAGGCGTTGAACAGGTTGGTCAGCACGCGCTGGGCCTTGCTGGCCATGCGGATCACGCGGTAGTGACGGTAGAAATTTGCCAGCAGAAAACGCTTCATCTCCCGACTGTCCGCGGCAAACGCAGGGGTGTAGCCGGCCAGATTGCGCCCCTGGCCGCGCAGCGCCGCGACCGAATGAACGTGATTCTCAGTCAGGGCGGCGGCCGTCGCCTCGATGGCGTTGCGGATGAAGATGCCCACCAGGCGGCGGATCACGCGGTGGCGCAAGAGATCATCCAGCGGCTGCTCTGGCGATTCGCCCAGGCTGGCCAGGGCCTGCTGCCACAACGGCTGCTGCCGCACATCTTCGATGCGCAGCAGCCCGGCGCGCAGACCGTCGTCCAGGTCACTGGTGTTGTAGGCAATTTCATCCGCCAGGTTGGCCAACTGACACTCCAGCGTACCGGCCAGTTCCGGGTCGTAGCCCGCAGCGTCGGTCACGTCGTAGTCGGTGTCATGCTTGACCACACCCTCGCGCACTTCATAGGTCAGATTGAGGCCGTCGAAGGCCGTATAGCGCTTTTCCAGCTTGTCCAGGATGCGCATCGTCTGGCGCTGATGATCGAAACCGCCAAAGCCCTGCATCAGGCCGTTCAGCACCTGCTCGCCGGTGTGACCAAAGGGCGGGTGGCCCAGGTCGTGCGCCAGGCAGATGGCCTCGGTCAGGTCTTCGTTGGCGCGCAAGGCCCGCGCCAGACTGCGCCCCACCTGCGCCACCTCGATCGAATGAGTCAAGCGGGTGCGGTAATGATCGCCCTCGGTGTTGACGAAGACCTGCGTCTTGTACTCCAGGCGCCGGAAAGCCGTTGTGTGGATGATGCGATCACGGTCGCGCTGGAAGACCGAGCGGTAGGCCGGTTCTTCCTCGGCCACGCGGCGCCCGCGGCTGGCGCCGCTCTGCATGGCATACGGCGCCAGGTGTTCGCGTTCCTGTTGTTCATACTCAGCGCGTGTCTGAATCATGCGGTCTCCTTACTTCACAGCAAACGCCTCTGCAATGCACCACGGTCAAACCACCAGGATAGTGCGCAAAAACCCCATTTGGTCCAGGGTATCATACGCATAGGCCTGCACCAGTTGATTTTCATCTTGCAGGTAACGGTAAAACACCTCGGCAGTCTCCAGGGTACGGATCTTGCTCAAGGCGTGGGCGGCGCGTGACCGTGCGCCCTGCGGCCCGGTGGCAAGCACGGTCGCGAGGGCCGGCACGGCCTTCTCCCCCATCAGCGCCAGGGCATCCGCGGCCGATGCCCGCACCCAGCCGTTGACATCGCTCAGGGTCTCGACCAGGTCGTCAGTGGCTTCGACCAGCCCAAGTTCGGCCAACGCCAGGGCCGCGGCGCAGCGGATGCTGGCGTCATCGTCGCGCAAACGCTTGCGCAGCGGGCCCAGCGCGGTTGCGCCATCGCCAGCCAGGCCGGCCACTGCAACAAGGGTACGCACCCCCCACCAGCGCCGGTCGGTATCAGGATCATCGAGCCAGGTGACCAGCTCGGCCACCAGCGCGCCATCAGCGGTTGTCAGCCGGCGCACGAAATGCTCCGCCAGGTCATCATCCTGCGCCTCGATCGCGCGGCGCAGGGAGGCCAGCAGATCGGAAGGAGTTGGGTTAGCTGTCATAGGTGTCCCCCAGGTTCAACGCGGTTGGAAAAAACATGTTGCGCCAGATTATAACATCAGCTTCATGCGGAGACAATAATTCGTGAAAACTGGTGGAATTCGTGACAGAAAAAACCAGCCCCCGCCACGAATCGCACGAATTCACACGAAACAGAGCGCAGACAATTCGTGAAAATCGGTGAAATTCGTGGCAGAAAAAATTAGCCCCCGCCACGAATCGCACGAATGGCGCCATGTGTTGCCAGAGGCGAAAAAATGTGCTATCATCGCGCGTGCGCCGGTCAGTCCGGTGCGGATTCCTGAAAGCAATCGAGACCGATGACCACGCAGACAACCCACGCGCCAGTCCTGGCGCCTGTCACCCCAGCTATTCCGACAACGATCGCCCGCGCATTGGGTATCAGCCCGCAGCAGGTCAGCGCCACCATTGCCTTGCTGGACGATGGCAACACCATCCCTTTTATTGCCCGCTACCGCAAGGAAGTGACCGGCGGCCTGGACGAAGTACAACTACGGCAAATCGAGAGTCGCCTGGACTATTTGCGCAACCTGCACGCGCGCCAGGAGACGGCGCTGAAGAGCATTGCTGAGCAGGCCAAACTGACGCCGGCGCTGGAGCAGGAGATTCGGGCCGCGACCACCCTGCAGCGCGTCGAAGACCTCTACCTGCCCTATCGCCCCAAGCGCCGCACGCGCGCGATGCAGGCCCGTGAGCGCGGGTTGGAGCCATTGGCCGAGGTGCTGCTGCACCCTGAAAAGCTCAGCGGCCAACTGACTGCCCTGGCAACCACCTTCATCGCCGCGGAGGTGGCCGATGCGGAGGCGGCGCTGGCCGGCGCGCGTGACATCGTGGCCGAAGTGGTCAGCGAAGATGCCCAGGTGCGGGCGTTTGCGCGCAGCAAGACGCTGGGTCAGGGGCTTCTGGTGGTCAGGCTGGCCGCGGTCGGCGCTGACCCGGGCCAGAAGTACGAGATGTACCATGATTTTGCCATGCCGCTCAAGGATGTGCCAGCGCACCAGCTTCTGGCGATCAACCGGGGCGAAAAAGAGGGCGTGCTCAAAGCGACGCTGCATGGCCCGGATGAGGAAATCCTGGACAACATCGGCCGCCAGTTTATCAAGGACCGCCGCTCGGCCGTGGCGCTGCAGGTGCAGATGGCGATCGCCGATGGCTACGAACGCCTGATCCAGCCGGCCGTCGAACGTGACGTGCGCGGCGGCCTGACCGAAAAATCGGACGATCAGGCCATCCTGACCTTTGCCACCAATGTCAAGAGCCTGCTCCTGCAAGCGCCGCTCAAGCGCCGGCGGGTGTTGGGCATTGACCCCGGCTTTCGCAGCGGCTGCAAGGTGGCGCTGGTAGATGAGACCGGTAAGTACCTCGGCTCGTTTGCCATCTTTCCCCACGAACCGCAAAAACAGTGGAGCGAGGCCAAGCGTCAACTACGCGCCGTGATCGAGAACGGCCAGGTGGCGGTGATCGCGATTGGTAACGGCACCGCCAGTCGCGAAACGGAGCAGTTGGTCGCGGAAGTGATTGGCGAGTTGGGCGCCGCAGGCGGGAAGTCCGGCCGTGACGTGGCCTACGCCCTGGTCAGCGAGGCCGGCGCCTCCGTCTACTCGGCTTCACCGCTGGCGCGCGAGGAATTCCCCGATCTGGATGTGACCGTGCGCGGGGCCATCAGCATTGCACGGCGTTTGCAGGACCCGCTGGCCGAGTTGGTCAAAATTGATGCCAAGAGCATTGGTGTCGGTCTTTACCAGCATGACGTGGATCAGAAAAAATTGCAGCAAGCCCTGGATGGCGTCGTGGAAGATGCGGTCAACCTGGTCGGCGTGGACGTGAACACCGCGTCCGCGGCGCTGCTGCAATATGTGGCCGGCATCGGCAAGAAGGTTGCCCAGAACGTTGTCGAGCACCGCAATCAGGAGGGGTCATTCCGCAGCCGCAGCGATGTGAAGAAGGTCAAAGGGCTGGGGCCGAAAGCCTTCGAGCAGGCGGCCGGCTTCCTGCGCGTGCCCGACGGCGCCAATCCGCTCGACAACACCGCCATTCACCCCGAATCGTACGCGGTGGTCAAGCGCCTGCTCGACCTGCTGGGCATTGGCCTCAAGGCTAAGGACCTGTCCGGCCTGGTGACGCGCTACATGCAGCAGCACCGTATCGAGGAGGTGGCCGAGTTGCTCGAAGTGGGCGTGCCCACCTTGACCGACATCCTGGAGGCGCTGCGCCGGCCAGGACGTGACCCGCGTGAAGACCTGCCCGCGCCAGTACTGCGCAGGGACATCCTCAGCCTGGACGACCTGCGCGAGGGCATGGCGCTGCAGGGCACCGTGCGCAACGTGGTGGATTTCGGCGCGTTCGTGGACATTGGCGTCAAGCACGATGGCCTGGTGCATGTCAGCGAGATGGGGCCGCGCTATGTACGCAACCCGCACGAGGTGGTCAAAGTAGGCGATGTGGTGGACGTGCGCGTGCTCAAGATCGAACGCGAGCGTGGGCGCGTGAGTTTGACGATGAAGAAAGAGGAGCACGAAGGCGCGAAGTGACACGAAGGCGCGAAGCGCGAAGGCACGAAGGCGCGAAGTGAGGAGCACGAAGGCGATGAAGGGGACCTGACGCGGCTGGAGGTGGATGCGATCGTGAATGCAGCCAATGAATCGTTGTTGGGCGGCGGCGGCGTGGATGGCGCGATTCGCCGACCGAGGAGAAAACCATGAGTGAAGAAACCAAGAACCTGGTGCGGCAGCAGTTTGGGGCGTCGGCCGCGGGCTATGCCACCAGCAAGGTGCATGCGCAGGGCGCGAGTTTAGGCCGTTTGATCGAGTTGGTGCAGCCGCAGCCGCACTGGGAAGTGCTGGACGTGGCAACCGGCGCCGGCCACACCGCACTGGCGTTGGCGCCGCATGTGCAGCACGTGGTAGGCAGCGACCTGACGCCGCAGATGATCAGCCAGGCGCGCGCCCTGGCGGACGAACGAGGCATCGGCAATGCGACCTTCGAGCTGGGAGACGTGGAGAAGCTGCCCTTCCGCCCTGGCAGCTTCGATCTGGTGATCTGTCGCATCGCCCTGCACCATTTCCCGCAGCCGGAGCGCGCCCTGGCCGAGATGGTGCGCGTCTGTCGTCGCGAGGGCCTCGTTGCCATCATTGACAACATCGTCCCGGCTGATCCTGCCGTCGCCAAAGCCATCAACAGCTTCGAGAAGATGCGCGATCCCAGCCACGGACGCGCCTTGACGTTGCAAGAACTGGCCGATCTGTTTCAGGCGGTCGGTCTGCGGGTCACCCACACCGAAACCCTGCGTAAAACGATGGACTTCCACGGCTGGCTGCGCCGCATGGCGGTCTCCGCGCCCATGAGCGCCTACCTGGAGGCCTGGCTGCTCGACCCCGAGCGCAGCGTCTACGCCTTCTTGCAGCCCGTGCGCAGCGAGAAGAGCCTCTCCATGACCCTGACCGAAGGCATCATCATCGGCCGCCGTTAGGAAAAGCCCGAATCTCCACCCTTTACCGCACCAGTGGCAGGGCAGCAGTTTCAAATGTAGCCTGGTTTTTAACCACAGAGATCACAAAGAACGCAGAGAAGTTGCCGATTTGCGTCTGATCTGCCGTTTCTTTGTGTTCTCTGTGCTCTTTGTGGTTGAATGTGTGCTACATTTGGAACTGCTGGTGGTAGGGGGGTACGGTTTTGCATTTTTCTCAAAAGCCATTACAATAGCGTCTCTCCACGCCAACCCGCCTGTTTCGATCAACTTCATATTCGTGTTTCGTTCGAGGAAAGGAGCAGAACTCATGGCTTACAAGGGTAAGTCGCGCGAAGAGATGATCCGCGAGGACATGCGCGACCTGCACAAGATGGGCTACGCACAGCAGTTGTTCCGTGAAATGGGAGGCTTCTCCAATTTCGCCATCTCGTTTTCCATCATTTCCATTTTGACCGGCGCGATCCTTCTCTTTGGATACGGTCTGCAGTTTGCCGGCCCCATCATCAACACCTTCGGGTGGCCTCTCGTCAGTTTCTTCACCCTCTGTATTGCGGCCTCGATGGCCGAACTCGCCTCAGCCTACCCGACGGCCGGCGGCCTCTACTTCTGGGCGCACCGCCTGGGCGGCATCAAGTGGGCCTGGGTCACCGCCTGGTTCAACATGCTCGGGCAGATCATGATCACCGCGGGCATTGACTTCGCCGCCGCCATCTACATCGCCGGCGCATTCAATCGCCTCTTCGGCACCGCCATTGACACGACCAATACGATGACCATGATCGTCGTGATGATGGTCATCATGGTCCCGCAGGTGCTGATCAACGTCTTTGGTATCAAGCTGACGGCGCGCCTGAGTGATTTCAGCGTCTACTGGCACATCGGCGGCGTCTTGATCATGGCCCTGCTGTTGACCTTCTTTGGCAAGCACACGCAGCCCTTCAGCTTTCTCTTCCAGGGCGTCACCACCGTGGAACCGGCTAGCATAGCCAATACGTTCGTCGCCGGCACCTTGCCCCCCTTCAACTCCCTGATGATGAAAATACCGGGCATGATGGGGCTGTATGCCGGTGGCGGCATCGTCCTCGCCTTCGTGCTCGGACTCTTGCAGGCGCAGTGGACCTACACCGGTTACGACGCCTCGGCGCACGTGGCTGAGGAGACGGTCATGGCCCGCTTGAACAGCGCCTGGGGCGTCTTCCTCTCCGTCGCCGTTTCGTTCGTCGTCGGCTACGTCATGCTCCTCATCCTGACCCTGCATATCCCCAGCGGCGACATCGCCAAGACCGTCGACCCGGCCAACGGCCCGGCTGTCCTCTACATCGTCTACGAGAACTTCGACAGGATCTTCTTCGGCCACATCATCGCCATCATCATCGGCGTCGCCATGTGGTTGTGCGGGCTTTCCTCCATCACCAGCATGAGCCGTATGTGGTTCGCCTTTGCTCGCGATGACGGCATGCCCGGCTATCGCCTCATCAAGCAGATTCACCCCACGCTGCGCACGCCGGTCTGGTCCATCGTCATCACCTGCACCCTGGCTGTGCTGCTCACGGTCTGGTCGGCGCTCTACACCGTCGTCGTGGCCGTCAGCACCACCGCACTCTACGTCGCTTACGGCCTGCCGATCTATCTGAACCTGCGCAACAAACTACGTAAACAGGGTGAGTTCACCACGCCCAAGACGGCTCCCTGGAGCCTCAAGAACTGGGGCGTCCTCATCAACGTGCTGGCCCTGGCTTGGATTGCCTTCATTACGGTGTTGTTCTCCATCCCGCCGAATGAGCTGGCCGGCTGGTCCATCATCCTGATGGCGGTCTTCATGCTGATCTACTGGCAAGTGGACGCCAAACGCCGCTTCAAAGGCCCCACGGCCTCCGATGAAGCAGCCTTGCGTAAGATCGAGACTGACATGGCCGCGGCCGCGCACGGGCACTCCTAGCCCGCGCCGCGCGTTGATCCCGCGGCAGCCGGCGAGCGTAGGCGGCGCTCTCCGGCTGTCGCAGGCCAACAGAACCTGAAATGTGGCCCGGCCTTCCCCATCAATGGCGTGGTGTGACAAGGTTGTCGCTGGGGTGCATTTCGATCTTGGGGCGAAGCCCACGCAGGTGGGATTCGCCAGTCGTTGCAGCGACTTGAGTGAGTCGCCGAACATGGCAATGGGGCGGGGCCTGCCCGCTGAAAGTGACGCTTCATGACCGAAACCTCCCGCACAATGCTCAGTGTCGGGCTGGACGTGGGAACGACCACCACCCAGATCGTCTTCTCGCGCCTGACCCTGGCCAATGCGGCCGGCGCCGCGCAGGTGCCGCGCGTGGGAATCACCGCCAAAGAGGTGCTTTACCAAAGCCCGGTGACCCTCACGCCGCTGGCCGATGCCGACACGATTGATGTGGCGCGGCTGACCGCCCTGGTCAAGGCAGAATATGCCCGCGCCGGCGTTGATCCGCGCCAGGTGGAAACCGGCGCGGTCATCATCACTGGCGAAACGGCCAAGAAGAAGAACGCCGAGCAGATTCTGCACGCCCTGGGCGGGCTGGCCGGTGAATTCGTCGTGACCGTGGCCGGGCCGCACCTGGAATCGTTGATTGCCGGGCGCGGCGCCGGCGCGGCCGCCTATTCGCAGAAGTATTTCTGCAAAGTGACCAACGTGGACATCGGCGGCGGCAGCGCCAATTCGGCTATGTTCCACGCCGGCGCGGCCGTGGCCGCGGCCGCCATGAACTACGGCGGTCGCATCATGGAAATCGAGCGGCGCAGCGGGCAGATTCGTCACCTGGCGCAGCCCGCGCTGGCTATTCTCGCTCACCTGGGCCTGAACCTGCGCGTGGGCGATGTTCCGACGCTCGATCAGTTGCGCCGTTTCACCGACTGCATGGCCGATCTGACCATCGAGCTGATCGAAGGCGGCGCTTCGTCGCTGGCGCAGCAGCTCTACCTGACGCCGCCGGCCGCGACCTCCGGCAAGGGCGCCGTCCTCATGCTGTCGGGCGGTATCGGCCATTACGTCTACAACCCCGTTCCGATTCACGCCGTCAGCGATGTCACCATTCATGATGATGTAGGCCCGCTGCTGGCTGATTCACTGCGCCGCCACCCTGGCATCCAGGCCTATGACAGGGTGCAGCCGGCGGAAACCCTGCGTGCCACGGTGCTGGGCGCCAGTTCACAGACCGTTACCCTCTCCGGCTCCACGATCTGGGCGGAGCGCGAGATTCTGCCGCTGCGCAATGTGCCTGTCATCCGACCCGATCTCGATGTGACACTGGGCCTGGCGCCTGAGGTCATCGCACAGGCGGTCCTCGACGCGCTGCGCCGCTGGGACATCAACCTGGCCGTTGACGAGTTCGCCGTGGCATTTGATCTGAAGCGCGCTTTGGATTATACTTTGCTTCTGAAGCTGGCCACCGGCATGGCCGAATTCTCCCGCAGTTTGCCGGATGATCGCCCGCTGGTCATCATCATCGGACGTGACTATGCCCAAGCCCTGGGGCAGACGATCAAGGCTATGGCGCCTACCCGCCCGCTGCTCGTGATTGACCAGGTTGGCTTGAGTGAAGGCGATTATATTGACATTGGCTCTCCCTTGATGGAGGGCCGCGTGGTGCCGCTCAGCGTCAAGACGTTGGTTTTTTATCATTGATGATGACTGTGTTGCGGGACGAACGAGAGCTGCGTCCCGTCAGACCAGAGAAGGAGTGAGAATGCTCCTGCGTACCAAATTATTTGGCAAGACCTATGAATTCCCCGACATGCGCCTCCTCATGGGCAAGGCGAATGAAGAAAAGTCGGGCGATCGCCTGGCGGGTGTTGGCGCAGAGACCGCCGCCGAACGCATGGCCGCGCGCTATGTCCTGGCCGAGGTGCCGCTGTGGGTGCTGCATGACACGCCGGCCGCGCCTTACGCCGAGGACGAGGTCACCCGTGTCATTCACGATGGCGTCAACCAGACCATCTACGGCGAGATCAAGGATTGGAGTGTGGGACAGTTCCGCGAATGGCTGCTGGCCGATACCACCGACGACGCGATGATCCGCCGTGTTTCGCAGGGTCTGACCGCCGAGATGATTGCGGGCGTTACCAAGCTGATGTCCAATCTCGATCTGATCTACGCGGCCAGCAAGATTCGCGTTTCGGCTCACTGCAACAACACGATCGGCGTGCCCGGCACCCTCGCCAGCCGCAATCAACCCAACCACCCCACCGATTCACCCGAAGGCATCCGCGCCGAAATCTACGAGGGCCTGGCCTACGGCTCCGGCGATTCCGTCATCGGCATCAACCCGGTGGACGACTCCTACGCCAGCGTGGCCCGTCTGCTCGACATGACCTACGACATCATCCAGACCTGGCAGATTCCGACGCAAAACTGCGTGCTGGCTCACGTCACCACGCAGATGAAGTGCCTGGAGAGCGGCTCACCGGTGGGCCTGATTTTTCAGTCGTTGGCTGGCTCGCAGCGCGGCAACGAGTCGTTCGGCATCTCCGTCGCCATGTTGGATGAGGCTTACGCGCTGGCGCGCAAGCACTGCTTCACGGCCGGGCCGAGCTACATGTACTTCGAGACCGGCCAGGGATCTGAGCTGTCGGCCGACGCGCATCACGGCTGGGATCAACTGGTGATGGAGGCCCGCTGCTATGGCCTGGCCAAGCGCTATCAGCCTTACCAGGTCAACACCGTGGTGGGCTTCATCGGGCCAGAGTATCTGTACGATGCACGCCAGATTCAGCGCGCCGGGCTGGAAGATCACTTCATGGGCAAGCTCACTGGCATCCCCATGGGCTGTGATGCCTGTTACACCAATCACGCCCGCGCCGATCAGAACGCGATCGAGAATCTGGCCGTGATGCTGACGGCCGCGGGCTGCAACTACTTCATGGGCGTACCGATGGGCGACGACTCGATGCTCTCCTATCAGTGTACCAGCTACCATG
>ERZ1026796.2142-NODE-2142-length-11868-cov-8.509922_pt1 | contig 11868 bp, 13 predicted proteins | sample MGYA00520874_ERZ1026796 | MGnify/ENA primary metagenome ERZ1026796 (study PRJEB33270, sample SAMEA104284474) | anaerobic digester metagenome | biome: Anaerobic digester microbiome; feature: mesophilic sludge digester; material: Anaerobic digester biomass...
CAGGTCTATCTGCCAGACCTACAATAATCATACTCACTACTCCCTGTGTATCATTTTCTTCAATAACGGGAATAGCCAATAGATTAAGAGATTCCAAAGCCTGCTTAATGGCTAAGATTTTATAAAGCGATACTGTCATTTTTTCTCCTTTTTATGCATAATCATAAACTGAAAGTGTTGCGTTAGCATTATTGACATTAACACATTCCAAAAAGAATATCTTAGTTCCGCATCTACAAAATTGATTTAGATAAGTATATCCCTTTACAGTTTCATAATATAAATAACATCTGCAAATAAGATCTTTCTCGCCAACTATATTAGGAAAATAAAATTGCCCACTAGTTCCAGGTGAATATCCAGAATGTCCTAAATATCTAATAATCCCACTGCTTTTGTATATATAATAAGTTCCTGTCTCAACAGCTTTTAGATAAATTAGTCTATAATTTCCAGATAAAGCAGTTACTTGAGTTGACCAAGTAGTTTGATCTAAGCTTAATAATAAATTCTCTGAGTTAGAGGTTAAAGTTATATCAACATTGGGATAAATTCTTATTACACTAATTATATCCAGATTATCTGCTTCTGCTACAATTTTAACAAAAGGAACTTCTATATTGTATTCTGTTATATCACTATCCTCATAGCCTTCTTTAATAACATAAGCTCTTACTTGAGAAGTATCTATATAGATATTATCTTTCCAGATCTGATAGTCGGTATGAGGATCTCCTCCATCCAATCTATATCTTATTTCGCATTGAGTATATTCTGTATCTATATGCAATAAACCTGTCCCATAATCAAAATATATATTGGGTGCATTCAGTTTGCCATAACTTGAAGGTATTACAATACTCTTATCTTTTCTGTCTGACAAATCTACGGTTTGAGGTAGGTAGGTATAACCCTCTTTTAACGCAGAATAAACCCCACTACGAGCATTTCTAATCACGGTTGGAGTAAGTATATTAGTTGGATGATTATCTATCGTTAAAATCGCTCCTATTGGGTCTGAGGTTATTCCCAATAAAGGATGATATTCTATGCTTTCACCTAAGCCTACTTCCAGAACTGCAGTTACACCACATAACTTAATCCCGTTCATAACCGTATCCAAATATTCTACTCTCTCTTCTGTCAAACTTAAATTAAGGATTTGCATTATATTATCAAACTCTTGAGCTGCAGACAGTCTTGCTTCCTTAACTCCCATACTGCTCTTTTGATAGACAGAAATAACCAAATTATGATTAACAGGAGTAGATAAACCACTTGCTAAATTAACTGTATCTGACGAATCTATATCTACCAAAATAAATGGATAAATCTCATTCTCGGTTATACCATATAATAATGAGTCTTTAACATTTTGATAACCTGCCTCTGTTAAAGCTTGAATAACCTTAGTCTGTGCCTCTACAATAGTATCCAATACCATAAGCTTAGATGGCTATAAAACCAACTCCTCCTGTAGTTAAAATACCTTCTACCTCTTCTCCACTTGCTCTATAAGGTGTTACAATAACCTTAGCTTCTATTAAATACTTATCTGCAAACTCTACTACTCTCAAAATATCTGTAGGCTTAATAGAACCTTCTCCCCAAGTTTCTATCTGAGTCATTACTGTATCCATATCTATCTTCTTAAGAGCTAAAGCTACATAATAAAGAGCACAATAAGCTTCTGCCATTTCCAAATCTTTGAGTTGTCTTTCGGATGTAGTAGCTAACTCATAATTCCAGGTATCTTTCTCAATTTCTGTAATAATAGCAGTATTATTTTGTAACTCTACATAACTGGTATAAGCAGAATTACCCAATAACTCATTCATCTTTCTGGCACCTATAGTAAGGATATTGCCACTTATCTTAGCTAAAGCAGACTCAGTTAGACTGCTTAAACTCTCTATATTGGAGATAACTCGTTGTTTATGCGTCATTTATGCCTCAATATTGATAATGTTTTCAGTTACGCCTATCTCTCTATTATAAGTAAAAGTGAATTTATTGCTTTGATTGGAAGTTATATCTTGAGCAATTTGATTGCCAATACCATCATTATGAATACCACAATCAAACCTAAAGACCATACCCAACAGATTATCTTTATCTGGTAACTGCAAGATATAAATGGTATCCATATCAGAAGAATATAACAAAGCACCATAGTAGTCTGTAAGATATCTATTCAGATAAGTCCAGCTTTTATCTCTATGCAACATTTCAAAAATAGGTAATTGCAATTCTACCTTTTTGGATATAACTGCTTGCAGTCCAAAAGATAAAGGCAATTCATCTCCTTTTAATTCTTTAAGACTTAAATCTTCATAAGCTACACCTATAGGGAAGATATAAGGTATCATTATAGTTTGCCTGTTGTCTATACCTGGAAACTTACCATTGGCAATTAAGATAACTGCACTTGGATAATCGTCTAAACTTAAGGTAGTTCCACCAATTTTAAGAGTTGAACCAAAATTATTCGTTCCATTAACTATAAAACAGCAATAAGGAGTATCTGTATTTGGAAAAGTTATTATATTTCCAATATTTCCATCAAGAATATAATATCCTGTATCTACATTGCTTACAGTAATATCAGCTTCGCCTGCATTAACAAATATAGGTTCATCAAATTGATGCAATAAATAATAAGGTATAATGGCAGAAAACATCTTAGTAGTTTCTGGCAATAAATGATTGCTTGTATGTGTCTTATAATAAGAGCCTAAGGCAAATAACCTGGCTTTGGTTAAGTTGGTAGTCTTGGTAAATGACATTTTAATCTCCTTTATTCTACATAAATAGGAACTGCAATTTCTTCGTTAAAACCTGCATCTTTTTTGAAAGATAAAGTGCTCTTATTGGGTTGATTGGCATTCCATTCCTGACTGATAGTTACACCATTAAGTAAATCAATCTGATAGATAGGAACTCCTGCATAAACACCATCTCTATCTACAAACTCATTGTAAGGCAAAACAGGAACTATTAACAGATATCTAAGACTGGAGGGAATTAAACCTATTGTAGGACAATGAGAGATATAGGTATTATCTATAGCAGAAGGTTTGCCATTGGTAAAGAAACTGAACTGCTCATAACCTGGCAAGTTTACTTCTGTAATGGCACTTTGCACCATTGTGTCTCCTGTAGAGATCCTTACTTCATCTCCTTTGCCTACTTTCAAAGACATATCTTCTGCAGTCCAACCATAAGGAATAACACCTTCAAAGATAAGATAATTGGTTGTACCTGATGTTTTATAGGGAGAAGTAACTATCAAAATCATCTGACCTGGAAGCAGAGTATATGCTGATTGCGTATCAATATCAATATCAATATCATACAGTTCACTGTCGTTAAGAATGACAAAAGCAGATCTAAGATTGTTAGTTGTTATCATAACATCAGAAGGAAGTGCTTTACAACAATATAACAAAGATTGAGGCGGGTTATTTGCATCAACCATAATATCACTTCCACTGGTAACCATTATTGGTGTAGTTCCCAATAAGTTACGAGCAATATATTGAGAAGCATTTACTAAAGAAACTATATCTTGTGGATCAGAGGTTTCTATTAGATTATCTTTGCTTAAGAAGGCAAAGTATCCTGCTTTGTTTAAGAGGGTTGTTTGATTGAAAGACATTTTAATCTCCTTTTTGTCTATCTATATAAAGATAAAAACTATAGGGGAAGACTAACTTCCCCAACTGGTTAACTGTTATTGGTAGCATTGATAGTTACTGCAGTTCCTACACCTGCTTCTCTCTTGGCTGTGACAGTAATTTTGTTTACCTGATTTGCCTGAATGTTTAATTCAGGAAAAAGATAGACATTGGATAACTTCACATTCTCAGTTCCAAAATTGCCAGAAGTAGTTCCTGCAGGAACAAAGGCTACATTACAGGATTTATTGATTAAACCCTTAAGCGAGTCATAGTTATTCTTAAAAGCTGCAGCAGTAGCTCCGTGTCCAACTATAGTAAAAGTTGCTTCTCCATTTTCGGAGATAGTAGCTTCAATACCTGAAGCCAACTTAAGAGTATCACCTGGAGAAACTTTCAAAGAAGCATCTCCATCTAACTGTCCGACATTAACACCTGGAGATGACTGATATTCAGCAACAGCTGAGCAATATACCCAGACATCCCAGACTTTCTTACTTAATACAGTAGTGGTAGAAAAAGCCATTATTCCTCCTTAATAGCTATTTTATATTTAATTAGATTATCGGCAATCTTACTATCCAAAGAAAGGATTTCTCCTATCTCTGCAGTTGTGCCATCTGGCTTAAGCCATCTGAATAAGAACTTTACTCTTACTTCTGGAGTAACTTTCTCTTCTTTCTTTGGTTTTGCCTTAGTTTCTACAGGTATTTCTACACCTGTTACTTCTGCTTTGGCAGGATCTTCTGCTTTAATATTAGTTTTCTTAGTTGTATTAGCCATTATTTATCTCCTTAATCCTGAACTGTAACAGTCATCTTAGTGGAAGGTAGAGTTACACCATCCAGAAAAGCTCTGACATAATAAGTGTTATTAGCCAAACTGGCAAAATCTACACCTTCAGCAGGAGTTTGAGTAGAAGCTAAAGCATAAGTATCCAGATTGCCAGAAGTAGCAGAATAAAAGATTTCTGCACCTGGAGTATCACAAAAGACAAAAGCTCCTTCTGCAGCTGCCAAAGCGCTCTTATCTATGGTAACAGCAGAAGCACTTGAACCTATTCTACTACCAATCAGGTCTTTACTGGTAGCAAAGACTAAGTCTTCACAAGCAAGAGCACTACCAATACCTTCAGCTATGACAAACTTACCTGGATTACGAACACCATAAGCCTGATAGAAGTGGTAAGTATATTGATAACCTTCTCCACCTTTCTCCATTCTGGGATTATAAACCCGATTATAAGAGAATAAGGTTTGAATGGCAATTCTATACTCTGCTTTATCAGCACCAAAGATAATGAAACCACCTTTATTCAAACTCTTGGCATAAGGAACTACTACAATAGGATAACCACGATACTGTATAGCACCTTGAGTTTCTACAGTTCTACTTTCTCTGGTCTCTGTAGCCATAGGAATAATTTGACCTTTATCTGTTACATAGACAGGTATTCTCAAACCTTTAGCAATTAAAGAAGCATCTTCTTTGCTAACCAAGAATGCCAGTTCATCATCTGCAACTTCATATTCAGGATTATAATGATCTATCATTACATCCAAAATATTCAGCAAATCATAAGGTTCAAACTTATTTACACTACGCTTAATAGAGACATTATCCAAATCATAGCCAGTATCTCCAGAAGATTGAGTGCAAGTAACATTAAATACTACACCTAAGTTATTATAGGAATTGAAGGCTACTTGAATAGTTCCACCATCTGTTCCTATAGAGGCAGTATTGGAAACTGCAATGGTATTACCAGCAGGATCTTTTATAGTAATATAACAGCTACTGGTAGCTCCAGGTTTAATATAAATACTGGCTACATAGTTGGTATTCATTAACACAGGTATAACATTGTTATATCTGACAGTTCCACCTGTCCAAGCTGTTCCTGTCCATTTAAGTAATCCACCTGATACAGCTAAAGCACCTGCAGAAGCAGTATAATTAGCAGAAGTATCTGCAGAGAAATCATCTGAGAAGGGATCTATAAACCTGATAGCAGGTGCATTTACCTTCACAGGTGTAATCAGATTACCGTGTTTACCTACAAATCTGCTAACTCCAGAAACTAAGGTCTTAGTTCCCTTTGCTTCTTTCAATAAAGTAGCATAGCTTTTCAGGAGTTTATAGAAATTTCCAGAAGCAAAACTGACATCATTACCATTAACAGCAAGTCTGACCAAATCATTGGCAATCTCATTACCAAAGATTTTCTCTACTCTTGCTTCAAAGTCTGGGTCATACAAATATTGACGAATAACCTCAATAGGCAGATCTACTTGTCTCTCCAAATGATGAACATAGACCTCGTCACCAAACATATTAGCCCATTTATTACGAGAGGCTACTACATTGGCATTATCTTGAGGTGTAGAAGTTATGCGTTGAGTATCGGTTAACTGTTCAGGAATACCTGTCCAGAAATCCATTGGAATAATACTGGAATCTCCTGTTAGCTTATTATACCTGTCCAAAAACCAAGACTGGGAATTGATAAGCAACATACTTTCCTTAGCTTCCAAGCCTTGTAGATGTCTTGCTCTGGTAAACTCAGCAAAACCATAATTGGTGGTATATTCGTTTTTCCAGATAGTTCCGTCTCTCAACTTTACCTGATAACCTGCCTGTTCTAACATCATTGCAGCCAAAGGATTAACATAATTCTTAGCCACATTCCGTCTTTTAGGCATTGCACTATCAAGTGCCTTAATTAACTGTTGAATTAACTCTTCTCCCATTTTTTCTCCTATAGAATGGAACTCTTATAAGCAGTTACTTCATCCTGCTTATTGTTAGCAGTTTTGGCAGTTGTATCGGTAGAAATTGCCTCAATAATGCTATCCAGTTTCTTATTGAGTTCTACCAGTTTCTCATCAATCTTAGTATTAAAAGATTTCTCAATCTCTTCTACCTTAAGATCGGCAAACTTATCCAAAACATCCTTACCTTTTGCCAATACTTCTTGCATAGATACGATGTTACCATCCATCTTTTTAACTGTCTCTGAAAGCTCTAACAAATTTGTCAAAGCTTTTTTCAGTTCTTCATCCATTGTTACCTCCATTGGATTTTCTATAGTTAATGTTTTGCCTTGCAGCAAAGCTTTTATAATCTCCAAAAGATTCATCTTTTCATATTCAGCTTCGGCAGTTCCATATAAGGAATAGCCTGTAAGCTCTCCTTTTTTAATTCTTTCCCAAACTTCATCAGTAGCCTGAGTAGCAATTACCCAGGTTCCCTTAGTTATGGTCTCATTATTGACTACAAAATCTGTAGGAGCAATAAAACTCTCAATTACCTTGCCTGCACCTTCCTCTAAATTATGCATACTATCAATTTTCTGATAATCCAACATAAACTGATGAGCTGCTTTCTCTAAGGTCTTTTCATCAGTCCAATCTCCGTGTGCATCTACAGTATTAGGTGCATAAACAATACCATAAACCTTTTTCTCTTCATTGTCAGCATTACAGATAAGCTTAACATTCATCTGAAAGTCAGGTTTATGCTTTTCCTCTTCATATCTTTTTGTCAAGTAAAAAGATCTTAAATTGGCAGCCTTATCTACATAAGAGATATATTCTACCTTTAAGTTCTTAAGTTTTCTTCGTCTAATAGCCATCTTTACCTCCCTCTGGCTGAATCTATATCATTGGGATGTTCATAGGTATTCTGACCTGGAACTGAACCTGCATTAGGAGCTTTCTTATTATTATTACTATGTAAGGCACCTTCAGGTTTAACAGGATAACCCTTCTCTGCTCTAATCTCTGTTACAGTTTTAACAGGTTTACCTTCATCATCCACAATATTGGCATAAATGTTATTGATAATAGCGTCATCCTTATCATTGGTAGTATCTACCTGTAATAAACTGAACTTAACATCTAAAGCAAAGATCTCACTCAAAAGAGTAGAAAAGAAATTGGAAATCTTATTCTGTCTTGGTGCAATAGTTCTCTCTACAAAATCCCTTAAACTTCCTATAGTTTCTGTTCCTGTAGATAGACCTGAAGCTACTGTTATACCCATAAGCTTAGGTGGTATCTGATGAACGGTAATAATCTCATCTCTATTCTTCCGATATTCTTCCAAAAAGCTACTATTGAAAGAAGAAGAAATATCTACAAAATCTGCTTCTGAGCCTTCATCGTCTAAAGTAATTATCAATAATCTATGAGCATTATCAATACCCTTATAGTTATCTGTCATATAGTTCTTAATACTTTCTTTATTCTCTTTAGACATAAGTGTTCCTTTTAAGATTAAAGCCTTATCAGGTGTAGCATTATTATTGAAGAAAGTAGTCCCATACCTGCGAATATAACTATTCTCCAACATTGCTTCCAATGCTGACATATAAGCAGGATAACCATAAAAATAAGAAGCAGTATTATAGTTACGCATACCTACCAAGTATCTAACTCCATTCTTCAATTCACCACCATTATAAGGCTCAAATTCTACTACTTCTCCATCATCGGTAACATAACAATATTTATCAATTCTGCCTTGTTTATTGACTTTAACATAGACATACCTGACAGGTGTATTAAAGATACTAACTCTATCTGCTATCCTAATCAACTCCAAATAGGCTTCATCATAAACATAAAACTCATAAGTAAAAGCATCTACGATATCTTGAAAGGTCTTGAAACTATCATAATTGGGTTTATGTAAAAAGGTATTTAACTTCCTATTAGAAGAATTGCATTTATATCCCTTTTGAGAAGTGGCAATGCTCTTAACATCAATGGAACTCTTATGAGTTGGGTCTAATGCCTCTAACATAGGCAAAAATGCTCTATCTATGGGAGGTATAACACAACCATATTGGGTTAAAGCATTCTTAGCTTCCAATGGTATAGCTGCACTTGCAGGTAATATATCTCTCTTAGCCGTATTAAAGATATATACCTTATCTGGTATGCTCTGTATATTGTTATCTGGCATTTATAACCTCCACTAATGCACTATTCTTGGGTTTAATCAAACTTGCCAAACCTGCCAATGTATCTGGTGCGTCATCAAACTCATTGTTCCCTTCTGCCAGATATTCTGTCAAGTCTTTTATAAACATACCATAAAAGTTGTTATTATAGGACAATCTGGGAAAGATGAACATAGTCTTAATTAGGTTAGAATTTAACATTATCCTTAACTCTTTATTTTTGGACTGAACTTTTGTCCCAATAGTAACTTCAAAGACCTTATCAGGTCTCTCTAATCTCATATTATCCAGTATTTTACCAACTTCTTGCCTGATTTCTACTGCTATTATTCTACCATCTTTATTAGATTCAACAACATAATAGTTAGGTAAGAACTTAATTATTTGTTCTACTAACAATGGTTTATAATATTCATAACTCTTTCTGGTATAAATAATATCCAAGATATAAGCTAAACCATTTTTAATACCTATAATAACCGAACAAGTCCAGTTAGTTCCCTTATCTGCTGGATCACACCAACCTATAATTGCGTCATAATCTTTAGGAAACAGTTCTTGGTCTAAGAAGCAAAGAGATGATTTGGGAAATAAAGCACCATATTTCTGCACTACCTTATTCATATACATAGTTTCCCAAATGAACTCTTCTCCTGCAACATAATATTCATCTCTTAAGGTATGCAGTTTTTCAGTTGACATCATAGCTTCACAACTAGATTCATCATTATCATTCAAAGCAGGATAAGAAACAAAAGTCCATAATCCACCTTCTTCTACAGTTCCTTGTAAATCTATCAGTCTATTGATAAGATCGCCTTTACTCCACATAGTAGAAATAACAATGGTAGGACATTCAACACCTGTATCGGGATTGCTTTCATATCTGGTCTTTTGAATAGAATAATACCAATCCCAAACTATCTCTAACTGATTAGGGCTCATTGCGTCTGCCATATTCTTAATAGGGTCATCTACAATACCTGCCAAATTACATCCATAACCTGTAGTAGTTCCTCTTACACCTGAACCGAAATAAGCAAATTGTTTACTGGTAGTTAAAGCCCAACAATCCAATGATTTCTTAGACTTGGAAAGCTTAATACCTTCAAAAGCAGTCTTAAATAAGTCTGACCTTATCATTTGTCTGACATCATAGGAGAATTTATGAGCCAAATGATCTCCATAAGTATTCCGCATAACACAACCTGTAGGATGATTACCCAAAATCCAGGCACAATAGTTAGAAACCAAATAACTCTTACCAGCTCTGGGATATATAGAGATAGCAAGTTTCTTAATCTTGCCTTCTTTAACAAGCTGTAGCTTAGTTGCTACATCTTTTAAGAGAGTTTTGTCATCTATAAAGAAATCTGGGTCATATTCTTTACAATATTCCCATAAATTGTCTCTTAAATAGTTTTTTTCCTGCCTTTTTTGGATTTCTCGCCTAATTATTTCCTGATTTATGTCCTCTAAAGTTACAATTTTATTCATCATCTTGGTCTTTATCCTCTATCAATTCTTCATATTCAGCATCTACAATATCAATTACTTCTGCGTTACCGTCAATAATATTCCTTTGCATAGCCAAAAGTTCTTCTACAGTATATTCTGATAAAGGTTTATCTAACTTAAAGGTATGTTCTTTTCTTGCTTCTACCTCTCCAGCTAAGAACTCTGCCAATCTGGCTAAAACATTCAAGTCCTTAACTGTCATTCTATATTGGTTATCATCAAGTTGCTGTATTAACTTATCTGCACCTTTATGGAAGATATCATTAACCTTAACAAGCTTCTTAGATCTTTCTCTGGATACCTTAGCTTTTAAGGAGTTTTGGGATTTCTCAATAACATTTTGATGATATTCAACTCTTTGAGTTTCCCAATCTTCCTTTTTAGCAAAATAGAAGAGAGTAGATCTGGGGATATTATAGCTTTTTTCCAATTCTCTATATGATGGTTTTTGCAAAGAAATAATAAAAGAAGTTCTTGCTTGTGCCAACAAATATAAATCTACTTCCTTAGTCTCCAAATCTTTTACCATCTGTCAACTCTTTTATCACTTTCAGGTTTAATTATGTCTTCTACATACTTCTCGTCTATGGTAACAGCATTACCGAAAGAAGAAATAATACTGAAGAAAGTAGAAATGGCATTAAAATTAACTCTCCTGTTAGTAGCAAAGACAGGATTGATAACATAATATCTCTTATCATTATAAGCTTCTATCATAAATAATAGATTGATGTCCATAGCTGCATTGATGAATTTACGATAAGCTACAGAACTTAGCATTCCCAGATAAAGCATAAAAGATTCTCTACTATTTACAGGAACATATCTATCTCCATTACGAACACAAATAATATTGGTTTTAGGATGAAGATGCCTACATAACATCAGATAATACTTATTATAAATCACAGACTCAAATGGAGCCTGCACATAAACGAATATTTCGTTAGGTATAGTAGCTAAAAGCTTACTTGTCAGTGACTTACACCTATAGTTTTTGGGTAGGTTGTTACTCATTTTTTTAGTCTCCTTAGATATAATATATCTAACTAAGTCTTAAAATCAAACATTATCTTTTATGTCAAGACTTATTTTTATCCCCCCTCCATATAAAGTCCAGAGAAATCTACTTTCTTTGCAATTTCTACATACCTGAAGCTCCGTAACACCCATTCCATAAAGAATTGGCAATACCACATATCCTATTGCTCCAACAATTTTGGGTCTTAGACACAATTTTCCCATACCTCATTATCCCCCCTATATGCCTTTATAAGCAATTTAAGCCATTCTTATGAACAATCTCCATTGGGTTAGTATAAATGTATGGCTTTTTTGTCAAACTACTTAAATTTCACTATACCAAATCGCAAAATATTATAATATCTTGGGATTGTATTCCCGAAACTTGCATTATCTGCCTTAAACTCTGTTATAACACAGAAATTAAACCTATATATTTTCTGGAACAGATTTGTATAATAAAGTATCTCTGTAATTTATTATACAAATAATATGACCCTAATATGACCCTAATAATTATACCTTCACCAGAGATTAAAAGAATGAACTTTATGAGGTATTGGAATTGTATGAGGTATTAGGCTTGATTTCATCTCCATATTTTACTTTAGACAGAGATTTTTAAGATAAGGCAATTCATATTATAGAAAAGATACCCATAAATGAGATACTGTGTTATGAACA
>ERZ1026796.2143-NODE-2143-length-11857-cov-3.752685_pt1 | contig 11857 bp, 7 predicted proteins | sample MGYA00520874_ERZ1026796 | MGnify/ENA primary metagenome ERZ1026796 (study PRJEB33270, sample SAMEA104284474) | anaerobic digester metagenome | biome: Anaerobic digester microbiome; feature: mesophilic sludge digester; material: Anaerobic digester biomass | place...
GCGTCCCATCCGGCCCTTTCGCGAACCTGGCTGAGGAGAGCGTAGTACTTCTGCCGGTGCTGCTTGAGGTAGAGACTGAGGTAGAGCAGCGGCTCGCGCAGGACGCCGCCGTGGACCAGGAGCAGCGGGATCAACAGGCGTCCCACGCGGCCGTTGCCGTCGAGGAACGGGTGGATGGTCTCGAACTGGACGTGCGCGAGCCCGGCCTTGACGAGCGGCGGCACCTCGACGGGCTCGCCGTGAAGGAACCGCTCCAACGCCGCCATGAGATCCTCGACGCGGTCGGGAGGCGGCGGAACGAAGACCGCGTTCCCTGGTCGGCTGCCGCCGATCCAGTTCTGCGAGCGGCGGAACTCACCCGGGCTTCTGTCACTGCCGCGCCCGCGCGAGAGCAGAACCGCGTGGATCTCGCGGAGCAGACGATTCGAGAGCGGAAAGCCGGCGCGCAGCCGGGCGAGCCCGTGGTCAAGCGCTGCCACGTAGTTGGACACCTCGGTGACGTCGCCCACCGGCACGCCCGGGACCTCGTCGAGTTCCGCGAGCAGGAAATCGGACAGCGATGACTGGGTGCCCTCGATCTGGGACGAGAGCACCGCTTCCTTGCGAACGTAGGTGTAGAGGAAGACCGCCGGATCGGGCAGGAAGGCGGAGATCCCATCCAACCGGCCAAGCGCCAGCAGCGCATCGTCGAGGGCACGGCGCAGCGCCGGTGAGAAGTCGAGCGCCGGCGGCAGCGGCGCCGGTACGAACGCGCGCACACGTTCCCCGCCGACGCCGGACACCGTCACCCAGGTCCCGGACGGCTTGTTCACACGACGTGCACTGGCCCGAAGCTTATTCACGCAAACAGTCTATTGCGTTACTTGCGCCACGTCAAGGTCAAGCGGCCACCCCCGACTCCCGCACGTCGATCTTCCCCGTCACCGCGGCGGAGATGAGCGCGGTGCGGAGTTCCTTGAGGCGCTCGATGGCCTCGCGAACCTTGGCGATGAGGGCGTCGATGCGGGCGGTCTCGCGGTCGAGGAAGGCGGCGATTGCGCGCTGCTCGGAACCTGACGGCAACGGTATCGATAGCTCCTTGTACTTGGCTGCACTGAAGTTCTGAATCGTCGCTTGAACTACGCGAAACTGCACTAGCGCCCAGTAGACAGCGCTTTCGGTCCAGTACGCGGCGAAACTCGGCTCCACGACGGCGCCAGGCGAGAAGCGGACCATATAACCGGCAAAGCAGACAGGCCCGCAGTCTCGGAGATGCAGGTAGCTCTTGCCGAAGGTCGCCCCAACTGCAGCCAGCAGGAGATCTCCCACTTCGAACGGCGCTTCTCTTGCGAGGTCTGGCGGCAGCGACTTGAAGGTGTCATGCCGTAGTTCGCGCGGTCCGGCGATGTCGGTGATGCGAACGTACCTGGGCCAGTCGGGGTCATCGTAGGCGCCGGCCTCGCCGATGCCGTTCCTGATTGGCTTCGCCGCCACGAACTTGAGTCGCTTGGCTGTCCAATGCGCTGGAATCTCCCCCAGCCACTCGACGCCGGAGTCCTTCATGGGGACGGTCGGGTCGAGGCCCTTGGTGACGGCGCGGGTGATGAGGGCGGTGCGCTTCTCCTGGAGCAGCTCGATCAGCCGCTCCTTCTTCTCTACCAGCACATCGATCCGCGCCGTCTCACGGTCGAGGAACGCGGCGATGGCGCGCTGCTCGGGGACGGGGGGGGCCGCAGTCGCAGTGTCGCGCATCTGGTCTTCGTTGACCGAGGGCACAGCACCTGGGTTCGCCAGCTCCCCCATGTCCAATCCGGCGAGCCAATACATTGCCCACGTCGGATCACACTTGTCGGGCATGAAGCCCATCATGTTGTTGTCGATGCACGATGGTCGCGCGAGCAATCGCCTGCGGTTTAGCAACAATGCAGCGCCCACCTTTGCGAATACGATTGTGCTCGGCGGGAACACGAAGGCGCGTAGGCGTCGCGCCGTCGCTCGCGACACGCTGTGCTGATGCGTCAGCATCTGCCGCTCGTTGCCGGGCATCCCAAGGTCGCCGACCTTGAAGAAGGGCAGTTCTTCATCGAGCGCACCCTGCTCGTCGTCGGGGAAACCAGCACCGGCTTGGAGGTCTCCGATACGCTTGAGAGCAGTAGCTGTCCAATGCGCCGGAATCTCGCCCAGCCACTCGACGCCGGAGTCCTTGTAAGCCGGGTACGGCTTGAACCGCCGCTGCATGCCCACCCGTTCGCCGATGCGCGGCTCGTTCACGACGCTGCCTCCCGCGCCAGCCGCTCCGGGCTCCAGATCCGCTCCGCGAGCTGCTGGTAGAGCGCCTGCCGCGCGTCGAGATCGGCCTTCCTGAACTCGGCATGCGCGCGGAAGGGCAGGCCGCTCTCGGCGATGAAGCGCTTGAACCCGGGATTGTGGTCGTAGGCGCTCTCGTGGAGGCTCCGCGCGAGCATGTTCTGCCCGGCGTAGTGGCCGCGCTTGTCGGCGTAGGGCAGGTCACCGTAGCTCGCGTTGAAGCTCTTGGGCAGGAGCAGCAGGCCGCCAATGCGGTTGCGGTACTCCTGGAACTCGCTCGGGTGGCCGAACTCGTCCCGATGCCGCTCCGGGTGGTCGGCCCAGACGTGCTCGATCTCGTAGCCCTTCTTCCCGCGCTGGGCGTACTCGGCGTAGCGCGACGCCTGGCCGGAGCGGGTCTCGACGTAGTCGGTCAGCCGCGCGAGCAGGCGGTGGATCTGTCTCCCGTTCATGCCGTGCAGGCGAAAAGCGGCGTTCGCAGCGAAGTCGGGCGCGGTCTCGGGGTCGAGCCGGTCGGCGAGCATCGCGGCCAGCTCCTCCGCGCTCCGGCCGCGCACGTCGCGCATCACGAGGAACATCGCGTACTGCATCGTCGAGTAGTCGATCGCGCGAGCGTTCCAGATGCGGCGGTGGATCAGGATGTCGAGGTAGGCCGCCACCACGCGGAGCTTGCGCAGCGCCGCTGCCTCGTCGTCCTCGACCCGCAGCGGCGCGAGCAGCACGGGGTACTGGAGGGTGAAGTTGTGCTGCGCGTTGAAGTGCACGCACTCGAGCCCCGGCGTCAGCGTCTCACCGGCGCGGCGCAGGCGCTCGTACCAGTGGGCGTAGAAGGCGAAGTCGCGCTCGATGAAGCGCGCGAACTCGGCGCTCGCGGTCAGGCCGAGCGCCGTCTCGTGGTCGCGCACCCAGCGGTGGAACTCAGTGCCGATCAGGTCGAAGTCCTGCGGCGCGGCGCCGCTCTTGCGCTCGCGGATGCTCTGCGCGTACTGGCTGCGCAGCCACGACTTGATGCTGTCGGCGTCCTCGTCCTTGCCCAGCTCGGCCAGGGATCGCACGCGCACCTTCCAGACCCGGCTCGCGCGCGTGCGCTTGTCCGTATCGGTGATGTTCGCGAGCAGATAGCCCTTCAGCATGTCTGCGGGCGTGAGCGAGAGGCCGCGGTCGTTCATCGTCTCGAAAATCGTGTAGGCATCCTCGTCCGAATAGGCAGTGATCTCGACAAGATGCACGTTCTCCACCAGCCAGTCGACGAAGTACGGCAGCGCGGGATCGTCGCGGTCGTCGAGGTCGGCGGGAAAGAAATCTTCCAGCTCGGCGTAGCGCGCAAGAATGTTGGCAATGGACTCGGACGGGCCTGGATCGGCGATCTCCTCGCCTTTGTACAGCGCCTCCATGCAGGCGGCGCGCTCGGGGATGTCGAGGTTGAAGGAGCGCTTGCCGTACTTCTGCGAGAACACGAGCTCCGCGATCTGCCCCTTCTGATCGGCGTCTTGCAGACGGTGATGCAGGAAGATCAGGATCAGCGTCAGCGTGGTAAGGCGTTGCTGGCCGTCGATGATGACCTTCTGCCCATCCTTGTCGCTGACGATGATCGAGCCTAGGAAGTAGTGGCCGTAGTCGGCCACGGCGCTGCGCTCGTTGCCGGGCTCGTGGCTCTCGTGGAACTTGGCCGTCAGGTCATGGATCAGCTCCGCGACCTGCTTCTGCTGCCACTTGTACTCGCGCTGGTAGTAGTCGATCGAGTACTTGCGGCCGGCGAGCAGCTCGCGCACGGTGCGGCCTTTGCCGTCGATCTCGCGCGAAGGGCGGAGGGCGGTAGTCACGCGGCACTTCCTCCCGTCACCTCGGCGAGCATCCGCACGATATCCCCCTCGATGACCCGGATGTCGGCTTCGATCTCCTCCAGGGGTCGGGGCGGCGTGTAACGGTAGAAGTAGCGGTTGAAGTTGATCTCGTAGCCGATGAGGCCGACGCGGCCGTCTTTTGAGTCGCGCCTGGTCGTGTCGATCCAGGCGTCAGGGACGTGCGGCGTCACCTCGCGGTCGAAGAAGGCGCGGACGCTGGCGGGCACACTCTCGGCGTCTGCCGGATCGTCTCCGGCGGGCAGCGGCACGCTCTCGGTGTCGCGCAGCTCCGGGTCGGGCTCGGGATTGCCGTCCTGGTCGCGGCAGATCGCCGCCGTCTCGTCGCGTTCCGAGAGCGCTGCGAGGATCGCCTTGCGGGCCGGCGCCGGGAGCTTCCGGCCGGTCTTGCGGACGGCGGCATCGAGCGCTTGCTCGAACTCGTCGCGACCCTTGAACAGGGTGACCGGGAGACCGCGCACGAGTGCGCGGATCGCTTCCTGCTGCTCGCGGCCCTCGGCCTGCTCCTTCGTACCGGCCGCACCCTTCTTCTTCGACTGCGCGAGCGCCTGGAAGCCCTTCTCCTCTTCGAGCCGCGCGATGCGTTCGGCGCTCGCCTGGAAGTTGAGCCGCAGCGGCCGTTCGACGGTGATCTTGCGAAAGCCGAAGTGCGTGACCGGGAAGATGCGGCTGACGACGAGCTCCTCTTCGTTGCCGTCCTTCGTCACCTTCCGCGTCTCGCCGTCCTTGAACTCGGCCAGGAGCTGCACGATGTCCTGCGCCTTCTCCGGCGGGATCTCGCGTCGCTTGTCGCCGAGGCTCTTGCGCATCGGCACCCAGAACGAGGTGGCGTCGATGAGCTGAACCTTGCCCTTGCGCGGGAGCGCCTTGCGGTTGGTCACCACCCAGACGTAGGTGGCGATTCCCGTGTTGTAGAAGAGCTGCTCGGGAAGCGCGATCAGCGCTTCGAGCAGGTCGTGCTCCAGGATGAAGCGGCGGATCTCGCTCTCGCCGCTGCCGGCGTCGCCAGTGAACAGCGGCGAGCCGTTCATGATGATGGCGATGCGCGAGCCGCCTTCCTTCGGCTCCTTGGCGTGCGCCAGCATGTGCAGGAGGAACAGCAGCTGGCCGTCGCTGATCCGCGGCAGCCCGGGAGCGAAGCGACCCGCTGCGCCGCGTTCGTGCTCGGCGCGTACGGCGTCCTCGTCGCGCTTCCAGTCCTTGCCGTAGGGCGGATTGGCGATCAGGTAATCGAAGGAGCGGCCGGCATGCCGGTCGTTAGAGAGCACGCTGCCGTACGCGATGTTGTCGGCGTCGCGCCCAGTCGGGTCCTTCATGAACAGGTCCGACTTCGAGACCGCCCACGTCTCCGGGTTCACCTCTTGGCCGAAGAGATGGATCTCGGCGTCCGGGTTGATCGCGGGCTGTAGCAGCTCGCCGTTCTTGCGCAGACCGATGGTGATGTGCTCCTTCGTGATCGTGAGCATGCCGCCGGAGCCGCAGCACGGATCGTAGACCGTGCAGACGATGCCCCTGCGCCGAATGCGGTCGGAGTCGCCGGCCAGCATCAGGTCCACCATCAGGTGCACCACGTCGCGGGGCGTGAAGTGCTCGCCGGGGTTCTCGTTCAGCGCCTCGTTGAACTTCCGGATCAGTTCCTCAAAGATCGTGCCCATCGTCGGGTTGTCGATCCGGTCCGGGTGCAGGTCCACGTTCTTGAACCGTTCGAGCACCTGGAAGAGCAGGCCCGCCTCGTCGAGCTTACTGATCGTGTTGTCGAAGTCGAATTTCTCGAGCACCTCGCGCATGTTCGCGCTGAACCCGGCGATGTAGTTGCGCAGGTTGGCCGCGAGGTGGGGCGCATCGGCGAGCATCTTCTCGAAGTCGTAGCGGGAGGTGTTGTAGAACACGAAGCCTGATACGCACCGCAGCTGGGCGTCGAGATCCTTGAGCCCCTTGCCCTTGAGCTGGCCCTGGCGCTCGAGGACCTGTTTCTTCGTGGCGGCGAGCACACAGTCGAGGCGGCGGAGCACGGTGAGCGGCAGGATGACGTCCTGGTATTTGCCCCGCTTGAAGGTGTCGCGGATCAGATTGGCGACGCCCCAGAGGAAGCTTACGATTTCGCTATGGTTCACCCTCTCACCTTTCGGTTGATCATGTCATCGCTTCGCTTGGTTGGAGCTGCCTAACGTGCCCGCCGCGCAACGAGGCCAGACCTTGACTATTGACTGACCCGATCTTTACAACATGATGCACGTGTTGTTCTTGATCGGAGAAACGCCGTCGCTCTCGCCCTTGGGCCGCAGGTAATAGTAGCATCGAATTTGGGAGGGCGGAAACGGAAAAACCGGGACGCGGCCTCGCCCGGATGAGGGAAGGCCGGGACGGCGCGGCGAGGGGCAGCGGCGGCTCAGAGGTTCTTCAAGAGGCCGGTGCGGTCGTTGAATTCGTCGATGAGCGCGTCGATCTCGTCCGCCTGGCCCTGGATCCTCTCCCAGTATGCCGGGTAGTCGTACCACTGCGCGTTGAGCTCCACGAGCTCCCTGCCCTGCTGCTCGATCCAGGTGTAATACTTCAGGTTGTGGACGCGCTTGCGCTCCCAGTGGCCGAGTTCCATCATATGGTCCGTCGTGAGCCCCATGATGTGCCGGTGATAGTCCCTCGCGGCGTCGAGCTCCGTGTATGCCCCGAACCGTTCCCGGTACTCCCTGAGGCGGCTGTCGTAGAGCTCCATTGAGTCCGTGAGCACCGTCAGGACGATGTCGTTCGACGTGAGCTCGTACCATTTCGCGAACTTGATGGCCCCGGTGATATTCCCGGCACCCGATATGCCGACCAGGTCGAGGCTGTCGATGAGGGGCTGCGGCACCCCCTGTCCCTTCAGGTATTTCCTCCCCGCCGGCTCGTTGAAGAGGCGGATGATGCTCACGCAATCCTCATCGTCGGCGGCTATCAACATGTCGGTGTTGCGCATGTTGTGGATCCAGGGGACGTGCTTGTCGCCGATCCCCTCGATACGGTGTCCCCCGAAGCCGTTCAGCAGCATCGTCGGGCACTGCCACGCCTCGCCCGCGACGGTCTTGCCCGCCGGGTGGAGCTTCTTGAGGTAGTCGCCGCAGGCGATCGTGCCGGCGGAGCCGGTGGTGAGCACGACGCCGGCGTACCGGTCCCCCTGCCGCATCTCCTTCCTGAGTATCTCCTCCATGGCGTCGCCGGTGATCTCGTAGTGCCAGAGGTGGTTGCCCATCTCGTCGAACTGGTTGAAGATGACGATGTCGTTCCCGCGGGACCTCCGGAGCTCCCAGCACTTGTCGTAGATCTCCTTGACGTTCGATTCGCAGCCGGGGGTGGCGATCACCTCCCCGGCGACCTGCTTCAACCATTCGAACCGCTCGTTGCTCATCTCCTCGGGGAGAATGGCGATGGAGTCGCAGGCGAGCAAGTGGGAGTCGTAGGCGCCGCCGCGGCAGTAGTTTCCCGTGGAGGGCCAGACGGCCTTCTGGGTGGTCGGGTCGAACTGGCCCGTCACCAGGCGCGGGACGAGGCAGCCGAAGCTCGCGCCGACCTTGTGCGACCCGGTGGGAAACCATTTGCCGACGAGGCAGATGATGCGGGCGTCTACGCCGGTGAGCTCCCTCGGAAGCTCAAGGTAGTTGACGCCGCCGTAGAGACCGCCCATGGCCACCGGTTCGTTTTTCCATGTGATCCGGAAGAGATTGAAGGAGTTGATATCCCAGAGGCCTATCTTCTTCAGACGCTCCTTGATCTTGTCGGGGACGAGCGACGGGTCCTTCTGCTGTTTCAAGGTCGGGATTATGATATTTCGCTCGCGGCAGCGCTGCACCGCCTTCTCGAGTTTCTTCTTATCGACCCTCAGGTCTATCGTTCCGATCATCGCGCGCCTCCGTTCTGGTGATGCCCGTCGCCCCGCGCCCCCCCCGGCGGGGGGACGGGGAAAAAGCAGAATAACAAGTGGATGAGGGGGGGTCAAGCGGATTCCGCCGCTTGGGCGTTGCCGGGGATGGAAACCAAAGCGAGGGCTTTCGGGAGGGGGTTCCTCCCCGTGGATATTGCGGGCTCGGTGAACGCGGCGCCCCGGTTGAGGCGGGGCGGGCGCGGTTTTTCGTTGACACGCGCGCTCCCCGGGCCATATAGTATTGTGCCTTGGCACTGGTTAAAGGCCGGCCCTCGGAGAAAGGAGGGGTGCGGAAGGGGATCGCGCGGAAGCGCGGGGGGGGCCGTGACAAGGTTGGGATCGCGGGACCAAAACCGCCCAAAAGGGCAGGCGGGGTCTGGGGTCGCCGGCGCCGGCATCAGGGTGCGCGGCGCGGCAACACGAGGAGCGGGGGAGGAGAATATGGCAAAGACGAAACTGGCTGGAAGGGATCTGCTGTGCACGCAGGATTGGGACATCAAGGAGCTCACGAAGGTGCTTGAGCTCGCCGAAGAGATGCGCAGGAAGCGCTTTGACAAGAAGTTCACTCGCCTCCTGCTCAATAAGACCTTCTTCATGTTCTTCTACAATCCCTCGGTCCGCACGCGGCAGAGCTTCGAGTGCGCGGCCACGGAGTTGGGCGGCCACGCCCAGTTCCTGGAGCCGAAGTCGATGCGGCTGAAGACCGCAAGGACCGCCGGCGAGACCGTCGAGGACGCCGCGCAGGTCATGAGCCGCTACGCCGTCGGCCTCGGGATACGCATTCTCGAGGACATGGTGAGCTACTACGGCGAGGGGCACGAGCTCCTCGAGGAGTACGCCAAGTGGGGCGATATACCGGTCATCAGCATGGCGCACGACAAGTATCACCCCTGCCAGGGCCTTGCGGATATCATGGGCTACCGCAGGCATCTCGGCAAGAACCTGAAGGGGAAGAAGCTCCTCCAGATATGGGGCCAGGGGGCGCTGGCGCGCTCCTGGTGCTCGGTGCAGGAGAGCCTGCTTATATGCTCCCGCTTCGGCATGGACGTGACGCTCGCCTATCCCGAGGGCTACGATCTAGACCCGGCCGTGATCGCCATGACGAAGGAGAATTGCGCCAGGAACAGAGCGAAGTTCGAGATCGTTCACGATGCGCGGGAAGGGTACCGCGGCGCCGACGTCGTCTATCCGCGGAACTGGATGACGACGCACGCGTACGACTCCGGCCAGCTCAACAAGCAGGGCGAGATCGACAAGGCGCTCAAGTACACGGGGTGGACATGCGACGAGGAGAAGATGCGTCTCACCAACGACGCCCTCTTTACGCATCCGATGCCCGTCGACCGCGGCCATGAGGTGACGGACGAGGTGGCGAGCGGAAAGCGCTCGATCATCTACGATATCGCCGAAAACCGCCTTCACGTCCAGAAGGCGGTCATGGCGCTCACCATGGCGAAGTCCTGACAGGCCGGCGGGGAAACGGGAGGGGGTGACGGCGGAATGGATCCGTACACGGTGCAGCCGTGGATGCCCTGGGCCGTTGTCACCGCCCTCCTGATGCTGGGGGCGTGGATGAGGATGGGATCGTCCCTCTTCGCCCTCGGCATAGCCGCGGCCATAGCCCTGGTCGAGGCGCTGCTGAGGTATCCGCTGGCGGCGCAGGTGGCCACTTTCGTGGTCTCGTCGGGCGCCCTGGTGTTCGCGCAATGGGTTCTCGGCAGGGGGCGCGGCCGCGGGGGGGGCGCCCCCGCGGGAAAGGGGACGGCGGCAACCGGCAAGGAGGCGTCTCTCCGATGAGAAAGATCATCGTGGTCGCGCTGGGGGGGAACGCCATCAAGCAGGCCGACGAGAAGGGAACGGCGGCGGAGCAGTTCCGGAACGTCGAGACCACGTGCGCCCAGCTGGTGAGCATGCTCAAGTTCGGCCACAGGCTCGTGATCACGCACGGCAACGGCCCGCAGGCCGGCAACCTTCTCCTCCAGCAGGAGGGCGCCCTCGCCGAGGTGCCGGCCCAACCCCTGGACATCGTCGGCGCGATGACACAGGGCCAGATCGGCTACATGCTGCAGCAGACGATGCAGAACATGCTTTGGAAGGAGAAGTTGCCGCTTCCCGTCGTCTCGGTCGTGAATCAGGTTCTCGTCAGCGGGGACGATCCCGATTACCGTGACCCGTCCAAGCCCGTCGGGCCGTTCTACACCGAGGAGGAGGCCGCGAGGCTCCGCGCGGAACGCCCGGATTACACCATCAAGGAGGTAAAGCCGAAAGGCGTGGCGAGGAGATTCCGCCGCGTGGTTGCGTCCCCCGACCCGATACGCAACATCGAGTACGTTGCGATCCGCCGCATGGTGGACGCCGGGATAGTGGTCATCGCCTCGGGGGGGGGCGGGGTCCCCGTCGTCTACGACGAGGAGGACAACCTGCGCGGCACCGCCGCGGTCATAGACAAGGACAAGGCCGGCGAACGCCTGGCGGAGGTGGTGGGGGCCGATACCTTCCTCATCCTCACGGACGTCGACGCCGCGAGGGTCGACTTCGGGACGCCGCAGGAGAGGCCGGTGCGGACGGTGACCCTCTCCGAGATGAAGGCGCTGCAATCGGAAGGGCACTTCAAGGCCGGGAGCATGGGCCCCAAGGTGCTCGCCGCCATCCGTTTCGTCGAATGGGGGGGCGACTGCGCGATCATCACCTCGCTTGACAAGGCGGTCGAAGCCCTCATGGGGAAGGCCGGCACGCGCGTAGTTCCGGATCCGGTGAACTGATAATGCCACCCTCGATCCGCTCCTTCCCCGAGGGCGGCGAATCGGGCGCTGGGGGTTGATGGCAGGCGGGCCTGCCCTCAACCCTCGCTTGCTTTGAGGGAGGCCTCCGTTCCCGCGGACGGCGGGTTCGAGGGGCAGGGCCCCATCGACGGGGAGGGCGGGCGGAGGGCTCCCGCCGAGGAGAAGGATGAGCTACGCCGTTGGGCTGAAGTGCGGCGGGTGCGGCAAGGAGTTTTCCGCGCGCGGCATGACTTATGTCTGCGACGCCTGCGGAAAGAACCTCGAAGTCGTCTACGACTACGGGGCGGTCGCGAGAAGGCTGACGCGCGAATCGCTCGCCGGAAACGCGGATTTCTCGATCTGGCGGTACTGGGACCTGTATCCGCTGGAGGACCGCGGGGGGGTGATGCCGTTGCAGATCGGCTGGTCCCCCATTTACCGGGCGGAGGCGCTCGCGCGGGCGCTCGGCGTCGAGAGGCTCTGGGTGAAGGACGACGGCAGGAACCCAAGCGCCTCCTTCAAGGACCGGGCCAGCGCCGTCGCGGTCGCCAAGGCGGTCGAGCTCGGTTTCGACAAGATATGCGGCGCATCGACCGGCAATGCCGCCTCCTCGACCGCGTGCCTATGCGCCAGCATCGGCCTGAGCCCGATCATCTTCGTTCCCGGTGCCGCCCCGAAGGCGAAGATCGCCCAGATCCTCGTCTTCGGGGCGCGCGTCTTCGCGGTGGAGGGGACGTATGACGAGGCCTTCGACCTTTGCCTCGAGGCGGCCGCCGAGTACGGCTGGTACAACCGCAACACCGGCTACAACCCGTACACGCGGGAGGGCAAGAAGAGCTGCTCCTTCGAGATCTGCGAGCAGCTCAACTGGGATCCGCCCGACCTCGTCGTCATGCCCGCGGGGGACGGCAACATCCTAAGCGGCGTGTGGAAGGGGTTCCGCGACCTGTACGCCGTGGGGCTCATAGACCGGCTGCCGCGGATGGTCGCCGTGCAATCGGAGAAGAGCAGCGCCATCGCCGACGCCGTGATCGGCGGCGGCGTGATACGGC
>ERZ1026796.2145-NODE-2145-length-11850-cov-2.915551_pt1 | contig 11850 bp, 8 predicted proteins | sample MGYA00520874_ERZ1026796 | MGnify/ENA primary metagenome ERZ1026796 (study PRJEB33270, sample SAMEA104284474) | anaerobic digester metagenome | biome: Anaerobic digester microbiome; feature: mesophilic sludge digester; material: Anaerobic digester biomass | place...
GGCCGGCGGCGTCCCCTGCGAATGGACGGGGCTTATGACCCAATCCCGGGCGGAGTCGGTGTCCGCCGTGGTGACGCGCTGGGCGTAGCCCTGCTTTATGGGCCCGACGGACGGGCCGTCCGGGGAGGCGGTGAAACGCCCGCTCCCCGCCACGGGGTCGCCCCATTGAAAGGCGGCGATGAGCTTGTTCCCGTCGTCCCTCTGATCCGCGCTCGGAATGCTGGCCTTGTCGGACCAGACGACTGCGTCCACGATCTCGGATTGGGCGGGGGCGGTCGTGTTCCTCGTGACGATGGCCAGCTCGTCGTGGAACGAATTCCAACTGTTCGTATTCCCGCTAAACGGACCGAATATATCCCAGCGGCCGTTGGCCCCCTTCCCCGTCGAGTCGTTCTCCGTCTCCCCCTCCGTGTCGGTGTCGGTGTCATGGAGGATGGCCACGTCGCCGGGCATGAGCGTCACCGCGCCGGTGGCCGCCCTCGCGACATAATCCAGGTCCGTGATGTGGAGGGAATCGAGGCGCACGGGGGACGCGTCGGGGGGGAGGTAGAGCTCCACCCAGTCATGGGACTCGGGGGAGCGGTGCGCGTCGATGGCGACCTCGGTGATGAGGAGGTGCGGCGGCTGCTCGACGTGCACAGCCTCGTCCACCTTGTACGGCCCGTAGGAGAACGATCTGCTGCCGGGCCCCTCGTTCGTGAATCGGTAGGTCTCGCCGTCCGTGGTGATGACGACCTGGCCGTCGGCGACATGGACATTGGGCGCGGTCCCCCCCGCCCCCGCCTCGGTCTGGAAGATCCCCTGCACGCGCACGGTCGGGGCGTTCAGGCGGTTGAGCGTCTCCCGCGTGGGGTGGCCGTACGTATTGCGGTCGCCGACCATGATGACGGCGAACTCGGGGAGGATATCCTGGAGGAAAGCGAGCGGCGAACTGTATTTGCTACCGTGGTGGTCGACCTTGAGAACATCGATCTTCCATGACCGGGCGGCGAGCGCCTCCCCCAGCGCCCCCTCCCCCCAGCTCTCGAGGTCGCCGCATGAGAGATAGTCAAACCCCCGGTAGCGCACGACCACTCCGACGGAGAGGTCGTTCTCGTCGGAGCCGTACGTCGCGGAGCCGCGGTCGATGATGTGCGACTTGGATGCCACGCAGGTCACGGCGAGGTCGGGGCCGGAATGGAGTATCTGTTCCGGGACGGTGTTGTCGTAGTCGAAGCGCGCCGTCGCGCCGTTGATCAGCCCCTCTTTCTGGAGCCGCCCGTAACCGCCGCTGTGGTCGCTGTCGGCGTGGGTGATCAACACCTTGTTTATCCGGGTTATTCCCAGCCGCTGGCACAGGCCGATCACCCCCGCCACCCCGCTGCTCGTCCCCGTGTCGATCAGCATGTTGCTGCCGTCGGGAAAAAGGATGAGGGCGGAATCCCCCTGCCCGACATCGACCGCGTAGATGGTGAGGTTGGACGATGATGCGGAGGGGGCGCCGGGCGGTTCGCCGGGTAGCGTCCGCGCCGAGGTAAAAAACGCGAGCGCAGCAAGGCACGCCGCGCCCGCGAGAACCCGTCCATTTCCATTCATGGCCGCGTTGAGCCCCGCGTGTTGCAGTTACAAGGTACCTGCGCGCCGGGGCGTTGTCAAGACCGCCCGGATCTCACTGTCGCCGGGGGGGGCCCCCCCCCGCGCGCGCGAAGGGATCGCCGCCGAAAGGCCGCCGGCATGCCGGGCGTTCAGGCGGCCCCCGCGCGGGAGAGCCCCCTGAGGGCCCTGATCCTCATCAGGATCGGGGGATGGCCGTAGTCGAGCGCCACCCTGAGCGGATGGGGGGTGGGGTTCGACAGGTTGTCAACGCTCAGCTTCTTGAGCGCCGAGATCATCGTCTCCGGCCCCGCCGCGTGCCGCGCGGCGAAGGCGTCCGCCGCGTATTCATTGCGGCGCGAAAGCGCGTTTAGAAAAACGGAGACGACCGCCTGTATCGGCGCGTACAGGATGCCGAAGAGGACTATACCGGCGTAGACCGAGGGGCGGCCCAGGCGGAACGCGGCGCAAAGGCCGCGCCCCTCGATGAGGAGCGAGATCAAGAAGAACATGAGGCCGGTCGAGGCCGCGCCGGCGATGAAGGAGATCAGGAGGTGGCGCTTCTTGTAATGTCCGATCTCGTGGGCGAGGATGGCCACGAGCTCCGGCGCCGTGTGCCTGGCGATCAGCGTGTCGAAGAGGACGATCCGCCTGAACCTTCCGATACCGGTGAAAAACGCGTTCGACCGGGTGGACCGTCGGGAGGCGTCCATGCGGCAGACCCCCCTCATCCTGAATCCGAGCGCCTTCGCGGAGCGGTGGATCGCCGTCTTGAGCTCCCCGTCCTCGAGCGGAATGAACGTGTTGAAGATGGGGAGTATCACCGCGGGCGCGATGAATATGACGAAGAGCTGGATCAGGGCGACCGCCGCCCAGCAGGGGAGCCACGCCCCCGCCCCCTTCCGCTCGAAGAGACCGATGACCAGGGCGAGGGCCCCCCCGCCGATCACTCCGCCCAGGATCCATTTCTTGAGGAGGTCCTTCGCGAAGGTGGCCGGCGTCATCCGGTTGAACCCGTAGCGCTGCTCGAGGCGGAAGATGCGGCACGCCGAGAAGGGCGCCTTCAGAACCTGGCCGGCGGCGCAGAGTAGCCCGGCGAAGGCGAGGCCGGTCGGCACGGCGGGGACGCCGATGCCGCGCACCCACCTGTCTGCGAGATCGAGCCAGCCGAGGGCCACGGCCGCGCATAGGAGGATCGTCCGCGCCCCCTCCTCCGCGAGCGTAAGTCGGGTCGACTGGCGGAGGTACTCCTGCGACTTGCGGTACCGCGCGGGGTCGTACCAGCCCTCGAACTCGTCGGGGAGCTCCCCCCGCGCCATGCGGAGGTTCAGCGTCTCGACCGCGAGGTCGAGGCAGTACCCGCCTATGATGATCGCGAGGACGATCGCGCAATACGGCCCGAACGGCGCCATCCCGTGCCTCCTTTTCCCGGAACGGGGAAAGACCGAGCTAGAACCTCCGCCAGAACGCCTTGGCGAGCGCGCGGGATTTCGCGGCGACCTTCTCCTCGTCGACGCTCAGGACCTCGCCGTCCCGCATCAGGACCCTCCCGTTCACGATCGTCGTCCTGACCCTCGCCCCGCAGAGGCCGAATAGGAAATGCCCCAGGAACGTCCCGCCGTCGAGCGGTGTCGGCGGGTCGTAGTCGAGCAGGATGATGTCCGCGTAGGCGCCCGCGGCGAGGACGCCCAGCGGCCGTGGGAAGAACCGCCCGGCGATCCTCGCGTTGTTGCCGAGGAGGAGGTTGCACGACTCCGCGAAGAAGACGCGCGGGTCGCGCGCGGCGAGCTTGTGCAGCAAGTTCGCCACGCGGACCTCATCGCGCATGTTCGACGTCATCCCGTCCGTCCCGAGACCGACGAGAACCCCCTTTGAGAGCATCTGCATCACCGGGGCTACGCCTACGGCGTTGTTCATGTTCGACTGCGGGTTGTGCACGGCGGGGGTGTCGCTGTTGCGGAGGATGTCGATCTCCGCGGGATTGACGTGGACGCAATGGACGGCGATGGACTTCGGACCGAGGGCGTCCGCCCGCTTCAGGCGGCGCACCACCCGCATGCTGTAGCGCCTCTCGTTCTCCGCCTGGTCGGAGGCGTCCTCCGCGACGTGGACGTGGATACCGGTCCCGAGCCCCTTCGCGGCCTCGACCGACGCCGCCAGCGTCTCCTCGCCGACCGTGAAAAGGGCGTGGAGGCCGAACATGCCGGCGACGAGGTCGTCGCCCTTCTCCAGCGCAGCCCGGGTCTTCCGGACGAAGCGCTCGTTCTCCGCGATCCCCTCCGCTCCCTTCCCGTAGCGGTCGGAGACGCCGAGGCAGGCACAGCCCCGCACCCCCGTCTCCCGCAGCGATTCCTCTATCGGATCCATGCAGCCTGCCTGGCACCCCTGGCTCTCGTGGTGGTCTATGATCGTCGTCGTGCCGCTGCGGATACAGTCGATCAGGGGGACGAGGGCGCTGTAGCGGATATCCTCCCGCGTGAGCGCATTGTCGAGCGGCCACCAGAGGCGTTCGAGGATCTGGACGAAGTTCGCGGGCGGCGGCTGCTTGGGGGAGAGGCCGCGGGCGAACGTCGAGTAGAGGTGCATGTGGGTGTTGATCATCCCCGGCATGACCACCGCCCCCCGGGCGTCGATCCGCTCCGCACCGTGGGCCTTGCGGGCGACCCTCGCCGCCGGCCCCACCTCCTCTATGACCCCCCCCTTCACCAGCACCGAACCGCCCGGTATGACCTTGTTGTTCCCGCCCAGCGTGACCACGGTGCCGTTCTCTATGAGCAGCGGCTTCTTCTTCAGCGCCATCTCCCCCTCCTTGCAGATCGTCGTCCGCTTCGCCCGGAATAAGGGCGGCCGCCTCGGCCCCCGGCTACGCGCCCCGGGGCGCCCCGGCCGCCCGATCGCCTAGATCTTCTTCTCCCCCCGCGTCCTATCGCGGAGCGACAGGGCGCCCGTGAAGCACTGGAGCGTGCAGAGGGCGCAGCCGACGCATTTCTCCGGGTCGGTGACCGGGTGCTTGTCCTCGTCGAGAGTGATCGCCATGTACGGGCATCGGGTGCAATTGCCGCAGCTCACGCACAGGCCGGGGTCCACGGTGGAGACCTTTTTCTCCGAGGGAAGGGCCATGAAGTCCGTGACCGGACTCGGCTGAGCCCTCCCGACCAGCCCGGCGACGGACCCGATCCCCCTCGCCTTCATGAGGTGGCTCAACCCCGAGCGGAGGTCCGCCAATACCCCGTAGCCGCACCGCTCGGGAAGCGTGCAGAACTGGACGGTCCCGGTGCCGAGGGCGAGAAAATCCGCCGCCGCCTTGTAATCCATCGGCCCCGCATTCCCGGATATCTCGACGCCCATCGCCCCCGCGCTCGCCAGGCAGAGGTAGCTGATCGGCGTCACCCCCTCCCCGCTCATGCCTACGACTATCCCCTCCTCCCACTCCTTCTTCCCGCCCGGCTTGAAACAGAGCGTCGGGAAGGTGTTTGCGAGCGTCACCCCCGCCTTCGCCCCGGGGTGCCGATCGAACGCCTCCTTGACCTCGCGCAGGATGACCTTGATGTCGGTCACGGCGCTCGTGAGTTTGAACAGCTTCGGGACCGACGGCCTCCCCGCCTCCAGCACCCAGCCGATGATCTTGGCCGTCAGGGCGGCGCTCTGCGAGACGATGTCTCCCTCCGCGCCCTCTCCACCCTGGGGGCACGAGAGACTGTACTCGATAAGCATCGCCCCCGCCTCCTCGAGCTTCCGGGTGTTCGACTGCCATGACGCGCGGTCGGCGGCGTCGTCCCCGGAGACGGTGCCCCCTGTGGACGCGCCGGTGAGCCGGTCGGGGAAGGCCCGCCGCAATCTCCTGATCTCCGAGCAGACCCGGTCGAGGGGGTGGTCCGAGACGTTGTCGCAATTCCCCCACGTGGTCTCGCTGAAGCAGTTCATGTAGGCGCCGGGGATGTGGATGGGCAGATTGTCGAAGGCGGTCTTCAGGATGGCGCCGGGCCACCCCGCCTCGTACGCCGCCTTCACCTGCTCGAAGCCGTCGGTCGCCGGGGAGGCGGAGAGGAGGAACGGGCAACTGAGGGTGTGCCCGAAGAAATCCGTCGTGAGGGGAACCGGCTCGAAGTTGTAGCCGGGAACCGTCACCCCGCTCCTGGTGGGGCTGTCGGGCTTCGGCTTTTTCGACCCGAGGAGGAACGCCTCCACTTCCGCCGCCGCGTTCTTCCCCGCCGCCGCGGCCTCGACCACGGTGGTGGGGCCGTTTGCCGCGTCGCCCGCGCAGAAAACGCCGCGCCGCGAGACACGCTTCATCTCCGACTTCGCCCCTATCGCCACGATGACGTGCCGCACGTCGCGCCTCTCCTGCGCCGAGCCATGGAGATCCTTGATCGCGCCGAGGCTGAACTTCGCCCCGGGCGGCAGTTCGACCTTGACGGTGGAGAGCCCCGCAATCCTCTTCCCCTTCGCGAGGATCGCCGACACCCTCGTCCGGCCGCTCAGGTCGATCCCGTACTCCACGAGCTCCCGCCGTTCCCGGGGGGCAAGCGGCATCTCCCCGATCGACTCGAGGGCGAAGATCTCAACCCGTCCCGCGCCGCACCCCTTCGCCGCCACGGCGCAGTCGACGGCGCTCGCCCCGCCGCCGATGACCGCAACGGGCCCCGTGAAGCGGAAGCGCCGCGGGTTCTTGAGGTAATCGATGGCGAAGACCGCGAGGCCCTCGTTGGGGATCCCCATCCGCACCGGGCCCCAGAGGCCGGTGGCGACCACCACCGCGTCGTACCCCTTCTTCAGCAGCGCCGCGGGATCGGCGACAGCCGCCCCGGTCCGGAGGGCGATGAGCCTCGTGCCGAGGATGAAACCAAGATCGCCGTCCAGAAGCGAGCGCGGAAGACGGTGGCCCGGGATACATTTGCACATCCCGCCCCCGCCGCGCTCGCGATCGAACACGTCGACACGGTACCCTTTTTGCCCCAGCACGATCGCGGCGCTGAGCCCGGCCGGCCCCGCGCCGACGACCGCCACCTTCCTGCCGTTGGGCGGGGCGGCCTCGAACCTGGGCGCCACGCCGAGGGCGCGGGCCTTATGGATGATGGTCGCCTGAACCGCCGGGATGTTGACCGGGGAGTCGAAACGCTCGTGGACGCACGCTTTCATGCAGTGCCAATCCGGGCAGACGGCGCCGCAGAGGCCCCCGAACGGGTTCTGGCTCAGGATGAGGGCCGCGGCGCGCTGGTAGTCGGACGGGTTCCCGACCTTCGCCGCGCGGATGAAATCGAACGGGGAGCAGCCGCACGGGCACGCGGCCGTGCACGGCTTTTCCGCGCAATACTCGCACTTTTCGATCTCGCTCCTCAACTGCGCATCGGTGAGGATCGCGTTGTTCGGGTCCGTCTTCAACGCCGTCGCCGCGCACGTCCTCGGCTTCGTCATGGTCGCTCCTTTCGCCGTATGTGTGAGCTATTCAACCCGTACGATGGAAGAGCCGGGCGAGGCCCCGCACCAGCAGGGCGCCGGCCATCCTGTTCCGGTATTCCCTTGTGGAGCGGATATCGCTGATCGCCCTCGACTCGCCCTCGGCGATTCTGCCGGCCTCGGCGGCGATATCCTCCGAATACGCCTTCCCCTCCAGAAACGCGGCGGCGCGCGGGGCCATGATCACCGTCGGGGCAACCGCCCCGAGGGATATCGTGACGCCGCGCATCACCCCGCCGTCGTTCCGGCAGAGAAAGGCGACCCCCACCTTCGATATGGAGAGGAGCCTCCGCTGGCCGAGCCGCTCGTAGAAGCCAGCGCCGTCCGGCGGGAGGCCCTTGAAACGTATCTCCGTGAGGATCTCATCCGCCCTCATCACCGTCTTCCCCGGGGCGAGGCAGAACGCCCTCATCGGGACCGCGCGTTCGCCGCCCGGGCCGTGTAGGATGAGCACGGCCCCGAGCGCCATGAGCGGCGGGACCGTGTCGGCCACCGGGGACCCGTTCGCGACATTCCCCCCGATCGTGGCCAGATTCCTGATCTGGGGCGAGCCGACCAGGAAGGCAGCCTCGCACAGCAGCCCCGCCCGGTCCCTGAGCAGCGCCGACCGCTCTATCTCACGGTGCGTGGTCATCGCCCCGATCCTGACCGTCCCCCCCTCCTCCGAGATGCCGGCGAGCCCTGGGATGCCGCACAGGTTCACGAGCGCGCGCGGCGCCCTCTTCCTTTCCAGGACCTGGACGATGAGATCCGTCCCCCCCGCCAGCACCCTCGCCCCCCCCCGCTCCCGGGAGAGGATCTCGACGGCCTCCCGGAGGGTCGTCGGCGAATAGGTCGGGATATCCCTCATGCGCGAAGCCTCCGGGCGGCCAGAAGGACGGCGTCGAAGATCTTCACATAGCCGGTGCATCGGCAGATGTTCCCCGAGAGCCCCTCCTTGATCTCCCGGAGCGTCGGATCGGGATTCTCCTCGAGCAGCGCCCGCGCGCTCATCAGGAATCCGGGGATGCAGTAGCCGCACTGCACGGCCCCCGCCTCGACGAACGCGTCCTGGAGGGCCTTACCGATCCTGTCCCCCGCGAGCCCTTCCACCGTCACGATCCTGCGCCCCTCGAGCTGCGCGGCGATGACGAGGCACGATGTGACCGGCTTCCCGTCCATCAGCACGGTGCAGGCGCCGCACTCGCCCTTGCCGCACCCCTCCTTCGTCCCGGTGAGCCCCATCCCGTCCCTGAGGATATCCAGGAGTGTCGTCGTGGGCGCGGTCTCGACGGATATCCGCTTCCCGTTCACGGAGAATATGACCTTTAGCATCGCGCCCCCCGGGGGAAAGGCATCCACCACCCCTTACTTCCCAGCGCCTCGATCACCTTCTCGGGGGTCACCGGGAGCTCCGTGAAGCGCACGCCGATCGCGTCCGCGATCGCGTTCAATATCGCCGGGGCTGTGGGGGTCGTCGTCACCTCGGCGACGCTCCGCGCGCCGAACGGACCGCTCTCCTCCGGGACCTCCACCGGGATCGTCTCGATCTCGGGGGCCTCCCACGCCGAGGGGAGGATGTATGTGGAGAGGCCCGTGTTCTTGAACTCCCCCTTTTCGATCACGTTCTGTTCCCAGAGGGCGTACCCCATCCCCATGACGATCCCCCCCTCGCTCTGCCCCTCGACGTTCGCCGGGTTGATGACCGTGCCGCAGTCGGGGATCGCCACCACCTTCACGACCTCGATCTCCCCCGTGAGGGTGTCCACCTCGACGAGGACGATCTGGGTGTTCGAGCAGAAGACGACGTGCGGCAGCCCCATCGAGAACTCCTCCTTCGCGGCCGGGACGCTGAACTCCCCCTCCGCCCTCAGCCCGCCGCCCGCCGCCGCGGCGATCTCCGCGAATGAGATCTCGCGGGCGCCGTCCGCCGTCCGCGCGGAAGAGCCGCGGAGCACGACCTCGCCGGGCGGGACGCCCAGGCCCCCCGCCGCCGCCTCCCGGATCCGGCCGGCGAGTTTCCTGGCGGCCAGCAGCGTGGCCTGTCCGGCGGCGTACATAACCCGGGAGGCGGTGGTCGTCCCCGAGTCGAGCGTCAGCTTCGTGTCCGCCCCGACGAACTTGATCCGGTCGGGCGGGATACCGAGCTCCTCCGCGGCGACCTGCGCGATCCCGGTGTAGCTCCCCTGCCCGATCTCGATCGTCCCCTGGTAGAGCGTGACCGCCCCCTCGGCGTCGATCTCGATGGCGGTGGCCGCGTAGTCCGGAAGCCCCTTGCCGAGGCCGCTCCCCTGGAAGCAGCAGGCGACGCCGACCCCCCGCTTCTTCCAGAGGTTCTCGGGGCGGGAGCGGTCGATCTCCGCCTTCACGCGCCCGCGCCCCGTCCAGAGGGGGTGCGCCATCGCCCTCTCGATCGTCTTGTCGGCCGCGAACGCCATCGCCATCGGCTGCCCGATGCCGAAGATGTCGCCCCTCCGGATGACGTTCCCCGCCCGGAATGCGAGCGGGTCCATGCCGAGCTTCTCCGCGAGGATATTCACCTGCGACTCCATCGCCACGTGCGCCTGCGTAGCCCCGAAGCCCCTGTACGCCCCGCTCATTCCGTTGTTGGTATAGACCGCCCAGCCGTCCACCTTCAGGTTCGGTATCAGGTACGGGCCGCAGCAATGCTCGACCACAAGGCACAGAACCGGGCCGCTCAGGGACGCGTACGCCCCGCCGTCCTGCAGGGCCCAGACCTCGTGCGCGACGAGCTTGCCGTCGCGCGTGGCGCCGGTCTTCATCCTGATCTCGACCGGATGGCGGTGGGTGCAGCTTATGAAATGCTCCTCGCGGCTCAGCCATATCTTCGACGGCCGGCGGGTCTTCAGGGCCAGGAGGGCCAGGAGTATCTGGACGGTCACCTCGTCCTTCCCCCCGAAGGCGCCCCCGGTGAACGGTTCGATCATCCGGATCTTCTCCTCGGGGTAATCGAGGGCGCGGGCGATCTGGGTGGCGTCCCTGAAGGCGTACTGCCCGCAGGAGCGGATCGTGAGCATCCCGTCGCCGTCGACGACGGCCAGCCCCGCCTCCGTCTCCAGGAAGGCGTGGTCCATCATCTGGGTCCGGTACGTCCGCTCCACGACGAGATCCGCGCCTGCGAAGCCCGCCTCGACATCGCCGCGGACGAAATGGAGCTCGTGTATGATATTGCCCCCCTCGTGGATCCACGGCCCCCCCTTCGCGAGGGCCGCCCGCGGATCGTCCACCCGCGGCAACGGCTCGTACTCGACCTGGATCAGGCCGAGCGCACGCTCGGCGGCCTCCTTCGTCTCCGCGCCGACGAGGGCGACCGCGTCGCCGACGTAGCGCACTCGGTCCGAGCAGAGGACCGGCTGGTCCTGCCGCTCTATCCCGAAGCGGTTGCTTCCCTTCACGTCCTTGTGCGTGAGCACCGCGACGACGCCGGGGAGCCTTTCCGCCGCCGAGGTGTCGATCGAGATGATACGGGCGTGCGGGTGCTTCGCCCTTAGGACCCTGCCCCAGATCATCCCCTTCTCGTAATGATCCGAGGGATATTTGAGGCTCCCGTCCACCTTGGGCCGGGCGTCGATCCTGGCGATCCGCTTGCCTATGTAGTTGTATTCCGCCATGGCCGTTCCAGCCCCCGCCATCACCCGCCGCCGACCGGCTGGAAGAGGGAGACCGCGCAACCGTCGCGAAGCGGCGCGTCGAGCTGCGCGCGCCTGCCGTCCACAAGGGCCCAGAGGGAGGCGGTGCGCGGGATGCCGAGCCGCTCAGCGATCGCAAGCGGCGTGGCCCCGCCGGGGAGATCCATCTCGAACTCGCGCTCGGGCGCGTACCTGCGATACTCGCCGAAGAGGGACACCGTGACCTTCATCGCGCGCCGTCTTTCGCATGCGGGCATAGTATAGCGGACCCGCCGTCCCTTTTCAACCGCGCGCCCGCGCCGCTCGGCCCTTTCCCACGCCGCATGGGAGGCGCTTGTGCGCCCCCGTGCCGCCGGATTGGAGCTTTACGATTTCCGCCACCACGCTCACCGCGATCTGCCCGGGGGAGCTGTCGCCGAGATCGAGCCCGATGGGGCTGTAAACGCGGTCGTCCCATGCCGCGGCCCGCTCTTTTTCGATCTCCGCCCGGAACCTCTCCGCCTTTTCCCTGCTCGCGATGAGGCCTATGTAGGAGGCGCGCGTCGCCAGCGCCTCCCTCAGCACGAGGAGGTCGTCGGCATGGGAGCGGGTGCAGATCACCATGTACGACCCGGGCCCCACGGGGAGCTTCGCGACCGCCCCCGGATACGGCCCGCAGCGGACGTCCGCCGCATCGGGAAACCGCTCACGGTTCGCGTACCCCTTCCGGTCGTCGGCGACGATATACGGAATGCCGGCCATCCCGGCGACCCTGGCGATCGCCTCGCCCACGTGCCCGCCCCCGAAGATGAGCAGCGGGGCGCGCCCGCGGATCACGTCTACGAATATCTCGACCTCCCCGCCGCAGCACATTCTGATGTTGTCGGGATCAGCCGGGTCGAGGCTGTAGGCGAGCTTCGCGGGCGTCCCCGCCGCGAGCGCCTTCCTCGCCTCCGCGATCACCAGCGCCTCGAGGACCCCCCCGCCGACCGTGCCTACGCTCGATCCGTCCCCGAAGACGAGCATTCGCGCGCCGGCCTTCCTCGGCGACGAATCCCTCGTCGCCGCGACGACGGCGAGGGCCGCGGGCCTTCCCGCCCGCACCGCCTCGGCCAGCCTTTCGAACACCAACAGCTCCTCCGACGACATCGTCCCCTCCGATCCCGGGTGGGTTCACCCCCGGAAGCGCCGCCCCCCCCTTCCGTCCTTCCCC
>ERZ1026796.2146-NODE-2146-length-11841-cov-2.203944_pt1 | contig 11841 bp, 10 predicted proteins | sample MGYA00520874_ERZ1026796 | MGnify/ENA primary metagenome ERZ1026796 (study PRJEB33270, sample SAMEA104284474) | anaerobic digester metagenome | biome: Anaerobic digester microbiome; feature: mesophilic sludge digester; material: Anaerobic digester biomass...
TATTTGCACTGCTCATATACGGTGGATTTGTAACCACGCAATGATATTTTTTTGCAAGCCTTAAAAGTTGCAAAAGTGCTCCTTGAAGGACGTCTGTCTTATTTTTGATAAATATATCCGCATTTGTAGGTAACTGGTTTAGTTTTTCAGAAACATGAATAATTTCTTTAGTTGAAGTATGTGGAATAATTAATGAACCAAAATTATTTGCTTGTTGCAACAATAGGAAATCATGCATTAGTTCATCAGAAACCTGAATCTGTGTCGATTTCGACAAATCTTTGATTTCGTCTTTGGATACACTTAAATCATGAAAGCAAAGAATGTTGAGTTTTAGTTCCTTGTGAAATACTCTACGGTTAAATTCACGTGCCTTCATCATCAATGCTAATCCTGAAAGTTGTGCTGCTCTTTCATCAATTTCAAATCCATACAGGTTGTTTTCGATGATTAGTTGGGGAATTTCACTGGTGTTATATCCTTCTTCTTCGTAGATTTTGGTTAGTAAATCAAATGCATATACAAGAATATGCCCACTACCACTTGCAGGGTCTAAGAATTTTATTTCTTCAGGTGAATTGACTTTCAGGTAGTCTTCTACTTCAAGAGATGCTGACTCAATGAAGTATTGCATGTGCTTCCTCAAATTGGATTTGGGACGGTTTTGCAGCCACAGTTTTCCTAATGTGTTCTGCACCATATATTCCACAATCCATCGTGGAGTGAAAAGTTGAGTTGCGGCAGGAATGTCTTCCTTTTTTACCTTTGATTTGGATGCAAATACTTCGTCTTTCTTCTCTGAAATATAGAACTGGTACAACCAACCAATGATTTCCACATTCTTGCAATCTTCCAAAGGCATACCGTTTCTCACATCCTTTAAAATCGAAAAATCGCTGGTCAGGTCATCAGGTAGCAATAATTCTGTGTAGTCGTTTATTTTTTCAAACAGGAAGGGAAATGTTGTATGCAGATGGTTACAGGTTGCAATTAACAACTCCTTATAGGCTTCATTCTGTGGATTGGTGCTTGGTATTTTATTATCCAGTAAATCATATATTCTCTGTCGGTTCACCTTTAATTCTTCAGGGAGGTTGCCTCGTTTTGCTTCGTCCAATATTTCTGGAGTGGTATATCCATATTTCGGTGTGATTATTCTTATCCCCAATGGTTGATAATCGTTGGAATCCATGAAACGAAGTGCCATTAATCGGTTAAACCATGTGTAGGCAACCTTCTCAATCAACTGCTCCTTGGTGGTTCTACTAAGTTCCTGCCTGAGTTGTTTTAACTGCTCTGTTTTCTCCCGCAATTCAGCCGAATCAGTGGTTAAAACAAAATTGAGTTTAGCACCTACCTGTTCGAGTAGTTTTCTTCTGGCTTCTTGAGCAAATCTTTTAAGTATACTGGTATTCATGGTCTAAAGGGATATTCTTTTGTTATCATTAATTAATTCGTTGAGTTTGGCTTTTAGTGCGTCCACGTACTTTTCAACGTCCTCTTTTGTCTTGAGTTCGGTTTTCGGGAAATCCACTTTCACGTTGTTGATTCTCTGGTAGTGTACAACAGGCTTGTCATCCTTTTCTGACGGCATTGCAAGTTTTGCCATTTCATTCAATTGCTTCTCCAGTAACTCTCCCTTAACGTAAGCACGTGTGCCCCTTAGATTGGCAATAAAACGCTGCTCCACAACTTTCTTGGCTTCTTCTTCGAAAGGTTTCAGTACCTGCTTTCGTTTCAATTCATCTAATGCTTTAAAATCATCCTGGGATTGAATTCGGTTTATTGCTTTTTCAATCTCTGCCTCGGTATGTTTCCGCTCTTCTTCAATTTGTGCAAGAACCTTCTTAGTCAATGAATCTTTTGCTGTTTTTGCATCTCGGATAAGATTTCCGTAGAAGGGTGTTTCGTGGTCATTTACCTCACGAAGCACATCCAGTTCCTGACACTGGATATATTCGAGATTAGACTGGTTACCTGAAAAGAATCCACGAATTCCGTCATATATCTTTTTTTGCTCACCGTTCCAGAACCGCTTAATCGGGTCAACCGTTTTTTCTTTATGGTCAAGCAAAACGTCCTCAAAATCATTAACATTGGTCAGATAGTAGGTATATTCCTTTTTCGTCAGTTTCTCCACAAATTCAGCCACAGGTTCAAGTACTTTCAGGAATGGATAGTTTTCCTTGCTCATCAGCATTTGGTTTAACCACCCCAATTCCTGAGTGAGTTTGCTTTTAAATGCCATTGCCACTTCCTTGGCTTCTTTTGCTGGACAGGATTCATCAAAATAATCGCTGTACACGGTCATCAGTTGCTTGATAAGCCTTGGGTCATAATCTACCTGTGGTTCAAGCAGGGTATTGCTGTACAATCTATTGTTCATGAAAGCATTCAGAGCACCATCATCATCCAAAAGATTTGAATCCTGAGAGAGTTCAACGTTTCCACGTTTGTATAATTTGGCTGCAATGCTGAATACGGCATTCTGATACCAACCATATGGCTTCTTCGCAAAGTGGTCACGGATATCGGTCAGGGATGTCCTTTCCGACATCTTCTTTCTCCTGTGAATAATGTTCAGCACTTCACTCTCGGCTTCCGATATGGTTGAATCATCTGTTCCAAACAAATCATCCTGCCTGTCTCTGATAATGGCTTTTATGGTATCTTCAGAGAATTGAGTGCTACCAAGCATCTTCAGGTTCGGATAAGCCAGTTTAATCAGGTTCTGGAAGGCATTGACCAGTCTTGTTTTGCCATCGGATGTTCCATTTACATCCTGCTTCATGCCGTTCATATACACGGCTGATTCACCAAGCAATCTTTTTAATTGTGTTACAAGATTTGTCCTTCTGATTGTATTTTGGACACCTTTCTCCCCTAAAATGCGTTTAACATTATCTTTATTGTTGGTAGATATGTTTTGTCGAATAAATTTCTCCGTTTTAATATGCAATCGAATGTCCTGCAATAAGTGCTCATCATATGGCAAGACCATCATCAACAGGGTATTGTAACCCATGGTTTGGGATTTAAAGAAATCTTCCCTGTCATGGTCTTGAAAATTGGGTGTAATAATTTCAACGGTAAGTTCCTTCTCCTTACCCAATATTACACCGTCAATCTTGCTGGTGAAATCATATTCCTGCTTGTTTTCCAAGTAGCGAATCTTGTTCTCACCAATTATCGAATCAAAGATGATTTGCTTGAACAGGTCGGTTACCTGACTATCGTCAATATCCGTGTCTTTAATCTCTTCTTCAATACCTTTTTCATCATCGGTCAGGTATTCATACAGGTCACCATTTCTTTGGACATAAGTTTGGTTCTCAAGAAGGGCAAGTGCTTCATGAACCTTTTTATCATGCTCCTTTAAATCGACCTGAAGGCTGTCAATCATCAGGGTCGATATATTTCTGGCAGTTGTCTTGAAGTTGCTGTAATATTTCACCATGAACAGTGCCTTCAATACTTTTATGGCAAATGGATTATCAACCTGCTTTTCAGCAAGTATTACGGCACTTTGCAATTCCCCTCTTATGGTAGAACGTATTCCCTCAAACAACAAATCGAAACTTACAAATGCATTCAGGTCTTTGGTTTCAATTTGTTGAATCACATGCTGGAAAACTCCAAGCATTGACCGTTCTCCAACCGATGCATGTTTCCCCTGAAATGCGTTATGAGTTGAAAGTGCCCTTATGGACTGTTGGAACAAATCAAATTGATACGAAACAAAGGGATATTTGCTAATAAAATCTTTTTCGTCCTGATACCCCCTGAATTGAACACCAACTTCAGAGAAAGATAACAGTGTCTCCATCTTGGACTGTTCGCTCTTCCATGCGGTTTTAAGCAGGTCTCTTGCAGGTTCGGTTTTACTAAGCAGCCTTTTCTCAATCACTTCATCCACATTGGCAGATGTCAAGGGTATTTTCAATTTAAACCGTGCCTGAATTTTCGAAAAGTCATTCTGCTGGCTCTTGTTCATATCCCCGACCACACGTTCCATATCTTCCTGTGAAGTAACCAGTATCCATGAATTGCCTTTGGTTCTTGTGGCAAGAGTTTCAGCAATGGTCTGAAGGTTCAGCATCAATTTGGTGTTTTCAGATATGAACTGACCCACTTCATCAACGAAGAAATTCAGCCTGAATCCCTTTGGTTTGGTTTTGATATACTCGCTAACCTTGGTGCAAAAATCATCCACCGATATGCTTGAATCGGTTCTTATTGTATCGATAATATTGTGATATTTTTCAGGAGCATCACCCAACAATTTTGAAAGAACCTGACCAATGCCTTCTTTTACTTTCGGTGAAAAATATTTTCTCCGTGCATTCGACCAGAACTCACCAGTTAATGTTTCAAATTCTTCCTGAAACTCCTTGTATTTCCCCTCGTTATCAATCCATCGCTCAAACTCTGCCACATGCCGTTGTGCACCAAAATACCCAAGATGGTCATTAAAGACTTTATAGAAGACATTCAGGAGCGCATCTTCTTCCTGCTTACTGGTTATTTGCGCCTGTTGGTCGATATTGAACAGTATTGATTCCGATGGAATGCGTGTTGCACTTTGAATATCACCCTTGAGTATTTTGTCGGTCTCTATCTTTTCAGCAAACAGTTCACCAAGTCTGAACCCATTGAATTCCTTGTTCTCTAACACATAGGAAAGGATTTTCAGCAGGTGGGACTTACCAGAACCGAAGAAACCCGAAATCCAGACCCCGTTTGCACCACGGTAGTCATTATACGCAGAAAAAAAGTCACCAATCTTCTTAGATACCTCATTGGTAACAACATATTCCACAACTTCATCCAATACATGTTCTTGGTCATCTGCTTTAATAACCGTCTCGATGGTACGGTTTATGTCTCTTACGAAGAAATCTTTGAGAATCATTTCTTTAATTTATAGTTAGCGATGTTGAATGCACGGTAATAGTTATCGTCTTTCATCAGACCGAAAAGTTCCAGTGAATACCCGTTGTAATCCCCTGCAAAAAAAGCAACAGTAGGTGCTTTCTTGGCAACATTCTGAAGGTTGTTCAGTACATTATGACTTCGAATGAACGGAAACACCAGACCAATACCCGTTAAGAAGTAAACTTTCGCAGAAGCGGTATCAATCATGCCTTTGATTTTCGGAATCAGCACTTCGTTAATATCCAAGATGGATTGGAGTGCTTCTTTGAACTCTTTCTTATCCATGGTCTTTTCAAGTTCGAATATTTCACCCTCACCGAGTTCCTCATTCAGAAGTTCCAGAGCGATATCATATAAATTCAGTTCCAGTACAGGAATACCGTTGGTTTCCAGTTTATTCTTCAGGCTTCGGATTGAACGGTCAACTTCAATCTGCTGTTTCGGGTCAAATGCAGCAATAAAGAAGGGTATCTCACCGCCCAACGATTCCATGCGCAGGAACTCTTGGTTGCTGATGACCTGATATAAGTGTTCGAACTTTTTAACAATATCTTCCATTTCAGTGCCTTAGTTGTTTTATGTCCCTGTCGGACATCATGAATATTTTAAGCCACATAGGGTCTTCTTTGAGAAGTGCATTGATTACATCCTGCTGAAGAATCTGTGGTTGTATGGTTTTTTCAACGGCATTATTGATAATCCCAGCCTGTTCCAGAATACGGAACATTACCTGTTTTGCTTTCTTTCGTGTGGATTCCGAAAACTTTTCGAGTTCAGGATGCAATGATATTTTGTTGTTAATAAATGAATTATAGTCGGACTCGTGTAACTGATAATCAAACACCAGCACCTTATCACGGATAACCTCTATAGCAAAGTCCCTGATGAATGCATAATGCTTGCAGACGGCAAGAAAAGCAATTTGTTTCTGGCTGTTCAGGTCTCCGTGAATCAGGATGTTTTTTTGGTCAGGGGTTAGTGTCTCCAACCGCTTCCTAATTTCACGGAATTCTCTGTCGGTTGTTCTGTTTTTTACCGAACCAAATACTACACCACTTTCTTTTACTGTATCAAGGTCAGTTATGTCATCCTCTTGGGCAGCCTTTGCGACCTTGACCATCTCATTCAACCGTAATGAAGCAGCAGTAAAGGACAATATGTATTTCGATTCGATATTCATCAAATGTTGATAATGGATTTTACTGGAACTTCAAGAATTTCGCTGATTTTCTGTAAATGTGCTTTTTGGGGCACACTTTTACCTGAGCACCAGTTTGAAACCGTCACCTCACTGACGCCAATTTTGTTGGCAAGCCACTTTTGTTTCAGACCTTTGGATTTCAGAAGTTCTTTAAGAAGCATTGATTTAAGAAAAGTTAAAGTTTTGGAGAATCGAATGTACGGAATTTTATTTTGAATTACTATAGAAAAAAACCTGAAAAAAGATTGACATTTTTAGAATATTATTGTCAGGTAAAAAAGAAAGGGGTGCAGCATCCTCTTAAACCACTGCACCCCTGATTGAAGTTAAAATGGTAATTCCACCTCATCCACAACATTTATGCTCGATACGTCAACACACCATGCAGCAGGGTAACCTTTCTGCAATTCTGTATAACCAATTTGAATGCGGTATACCAGTTTCTTGGTCAGATGTGTTGCAGCATACAATCCTGTATTTTGTTTAACATATACATAATGTATGGTATCATATCCTGCTTCCCTTAATGCGTCAATCCTGTCCAGCATAATCGGGTGCATATTGCTTATTTCCTTTATTTCGGTTATAATCTGATTTAAAGTCTTCATTTTCATTGATTTTAAGAACAAGTTATTTTCATGACTTCTATCCAACATAATCGCCATAATTCAACCGCCAAGATTGAGTATCATCTCCAATGGATTGGACAATACGACTGGTTTTGCTTATACAATAGCAGGTTACACGCTTCTTACCTTTTCTTATGGTCTCGAAACCATTCTCTGCCATGAGTTTACCAATTACCAGTACGTTGATGCGTTTGCTGGCATGGGGGAATCTACCCAGCAATGCATTTACCAAATCCAGATTGGTAATCAGAAAGGTGTCACCAACTGTGTCTGGCTTCTGTACATACTCATCGAAAATCAAATCGATATCTGAATATTGAATATAGTCAGCATAAATGTGTTTCAATTCCTGTTTGTTATCCTGCTGGTATGAGTATGGGAATTCATTCACAAGCAAGTTATATGCTTCCATAAACAAATCCGTGTAGTCGATTTCAGCCAGTTTTTCGAAATGAATTTTTTCAATTTCAAGAGGAATTATTCTTCGGTTTTGTTGTTCCCTAACAACAAACAGATAGTTACCACTACCAGCAAAACTGCACCTGCGCTTAATTGTAGATATTCTACGGTCATATTTTCTACGCATGGTCAATTCTTTGGTACTCAAAACCGTCTTGAACGTCTTGTCTTGCTCATACGAGCGACCATCCATTTCATCGTCCACAATTAGCAAAGCCTGAGACATCAATACCTTGAAATCATCATCAAAACTTAAAGAATGCTCTTTCCGATAACCATGAAGTTCTTTCGGAAGAGTGTAGTTCCTGAGCAGGGTGGTCTTACCAAGACCTTGTTCAACAGATAATAGAGTTAAAAAGAACTCGTTGGGGTACTCATATCCCAGTGCCTGAGCAATCATTCCAACATACCATTTCTTCAGATATTTTATGAGTAAAGTCCTGTCAATGGATTTGTTCTTCAATACCATACAATCCAACCATCTTTCAAACATACCAACAGGATGCCTGTCTTTATTTGCTTCAATGAATTCAAGCAGAGGATTGATAACGGTGATATAATTCGACTTAATAGTCTCTTCGAACCGTGTCCTCGGAATCTCCTTGTCGAAATGCTTCTTCAAATCGATGTAAAGGGTGTTATAATCCAGTTCCTCGATTATTTTACCGTTGATGGTCAGGTCTTGGATAAATGTATCGTACCTGACACCTTTATCATTAAGGTATTTAGCGATATCGTCTGAAGTAATCTTATCAGGTTTGGTTTTTACTTCATATCCATAGTCTTTCAGCAATCTTACCGTGGTTCGGTAATCATTCTTTCCTTCCAGCACCTGTAAAACCTGAAAGTGGTTGTACGGTTTTTCTGGTTGAAATTCCGTTGAAGTACTGAAACAAAAGAAGGTTTTGCTGTCCTTGAAATAATACCCTGAATGCACTGCTGAAGACCCGTCCCTTAGAAGGTAAATCTTCTGGTCATCTTCCTTTACAACAGACCAGCCGTGTTTTTCAAATAATTCAACAATAAGGTATTTATTATTGAATTCGTTTATGGCAGGTTCGTTATAAACAAATGGTTCACCGTTCTTTGATGTATTCCCTGAGGGGAAAAATCGGGTCAAACTTCTCGCTAATTCGAGTAGTAAATTCCTTTCTTCTGGTGTGATGACTGGAATGTCTTCATAGAGGTTTTCAAGTTCAAGTACTCCTTGCATAACCTTGTTGTTGACTTTACTTGTGCAGAAATAGCCGCCTTCACCACGGGTTTCGAGGATAACAGTTCTATCTGAGTGAAGAGCCAGTTTGAGATTCTTATCTATAGTTGCGTCAGGACATCTATAGATGAAGTGGCGACCACCACTTGGTGTTGATTGAATAACCAACTTTTTAAGAAGGTCAGGGGGGATAATGTTGGAATATTCCGTGATTATTTTACCTGTCGGGTCATTCTTGATGTCGATGTCTATGCATTCAAGATTACCGCTTATTTTTCCCGTTATAATTCCAACCGTGCCTTGGTTAATATAATGTGAGTGCCAGAGTGCTATCGGGGCGATTGTGCTCTGGTATTCCGACCAAGATTTGATAATTGGTTTTTTGGTTATTGCTACGGGAATGATTGACAATCCAAACTCTTTGGGGTCAATCTTTGTGTCTGTGCCACTGCTATTGAAGTCCCATTCCAGTTCTTTCATTTTTGGTTAAACATTTATCATCGCTGTTATTTTTTTCAAGCAGGTTCTTCATCAGATACTGCTTAACCCATGTGGCTACTCGCACATAGTCTTTTTTTGCTTTCTCCTGAAGCAGTTCAAAGAATTCACGTTCAAGAGAGAGGTTCATTTTTACAACTTGTTGTTTTTTAATCTTTTTCATTTTAATAAGATTTAAAATCGATGTTATTTTTGCGGGAACAAATTGCTCCCTTCTGAAACTAAATACTTAGAAAAAAAGCAAACGGTACTTTTTTGTTACTTTTTTTAAAATATTCTTTATCTTTTTTATAGAGGGTAGACAAGTAGACAAGATAAAAGTGGGTTTTAAACAGGAATTGAAACAGTGTCAGTGGAAATCAGTGCCACCAAAAACGACTGTCACTGTTCCGTAAATATTTTAAACTGGCATTGTATCTCGTCTACTTGTCTACCCATTATAATACTATCAGTTTACTACTATGATATTGTTTCGGAAATATTAGTCTTGATTTTCTCATAAATTCTCGCACAATATTCTTTTCTTTTTTTATGGTCACCGATAGCAACATAGGTTAAGTCTGCTTTTAACAATCTCTGGTCTTCTGTAAGAATACAGAAAACCTCAACACTGTGTAAGCAGTAATATTGGTATATGCTTTTGTCTTTTTTAGTAACACCTCTTGCAAATGATACATCATCAGTCAGTTCCTGCAAGATGGACATTGCGATTATCGATGAATTATCGCAATCATGTGAGATAGGATATGAATGTCGTTGAAAAAACTCATCTTGAGTTGCATTGGCAACCATCCGTTTGACGTTCTGGACAAACTCATAGTCAGCCACTGGTTTAAATTGATTCTTGCTCATAAGATTAATTTTTAATTGTTTTAAGGAAACTTTCACTATATGCCAAGTTCAATTCATAATATCACTTCAAATTGCTGTTCAATAATTGCGGGATATTGTTGCCAGATTTTACCGTCAAGTTCTTTTCCGTTTAATTTTTTTTTTCGCTTTATCCTATCTTCACCCCAAGCACCCCATTGTTTAAAAAAAAATGCAACACCTTCATTTTCACATTGCTGTTTAATATTTACGACCCATTCTTTATCCATAGGTCTTGCTTTGTGACCGCTTTCACCTCCAACAATAACCCAATCAATATTTTTTAAATTTATTTGCCCTAAATCTTCTAAAAGTGGTTCTACAGATAAGAATAACACCTTTGCCTTTAAATGCCTCAGTTTATCAATTCTTGGCAATCCTTGTTGTTGGTTCTCTACCGTTACACCAAGCCAAACATTTGAGGGTACAGGATTTTTTGAAAAATAATCATACATCCTATCAGCCCTTTTAGTAAGAATTTGATAGGTGTGGTGAGGAGTGTTTTCTATGACTTCGAAAATTCTATCCAAATATTCTTCTGGCATATCTTCATGGAAGATATCGCTCATAGAGTTCACAAAAAAAACTGTTGGTTTTTTTCTTTTGTACGGGTCATTCAAACGGCTTGGAACGATGTTGAATTTAAAGCCATTTTTATAACCTACTGCGCCCGTTCCCTGTAAACGGATTGCCATTAATTCGGCATAACAATTTTTACAGCCTGAACTTACTTTAGTGCACCCTGCCGAAGGATTCCATGTTTCCTCTGTCCATTCAATTTTAGATTTTCTCATTTTAAATAATTTTAAAAATTTGTTGGCAATATCGCCTGATATTTTTTTTGTATCCGTGCATCAAAAAAACAGACACTAAAAGAATACCCGACAAAAGTATAAATTGCAACATATTGATAGTAAGTATTTTAAGTATACTTACTTTACTGAGTAAACAGAGTAAAGCATTTTTATGATAAAAACAGAACAGAATCTGAACTAATGAAAGTATGTCCAGTCAATTTCAAAGTAAAAGATTATGGATGGTACTGATTCCTTGTCTTACTTCGCTTCGATATTGAAGAGGGCATCAATTAGTTCAGCACCCTTTGGAGCACCCTCATTATTAATTACGGTTACGTGTGCTCTGACACCTTCGTCAACTGCAACATATTGCCCAATATCATTCCTGTTGTAAGTGAAGCAATACTGAAGGTTAACCCAAGATGGTTTTTGTGGAATAAATTTTCTGTTGATTAGATTATAGAAAAAGTAAGCGAACAGTTTTGCTCCTTTTTCCCATTGAACAGGCTTTTTTATTTCTGATATTGGTATGTTGGAAAAAACTGCTCTGAAATCTTTGACATCAGTATTTTTGGAAATTAAATCATTTGATTTAAGATGGTTGTAGAAATTTATTATAAGTTCCTCATCTTTCAACCATTTAAAAGAGCGTTTTTCTTGCTGTTTCTTTTTCGGTAATTTTTGTTCGACAGTATTCTGCTGGTTCAGAACAAATGTTTTCACTTCTTCACAAATCACTGCTTTGGCTTCGAGCATTTCCAACAAGGTTTCATCCTTCAGTTGTTTTGATTCAGACATTGCCTTCTCGACTTCTTCTACGCTTACACCAAACTCTTTGGCGAGCGCGGCGGTTTCTGGTAAGTTAATTCCAGAAGCATACTCTCCGGATTTGATTTTCTCGTAAACAATTTCAGCTATTTTACTCATCGCAACTCCTATTCAAACAATAAAGGTAGTAGATTACTTCAACATTAACCTGAGCAGTTCAGTCTCTGCCGCTTGTGTCCATTCAACACCGTCCTTCAATGTTGCATAAACAGAGGGCAGCCTTGTTTTCAATTCGGGGATTGGGGTTAACTCGAGCTCTTTAATGTGGTTATAGATCACTATCTTTCCAGGAAAACGCGAGGTCTGCACAGCTTTCAAGCCATCTTTGGCGGCTTCGATCGATCCGATGGCAGCCACCAGGCGGTTTGGGGCAAACTCACCCGCCTCTATGAGATCGAGTGTGATCTGCAT
>ERZ1026796.2150-NODE-2150-length-11825-cov-7.635664_pt1 | contig 11825 bp, 9 predicted proteins | sample MGYA00520874_ERZ1026796 | MGnify/ENA primary metagenome ERZ1026796 (study PRJEB33270, sample SAMEA104284474) | anaerobic digester metagenome | biome: Anaerobic digester microbiome; feature: mesophilic sludge digester; material: Anaerobic digester biomass | place...
TCGTCTGGCCATCACCATAGACGGGATTCGCCGATGTATCGTTTGCAATGACCTGGCGCTTGCATCCGCCATGGATAACGACATTTGTCAAAAGTGCTCCGCCGCGATCTGAGCGACGGCTGGAGATCGGAGACTGAGACCGGGAAAACCCCCTTCTTCCACGAAACCCGATCTCCGATCTCTGATCTCTAATCCCTGATCCCTGATCTCCCCCCTACCGCGTCACGCCCGGTTGCGTGATGATGGGCGAGCCGGGTTGCACGGCGATGAGGATGAACGGGGTTTTGACTTCAATTTTGCCGCTGCTGGCGATCAGATAGGCGCCTTCGGGTACGCCGGGCGGGATGGGGTAGGTGGCACGCAGGCGGCCGTTGCTGTCGGTCATCACCTTGCCCAGTTCGAAGCGATAGGCGATGGCGCTCTGGCCGCTGACGGGCACGGTTTGCAGGCGCAGGCTCACTTCGACGCCCACGCGGGCGCTGCTGCTGCCGCCGGAACTGCTGCCGCTCCCGCCAGGGGTGGTGATCCCGCCGGGAGTGGGCACGCCGGGAGTGGTCGCGCCGCCGCGGCTGCTGGTCGTGGTGGGCCAGTTGCTGCCGGTGACGGTGAATTGGCCGCTGCCGGCCGGCGCCAGGCTGATCTGCGGCTGGATGGGCGAGCGGTTGCCGATGCGTTTCCAGCTGAACTCGATCATGGCGCCGCCGCTGCGCTCGTAGTATTCGAGCTTGATGCTGTGTGCGCCCGCGGCCAGGGGCACATCCGCGGTGTAAGTCTGGCTCTGGCTGTCGTGCCACTGGTCAATGGTCGGCTGGCCGTTGATCCACAGGCGCACGCCGTCATCCGCGCGCACGCTGAAGCGATACAGGCCATCTTCGAAGCTCAGCTTGCGCGTCCAGCGGGCCGAGAAGTAATCGCGGGCGATCTGCGCCGCGGGCGCGTCGCTGCCCCAGTTGAAGTTGATGGCGCTGTCGTTGCGCACCAACACCGGCACATCGTCCAGGTTGGTGTTGGTGAAGTATTCGCCCTTCCACTCCGTGATGGGGCCGGTGCGTTCCCACCAAATGGTGGCGAACGCGTCGCCCTGGCCCTCGTAGTATTCGATGCGTACAGTATGCTCGCCCGCGCCGACGCCCTGGAAATCACCGCTGCGCAGGCCCGCGCCGCCGTCATACCACTGATCTGTCACCAGCCAGTTGTCCAGCCAGATGCGCACGCCGTCATCGCTGCGCGCATAGAAGCGATAGTCGCCGGCGTCGAAGCGCAGGGTGCGCGTCCACCGCACGCTGAAGTTGTCCGCGGGCAGCCCCGCCGCGGGCGCGGCGCTGCCCCAGTTGAAATCCACACTGCTATCGTTACGCACCAGCACCGACGCACCGCTCAGGTTGCGGTTGTTGAAGTATTCGCCCTTCCACTCCGTAATCTGCGGCGCAGGACGCGAGAGGGCAAAGGTGGCGTTGGCGCTGCGCTGATAGTCCTGGGTGTGCGCCACCACGATGACCTGGGACAGCGCCAGCCAGCGGTCTTCGGCCGGGAAGACAAAATTGGCGCCAAAACGCCCATCCTGGCCCACGGCGCCCTGCGCGTAAACATCGCCGGTGGGGCCGGCGTTGGGCGCGCCCAGGCTGACGTAAACGGTGGCGCCCGGCGTCCAGTTGACGCCGGAGATGCTCACGCTCGTGCCCGCCCAGCCCTGGACGGGCGCAATGGCAATGGCGGCCACGATCGGGTTGGCGGTGACCGTGGGTTGCGGCGTTTGCACCACAGGCAGGTCAGCGATGCGCACATTGCACTCCAGGTAGGAGGCGGTCACCCAGCCGGCCGTGCCATCATCCAGAGCGACTTGCAGCCAGTCCGCGCTGGCCGTGCGCGCCAGGGGGGTGACGGCCGTTCGGTAGGGCAGGCCAATGATAACGCTGTAGGCGGTGCCGGGGCCGCTGCGCAAATTGAGCGCGTCGGCGATGACCGTGCAGGTTGGTTGATCGGGCGCAGGGCTAGGCTGCGGCGTGACCGTGATCGGCGGCAGCACCGAGGGCGTGTTGCCCGGCAACGGCGCCGCCACGTTGAACGGGGTGCGCGCGGCCAGGCCACCGGATGCGCTGCTGGCAACCAGGTCATAGGTGACGTTGGCTTGCCGCGTCGCCACTGCGGCCCAGTTGAAGGTCGCGTTGAAGCTGCCCTTGGCATTGGCCACGACCGCGCCCAGGTTCATGGGCAATGCGCCAGCCGCGGCATTGCTTGGCGCCACGCTGAGCGTCAACTCGCTGAAGCCCGGCCAGCCGCTGCCCTGCACGCGGAAGCCGCCCTCGGTGGCTGCCACGCTGATGGCGGGGACCTGATCGCCAGGCACAGCCGCCGTTGGTGATGTGAGCGCCGCCGGCGTCTGACGCGGACTTTCAGCGCGTCCCTGCCACAGCAAAATACCCCCCAACAGCAGGCTGACGGTGAGGATCAGCGCCAGAAGGCTAATGAGTAAGACTTGAATCAACGAGCGCCGCTGCAATATGAAATCCATGAAGGAAAACCCCAAACCCCAAATTTTGAACGAAAGGGGGATGCGAAAGGGGGATAAGATCACCAGACCGCCTATAAGTGAACGGGAGCGGTCACCTGCCCATTACAACGCCGATTATAACACGCCGGGTAGGGGTTCGCATCAGAGCAATTTTGCATGTTTTCTGCGCCAAATGGCGTATTTGGGCGCAGGGAGGAGGGCATGGTCGTCGAAGCAGGAACAAAGTCCCGATTGCCCACAAGTGGGATAGCTGGAAAAATCTTTGATAACAGAGGTTTAACCGCTCCTTCATCTGGCATTAAGCTGGACGCACGATACTCATCTCAGGTTGCACGAGAAGAAGTCGGAGTTAACGGGATTCCGGCAGAAGTTCAAAGCTTCCTCCTTCCTTCCTCCCAAACGAACGACGAGAAACACCGGCTAGGGCGAGCCGGTGTTTTTCGTTTTCAGGATCTAATCTTTGCCGTTCGACCTTCTGTTTTCCGCCAGGTCCCTTTCCAGCGAATCCACAATGTGTTGCGTGAGGGCGTCCAGGGCGTCTAGCTTGCTCTTTTCCAGGCCATGCAAGCGGCGGGCCACAGAAGTGGTGTGGGCCACGCGGGCCTGCTGAAACCGCGCGCGCCCGACCTCGGTCAGGCTGACCCAGACCAGGCGGCGGTCCTTGAGGTCACGGTGCAGCTCCACCAGCCCTTGCTGTTCGAGCCGCTGCACCATGCGGGTGGCGTTGCTGGGGGTGCAGATCAGCCAGTTCGCCAACTCGCCTACTGTCAACCCACTATCGCGCCCTTTGTCGTACAGGTGCTGCAGCAAGTTGTACTGCGAAGGGGACATTACCACAGTGTCCAGGCTGCGCCGGTCGCCATCATCCAGCAACACATGAATTTTTTGCAGCCGATTGTAAATAGCGAGCGCATCAGTCATGTCGAGTCTCCCTGAAATCATTAACGCATCAAAATTTAACTAATTAAAGATAATAACATCCCCACCCGCCTTTGTCAAGCATCGTTTGTTCCTGGCTCTTTTTGCCGCTATAATGACCCGTCTTATCCCAATGCGTCCCACTTTATCGCGCGTTGTTTACGCTTTCGGTGTGACGGCTGTGCATCGTGCCCATTATTGCAAACGGATAACCTGTTGAACCCAGAATTTCCACAATTTTCTTCCGCGCCGGGGATCGAGATGCCGGTGATCCTCAAGGCCTTCGAAGACCCGGCAACCGACCGGGAGACATTGGCCGCGCTGCTGGCGGCGCCGGCGCCGGCCCGCAACCTGGCGCTGGCGCCGCCGCGTATCGTCGTTCATCCCCATTTTGCCGTGGGCGATCTGTTAGCCGCGGCCGCGGCGCCTGGCTCATTGGCGGCCGCCCTGCTGACCAACGCCGGCGTGCTGCTGCGCCTGCTGGAACTGCACTATGCCGGCGCTGCCAACCGCGCCGCGCAGCAAGCCTTTGTGGCGGCCCTGGCGCCCGCCATTAGCCACGACAGCCTGCTCCACCTGATGTTGCACCACTCGCCGGCCATCCGTTCATTCACGCGCGATGCCGTGCGCTGGCATGTACAGGAACTGGGCGACCAAGAGGGCTTGCGTGTGGCGCTGCGCCATTCGGGCGATTATGGGGTTGTGCTGCCGGCCGATCATTTGGAGGGTGAGGTGCTTCAACTCACCGCGTTGGATGAACTGGAGGCGCTGGCAGAGGCAGAAGCAGAGGCAGAAGGCGCTGAGATCGTGGCTTTTCTCTCGAACCGCACCAACCTGGTTTGGGTGGTCAACCGCGCCCAGCGCCTGGCGCAAGCGGAACGCGGGCAGGTTCTGCTGGCCGGCGGTTGGTGGTGCTTTCAACAGGACGCGACCGCGCTGAGGATTCGGCGGTCAGGGCCGGGCGCAGCGCACGCCGCAGATGCAGGCACGGCGTGGCCTGTCAGTTTACGCTTGGGCCTCTTGCGTCTGAGCGAGCCGTGGCAGGTGGATGCCGAGGCGCCGCCGCCGACCGATCCTGATTGGCGCCAGGTTGCCGGCGAAGGCATCGCCGCGCTGATCAAGGCCGGCGTGGCCTGAAGCAGCCCGCAAAAACCGCGTAGACGCGCCAAGCCGGAAGCGGAAGTCCCGCGTCGGAGCCGTCGCGCTCTTTGGGCCTGACTCAGATTTTTGATTTTCCCGGTTTTCTCAGGCGCGGCTTTCGATGGCTGTTAAATGCCCGCGAACAGGTCGCGCTCCACGCTTGGCCCTGGCGCCGGATAAACCCGTGCGAATGGCTCGTTCCCCATCAGCCGCTGGCGCAGCGGCTTGGGAACCATCTTCAACATCCCGCCGCCGCCGCCCTGGCTGGCGTGGCAGGCGGAAGCCTGCTGCTTTGTTTGCAGATAGCGGCTCACATCCACCCGCGTCGTCACCGGTACATCGAACCCGGCGATTTCCACCAGGTTGATGTCCCTGTTGGTGCCGAAGGCGGTAGGGTCCTTGCCCACCAGTGGCATCAGCCGCACCAGCCAGCGCAGCACGCGCCGATCGAAGGTGGAGTAGTAGAGTTTGGCCGGGCGAAAGGGTTGCAGGCCGGCCGCCAATTGCCCAGGAAAGTAGCGGCGGTCAGGAGCGGCAAAGAAGGCGCTGAGGGTGGCGTAATGACAGGCGATGTGATCCGGGTGGCCGTAGCCGCCGAACGGGTCGAAGGTTATCACCACCTGCGGCTGCAGCCGGCGGATCGCCTCTGTGACCTGCCCCGCCAGTTTGACCCGATCGGACTGATAGAGGCTGGCGGGATGCTGGTTTTCCGGTGAGCCTGACATACCAGAGTCGCGATAGTCCAGGAACTCCACGCCGGCCAGGCCCAGGGCGCGGGCTGCGCACATCAACTCCTGGGTGCGCAAGTCCGCCGCGGTGGCATGCCCATTTCGGGTCAGCAAGGCCCCGTCTACCTCGCCCACATCCCCGCGAGTGGCGCACAGATAGTAAACCTGCACGCCCTCGGCTGCATAGCGGGCCAGAGTGCCGCCAGGGCCAAAGGACTCATCGTCAGGGTGGGCAAACACAGCCAAGAGCACTTTTTTGTTTGGCATCATTAATTGTTCCTGAACTCACCCGTTGGTGGTCGCGCAGGGGTTTTTGATGGGGCAACGGGCGGCATTGTAGCATACATGGGTTCATGATCCTACCTGCGGGAAACCAACGACTTCAGTCGTTGAAGGGATAGCAGCAAAGCCTACTGGCTTTGGACGTTCCACTAAATTCTTCAACATTTTGAGAGCCCTCCGCTTTGTGGTACAATAGAGGCATGAAATTGACCGCTAAAGTGAAGTTGCAACCCACCCCAAAACAGGCCGAACTGCTCAAGATAACCCTTGAGACGGCCAATGCTGCTTGCTCTAAGATTAGCCAAGTAGCATGGGAGACACAGACCTTTGGTCAATTCTCGCTTCACAAACTGACCTACCACCCGATTCGTCAACAGTTCAACTTGGCGGCGCAAATCGTTGTTCGCTGCATCTCCAAAGTGGCCGATGCGTACAAGTTGGATAAGAAAACACAACGAACATTTAGGCCGTTGGGTGGCATTGCCTACGATGACCGCGTGCTCAACTGGCGCTTGCCTAGCCACACGGTTTCGATCTGGACAATGGCGGGGCGTCAGGTAATTCCGTTCGTTTGCGGTGAACACCAATGGCAACTGTTGCAGACCCAACAGGGCGAAACCGACCTTGCTTGTATCGACGGCGAGTTCTATTTGTTCGCTGTCTGCAACGTTGATCAGCCCACTCCGTTGGACGTTGACGGTTTCCTGGGCGTTGATGTTGGCGTCGCCAATATCGCGGTTGACAGTGACGGTGCTATCTACCAGGGCAAGACAGTCAAGAATGTTCGCTATCGCAACCGTCAACTTCGGCGCAAGCTTCAAGCCAAAGGGACGAAGTCTACACGCCGCCTGCTCAAGCAACGAAGCAAGAAAGAACAACGCTTCGCGACTTGGACAAACCACAATATCAGTAAGACCATTGTTGCTACGGCTCAAGGCACTGGCCGCGGGATTGCCCTGGAAGATTTGACAGGGATACGCGACAGGATAACGGCTCGGAAGCCACAGAGAGCAGCATTGTCTAGTTGGTCTTTCTTCCAACTGCGCAGCTTTATCGAATACAAGGCACAGTTGGCTGGCGTGCTTGTGGTCGTGGTTGACCCACGCAACACCAGCCGTCAATGTCCTTCCTGTGGTTATATCGCGAAAGCGAATCGTAAAACGCAAAGTAAATTCCTCTGTATAGACTGCGGTTTCTCTGGACTTGCGGACTATATCGCTGCGATCAATATCGGTCGCAGGGCAGCAGTAAGACTGCCAAACGTCTCAGGTGTCCCTGACCATCGGGATAGCGCTAGGGACAAAGCCCACGTGCTTTAGCCGTGGGTTTCTTACGTGAACACTACATAATTCGATGATGCGCGGAGCATTTCTAGTTATGTAGTGTTCAGGTGAACACTACATAATTCGATAATGCGCGGAGCATTTTTTAGTTATGTAGCAGCTACAGGTGGCCGCCCCACAGAAAATCGGTAAAGCCTGGCGTGGGCAAACGGCCGATGACGTAGGCGTGGCCCAGGTTGTGCGCGACCGCAATCCGCTCTAACTTTTGCTTGTCCGCCGGCACCGGATGCGTCTTGACCTCCAGGGCCACGCGGGGCGCGCCCGAGTGCGGTTGCAGAATAAAATCTACCTCGTAGTCATTGCCACGTGCCAGGTAGGATAGGGCGCCGTAGGGGTGCAACTGGCAGAAAACGGCATTTTCGAACAAGGCGCCTTCACCAACCTGCGCCAGGACGCTGGCCAGGCCGTTGTCGTAAAAGTACACCTTCTTGCTGAGGGCGGTAGCCCGGTCTGGGTTGTCTGTATAGGCCGGCAAGCGGCGGATGATGTAGGTTTTCTCCAGAAACTCCAGGTACTGCAACAGGGTAGGACGCGAAAAGCCAATGATGGTCGCCAGTTTGACATTATCCAGCCTGTTACCGATGCGCGCCGCCAACACACGCAGAAGCTGCTGAAGCTCGGCGATCTTCTGAAAATCGGCCAGGGCGCGCACGTCAATGTTGATGTAAGACGACAGGATGTCTTGCAGAATCTCGCGCTTCGTGCTGGGGGCGGGCGCTAACGCGACATCGGGCAGGCCGCCGTACAACAGATATTCCTCATAGAATCCCTTCAAGCGCTCGTATTCATAGGCATCGAAGCGTTTGTCCGTGAACTCGGGGCGTGGCCGATAGGCGACGCCTTTGAAGTCCAAGAACTCAGCAAACGAGAGCGGAAACATCTCGAAAACAACCTTGCGCCCGGCGAGTGATTCGGTGAAATAGTTCTTCAAGTAGTAAGAACTGGACCCGGTCAAGATGAATTTGATCGGATAGGCATCGTGCAGATATTTGACGACGCTAGGGATGTTGGGCACGTACTGAATCTCATCCAGGGCAATGGTCGCCGGTTGCGTGGGGTCAATACCGCGGTTACGCAGGAAGTCGAGGATCAGGTCATAATTTCGCTCGCTGAACGCGGCGCGCTGATCGAGTCGCTCCAGGTCAAGATAGAGCTTGTTGCTGGAAGGCACCTGATCGAGCAGCCAGCGCACCGCGGTTGTCTTACCCACGCGTCGCATTCCGGTGAGGACAAGCACGCGCTGATCGTCGAGGGCGCGCAGCAGGGCAGGAAAAAGTGTACGTTGAACAATGGTCATGACTTCATTTTACACAAATGGTACAAAAGTGTCAAATGATGTTTTACACTATATGGCTTTTTGTGTAAAGTGTAGGCGTCGTAAATTTAGCCCATAACGAAAAGTACCGGCCCGCCCTGGCCGGTACTTTCCGTCGTTCGTTAGAGGAGGAAGGAGCTTTCGTCACCTCACCAGCGTCCCGTCTTACGCTGGTTTCTCTCGTGCAACCTTGTGCTAAGTATCGTGCCGTTAGCTTAGAAAAGCATGAGAGAAGCCTTAAAATTGGCAAAGAAGATGCGCAGTTGGATCGCCGCGCCGCGCGCCACATGTAGCAAACTTATTTTGCCAAGCCTCTGGCCGCGTGCTAAAATATCAGGTGCCACCCTGGTTTTGCAGTCGCCGTTAGCAACCGGCTTCTCCTGGAAACCTGGCTTCTTGAAGAAGCCGGGCTTCTCCAGGGTTTCTCAGGTCCACCGAGGTGAGGCTTTGACCATTTACGCGATCGTCAACCAAAAAGGCGGAGTCGGCAAGACCACCACCACCATCAACCTGGCTGCTGCCTGGGCCGAGAAGGGGGACCGCGTCCTGGTGGCGGACATTGACCCGCAAGGGGGCGCGACCCTGCACCTCGGCCATCGCCCCGATGCCCTGGACAAAACCATCTGGACGGCCCTGCAAGCCGGGCTGCGCGCGCCGGGCGCACCGCCCCCCCTGCACGAGTTCATCATCCGCGCCGCCGCCGACCCCATTGACCTGCTGCCGGCCAATTTGGAGCTGAGCCTGGCCGAGCAGGAGCTGCAGGCCGCGTTCAACCGTGAGCGACGCCTGGAACGCCTCTTAGAACCGGTGCGCGGCCAGTATGAACGCATCCTGATTGATTGCCCGCCCCACCTCGGCATTTTAACCGTCAACGCCCTGGCGGCCGCCGACGCCGTTCTGGTGCCGTTTGTACCCGAATTTCTCAGTACACGCGGCCTACAGGCCGTCTTTGTGGTCATCAACCGCGTGCGCCAGGAACTGAACTACGGCCTGCACGTCGCCGGTCTCATCGTCACCCAGTCCGATTCACGCATCGGCACGCACAAGCGCTGGGAAGAACAGGTGCGCAGCCTGGTTGGCGCTAACCTACCCATCTTCGAAAACGTCATCCCCAACAACATTGACCTGGCCAAAGCCGCCGCCGCCGGCCGCAGCGCCCTGGCCTTTGCCCCGCGCAGCAACGGCGCCCAGGCCTACCGCGCCCTGGCCGAGGAGATCAAACATGGCGAAAAAGCGTGAACAGGAACAGCCCCCCCTCAGCCGCACCGACCTCCTGGGCGGAGAGAATCAGGCCATTCAACGCCTGATCGGCGCCCATGCCCGCACCCAACTGGCCAATGTGCATATCGCCGATATTGACCCCAACCCCTTCAACCCGCGCCAGGTCATCGAGGTTACCGAACTCGTAGAATCTATGCGCGAGCATGGCTTCATCGGCGCGCTCGATGGCCGCCTGCAAGGCCGCCGTGTGCAACTGGCCTATGGCGCACGCCGCCTGGCCGCCGCCCAAGCCGCCGGCATCGAGCAAATCCCCGTCTATCTCCATGCCGATTGGGATGACAACGCCCTGCTAACCATCTCTCTCGTCGAAAACGTGCAGCGCGAAGACCTGTCGCCCCTGGAGACCGCGCTCACCATCCTGCAGATGAACGACCGCTTGGGCTGGCCGCAGCGTGACATCGCCCGTCGCACCGGCAAGTCGCACAGTTGGGTGCGCGACATGATGGCCCTGGCCGCGGCCGGTAGCGACGTGCAGTCCCTGGTGCGTGAGCGCCCCGACACCGCGCGCCATGCGCGCTTCATCGCGCAGTTGGCAGACGAGGACGCCCGCCAAACCCTGGCCCAGGCTACCCGCCGTGATGATCTCACAGTGGATCAGGTCTACCGCGCCGTGCAAGCGATCAAGGCCGGCAGCAGCCCGCAGCAAGCCCTGCTCGCAGTCATGCGGCGCGCCCAAAACCTACAGCCCGCAGATCAGCCACCCAACCCCGCGCCGGCGCCAGATCAATCTTCCGCCGCGGCCCCAGGCGCCGCCCAGCCGGCCATCGAGGCGTTTTCGCATAAAAACGCCGGGGCGTTTTCGCATAAAAACGCCGAGAATCACGCACCAACATCGCTGGCCGTCTCCTCATCACCCTCTAGCGCCCCGGCAGCGCCCCAAAATACCACCCTGCGGGCGTTGGAAACGGTGCATGGGCACTTGACACGGCTCAACCTCGATGCGCTGCGTCAGGAGGCCCAGGTTGATCCTGCCGCCCTGCAAGCCGCCCTGGAGGCGATTCATGCCGCGCTCGCCCGCATCGAAACTGCACTGCGCACACCAGGCGAGGCAACATCGGCCGCGTAGTGAGAAGTGAGAAGTGAGAAGTGAGAAGTGAGAAGTGAGAAGTGAGAAGTGAGAAGTGAGAAGTGAGAAGCGAGAAGTGAGAAGCGAGAAGTGAGAAGTGAGAAGCGAGAAGTGAGAAGCGAGAAGTGAGGGGGTTGTTGTGATTCCCGGCTCACGGCCACGAGTGAAGATCTGGAGAGCAGTAATTCAACAAGCAGGAGCGGTGGCAAAAACGTGGTACCTTCCAGACGCGCCAAACCGGACATTGGAAGTCCCCCGATCCCTCCAACATCCGGCTTGGACAAAGCGAAGTATACACCAGGTTTAGCAGGATGTCAAATTCGCTTTGTGTGGTTTTGCTCATGGCCCAGGCACGGCTATGATATAGGGCTTAGATGAGTTGCCCCCAACAAACGCATGGAGTCTCTTGACATGACACAATCCACGGTCTTCGACGCCGGGGCGTTCCCTGGAAAAAACGCCGATCTGCGTGTTTTCGATGACATCGCGGCGCTCTACGATGTGGCGATGCTGCCGCTGGAGGTGCTGTTGTTGCAGCGCCTGCGCCGCACCCTGTTTCAGGGCTTGCACGGCACTGTGCTCGAAGTCGGTGTGGGCACCGGTGTCAACTTTGCTCATTATCCTGCCGACACCTGCCTGGTTGGCATGGACGAAAGCTGGGACATGGTGCGCGTGGCGGCAACGAAGGCCCGCGCCTGTTTTCGCCTGACGCAGAGCGATGTTCAACGCCTGCCCTTTGCCGACGCCTCTTTCGACAGCATCGTCGGCACCTTGCTCTTTTGCAGTGTGCCTGAACCCCTGCGCGGCTTGCGTGAACTGCGTCGCGTGCTCAAGCCTGAGGGCCGCCTGCTCCTGCTCGAACACGTGCGCGGCCATTCTCCCCTGGCGCGCCAGGCCACCGATTTTCTCAATCCGTTTTGGACACGCTTCACCCGCAGTTGTCATCTCAACCGCGAAACCGCGCAAACCGTCGCCGCGGCCGGGTTCACCGTGACACACAGCGAACGGCACGGGCTGACCATCTTCCAGATCATCGAAGCCAGCAAACATCCTGGCTTCCCTCCCCTCGAAGACGCCGATCTCTGATCTCCGATCTCCAATCTCCAATCTCCAATCTCCAGCCGTCGCTCAGATCGCGGCGGAGCACTTTTGACAAATGTCGTTATCCATGGCGGATGCAAGCGCCAGGTCATTGCAAACGATACATCGGCGAATCCCGTCTATGGTGATGGCCAGACGA
>ERZ1026796.2156-NODE-2156-length-11811-cov-2.934183_pt1 | contig 11811 bp, 16 predicted proteins | sample MGYA00520874_ERZ1026796 | MGnify/ENA primary metagenome ERZ1026796 (study PRJEB33270, sample SAMEA104284474) | anaerobic digester metagenome | biome: Anaerobic digester microbiome; feature: mesophilic sludge digester; material: Anaerobic digester biomass...
GTATTCCCCAGGCCTTCCTCCAAACAGTCGTCGCTTCCGAGTGTTCTCTGATAATATCGATCAAAGCCTGTCTTGAAAAAGGCTTTCCGGTGTGTCAGTTCCAATTGTATGGCAAAACACTCGGTCTTGTGGTGGAGCGCCTCGTGGTAGTAGAGGAACAATCTGGCGGCATCGAAAGCCCTCCTGACCGCCACTCTGTTATTCGAACGCGCGAGTATCTGCCCTGCGAGCCAGAAAATCCCTTCATAGAGGAGGTAAACACCCCACCAGTCAGGGTGGTAGTAGTGAAAAGGCAAGTAGAAGGCCAGGTAGTCGGGTGGCGGCATCTTCGGGCGATGAACATAGGGAAGTGGGGCGCCTACGTGGGACCTGCCCAAAACTTCGGCCACGACATTGGGGAACTCAGGAGAATGTTCGCCAGGTTCGACTTGATACGGCGCAATTGCTTCAAACATATCTCCATCTGCTAATTCAGAATCCACTTTGAGAAACTCTGTCCATTGAGCAGGGTGACGGTCGCCATAATTTTGAAACTCCAACGCGTTTAAGTCGGTCACTTTCTCAGGGTCAGTCACCGGAACGATCATCAGATCTTCGTGCCAGTGGGGTGCCAAATCCCTGTCCTGGAAGAGCTCAGGGAGCTCTGAGTGCAAAAGATCAAGGTGCTCTAAGCTCATTGTTCACTTCTCCTTCGTCTAAAGTGGTCATGAATCATCTTGTGGCTCTAACCGTTAACAAGCATTGACGGCACTGGTCAACTACTCTCGACCGGTAATTGAGAGACAATCCATGCTCATTGACCCCTGATGTCAATAGTGGAGACTAGACCATATTCATTCCGCCGTCTGTCTTGCCTATAGCATCCGGAAATAAGATCTTTGATGTACTGGCTGATCGCGTTTGACTATTCGCACATGTCAGAAACCTGGCATTGTTGAGGTTCATCTTTGGCAATTGTAGCAAAGAATACGACCTTTGAATTGATGCTTTCTGTCAAGGCAGTATTTAACAACCTTTTCACTGACCGTTGAGGAGCAGGATTCACAGACAATTGAAGGGCCAGCCTGGGCTTTTTTTTCTCGCTTCTGCATGGGATTTGTCTGGTCCCTGATGCCAAACATGGTCTTGAAATCTACATTTGCCCGTCGATGAAGCCTGGCAAGGTTCCTGGCTGTAGTCTCAAGTGTTTCCCGTGAGCATATCTTAAGAATAGCGGCAGCACCAGCATTGTCAGCATCTTTCATGATCCTGGTGAATGCCTGGTCGGACTGAATGACATGGCTTGTATCAAACCTGGATTGAGATGGTCTGCTGATCTTTGAGGTTGGAGATACAAGGATATAGCTTACAAACCGTGGTGGAATGATAACTCCAATCCTTGTGGGCATAATGGTATAGCAATCGATTACCTTGGAAAGGAGAAAGATATGTCGTTCATTTTGTTCAAAGGGTGATTCAATGCCAAAATACTTTTTTCCATCATACACAAGAAACTCACCTTCCGGAGTAATCTTCAAACCATAATGGAAGTTTTTGGTCTCCAAGACATAGATATTCATGAATCGGTTCATGACAAGGTGGTCAATCTGGGCTACCTGACCATTATGTTCTACTCGCAGATCGTGTATCACTGCCCAATTTTTTGACTTTCCAAAATAGAAGTCAACAAAATAGGCTGAGTCTCTTTCTCCCTGTTCTCCAGTTTCAATATTTCTCAACTGCCTTTCCACCAGGAAGCGCTGCCTTTCCGAAAGCCGCCTATTGAGCAGCTGTCTAAGCTGTTCCTTTTCTTCCCTTTTCGAATCTATTTCTTTTATTATCACTGATCATTAACCTCAAAAATCAATACTTTGTATCTACTCAATTAGGTAGTTTTTTGAACTCATTCATCAACTGAGAGAGAATATCTATAAGGTTCTTGACTTTATCTGTCCAGTCAATGGCTTTGAGGTTTGGATATTTTAAGCCCAGAGGTACCTGAAAACCTTTTTCTTTGAGCAATTCAATGAACCTATCCCGTGCTTCCTCAGCACGCCCTGAGCCATTTAACCATCCGAAGTTCAAGGCCAGACTTCCATATGACCACACCGAAAGAAATGACCTGGGACAGATAGATCTTTCGTATACGCTGAAAGATCCTGAAACAGCTCCTGTCCCCCATCCTATTTCTAAACCGAGCTTTAAACATTGGTCGTAAAACCAATCAATGTTTTTTATTTCTGCTTCATTGACTTTTGCCCGGGCATCGTTGAAGAACGATTCCTTATCCCATGAACGTCTTTGTAGAGGCGGTTTTACAACAATGGTTTTCTTGACCAATCTGGCCTGTTCAGTATACCCAAAAAGCGTTGGAACCACAATGCGAACATTCGATGTAAGGTATTGCCGAGCCTCCACCAAGAGAACCTCTGAGCGCTCCATCTGCTTATTGAGAAAATCAACAACACTTCTTAATTCAAACGGGGAGTCTTCGAGAAAAAAGATTAGGCGCACCTGTCCTTCACGCAGATTTAATTGGATACGATCAAAAAACTGGTCAGATAAATCCCCGTTATCCGACATAAAAGATAAAAGACACTCTTCCATATTTAGCCCTTTTGCCTGACAGGATTCTTCTGCATACTTACGTAAAATGTCTGCAGTCCAGTAAAAGTGACCATTGGCGGCATATTCGAGCATTTGTCCAACCACTTCTCGACGAGATCTCGTGTCTGCGAATCTCTTACATTCTACAAAAGTGGGTATGCCATCTTGATCGGCAAGAAAAAAATCAATCGACCACCTGTTGCCCCCTGTGTTCGGATCAGGCACAGGCATTTCACGTTTAATCAGGAACCAACGGCGTGGATTGTCTGGGTCAATCTGTTCACCCGGAAGAAGGTCAAGGTTTCTGTCGAGCATATCCTGCAATTCTTCTCCTTCATTTTTACACCTTATTCTATTAATAGACTGTGGGGTACCATCCTCATTTATGAGATACACGCCGCTCATGAACAGACCCTCCTAAAAAAAGAACAATTTTGGAAAATGCATACTAAAGTTATCGGCTCTATTCGAGAGAAAACAAGCAATTAATGGGCAAATTAGATGATAGATGCTTTAACACCAAGAAGATCATTTGAAAAAATATTTAAAATTGCAGATAAAAATTAAGGTCATTATCTAAACCATCAGGACGGGCCCGTTATTCCATTACCTTGCTGACAAATTTTGACAGGATTTGTCCAATATTTTCTTTCCTGGCTATAATGTTCCGCCAGTCCTTAGGAATTGAATTTAATCCGTAATATAAACCTGCGAGACCGCCGGTTACACAGCCCGTTGTGTCCGTATCCTCACCCAGGTTGACTGCCTTAAGAACAGCATCTTGAAATGAGCTGGTATTGAGAAGGCACCATACGCTGGCTTCGAGAGTGTGGATCACATATCCTCAGGATTTGATATTTGTCTCCGGCACACTGCTGATGAGGGTAGAAAAGAGCCGTTCAAAATGCGGGAGTTCTTCTGCATAGGGAAGTTTTGCATAATAGATCGTAGCCTGTTCAAGGGCATAGAGATACGACTCATCAGGGGTAAAGCCCTGGAGAAGTGCACTGACCATGAGGCAGTAGACCCCGCATGCTATGAGGGTCCGGGGATGGCGATGGGTAAGAGAAGAGGCTCTATGGACGTAATTTAAGAGTTCCTCAACAGGTTTACGGGAAAAGAAGATTCCTATTGGCAGGATCCTCACAAGGGAGCCGTTCCCGTTTTCATCCTCCCCTCTGCCGCCTGCTTCTTCCGGGGATACCTCTCTCATCATACGGCCGATGGAACTCATGGTACTGGCCCCCACATCAAAGGTATTTCCCCAGGGTGTCCAGTGGCCCTCGGTAAACCATCGGATGAATAATTCGCCCATACTGGTTGTGTCAAAGCCATCGAGCAGGCTTTCTACGGTGCAGAGAATAAGGGAAGAATCATCTGACCAGCTCCCGGGTGGAAGGCTGAAAGTGCCATATCCTCTCATCCCGGTGACTGGATTCTTTCTGACCTCTTCACGGCTCATGAATTCTACCGGGACTCCCAGGGCATCTCCGATAATTGCTCCCCAGAGACCGCCAAGTATCCTGGCGGATTCAAGATTCAAGATTGCAGATTCAAGATTGTTTTTCATGGCTGGCGCTTTTGCCCCCTTAATGATGAAGCCAGTGAGTATGAGATAAAGCCGGATAATTGTTTCGAGATAAATAGCAAATCAGAATTGAGCGAGTCAAATACATCCTGATTAATATATCCAAGATCGAGAGCAACATAGAGTTGCGAGCGGCCTTCTCCCATGCTTCAATGTCTTCAAACTTTTCAATTTTTGCCATATGCCACTCCTAATCTTGAATCTGTAATCTTGAATCGTTTTTTGTTCATTCTCCTTCCCTCCAGTACGTCACCAGATGTCGTTGGCTATCTGTTTCCGGTGAAGGCTCGTGAGATGTGGGATCGTGCAAAGGGAACACCCAGCATCACCTGATCGTATTCTGTTTTTTTTAGACATCATTCTTACCTCGCAAAGTTTTTCAGTACTTCAAGGAGCTTTACCATGGCAAAGGTGTCAAGCTTACAGTAGTCGAGAAGGGTTTTTCTGATCTCCTCAATTTCCTCTGGATCAACCGATTTCTGCATCCTGGAGTATGCGAGGCCTGCCATCTCACCATCACGGACTTCCATACTATCGTAGCCTAACTCTGGTACCAGTGCTGGAAGAACGGATTTGATCGAGTAGGAACCGTTGAACTGCCAGTGGTAGAGGAGACGTTTCTGAAATGGATATGCAAGGTCGACCATGTGGCTGATGGTTCTCGTGATTTTGTCTTCATATTCAGGACACCACAAGGCAAGGTCCTGCAATACCCCTTTTTCGAAGCTCGCCACGTAAGCAAGGACGCAGGCATTGTCAGGTATCTGGCTCATGAGCATTTCTGTTATTTTTTCCCTTGGATCTGTCCCTGGTTGGGCAAGATATTCATAGTGCCCGGGCGGTGCTGATTCATCTTCGAGGTAGTGGAGGGAATACTGGTACGGAACATTCTGATATGGCCGTATTCCATCAAAGCGGGGAATAGCATCTGCGAAGGTTTCGAAGTCAAGGAAGTAGAGGGGGTACCAGAGGGAGTTTAAAAACTCCCTGACTGCATCCTTCTGGAGAAAGACTTTTTTCTGCCTGATCGCTTCCACCTGCTGTCTCTGGGCTCTTGGGAGTTCATCGGGCTCCACATCATCCAGGCTCACGATGCCACGGTTGTACAGGTCGAATGTTAATACCCTGTTGCCCCTCAAAGAAAAGACAGACGTCTCAGGGATTTTTTGCCAGCAGTATCCCTTGAAATCGCATTCGTAGGGGTCATTGCACCAGGGCCCGATGTCTATGGATGGAATATCTCCAGCAAGCATCTTTTTCTGCTTTGCGATCTCCTCTTTGATGGAAGACTGGTCTGAGGCGACCGTACCTGTCACGTCGAGGATGGAGAAGAGAGTAAAGGGGTCTATTTCGCCGTGTCTCACATACTGGTTGTTGATGTGGACGAGATAAGCCCTGGTTACGGGTATCCCCGCACCGTTGAGAACATAATACTGAACCGAAATGTCAGGATAGTAGATGTCTTTGAATCCTGTCGAGCTTTTTACTTCGTAGAGTGCCCATCCATTTTTTCCTTTATGGAGGATGTCTGTCTTCACGAAGATGCCGTCATAGTTGAACGATGCCTCGTAGATTGTCTTCGCACCCTTAACAATAGCCTCCTGGGTAAGCCTAACCTGCCGGTCGTAGTCTCCTGCTTCAAAGGGGATCTCCACACCGCCAGGGAATAGTTCGTGGGCGAGGATTCCCACCTCGGAGCCAGATTGAAAAAGTGCCTCCCTTGATGGCGGGATTGGGTCCTTCAGCTCTGGGTAATACTTCTGGAGGTACAGGGATTTGTGGCACTGCACCCCTTTTATGAAAAGGGATTTGCTCAGAAATTGAGATATCTTGCTATCCTTCATTGATCAGACCCGCCTTGTTGTCCGCAGAGATTTTCTATCACATTATCCCCAAATACTTATCGCTTTATTTGTCCTTTCACGTTCCAGTTTTTGTCATACACCTTTACATCGTCAGCATGGACTGATGACAGAGCTGTTATAATGATCGTAATCAGAAACAGAGATGTTTTCATAGCAACCCCCTCACCGATATTTTACCACCAACCCGAGCATAAGAACGGACAGTCCCCAGGAGAAACCATTTGCAAAAAAACTGGCAGATCACCTATTAAAAGACCATGAATGAACCAGAGGAGAATCCCTGCAGATAATGCAGATGTTGTCCACAGGGATATGTCCCTGGATTCCTTTAACCTGCATACCCGGACGATCTGGGGGATGCTGGAAAAGGTTGTAAGCAAGGCTGCCATATATCCGATCATACCGAATCCGTGATCCATATTTTCACCATGTACCTTTTGTTCCATTCTTTCTCCGAGGTTATGAACTCTTGCTGCTCTTATATAATACATCATCGGACTGACACCTGTATGTCAGTGTGTTTTGTTGTCAAAAATTGTCTTTGCAATAGGTATTGGGGCTGCAATGTCGGATAACGGAGAAGTTATGCTTTTCTTGAACCTTATTTACACTACTTTTTATATTTATCATTCCTTTGTAGGATAAGAAGCAATCTCTCTGATTCACTCTTTAACAATGGTAATTCAGTCCTCGCATGTTCAAGAGTTACGAGGATTTTCTGTCTCCAAGTCTTTGGCAATGAATCATACAGCATACTAAGGACGTTATCGCTTACTATCGTCGAAGTGTAGAGTGCTTGTTCAATATCCTTGAGATTTTTGTCCAAACTTTTTCTCCGAGATGCGATGAGGAGTTTATGCATACAGAAATTTACCGGGTTCGGTAAAAGGATTTCCAAATTGTCTTCATTTTGTATTGAAATCACAACGGAAGCCAACCTCTTCCAGGTCTTTGACAAAATTTGTGTGTTTGGTTCCTCGATATGGTATTGGAATTAAAAAGTCGATATCAATTGTTCGCAGGGGATACTCTTTTACGCCCAAGTACTTTTGGTAAAATTTGAAGCACCAGCTACCAATTAGCTCTACGCCTTCTTGAAACAGGTTATGCTTATGAAAAACCCTGAGCATATCTGCAAGGTATTTATCCACGTTTTCTACCCTCGGCTCTCTGGAGCAACTTGAGAGCCTCGTTCGCCTTCCTGAGTTCTGCAAGCAGCGCCTTTCTTTCCTGAATCTGCTTGAGCAAATCGTCGGGTCGTTCCTTGCCGATATATTCGTGTACGATTTTATTTTCTTTTCTTCGCTGTAAATAATAATATTTTCTGCCAGAAATGTTCCTTTCTTTTATGCTTCCCGAAGGCAAAGAGCGAAGCCTTTTCTGTATCTCTTCCTTGATATTGAGATAGTACGCTTTGCTTTCGGATAGAATACCTTTGAGAACCTGCATGATTTCGTCACCCCTTTTACACTACATTATAGCATATCTTTCAGATTGTAGTGTAATTCATCTATTGTGACCTTTTTCTTCATGAAGCCTTTAACTGTTTTTCAAAACGAAGCAGCATGTGAAGGCTGATGACAACGGGAACACACAATTTGCAAAAATAACCGGCAGATCATCTATCATAAGCCCATGAATGAACCAGAGGAGAATCCCCGCAGATAACGCAGATGTTGTCCACAAGAATATGTCCCTCGATTCCCTCAACCTGCACACCCGGATGATCTGGGGGATGCTGGAAAAGGTTGTAAGCAAGGCCGCAAAAACCCAGTGGGGTCAGGTCTTGTAATCATACATTTTTCTTTCTATAAACCATATTTCTACATCAAGGCAACTGCCATGATCGAACTTGTAATCTTGAATCGCTTTCTTATCTCGCATCCCTTCATCGATATCTTACCACAAGACAGATAAGCATAATTGACAGTCCCGGAGAAACCACATTTGCGATGACCACCGGTAAATATGCACTTATAATTTCGAGGGCAGCCCAGAGAAGGACCCCTGCGGATAGAGAGGATATACTGTCCACAGGGATATATCCCTAGTTTCCCTCAACCTGCATACCCGAAAGATCCGGGGGATGCTGGAAAAGGTTGTAAGTAAAGCCGCTACATAACCGATTACTCCGAAACCATAATCCTTATTTTCACCATGTACCTTTTGTATCATTCTTTCTCCGAGGTTATGAACTCTTGCTGCTCTTAAATAATACATCATCGGACTGACAACTCTATGTCATGGTGTTCGGCATGCTAAAAAATTATTTTTGAATTTATAGTTGTCCTTGCTGGAGAGGTATTGAAGATATTATTTCTTTATTATTGCTTTGAGTTTGGCTTTGAGTTCCGGTAAGTCCCGCTCTATGGTGTTCCAGACTGCCCCCAAGTCCATACCAAAATACTCATGGATCAGGATGTTCCTCATTGCAATAATCTGTGCCCAGGGAATCACAGGATGGGCCTCGTGGAATGCACGGCCGAGCTTCGATGCTGCTTCACCGATGATCTCAAGGTGGTGAACGACCCATGTTTGAATCAACTCGTTTTGCTCAAAACTTTCCCTGCCCTCGGAAGTATACTTTTCGATACGTTCAATGGCTTCAACCATATCGAGCAAACGCTCGTCTACATCTCTCATAGAGGAATCGCCTCGCGAAGGATTCTATCGCGAATTCTGTCTTTTATACCCCGCTCGCTTACCACATCCACCTTAGGCCCAAGAATTTGCTGAAGCTCAACCAAAAGGGATGCATGATCAAGAATGCTTCGGCCAGGCTCCATATCAATAAGAAAATCAATATCACTTTGTGAATCATCCTCGCCACGGGCAATGGAGCCAAAAATACGCACATTTCTTGCTCCATGTCGCCTGGCTACTTCCAGAATCATGTCTTTTTTTTTCTTTAGCAGCGTTCGATTGTCCATATTGTTAGCCTCTTCATTACATCTCTTATTTTCCAGTAATTGTCAGAGTTTTGCAATGAAAATATGAACAAACAGTACTTGAAGGGTTAGGTTCCATATTCGCGCACATCGTCTTAATCATCCCCCCCCTCGATTGAGTAAAGGTATTGTTTGCAAATAGGAGCTTTCCAGATAGGCTGCGCTCGCATGCTGCCCTTTAGTTTACCCGGTATCCTCTCCGCCTTGAAAGTGATGACATATAACCGGCCTTTTCAGCCTCTTCGATAGCAAAGAAGGCCATGTGGATGACAGTATCGTCTGAGACAAGGGCAGATCCCACCTTTTGTGGGGCCTCGAACCGGTAGTCCCAGCCAAGGCCGACGGATTTGTATCGTTGCTCCTGGCATTCGGTTATCTCACGGAGGAAACGTTCCACGTCAGTCTGCTTGACCTTTCTCACCCGCTTCTTGTCCAGGAGTGCATCCATGGCATAGCTTTTCAGAAGCTTGGGATGGATGGTGGCACAGGCAGATTCTGATGATACGATGTCCATCCCTGCAGGTTTGCCATTAATGAAGACAAGGATGCCCTTCTGGTGGGGGTAAGGTGGGATTGTTTTGAGAAAGGCATCCAGGTCGTTCTTCCGTGTTTCAAAAACATCTTTCATAGCACCTGTTCGTGAGTGCACATTGGCTTCATCTGCCATTTCTGCGATACCGTCCCAGACTGCTCCCTGGTCACCATGGTAGCGCATACCCCGTTTGAGGTTAACGGCAACGTTGCGGACATTCTCCAATTTGATTCTGTATGCCATCATGGTATCTGAGTCAGCAAAGTGGTCTGAGGTATAGGACCACCGTCCATGCTCAGTACAGGAGACAGGGATAATGACTTCTGAATGTGCTGCTATGAGGATTGTTGCATTAAGGACCCTGTTTTGCTTTGCCCCTGATAGCTCCTCCCCATCCAGGAGAAGGACTGCCTTATCGCCTTTGTTAATCACCTTGAGCTCCGGGACAGTTCCCCCTTCACTTACTTCTGTGACCGTGAAAGTTCCGCTCTCCATGGCCTCCTTCAGAGTGAGATATTCCGGTCCGTGGTTCGTGCTGGTAAAAAGCGGGAATACGGTTATGTTCTTATAAGCCCGGGCCTCACCCAGGGTAATGGATGCCAAATACTTTGTAATGAGTTGATCCATTGACTTTCCCCCTTTTCGTTCAGGTATTTGCGTGCAATGTCCCAGGATAACAGCTATGAGCCGAAGAGGATTTCATCAGTAATGGCTGAGAGCAGACATTTATCATCAAAGCTGTCAGTCTCGACGAGATCATACACATCACCCTCCTCTATGCCAGCTTCCCTTGCGGCATCCTCCTCGGTATCTGCTTCTACTGCCCTGTACTCCCCGTTGATGTAAAAGGTGTATTGTGTCATGATAACCTCCCACATGCTGATGCTTTAATCATATTATTCAATCAATCTAAATAAATTATACAAGAGCGGACTGCCAACTGTATGTCAGTGGATTTTATTGTTTGAAAAAAATTATTAGTCAGATTTTGGTCCTGAAAACTACGCAGAACACTAAGCCCTTGGCGGCTCTCAGGATAAAGCAATAAATATTGTAAACGTTATTAAACTTGCCTCAACTTCTTCGCCAATAACCCAAGTTCTTCAAAACAAAAAGGTTTTTGAAGGAATAATGTGATCTTTTTGGGTACAAAACCCTGAGCGGTGAACTCTTTTTCCAGTGTCTTTCTCGTCCACCATCCTGATGTAGTAAGTGTTGGCAGGTTAATGCCCCTTTTCTGGAGTGTCTTCAGTAATGTAATACCGTTCATCCTCGGCATATTGATGTTTGTGATCAAAATATTAGGCATTCTTTCACCCATTTTATCCAAAGCTTCTATTCCATCAGAAGCTGTTTCAATGCTCAGATCTGGCTGTTCATCATGAAGGTATTGGAGTATAATGTCTCTCAACTCCATACAATCTTCCACGAGAAGAGCGGTGTTACGAGGAACTTTTGGTAATATGACAAGATTTTTCATTCTCATCTGTCCAAAATAGATTTTCAGGGACAACTTCAAAAAGATACAGCTAATTCTCCCGGAATTTAAACGAAACCCCGGTGTGGAAATCAAAAACATCAAAACAAAATTGTATCAAATAGGAAAATTGTACACAATCCGTACAAGATAAAATCGACTTAACCATATGAAATTACGAATAATTAGTGGCGGAGGGAGTAGGATTCGAAAAGAGCCTGCCCATTGATAGGCAACCATTCACAGAAACTCGCATACTAAATGCATATTCTTTTTTAAAAACCATTTTTCGCTTAAAAGATAAAAATACATATAGTTTCCTCTTTTATAAAAAAGTATGGGTGTTATGGGTGTTATGGTCACAAGCATTGATAATAAAGGTTTTACGCTGCACCCATAAAAATAAGTATGGGTGTTATGGTCACAGTATGGGTGTTAGGTAAAATGAAGGAAAAAAGGCAGAGAGTTACAAAACAAGTGACAGGGGATTACAAATACGAAATTTTGGAAAATGGTGAAATGACCAAACCCGTTGAAACAGGGCCAGGGGAACCTCCGGCCTGCCAGGATAGCGACACAATCGAAACAGTTGTGCAAGAGTGGCTTGATATGAACCAAGTACCTGTAATTGATGATGAACCGTCTTTTTTTGACGGTTTAACGCCCTTAGAGAAGGTCAAATATATTCTAAGAAATTGTTTTGTATGGAGGCAGTGGGGTTAATGAGAGAGATTAGATTTGAACACGATACACCGCTATTTGTCATAAGTCCGAGCCAGAAGAACATCCTCGACGTTATAAGCGAAGTGCTGGAA
>ERZ1026796.2158-NODE-2158-length-11805-cov-4.088885_pt1 | contig 11805 bp, 9 predicted proteins | sample MGYA00520874_ERZ1026796 | MGnify/ENA primary metagenome ERZ1026796 (study PRJEB33270, sample SAMEA104284474) | anaerobic digester metagenome | biome: Anaerobic digester microbiome; feature: mesophilic sludge digester; material: Anaerobic digester biomass | place...
GCATCACAGTGGCCATCCAATGTCTTCTGATTATTATTTTACTTCTTATCGCGCCAGCACTTCGCATGCATACAGGTTTCATCATAGTCTGCATGTTGACCATGATTGGTTTTTGTATCATGATGTATGCAGCTGCCAGGATTGCTGCAGACAGTAAGGTGACAAGGCTCTATATTCAGTTGATCATGATTGCCGTCTTTTTGAAGATGCTGGTTTGCCTTGCACTGGTGGTGGGGTACAAAAAAGGTTATGACCCTGCAGACCATTCGTTTATCTGGCCATTTCTGATTATCTATGTGTCATCCACCGTGTATGAAGTCATCTTCCTTGAGAAAGTTGGAAGACAAAAGAAAGTTAACCTACCATGAATAAATCATCCTCAATGGTTGTCGAAATCGAAGGCAAGCGCTTTGGCCTTGAATCCGCTGACTGGCAAAACCTGGATTGTATACGCATTGATGCGGACACCTTCCATCTGCTCGAAAATGGTCTTGCCCATACGATTTCGATTATAGCCTCTGATCCTTCATCAAGACGATATACGCTAAAGATAGATGGTGAAATCAAGGAAGTCACCCTGATTGATAACCTGGATCTGCTCATTGAAAAAATGGGTCTGAACAGCACTAAAACTAAAAAGCTGAGTGTATTGAAAGCTCCGATGCCAGGATTAGTTACCGGCATCAAAATCACAGCAGGACAGGAAGTTGAAAAAGGCACCCCACTGATCATTCTGGAAGCGATGAAGATGGAAATGCCCATTGTTTCCCCGGTATCCGGCACAGTAAAGGAAATTAAAGTTGCTGCCGGACAGGAAGTTGAAGCAGATGCAGTTCTAGCAATTATTGAATAATACAATAACGGGAAGGTGATTCCATGCTAGTTGCTGGTATTGATATTGGCTCTATCACAACAGAAGCCCTTCTTTTTGATAAGGACAAAGGGATTGTCGGATATACAATCCTGCAGACAGGCGCTGATTCAAAAAAGACTGCTGAAATTGCACTTGAAAAGGTCCTATCTTATCCTGGCAAAAGCATATCTGATGTCTCCTATGTCATTTCAACTGGGTGCGGAAGAAAGAGAGCTGCCTTTGCCAAGGAAGCCGTCACAGAAATAACGTGCATTGCAAAGGGGGTAAACTATCTCTTCCCCGAGGCACGGACTATCATAGACATTGGCGGACAGGACACAAAGGTTGTCCGGATAGACGAGAAAGGACGCGTCTTGGAATTTGAAATGAACGACAAGTGTGCAGCTGGCACCGGTCGTTTCATAGAAGTCATGGCAAAAGCGCTCAATGTAGAACTTGATAAGATCGGTGATATCTCTTTGCAGCACAAAAAAGAGTTGACGATCAGCAGCATCTGCACTGTGTTTGCAGAGTCAGAGGTGATCTCTCTTGTGAGCGAGGGGGAGGAGCTTGAAGACATTCTGTACGGGATTCATAAGGCAATTGCTGACAGAACTATGGGTCTTATCAACAGGTTGGGAGGAGTAACACCTGAAGTAATAATGGCTGGTGGTGTTGCAAAAAATATCGGAGTAGTTAAGGCTTTAGAAAAGGTCCTCGGCACTCCTATAAAAATCCATGTTGAACCTCAGATCATTGGTGCCTTGGGTGCTGCAATTCTATCACTGGAAAAAGTATCCTGATAGAAAAAAGTAAGGACGTCAAAAAGGACTGGCGATGATTTTGCCAGTCCTTTTTTTGTATCATGACACACTATATGCAATGTCACAACATATGGTTGGCTCATTCGTAGAATTGCAAGAATCAATGATTCGGGAAACGTCGGAGACAGGGAGGATTTGATGGAAACTGGGCTGTATATTGTTGGCTCAGCAATATCAGGCGCCCTTATAGCATGGCTTATCGCGTTCATAAGGGTGCAGAGAAGATTCGCAGAACTGGAGAACAGGGCAGTATCGGCAGAAACATTGGCAAAAGAAAGGGAGCATCTGGTTTCACAGAAAAATATTGAGCTTGCAAGCCTTAGAGAAGGGCTTGCTCTAGAAAAGGGTCTTAAGATAGAGGCAGCGACCAGACTCGAAGAATCCCAGAAGAATCTTCAAGAACAGGTTGAGCGGATTAATTCCATAGAAAAAAAATTGGTCGAAACTTTTAAAGCCCTCTCTTTGGATGCGCTCACAAAAAATACCGACGAGTTCAAGAAATATGCTGATGAATTTATACAACTGGCAGAAGAGAAACTCAAGTTTCAGGCCCTTGAGGGTAAGAAGGAGTTGGAAGGGAAAAAGGATCTGATCGACAGGAGTGTTCAGGCAATCGACAAGACTCTGTCAGAGATGCAGAAGAAAGTTGAAGATGTGGCCAAAGGCAATATTGCTGTTTCCACTCTGGTTCAACAGCATGGAGAAATCACGACGAGGCTGAAGGAGACGACTGAACGTCTGAGCCATGTTTTGGCAAGCTCAAAAAAGAGAGGCGAGTGGGGCGAACGGATGGCAGAAGATATTATGCGTCTTATAGGCATGGCAGAGGGTGTAAACTACATCAGGCAGAAAACCCTGGAAGGTTCATCTGGCAGACCTGACTACACTTTTCTCCTACCCAACAAACTTAAGGTGAATATGGATGTGAAATTTCCCCTCGACAATTACGTACACTACCTGAATGCAGAATCAGACCATGAGAGAAAGCGATACCGCGAGGAGCTCCTCAGAAACGCTAAGGCAATGATCCGCCAGGTTACGAGCCGTGACTATATTAATCCTTCAGACAACACTGTCGACTATGTTATTGTTTTTATCCCCAATGAACAAGTTTACAGTTTCATTAATGAGGCAGAGCCAACAATCATGGACGAGGCCCTGCGGCAAAAGGTCATACTTTGCTCACCCTTTACCCTCTATGCGGTTCTTTCAGTAATAAGGCAGGCAATTGACAATTTTAATCTTGAGCAGACAACATCTGAAATCCTCAAACTTCTCGCAGAGTTTAACAAGCAGTGGACATCTTACAAAGATAAATTCAGGATGATGGGTGATCGGCTCGATGCTGCAAAAAAAGAGTACGATACCCTTTTGACTACAAGAACAACCATGCTCGAACGACCCCTGAAGAAGATTAAAGAACTGAGCGGCCAACAAGAGGTAAGCATTGAGGAAACCCCTGCCCTCTCTGAACAACAGTCCTTTGAATAGTTAGCCTTTGTATTCCAATCCCTGCATTCAATTGAAAGACTTTGAACTATTATCCAGCTCAATTACGATGTAAATGATGGCTCATACTGGGGTATTCAATATATATCTGCGCTGAATATTTGAGGAAAAGGAAGTAGCGGGTATCAAAATTACGTCGGGCATATGGAACGAACTAAATCGGCCATCCCTTTTCTTCCTCAAAGAAGGAACTATCATTTCAAAACTTGTTTATGGAGAATCGATCGACCTTCTTTTTGTTAATGGCCATGGCTATATGTCATCCCTATTCTTACGGTCTGGCAAAAGTGGTGGGCATGACCAACATCATCGCGACAATCGGGTTTACCCTTCGACGTATTAGAGAGGAATACGTTACGACCCCATCTGCCCGCCCGTACATGAACTCCCTCACCCAAAAAGGCGTTATTAAAGAAAAAATCCATGTATCTTTCCCAGGGATTCGGGATTAGCCTGAAAAGCGCGTAGAAGAATATCGCAAGTGGACCGCTCAGAGAAAAAATACCGGAACCATTGTGCCTTGCCAGCTGTATTCAAAAAATTGGCTACGGAGAGGAGAATCAATTCATGAATGACGAAGAGAGGTTGAAGATAGTCATTGGACAGATGTTGGAGTACAACAGAATACTTGTTCGAGATTAAGAAAAATGGACACTTTTCGCAAAAGCTAGTTAATTGGTTGATACAGGTTCTTATCTTGTTGAAGCAAAAAATCTTAATCCCAATGTAGGTGCTGCCTTAAAAACAGGGTCTGTGCCATTTATCTCTTAGTGAAGCTGCGGTTGATGGAGAAAAAGATTTATGACCTTCGCACTAAAGAAATCGAGCAAATAATGAGCGCGCATCTAAACCTGTATTTTACGAGATTGTGATAGATATCTGGTCACCTTTTTTCAGGCCAAGTTTTTGCCTGAGGTTACCTTTGAAATACCCAAATTCGAGATAACCTGAGCTGCTGATGAGAGGAACAATCTCACCCTCATAGTAACTTTTCTGGATTTTTCTAAATGACATGCCTTGAAACTGAATAGTGAAGGCTTTTTGCTTTATAAAATCATCAATCACAGTTTGGTTAATATTTGTGATTGCATTGCCAAAACGATCGAAACGGATGACTTCACCCTTCAGAACATTTTTTTTGATGACAGGGTAAATGCCTGGGAGTGTGGCCGGGTCTTTAACCATGCTCCCAAACTTGGTAAGCTGAACCCCGGAAGCCAGATAGGCTGCTGCCGGGGCAAAGATATCCCGCCCATGGAAGGTTTTGCCTATTTCTTTGCCCATGTATCGGCTGTTTTCTATGGCATAAACCCGGGTAGCATCATCATATAGTAAAGTAAAGAGGCCATTGTCAGGGCCAATAAAAAAGTGTCCACCCCTCCTTACTATGATCGGTTTTCGGTCACTTCCAACCGTTGGGTCAACGACTGCCACATGGATAGCCCCTTTTTCAAAATACGTGTAATACTCCTCGACGATAAAGGCTCCTTCCCGAACATCCTGAGGATCGACCTCATGGGTAATGTCCACAAATCTTACATCAGGAAAAATAGAGAGGACTGTACCTTTCATGATACCGACGTAGGCGTCCTTTAAGCCGAAATCTGTAAGTAAGGTAATTGTTTTCACGGCTTCACAAGAAAAGCATTTTTATGTATTTTTTAAAGGGCGGCTCGATAATCCCTTTCTCAGTTATAAAGCTGGTGATGAGTCTGGCAGGAGTAACATCGAAGGAATAATAGCGCGCTTTTACATTTTTTACGGTCAGAAGTTTACCCTGTAGGTACTTGACCTCTTTCCCATCTCTTTCTTCTATTGGAATGTGGGTGCCCTTTCCTATATACCTGTCGAATGTTGAAACGGGAGCTGCAATATAGAAGGGTATATGGAATTGACGGGCACAGAGGGAGATCATATATGTTCCTATCTTGTTTGCTGTGTCTCCGTTAAGTGCTATCCTGTCTGCGCCTACTATAACTTTACTGAAACCCTTGTTGGCACTCAGGAGTCCCACGTGATTATCTGGGATAAGTTCAACAGGGATTCCTTCCTGAGAGAGTTCCCACACAGTTAGACGTGCCCCCTGCAAATAGGGTCTCGTCTCTGTTGCGAGAACCTTGATCTCTTTTCCCGATTCATGGGCAGCACGCACTACGCCAAGTGCAGTACCGTAACCTCCTGTTGCAAGAGCGCCTGCATTACAGTGGGTAAGGATGGTGTCCCCATCGTCGATGAGTTCCGCCCCGTAGAGAGAAAGCATACGGTTGTTTTCAATGTCTTCCACATGAATGGAGATGGCTTCTTCCGTCATGACATCTGCTATGTCAGAATTGTTCGCATACGACCTATAGGTGGCTTTCATTCTTTCAATGGCCCAGGCGAGATTTACAGCTGTTGGTCTTGTCTTTTGCAGCCTGTGGCAGACGCGGTCTAAGTCAGCCATACTGCATTGGCCTTTTGTTTCAACTGCCTCCTTCACTCCCAGGGCAACTCCATATCCTGCAACAATCCCGATAAGAGGAGCACCACGCACAGTCATGTTCTCGATAGCCTTCGCTGTATCAATCAAACCTTTGCATCGAACATATGTCTTTTTAAACGGCAGCTCTCGCTGGTCAAGAACATAGAGCACACCATCTTTCCAATAAATGTGATCAGTCAAGTCTACCCCTTATTTCGTATTCGCATATTGCAGGGCCGTATCTTTTATTTCCAGTAAAGAGGCTGAAATGTCGTGTTGATCCTGCCATCAAAATACGGCACACTGTATACGGCTTCTACCCTTTCAGTCTCCTCATGAGAAGTTCATTGAGAAGCTTAGGGTTTGCTTTGCCTTTCATCTCCTTCATGGCCTGGCCAACAAAAAACCCGAATAGTTTTTCTTTTCCATGCCGGTAATCGAATACCTCTTTGGGGAAACGATCAATAATCGCATCGATCGTTTCGATAATGACTGTTTCATCTGATATTTGAAGAAGCCCTTTTTGTTCAACAAGTAGTTTCGGTGAAATTCCAGACTTGTACAATTCAGGGAATATTTCTTTACCTATTTTGATACTTATGGTACCGACCTTGATGAGGCTAAGGAGTTCTGCAAGCAGTGAAGGTGACAGTACTGCATCTTTGGGAGACACATTGCCATCTTTCAGCTCTCTTAAAAGTTCTGTCATGATCCAGTTGCTCACCGTTTTTGGTTCAGGAAAGAACCGAATCGCTTCCTCAAAGTACCATGCGAGCTCCCTGTCTGACACAAGAATCTCCGCATCGTACCTGGGTAAACAATGCTCTGTGACGAATCTTTCTAGTTTTTCCGAAGGCAGTTCAGGTAAACCTTTTCGCATCTCATCTATCCAATGGTCATCCACTACCAGAGGTAAAAGGTCTGGTTCAGGGAAGTATCGATAATCATGAGCTTCTTCTTTCCCTCTCATGGAGTAAGTCACACCCTCTTCCACGTTGAAGAAACGGGTCTCCTGAACTACCTGCCCCCCGCTCATGATGAGGTCGATCTGCCGGTTAATTTCATAGGCCAACGACCTTTCGATAAACCGGAAAGAGTTGAGGTTCTTCAGTTCTGTTCTAGTTCCTAATTCTGTTGTGTCTTTCTTTTTTACCGAGACATTGGCATCACAACGGAAACTGCCTTCTTCCATGTTGCCATCACAGATTTCAAGATAAACGAGTACATCGCGGAGAGCTTTCAGGTATGTTACCGCTTCCTCCGGTGTACCGATGTCTGGTTCGCTCACGATTTCAAGGAGAGGGATGCTTGATCTGTTATAGTCAACCATACTGTAACTGCCTGTCTCGATGGCATTCTCATGCACAAGCTTGCCTGCATCCTCTTCCATATGAATCCTTAAAATCCGAATCCGTTTCTTGTTGTCATTACTGTAAATATCCAGATAGCCATGCTCACATATGGGTTTTTCATATTGTGATATCTGATAACCTTTCGGGAGGTCAGGATAATAGTAGTTTTTACGTGCAAAGACACTTCTTTTATTTATTTTGCAGTGAAGAGCAAGACCGAGTTTTATGGCAAAATCAACCACCTTCTTATTGAGAACAGGCAGAGCCCCTGGGAGCCCCATGCATGTGGGGCAAGTATGGCTGTTCGGCTCTGCACCGAATTTGGTTGAACAACCACAGAATATCTTGCTGTTTGTGAGTAGGTGGGCATGAACTTCAAGGCCCATGACACCTTCAAAATCACTGTGATTCAACATTAACTCCTTTTGAAATCTTGTTTTCTATCCATCTGTAATTTTTGAAAATATACACCAGATAGCCGGTCTTTTCAAAGAATTCCATACATTCTTTTCAACGCTTACCTGTTTATCAGTAAAACGTTTGTGAACCTGTCCCATGGTTCCCCCTTCTTTTTGAAACAGGTTACTATTTAGGTGTGCACTTTTAATTCTTAAATGACAGATTTGAGAAACGTGTTGACAAAAACTAATTTACCTATATACTGAATAATGTAGATGAAATCTGCGATATTACCGGGGTGAATCGATTAGCGGGTTTTGGAACTTCACAATCAGGAGGTGATGTCAAAGACGCATAAAACAGGCCGCCTAGGTTAGTGCAATAAGAGTTTCGTGTATGGATGACCGGCAACATACCATTGCCCACTCTGTCATTCTCAAAAAGTGGGACAACAATTTTTGTACTGCAGACATAGGGGGATAAAATATGTGGGAGAATATAAGTACCGAAAAAACTAAGTCTTTTATCGAGCGCCACTTTGGTGCAAAAGACAAGGATGCCTCCGGAATCCCGGCAAAACCGTCAGTAACTATTTCACGACAAGAAGGAGCTGGTGGACTGGCGGTGGCCTCAGACCTAGCAAATTATCTGGAAAAACAGACTGCTTCACACGAGACATGGACAGTCTTTTCTCAACATCTCGTTGCAAAAGTACTTGAGGATCACGGCCATCATGAAGGTATTGGCGGTTTCATGAAAGAAGGCCATAAGGGCTCCCTGACTGATGCGTTCGAAGAGTTTCTGGGCTTACACCCAAGTACCTGGACCCTCGTGGAACAGACAAATGCAACTATTATGCGTCTTGCACAGATTGGAAATGTTATCCTGGTTGGCCGAGGAGCCAATATTGTCACCAAGGAACTTGAGAATGTTTTTCATGTGCATCTTGTGGGAACCCTTGAGAAGAGGATAAAACGGGCCCAGGAGGTCTTCAATCTTGATGAAAAAGCAGCTACCAAGTACATAAAGCAAAAGGATAAGTCACGTAGGCGATACATAAAGGATAACTTCGACCAAGACATGGATAATCCGTTGCTATATCATGTGGTTATTAACACAGACCTGGTTCAATATAACGAAGCCGCCCGGATGATTGGCAATGAAATTATAGCACATTTTAAGCTGGACAAAATACCGAAGCTACAAAAGGTTGGAACCATTTAAAAAAAAGAAATTACCTTGTTAGGAAACACGGATACCTGCAATATTCTATAGGATTTCAGTGCAGGTACGGGGATACCGCAACGAGATTAGTTTCAATATTTTTCCCGAACCTCAATTCTCTGTGAGGATGATTTGCACGATATTTGTTTTGTCCCCCGCCTAAAGTGCGCGCCTCTCCTCGAGAAGAAAAATAACCTCCAGGGTTACTCTGTATTCAGCAATTTTTCCACCTTCTACTCTACAACGTTGATCACTTACTCGCAATCCAGTGATACCACGCAACGTTTTGGATGCTCTTTGAAAACCAACATTAACGGCATCATGAAAACTTTTCGGGGAACTTGCTATGATCACCGTGTTTCTCGCCGCCCGTCCCTCAACACCCATATGAACCCTCCGTTTTTTTACAAAAGGTAACAGGAAGAGCATTACTGAGTCAAATCATTTTCTATCTTTTCTGTGGAATACAGGATTTCGTTACGCTGCTACATTCTTTGACCGTTTACGTTCAAGGCCATTCAGTATTTGCTTTCTGAGCCTTATAGATTGAGGAGTAACCTCAACAAGTTCATCGTCGTTGATGTACGCAAGGCACTCTTCCAGGCTCATCTGCACATGAGGGGTTAAAACAACTGCGTCGTCTGAACCTGCTGCACGCATATTGGTCAGCTTTTTGCCCTTTGCAGGATTCACTATGATGTCTGTCTCACGGGAATGCTCCCCTATAATCTGACCGGTATAGACTTTTTCACCAGGTCCAAGGAAGAGCCTCCCTCTTTCCTGAAGGTTAAAGAGTGCATAGGCTACTGTGGTACACTCTTCCATGGCAATAAGAACCCCTTTGTCTCTGTTTTTAATCTCACCGGCATATTCGTCAAAACCTAGGAATGCATAGTTCATAATACCCATACCTCGTGTTTCAGTAAGAAACTCCGAGCGGAATCCGAGCAGCCCTCTCGTGGGAATTTTATAGTGTAGCCGTGCCATGCCATTATCCTGGTACATTTCAAGGAGTATACCTCTTCTCCCACCCAAGTTTTCAATCACTCTTCCCATATATTTTTCATCAACATCAATGGTCAATTCCTCAAAAGGTTCAAGTCTCTTCCCTTTAGATTCTTTCCAGATAACCTGAGGTCGTGTTACCTGAAATTCGTATCCTTCCCTTCTCATTTTCTCTATCAGGATGGACAGGTGAAGTTCGCCTCGCCCGGAAACTTTATACCCTTGAACACCACCAAGCTCTTCAACGATTAGGGCTACGTCTGACAGTGTCTCGCGAAAAAGCCTTTCCCGTAAATGACGGGATGTGACAAACCGGCCTTCTTTTCCATAAAACGGTGAGTCATTAGGAACAAAATTCATGGAAACAGTTGGTGGGTCCACCTCAATACCATCGAGGGGAATAGGATTCAATGGATCGGTTAGCGTCTCGCCAATAGTTATATTGTCCATGCCGGCAACAGCCACAATATCGCCCATGTTAGCTTCATCCGTTTCTACCATTTCAGCGCCACGAAATTTATATATCTTCTTGATGCCTGCAGGTAAAGGGACTGATCCAGCTCTTGAGATAACCACTTCCTGATCTATCCTTAGCTTTCCAGAGGTAATCTTTCCAATTGCCAGTCTACCAAGAAACTGTGAATAACTGAGAGAACTAACAAGCATCTGAAAGGGCCCTGCAGGGTTTCCTGCAGGCGGGGGAATGGAATCAATAATCATTTCGAATAAGGGTATCATCGTCCCCTCTCTTACATGATGATCGTGGGTTGCATAACCATCCCTTGCTGATGTGTAAATGATGGGGAAGTCAAGGATGTGGTCAGGTGCATCAAGCTTGACAAAAAGATCGAAGACCTCATTCACCACCCAGTCACATCTAGCCGCAGGCTTATCAATCTTATTTACCACCACAATGATGGGCAGGTGCAGGGCAAGGGCTTTCTTTAAAACAAAATATGTCTGTGGCATAGGCCCTTCCACCGCATCAACAAGGAGAAGGGCACCATCAACCATCTTAAGAACACGTTCAACCTGCCCTCCAAAGTCTGCATGTCCAGGCGTATCGACAATGTTTACATAATGATTACAGTAGATGAACGACCCGTTCTTTGATGCTATAGTGATACCCCGTTCCCGCTCAATATCAATGGAATCCATGAGTCTCTCTTCAACTACCTGGTTATCCCTGAACATGCCACTCTGCCTGAATAGCTGGTCTACCAGAGTGGTCTTTCCATGGTCCACGTGTGCAATAATAGCGATATTCCTTACCAAACCCCGTTCCATTCTTCCTCAATATTGTATATAGAATGATGTAAGAAGTTTTATCAGAAGCGTAATAATATAACAGACAATATGCCTCAAGGCAATATAAATGCATAAGAATCTGGTTGAAAACCATATCGTTTTTATGGTTAAATAATTTTGTCAGTTGTCATTTTATCTGCATTCTTTGCAGGTTTTCTTTTGAAACAATGGTGTTTCACATTTCTTAGCTGTAAATACTGTGCAAACATTCTCGAAAAGGAGGTTTTTTTATGATTCACGGAATGACTCAGGAATTTTTCAATGCTGCTGATTATTTTGTTGACAGGAACGTGCGTCAGGGTCGGGGCCATAAGGTGGCAGTGTTTACAGAACATCGCAATTATACCTACAACGACATCCAGAAAATGACCAACAAAACTGCAAATGCGCTCCGTGAGCTTGGCGTCACCGTCGATGACCGTGTTCTCATTTTAATGCTTGACGTCCCCCAATTCTACGCAATATTTTGGGGAACGATAAAAATTGGGGCTGTGCCCATCCCGGTCAACACTATGTTAACCCCTGATGATTATGAATATTACTTGAATGACAGCCGCGCAAAGGTACTCGTCATATCAGACCAGATGGTACCAATTATATCGCAAATCAAGGGAGACCTGCGCTACCTTCGCGACCTTATTGTCATATCTGAGACGGCAGGTGCCCGTATCCCTTTTAAGCAAAAGTACAGACACGCACCGGCGGATATCAAAACAGAATTTACCACAAAGGATGACGTTGGTTTCTGGCTTTACAGTTCGGGTTCTACAGGGTCACCAAAGGGAGCCATTCATTCGCAGTATGACATGGTTGTAGTCAGTGAAGGATTTGGCAAGGGCATACTCGGCCTCACTGAGAATGACATAATCT
>ERZ1026796.2160-NODE-2160-length-11798-cov-3.837460_pt1 | contig 11798 bp, 15 predicted proteins | sample MGYA00520874_ERZ1026796 | MGnify/ENA primary metagenome ERZ1026796 (study PRJEB33270, sample SAMEA104284474) | anaerobic digester metagenome | biome: Anaerobic digester microbiome; feature: mesophilic sludge digester; material: Anaerobic digester biomass...
GTTCACCCGCACGATATTATTCAGCGTTTGGCAAAATGGGTTTTGAAAGACCCGAAGAAGTATCAAGTCGTGGGCGGATTGAATTTCAGGCGGTCAGAACCTTATGACCCGTGCGCGTACAAGGTAGGCCCAGACAATTCCATGTACACAATCACGTGGGAAAAAGACGACGAGATCATGGAAGTTGACAGGTTAGGAACGGGGTCAATCTTGATTGCACGCGAGGTATTTGAGACAATCCCGCCCCCCTGGTTCTGGAATGATTACTCGCAATCATGGCGCGACGCTTGGCCTGGTGAAGACATTGGATTCAATAAAAAGTGCGTGGAGAACGGTATCAAGATGTGGGTCGATTTGACCGTAACCAGTCCGCACATTACCCCTGCAATCATCGACGGCAGCACATGGCAGGTGTGGCGTGATAAGCATCCTGAAATGATGATCAGCGAGGATGAAGCCAATGCTTAGCATAATCATCGTTGGCATCAACGGCTGGGAAGAGTACACACGACCACTGATAAACGGGATTTGGGCGCACCACCCCGACGTGGAGTTGTGCGTTGTGGATAACGCGAGCGAGAAGCCATATCCAGACGCGCCGCATATTCACAGATTGGATTTATAGCGTTGAAAGTTGATAGAAAAAGAATGCAAGTAACGGAGTACGACATGCTTGATGAATGGGAGACGCACGCGACATGTATATTCCTGAGAAAGTAAACTGGCGGGACTTGGCGGACAAACACAGGGGCGAGACCGGATTGATTATCGGAAACGGGCCGAGCCTCAAGGATGTACCGCTTGACTTCCTGAAAAAGTACCCGACATTTGGGACAAATAGAATCTACCTCATGGACGGCTTCACCCCGACGTATTACTGCTCCGTGAACCCACTGGTAATCAGCCAGTTTGCAGAGGACATTGCGAAGATCAACGCGCCGAAGTTTTTACCAGCATCTTACTGTTTCGATGATACCTGCCTGCCGTTGAACTCATCCGGCGTGGTGGTGTTCTCGCAGGACGCGAGTCAATGGATCCACGAGGGGCACACCGTAACATTTGTTTGTATGCAGATCGCGTATTACATGGGCTTCAAGAATGTGTTACTCGTTGGCGTTGACCACTCATTCCAGTATCACGGCGCTCCGAATCAAGAGATGGTACTGGACGGCAACGACCCGAACCACTTCCACCCTGATTATTTCAAGGGGAAGCATTGGAATAACCCCGACCTGGTACGGAGCGAACACGCCTACAAACTGGCAAGGGCGATGTATGAAGTTCACGGGCGCAGGATTATCAACCTCACACCGGGAACGAAAGAACAGGTATTCGAAAAAGGGAATATCAATGACTGGTAGAGTGACGGCAATCATCAGCGCATATTTCGCAGAGGATTACATTCAAGGCAGGCTGGAAAACCTTGTCAGTCAGACCGAGAAGGTGGACATTATCGCCGTCGCGCAAAAGGGATCCATTGAGGCCGGGATATGTGCGCGTTTCCCACAGGTTGAGATTATCCAGACTAACGACATTCCGGGCGTGTATGAGGCATGGAACATCGGCATCAAGGCAAGTAACACCCCGTATGTCACGAACGCGAATTGTGATGACCGCCTCGCGCCTCACGCGCTAAAGAAAATGGCTGACATTTTGGACAAGGAAACGACTTACGGCGTGGTTTACCCGGACGTTTCCATCGTTGAGGAAATCGGCGGCAATCCGATCGGTGAGTACCGCTGGAAAGAGGGCGGGCTGGATAAGTTGATCAAGGCGTGCTTCTTGGGGCCAATGCCGATGTGGAGGGTGAGGTTGCATAAGCAGTTCGGTTACTTCGATGAAACCTACAAGAGCGCTGGCGATTATGAATTTTGGATGCGACTGGCAAGCAAGGGCGTGAAGTTTTACCACGTGAGAGAGCCGCTGGGGAGTTACCTGAAACGACAAAACTCAGTAGAACACCGCGAGCCGTTGAGATCGTTGTGGGAGGCGAATCACGCCAGGATGAAATACAGGGAGGTTGCAAATGTATAAGTATATCGGTGACGGTTGGATTCACGGCGTGCCGGCGCGTGACCTGACCGATGAAGAAGCGAAGTTTTACGGCATCAAGCAACTCCTGGAATCAGGGTTGTACATCAAAGAAAAAGACAAAAAGATCGACATTCAAAGCGAGGTGAATGATGGGCATTAAAGCATTGAGAAAGTTATTACTGGGCGCTGAAACGACTGCCGGAACAGCCGTAGCAGCAGACCTCAGATGGCGCGGAACTGGCGTTATCGAAGACCAGCGGGAGGTTATCTTCCCGGACGAGGACATTGGTTATCTGTCAGGCATTGACAGGAACTATGTACCTAAGCTGCTGGCGGCTGTTTCGTTTGATAGCGTACCGGCTACATTCGAGCAACTTCCGATCATCCTGAGCGCTGGCGTGAAGAACGTCATCACTGGCGTCACGGATACGGGCGGGAGCGGCAAGGTTTACACCTATGCCTTCCCGACCACCAGCGCTAACAGTATCACAACTTGGACGATAGAAGCTGGTGACGACCAGCAGGCAGAGGAAGTCGAATACGCCTTTGTCGAATCGTTTGAGCTTTCCGGCAACGGTGGCGAAGCGCTGCAAATGAGCGCCAACTGGATTGGGCGGCAGGTAACCAAGTGCTCGTTCACCTCGCCGGTGACTGACCCAGCGACCGTTGAGGAAATCCTGTTTGGCAAAGGCAAGCTGTACATTGACGAGGCAAGTGGCACCATCGGCACAACCGAAAAGAGCGCAACACTTCTTGGCATGGGGCTGAACGTCAACACCGGATGGATCGCGAAGTTTGCGGCTGACGGAAACCTGTACTTCTCCTGGGCGCAATCCACGAAACCTGAAGTTCTTCTCAACGTGACCTTTGAGCATAACTCAACGGCGGTAGCAGAGAAGGACGCGTGGAAGGCAGGAACGGCGCGGTTACTGCGCTTGAAGTTTGAGGGTAACGCGCTAACCACCGCCGGGACATTCTCAAAGAAGACGCTGATCATCGACCTGGCGGGCAAGTGGGAATCCTTTGACACACTTGGTGACCAGAACGGTAATGACATCGTGACGGGAACATTCCGGGCGGGTTACGATGCGACGGCCGCGAAGTTTGCAGAGATCAAGGTGGTTAATGAAACTGCCAGTTATTGATTTTGAGAGCATCACGCAAGGACAGCTTGAAATTTATTTCCGACACTTCCGGGAGCTTGGCGGTAAGGATGAAGGCATTGGACTTGTGGAATGGGCTGGGGCTATGGTACGAGCGGCGGTGAAATCCGGCTGGCTGGAGTTGGATGTGGACAATACCAACCCGAAGGACATACAGGCGATACAGAGAGAGATACAAAAGTATGTTGCGAGCGTGCTGGAATTTGACCCAAAAAACTGATATTGGCGGCGGCAGAGTTCGCAGAGGACAAGGGGCTGCCGCCGGAAGAATTACGCCTCGCGTTCCGCTGTCAGCAATGGGGAACGCTGCCATGTTCCGGCGGGTTACTCGACCAACCCGCCGGACTGGTGGAGCGCATGACGATTGCAATCAACGTGTATAACGCGATGAAGGCTTGGCAGCAGAGCGCGGCACGCAACGCAAAGGATTTCGTAAAGAATAACCCTGATACGTGGAAGATCGTAAAAATGGTACTGGATATGAGGGCGGACAATGGCTGACGCGCAATTACAGATAACGATAAAGGCACGCAACCAGGCGAAAGCCGAATTTGACAAGCTGGACAAGCAGGTCAAAGGCTTACAAGGTCAAACTGGCGTTAAGGGGTTGAATAAGACACTTGGTGATCTTGACAGTAAATTTAAGTCGGTAACTGGCGTTTCGCTTGGGTTTGCAACAGCGGCAGGCGCGGCTGGCGCTGCAGTTAGTGGATTGATTAAATTCATGTCAGATGCGGTAAATGAGACTGTAGCATACGCGACAGAGATTGACAACATGAGCCGGTTATTAGGGCTTAGCACAGAGGAAACCTCGCGCCTTGTGCAGGCATCCGATGATTTATTCATATCACAGGAAACATTGACCAGCGGTTTACAGGCGGCGACTCGCAAGGGGATTGATGTATCCATCGAGGGGTTGAAGCGGCTGGCGGATGAATACAACAGCTTACCCGCTGGCGTGACGCGCTCGAAGTTCGTGCTTGACACCTTCGGGCGCTCCGGCGCTGAAATGGGTAAGCTGATGGAACAGGGCGCGGCTGGAATTGACGCGGCAACTGCGGCGATTGCAGACAATATGATTATCACGCAAAAATCAATGGCCGACATTATGAATTATAAGAGAAGCGTTGATAATCTCAATGATTCCTGGCAGGGGGTCAAATATACGGTCGGGTCAACGGTCATTCCTCAACTGGACTTACTTTTCAGGGTAATGACGAAAGGCAAGGACGATGTAGAGAAACACGCGCAGGCTGTAAATGAATTACAGATGCAACTTGATAGGGCGGCGAGCGCGGCGGCAATCGGCAATAAATCTGCTAAAGCGGCGATGGAGTCTTTGCAAAAACAACTCGATACATTAAATGACGAGTTTTATAACACCGTTGATGCGGCTGGTACCACCACCACATCTCTCTATGGGCTTGGCGAATCTATTATTCCTGTATCTGCTTACATGTCGGAGCTAACAAAGCAATTGATATTCAATCAGGCGGCGGCTGGGCTTGACGCAGCAGCGTCACTTGAACTCGCTAAATCTATGGGGATGGTGCCTCCTACTACCGAACTGGCAATGGACAGGATCGCAAAATGGCGTAAGCAGTTGGATGATGGAACTATCACGCTGGAAGAATATACGGAATTGGTTAGTGGTATGGGAAGAGAAATCAATGCGCTGCCTGCTGGCAAAGACATCGTTATCCGGGTAAGGGGCGAGATAGATAATTCGGCGAGGGAAGCGGCAAGCTTTACGGGGCAGGGGCGCAACGCTTATATCGGGCTTTCTGCCAGCAACCGTGCCGTTGGCGGGCCGGTTACTGGCGGAACTCCTTACATTGTGGGCGAGGTCGGGCCGGAGTTGTTTGTGCCGAACACGAGCGGGTCAATTGTACCGCACAACCAACTCGCGGGGAGCACAGTTGTCAATTTTTATTATTCTCCGGCCATCTCATTGACGGATAGAACCGAAGCAGAAACGCGGCTTGTACCAATTATTAGAAAGGCGCTGGCGCGGGCATGACGACGCTAACGTGGAAAATCAATTTTGATTGGACTACGGCGGGGACTTATGATACCCGCAACGATGCTAAATATGCTACTGGGTTGCGTGTTATGCGGGGAAGAACGCAATACATCGCGGCGGCTGGTAATGGATTTGAACCGATGACGCCTGGCTATTGTACTATCACGCTTGACAATTCAAGCGGGGATTACGATCCCTATAACACCAGCGGGGCGCTTTATCCTAATGTGGCGCCTGGCAAATATGTGAGAGTGCTGGTGAACACGGGCGGTGCTGACATTCCTGTATTCGCTGGGCGCGTTGAATCAATCGAGCCTACCGGTGGGGTATCTAATCCGGCGGTCATTATCACGGCTTATGATGGGCTGAAGCAATTGCAAGATATGCAGATCACTACCAACCTTCACACGAATATTAGAACTGGTGAAGCGGTTGACGAGATATTGAGCACCGCCGCGCAATGGCCTTCCGTTTGGAGCACGAGATTAGAGTCGGGCGCTGATATTATTCCTTACTGGTGGGAAAATGACGTCAGCGCTATGGATGCCATTGACAGAATATCACAGGCCGAGTTTGGAGGATATGCGGTTCTCGCTGATGGGACGTTTAGGTTTAAGGCGCGCGGGCTTTCATCTGGTGAAGTTGCAACGTTCGACCAGAGCGTGATGCTGAAAGATATTCAAGTTCCAATGCCGTATAACGTGGTGAGAAATGTGATTAAGGTTGTGGTTCATCCAAAAGTTGCACAAACAACGGCTGCACTGTGGACTTTACAAGACAAACCGTATGTCGCCGGTAGTGGTTCGCTCGAAGTGTGGGGTAATTATACGTATGAGGGGCGGGCGGTTGGGGCGATCAACACAATACAGCCTGTGGCAACGACCGACTACACGATGAACACAGCATCGGATGGTACAGGGACAAACCTGACGGCTAATTTTAGTGTGACAGCCACGTACTTCGCTGAAACCGTAAAGAACGTTATTGAAAATACTGGTACTACCGGAGGCTATGTCACGCTATTGAAAAATAGGGGACAGGCGATTGATACCCCTGATACTTCTTATGTATTAGTAGATACAAGCGGGACGAACCTAAAGCGCACATTTATAATTGATACCCCCTGGATGCAAAGCACAACTAAAGCAAAGCAATTTGCTGATTACTTGACAAGCGTCTTATCGGGCGTGAATAAATTTCCGGTATTTCAAATGGAGAGCCAGCCTGATTACCAGTTCACAGCGGACTTGCTTGACCGCATTATCGTGACAATTGGAAAATACTCGATCAATACGTCATTCAGGGTTGGCGGCATTGAGCATGAATGGCTGACGGAAAACGGGCAAGCGGTAAGGACTACGGTATATACAGAGCCGTTTGTCACGCAGAGCGCGGAAGATGGTTACTGGTATTTCACCATGACCTTCCCGCCATTATTCCCATATTGAGAGGCAAACATGGCATATACAGCTGTACCAACAGTTAATACAGGTGACCCCTGGAGCGCGTCAGATCACAATACTTATGTGAAGGAAAATTTCGCTTATTTCAAAACGCTCACCGATTCCCTCGTGAGCAGACTGTCAGTCAGGCAATTATGGGTATCTAATTGGAAACCAACGCTTACCAACGGGTGTCTTAGTTCTGCACAGCTTGAAACTGCGACAAACAAGGTGAATGTCGACTACACAGGCTTTGTTGACGCCGCGACTAAATACGGATACGCCAATGTACCGATGCCTGAAGATTATACCGGCGGGACTGTGTATTATAAGGTGTATTGGAAGCACCCGACTGCAACGAAATATGTTGTACGATGGCAGTTGAGCGGCGTGGCGGTTGGGAATAACGAAACGCTGGATGTTGCAACGGGTACAGCGGTTGCGGTGGATGATACAGGGGGCACTGCGGATAAGCTTTATATCAGCGATTTGAGCGGGGCGGTAACAATCGCGGGCAGTCCGGCGGCTGGCGAGCTGGTGCAGTTCCTTGTGAGCAGGGCAGGGGCGCACGCCAACGATACACTGGATGTGACAGCCCGCCTTATTGGCGTAACGATATGGTATCCGGTAGGTTGATATGCAAAACCCGACAGTAAGAGACCTGGTAAGCTGGTGGGCGCTTGAAGAAGATAGCGGAGACGCAGCCGACAGTCACGGCACGAATCACCTGACACGTTCAGGCACGATTAATAATGCAGATGCGAAACAGGGCAAGGGCATCAATTTTCAGAACATAAAAGGGCGGTACTTGAGCCTTGCGAATAATGCGAGCGTCAACTTCGGACACGAGGATTTTACGATTGGTTGCTGGTTCAAACCTGAAGCCTTGTATGAAGGCGATCCGGAAGACGGCGATTTACCGATGCCGTTTATACACAAGGGAAATGCAGGTGGCGCAACCTACTACGAGTATTTTCTTGGGGCGAGTACGTCAAAGAAAGTTAGACTATCAACGAGAGGCGGGAGTACAGAATGGGGCAGTGTAATGACCACTGGAAATTGGTACTTCGCAGTAGGCTGGCACGTGGCGAGCGAGAACAAGAGTTATTTACAGGTGAACAACGGTTCGGCGTTGAGTTACACAGACACACAAGGCGGCGGGACAACCTATAACGATATATGGTTTGGTAGAAATTTACGCGTAGGGGATGTGGCTGGCATCAAAGGTATCGTAGACGAGATGTTCGTATACCGGCGGGCATTGAATGATGATGAACGTTCGTGGCTATACAATGATGGGATGGGGCGAGCGTACATTAATCTGAAGGACAGTGGAGTGTCATTCGTCGATTTGTCTGGATATGGGGTGATGTGATGATTGAGACCGAGTTTGCTCTGTGCGTGGTGATTGTGCTGGCAGGGTTTGCCGTCATAGCCTCTGTACCTATATTGACCTGGTATTGGCTGGCAACCTATGACGCGCGAAAGGATGATGACGATGAGGTTTAACGATTTGGCAGTGCGCGGGATTGACATAAGCGGGTACAACGGAGCAATTGACTGGGCGAAGGTGAAGGCATCTTCGCATTTCGTGATTATCCGTGCAGGGTATGGCAATACGACTGATAAGACGTTTTTGGCAAACTGGAAGAACGCCAGCGTGCCGAAAGCAGCTTATTGGTATATGGACTACTACTCGAATTGGTACAACAAGGAATCGAAAGCCTATGGGTTGTCAGATGTAGCCTTTGGGTTATTGCAGGCAAATTACTGCTGGGACTTGCTGAAGGGTGATCCTGGTGGAAGCATCGTTTGGCTGGACATTGAGAGCGGCGGCGCGGACTACTCGCCGAACATTACATCATCGCCAGCGGCGGGGCACGCGCAGGCGATTGCCAAAGCATTTTTGATGGAGATGGACAGGCTCAACGGGCGAAAGAACGGCATTTATTGCTCCGTGGGACTTCTGACTTGGTTCGACAAGTGGTTTCGCGATAGACCATTGTGGGTGGCATGGTACACCAAAACGCAGACCGTAGACAGCGTGCTGAAAGCCGTTAAGGCGCGCGGCTGGGACGGCGACACACTGATGTGGCAGTATGCCAGTGATGGGGATATTGACGAGGATGGCAAGGGCGATGGTAAGCAATTAGGGTCATCCTACAACTGGCTGGATTTGAACGTGTGGATTGGTGACGATGCCGATTGGTTGAACTGGAAGAACGGAGGCGTGATGGACATAAAACCGTTGGCGCAGGGTGATGCGCGCTGGGGCGGGGATAAGTTGGGCACAAGCAACACCACAATATCGGGCTATGGCTGCCTGATTACGTGTGTAACGATGATGCTTAATCATCTGGGCTGGGCAGAGACACCCGGCACGCTGAACGTGAAGCTGCGGGATAATGGTGGTTATCATAACGGTAATTTGTTTGTGTGGGGGTCATTGAGCGCGCTGTACCCTGGTGTCAAATTCGCTTATCGTTATTCAGGCTCCGCGACAGACAAGATAAACGCGAGTTTGGCGGCAGGAATGCCCGTAATCGTGCACGTGGATTATAACCCGTCAACACCGGCGATTGACGAACACTGGGTTCTGGTGGTGGGGAGGCAGGGAGATGATTATATTATCAACGACCCGAAAGACGGCAAGCAATTGTTGTTCTCGACCAGATACGGTGTGGCGAGCAAGAACATCCATACCGTATGCACGTACAACTTCTCAGGAATTGTACCGCCAGTTGAACCCGAACCAGAACCCTCCCCGATAGAGGCTGGGCAGGTAGTTGCTACTTTGGTCAATCTGAACATCCGCAAGGGCGCGGGTACATCATACGCACGCTGGGCGACTGCACCGAAGGGAACAAAATTAGACGTGCTGGAAATCAAGGGCGATTGGGTGCGGGTTGGCTGGCAGCAATGGTGCATGTCAAATTACAACGGAGTGAGGTATCTGGGATGAAAGAGATAACAAGATATCAGGCAAGTTGGGGAGCGTGGTACGTTCAGGTGCTGCTGGATGACGGCAGGCGCATGGAGTTGAAGTTCAAGGAAGAGCCGAAGCCGGAGGAAGTAGAGAAGGTTGCACTTGCGATACCGCCGGCGGAAGAACTGACACCCGCCGACCTTGAACCAATAAAGGTGGTGAAGTAATGGCGACTAGAACAAGCGTAGGAAGTGGACTTTGGAGTAGCGTAGGGACTTGGGACACAGGCGTACCCGTGGATGGGGATGATGTCGTTATTGCCAGCGGGCACGTAATTGAGTTTGACGCAAATCAGAGTGCTTTTGTGACCGGCGTAAAGGTGACTATAACCGGCACGCTCACTCATACCACAGCAGCTGGATCATACTGTTTGTTCCTCAAGACGGGGGCAAGCGTCGTCGGCGCCGGCACCTGGAATATTGGCACAAGCGGCGCGCCAATACCGTTTGCGTCGAAGCACACGGTCACTGGTGCTGCTGGCTGGTATGTGGATGGAGTGTCAGGCTTGACCATGACCGTGTATGGCGCAGAACCAACGTATACCAGTATCAAACTGTCGGCGGATGAAGCGATTGGACAGACCGAGCTGTCCGTTGATACTGATGTGACGGGGGATATTTGGGCGGCAGGTGACATAATCAGGATAGACGATATTAACAGAGGGCAGGAATCAGAAGAGAGGATCATCGCCACGGGCGGCATTGCGGCAGGAACCATTACCGTAACCGCCGGACTGACCGCTGCCAAAAGCACTGGCGCAGTGGTCAGCCTGATTACACGTAATATCAGGATAATAGCGGTTGGGACTGGCTCATATACCATATATCGAGTTGGGACTGGCAGCGTAACAAAACTGACTGTGGCTGGCGGTATGTGGTATGGTGTGAACAAGAACATGTTCAATGCTTGCCTTTATCTGGTTGTCTCCGGCGGCACGATTAGCGGAAATAGCGATGGAATAACCGGTTGTTCGAATTTGGTTGTCTCCGGCGGTGTGTTTAGCGGAAATTCTAATGGAATAAGCAGTTGTTCGAATTCGGTTGTCTCCGGCGGTGTGTTTAGCGGAAATGGCGGTGGAATAAACAGTTGTTCGAATTCGGTTGTCTCCGGCGGCACGATTAGCGGAAATGCTTATGGAATAATCAATTGTTCGAATTCGGTTGTCTCCGGCGGCACATTCAACGGAAACAGCTACGATATTGCCAATACCACAGGAAATCTGTTCGGAGTTGAATTAACGGCCGCCATAGAGCATTATCAGTATACCAATATCACAAACGGCTGGCACAGCTTGCAATCTGACAACCATGACGCTGTAGAAGGAGCGGTCAAGGCGTGGTGCAAGGGCGGCGTGGTCACGTCGCAAACCGCAATCAAGCCGGACGGGTACACGCAAGCGTGTGCTCACGCGCTGGAATCGGCGACTTATCCGGCGTTTTGGTACAAAAAATTTACCGTTCCAGCAGGTCAAACATACTCCATTGAGGTACAGTTACGCAAGAGTGCGAGCATGGCATACCTGCCGCGAGTATATCTCATGGCGAGCATAGGCAATCCGCTGGCAGGTGCGACTCCGGTTGACACCTTCACCATGACTAATAGCATAGACACTTGGGAATCCGACACCTTCACGGTAGACAATTCTGCCGGCGATTACGATCTGGATTACGCACTGTGGTTTGTGGCGAAGAACGCAAGCGGCAACGTGTACTCCGCTTATGACATCACGACACAGGGCGGGGGTACTTCATCCGTAAAGATTCTCCCGTTCACGGGAAAGGTGGGGCTATGACAGTAAAAACAGGTGCAACTTGGGCTGGTACATTCGTGACGCTTGACGCAACGGGAGCATTGGCGGCTGGCACGCCGTCCGGCACGCTATACGTAGACGGTGTAGCGAATGCTGCTGAAGTGACTATTACAGGCAGCAATCCCTATAAGTTTAGCGTGACGTTGCCTGCACTAACCGCAGGACAACGGGTGGACATGTATATCACAGCGACCATCTCGGGGATTGCGACCGCGGCGATTGTGGCTAGGGAGCAGGCAGACACACGTCTATTGAGTGACGGCGTGACGCTGGCAGATGACGCTATCACGGCAGCGAAGTTTGACGAATCTACCGCATTCCCCGTAAAGAGTGCTGATAC
>ERZ1026796.2164-NODE-2164-length-11780-cov-2.889471_pt1 | contig 11780 bp, 18 predicted proteins | sample MGYA00520874_ERZ1026796 | MGnify/ENA primary metagenome ERZ1026796 (study PRJEB33270, sample SAMEA104284474) | anaerobic digester metagenome | biome: Anaerobic digester microbiome; feature: mesophilic sludge digester; material: Anaerobic digester biomass...
CCATATTGCTCCACACCTGCATAAGACCTGATGAGTGCTTCTTTAATCAAACTTACAAAGGCGTTTATTTGAGGCATTTCAACATTCTCTCTGAACCACTTCTCACTAAGTTCTGGATTCTTGAAAGAAGCAAAGGTACTGCACAATTTTATGATAATATCCAATGCTTCTTTAGATGATTTCTCATCCTTCAATTTGTTTTCATCATATTCAGATAGTTTCCTTACTAATGAGTCTATTTCCCATGTTATTCCACAAGGAACGAAAGAAACATCTATCTGAACACCACCCAACTTTATTATCTTTTTAGGTGGTTTCAAAATATCCAAATCAACAATGCCTTCAGTTTCCTTATCCATTTACAAAGCACTCCTTTATTACAAGTCTCTTGTTATAGTATACAACTGAGTACCAGCAGAAAGTGAAGTATCCAATTTTGCAGTAATAGCAAATGGCATAACAGCAATCGGGTCTGTATCATTGTCAGATTTGAAAGTAATTTCAGGCCCACCATCCAAAGTAGCTTTGAATACTGTAAGAGTTGTATACTTTGTAGTTCCACTTGCATTGATTCTCCTATTTGTTATTCTAAATGCTACTGGAGTAAGATTAGAATTTCCACCAGCTATTATTGTACTTACAGAAGAAGTAGCAGTTGCAGAAATAAGGCCACAGTTAATAGCAGAAAGAACTGTAGCATCATACTCAATAAGTTCACCAGTAATTTGTGCAATCTCAGTAGCAACACCTTCAATAGGGTCAGGAGCATTACCAGCCTGTACACTATATTTTGTAGGAACATGCTTAAAGCTATTCACAATACCAGCACCAAGGTTAGTCCATGCTGTAGATAAAGCAGTAGTTCCATATGGTGCTACTTCAATTTTGCAGTTGCCTATAATTAGGTTTGCAACACTCACACTAGAATTTTGATAATTAGGCATATATATCTCCTTATAAAATAATTAACTAACAGTATCTACTGAATAAACCAGTAGAACATCAACTGGAGCATTGAAACAATCAGTTTCAGGAATAATACCAGTATCTCGTACTACAGACATTCGCTCTGCAACAAAAGTTGACGCTATTCCTATACATCCTGTTCCACATGTTCCACCAAACAATTTTGATACCTCATCCGCTAAATCCCTTGCTGTTGCAGCATTAGATGCTCTACAGTTTACAGAATAAATTGGATGACACAATCCATTACTTCTAGCTCCTCCAGGGAGCTGATAATACGTAATAAAAGGTAATAATGAAGATAAAGAACTAGTTTGTGGAGCTACTCCATGATATATCCTTGTACTGCAAATAGTTGTTATTGCAGTACACTGATTCATGAGATAACCTATAAACTGATAATCCTTCATTTTCATTTCCTCATATAATCAGCAAAAACATTTTTGCCATTAACTTCTACAATCTCACTAAATTTACCAAAAGTTTCATCAAAAGCTGGTCGTAAGAATGGCTGTGCAGCATCTTTGTAAGTTCCATATTCCATGTAAAAATTATACCGTACAGCAGTTCCTATATTAGCTTCAGTTTCAATTTCTGGTGGTGTTATTGGTTCAAAATGCTCAACATTGTATCCCCGTGGAGGATTCATTCTTCTATACTTTTCAGGTGATTCAAGTTCAGTTCCTTTATTCTTCATCTGTACATTGATTGAAGCTGCAAGATATCCATATCGTTTCGGGCAATATTCTTTTGCTCTGGAATTTACTTCCATAGCTAAATCCCACACACTGCCTTCAACAACCTTTCTGGCTAAAGATTTAATCTCATCACCATTCCAGTTTGTACGAATACTTGCAAAATTAAATTCTTTGTTATCCATCATATAGCTTGCCTCAATCCCACCACGGTAATTTCTCCATACCCCATAACATCATCAGGAATACCTATAATCGTATATGTTTTCCCTCCATGAGTTACTTGCACATCATTAGAAGTAAAAGTATAACTCGAAGGTTTCATTACTAAAACATGAGTGGTTTCCTGCACCATTTTATCAGAAAGATATTTTCTACCACCCGTTCCAGATTGATAAATAACTCCTACTACTGTCGTTGCGGTTGTAGTTTCTGTAAACCCGCCCATTCCATCGTATGTTTGTGATTTTCTTATTATCTGTATATCTTTCATTGTCAATAAATCATCAATCATGCTAATAGAACCTCGCTATAGTATATTTCTCTAAAGCACCAGTTATTTCTATAGGATATCCATAATCATCTAACCCAGTTTCAGTATAAGTTTCACTAAAAGGCCCCAAAGAATGAGAACGAATCCCTACTCTTTTAGGTCTTATGTCATAATCGTATGCTATCATCTTACAAGCTATTTTGCTTAATTCTTGAGGCCATTTTACTAAAGATATAAGTATTGGTCTGTCTGACGGTTCATCATATAATGTACAGTCTTCAAGTTCTAATACATTCTTAGTAACATTTTTTAATGTATAATATCCATCATTCAGATAACTTCCATAGACATAAATATCAAATCCTTTAATAAAACCCTCTATTATGAAATCGACATCATTGCAAGTAATAGTTTTCAATGCTGGGTCAAAAGTTACATAATCCTGTAAATCAATATCAGTTGTAAAATAATTGTTAGTTCTCATTACTATAGCCATTTGTACATCTTCTATAAGATGATTATTTATTATTGTTTGAGCAGAACAGCTTATAGAAGTGTACAAAGTTACCGCAGTAGCAGTAGTTATTGGCATTACTTTAACTCCATATCATTTCGGATTAAGGGCAGTAAACGGATCCATTACTGCATATACATAGCATGTAGCAGCAGTAGTAATATCCAAATTCAAATAGCCATTTTTATCCTTAAACCTAGCAGACTCAAGTTTTTTACCACCTATTACTTTTGTAGCAGCCGTAGCAATAGTAACACTAGGAGCATTCCCAATGCCTACTTCTGAATAACCATCACCAGCTTTCACTGTTACTACACAAGAAGCAGTAGTAGAATAGTTCTCAACAACCACAAACAAATCTTCAAAATTCAATGAACTCTGTGCTGTGGTAGGAGCAACTATAATAGAAGTTGTGGTTCCACTAGTATCAGTTTTAGTAATTTCAACTCCAGCTAGAGCTACACTTACTGGATTTATTGTTTTCGTTCCCATAATTTACCTCCAATTAGTCACTACCTTCAGATAAGTATAACGTGCAAAGCGCTTCTGGCCTAATAACTTTAGCACCATACAAATATAATCCCTTCACACCCTGATCAAAATAACTCTCACGTTTTACTGCTTCAATCTTACTAATCTGTCCAGCATAAGCAATAGCAGTATTATTGAAAGCCATAATAGCAGAAACACCAGTTGCAGCTTCAGCAACATTGTTAGATACAATGACTCTGAATCCAAGAGCATCACCAATATAACCACTAGTCATTGCACCATCATCAAATACTTTAGGTACAGCAGAAGCAGAAATACCACCAATTTCAGCGAGAAGTAGTTTCTGATGGAACCAAGGCGGAACAACAATAAATCTATTAGCTTGTGGCACACTATTTTCTGACATATATCTTGATGCAAAAGAAAGTACTTTAATAACACTTCCAGAAGTTACAGTAACAGCAGTAGTTACAGAACCCATATTTGTAGTATTAGTTATTCCAGCATCCTTATAGAATGAAGCAATATACTGATCAACTACATCTGCAATTTCATAAGCAGCTTCAGTCATTGCAGCATTCATAACTTTTGGATTCATTTGTGCTGTATCAATATCATCAATTGTAAAAGAGAAACTCTTTGCTTGGTCAATAGTTAGAATCTTCTGTGCACTATCTAGTTTCTGCCAAGTAATAGCTTCATATTTTGTATAATCATTTACTGTAATTTTACCAATCTCATTGATTTTTACAGAATCACCCACATTTCTAATTTCGCCCTCATATTGCCTATCAACTAATGAAGCAAACACAAGAGCTTTCTGAAGTCTAACAAAAAGTTTAGAACTCCATATTGTCGGTATAAAATTTTCTAGACCCATATTTATCTCCTTAAATTTTTAATTATACTTTACCAAGAGCTTTATCAAGCTCACCAGCCATTTCCATCTCAATCATTTCTTTCTCCGAAAGTTTAGACAAATCTACCTTACCAGTAGTTTTTATCTCATTCCCTGCTCCAGGCTTGTAGCCACTTGCAAGAAGTTCATTCACTTTCGCAGTTTTTGCATTCTCCAATTCACTTTTGAAATTACGAATATACAAATTCGCTTGCTCTACACTTGTAAATGGAATATTATCAATAAAATCTAAACTCACTCCCTCCTTAAATGCCAAATCTTTAATCTGACTTTTAAGTCTCTCCATCTCTTGTTCTTCTTTCATTCTCCTCATATTCTCTTCAAGCTCACGAACACGCTTTTGCTCAGGTGTCTCTTCTGGATTACGTTTCAATAATTCAGCAGCAACTCTTGCGTTGACTTCATTATCAAATGTTTTCCGTTTGTATGTATCCAATGCTTCAGTAACACGTTTGTCCATCATCGGCTGAATTAACGCTTTACCATCTGGTGTATCAAGATAAGCCTTAACCTTATCAGGAGTTATTGGTTCTTCTGGAACTAATCCCTTCAAATAAGTTTTAATAGTCTCATCATCACTGTTTGCTTCCAAAAAAGCTTTTACCTGTTCAAATGTAATAGTCTCATCATTCATATTATTTCTCCTTGTATCCTTCACAAAAATCCTGTAGTATTTTAATCCTACTCAGATTTTGGAAGTCTTCTTTTCATTGGTCTTCCTCTAGATTTTCTTGTTTTTGAAGTATTTGATTCATTCTGTATAACAACTGGTACAGTAACCAAATCCTTATTTGTATTCTCAACAACAGAATCCTTTTCGCTAGGAACACTATGCAATGCTGCAAGTCTTCTTCGTCTAGCTTCAAGTTTTCTTTGTCTTGCTTTGTTCAATTAAAACCTCCTTTGCCTTTATACGAAAAAAGGCAGAAGACGCTATTCAACATCTCCCGCCTCTGGTTTTTCCAGCCAGCTTTATATCATTAACCATATATAGCACACATTTTATATTTTGTCAAGTACCTCCTATTGTATAGTTTTACTAAAATGTTCCGTGTCCACCGACTCCTTTCTTACATCAACTATAGTTCCATCACGAACAACAAATTTAATGGACACCTCTCCAAACTCCTTTTTCTGCAATTCAGTAGCAATCCAATTAAGATAACAAGAAAGTGAACTTCCTGTAGCAGTTTTATTATTCATTTGCCCGCCCATTTCTTTCTTTTTTTTGCAGCCTGTGCCAATTTAGTCATTTTCTTAACGCCATATTTCTTAATACCAACACTTGCCGCAACTGCCGCAGGATTATCATATCCAGCAGCTCTTGCTTTTTCCTCGATAGCAGCAAATCGTTTACCACTACCTAATTTAGGTTTTCTAGCCATTTTAAGACCTCCTTTTACTTCTTCTTAGAAGTCTTTTTTGAAGATTTCTTTTTTGAACTTTTACATGCCATTTTAATATCTCCTTATTTTAATCTTTTAGCTTCACTTAAAGCTATTGCTATTGCCTGTTTCCTACTTTTAACTTTCTTCCCTGAACTGGATTTTAATGTGCCAGCTTTATACTCATGCATTACTTTTTTAATTTTATTGGATTTCCGTTTCTTGCTTACTGCCATTACTTGCCTCCATGATATTTTTTGAACCATTCATTGTAGGTCATGTATGGAATAATTCCTTGCTCTTTAGTTCTTCTGTATTTTGGTTCGTGCCCTTCTACAAAGAAGTTTTCAAGACACCTACAGTTACATCGCTGCTCTGGACTTAATCCTTCCCAATGCGGATATGGAGTGGTTTCACCATTAGGTAATGTATAAAGTCCAGTTTCCATATCCTTTTTCTTTCCATCCATAGCTGCATGGTCGGGTCTTGTTCTTAAATCCAAAACAGCGTCCCATACCATATATCCTTTAACACCATTATCTAATGCCTGATAGTATGTATAATCTGAACCAGCAGTAAGTGCATTCATCCCTTCTGTTCTTACTATTTTTAATGCTCTACTATTTGAAATATCAATAGCTTTTGATAAATCTCTGCTCATAGCTTCAAAAGTTTTACCTTGAGCCAATCCATTCATCAATGCTTCTCTTATTTTCCTTCTAGATACTATTGTATATTCTTTTAATGATTCTGCATAAAATTTATTATTTATTTCTTCAATGGAAAATAATTTTGCTATTTGAGCAGCAGAAGGAATAAGTAAACCTAAATGTATACCAGTAGTCATATCTAAAGCCCACTCATTATAAAAAAATGACTGTTTATACAATTCTGGCAATGCTGTTTTTATTGCATACAAGCCTCTTTTTATAGCAGGTTCCAAGATGTCCAATAATTGTTCCTCTATTGCAGCATATCTATTATATTTTGCTAAATCAGAAGTAGTTAGTATACCATCGATAGCATATTTATCATAAATTATTTTCATTTCACCTTGTATATTCATCAAAGCATCATAATATGCTGCTTGTATTCTATCCTCATACTTTTTCAATAAGGATAGAAATGCTGGAACTATTGTTTCTTTTCTAAAAACCTGAAAATCTGGCATATTAGAATCTCATCCAAGGTTTCACATACCATGTACTCTTATTCAATGACTCTTTCAGCTTCTCGGCTTCTTTAACTAAATTTCTCCGTATTAGTTCATTGTAAAGTACATCAGCCACCTTTACATTATAGCTATATGGAATATCACTGTAAGTTTTAGCCAATTCCAAAAGCACTTCATTACTCGCAAAATGGAAAGAAGTATCGGCTGTATCAGCTTCCCTTTCTAAATCAATTTTATATTTAGTAAGAAATTCTTCATACTTCTTTATTTTGTCTTCTTCACTTTCTACTTCAGAATATGAAGGCATCACATCTACAATAGTTTCATCCGAAACAACTTCCTGTTTTACAGGTTCAACTTCCTGCTTTATTTCATCCAAAACAGGTTCAACTTCCTGCTTTATTTCATCCAAAACAGGTTCAACTTCCTGCTTTATTTCATCCAAAACAGGTTCTTCTACTTTCTTTGCCATAACATCTCTCCTTTATTCTCCAATTTGTTCACCTTTATCATTAAAAGCTTTTCCTATGGGTTTACCTTGCTCATCAAAACTTGATTTTGCACCAGTCATATCATATAATGTTCCTATAGGATTACCTTTAGAATCCTTCTTTGTCTGCTCTACACTAGGCATCATATTCTCTCTATCCTGTTCCTGCCTTCTTAGTTCCTCTTCTGTATTGGGTACAATGTCATCAGGCATAAAATCAGTAACAAGATAAGAACTGAATCCTGCTGCCTTCAATGCCTGTGCAGTCTGTGCAAATTCCAGTACATTCAATGGTGTGTTCCGTTTATGAGTTATAACAATATCTTCGGACTGACAATATGGTCTACCTAATACTTTATAGACATTAAATATCAGATTCATTCTTTCATACAGTCCAGTGTCAAAATCAGCCTCAGCCGAAGAAACAAGATTCTCAAAATCAAACAATAATCTTTGAATAGCTATACCAGAAGCACCACTAAACTTTTCTACTGCAAAATCTGGAACATGAGACTGTATATGAATCTGATTTTTTACTAAATCTGTCATAAACTGAATAAATCCATAGGGAATATCTTTTGTTAAAAACTTTATATCTGCATCTTTATCCAAATGTTCCATTATTCTATATCTTTTCAAATTCTGTAGTGCCGCTGATATAGCATTAGGTTCCTTTTTCTTCATTGGGTCTGTTATACCAAACCGTTTCATAATAAGATATGCGTTTGCAAATCTGTCAAATTCATTCATTGAATCAGAAATAAGCATATCATAACAATCTATCAGTCCAATGACAGGTTTAATAAGTCCCATCCTTTCATCACCGAGGTAATATGCTGCAACAGGAATATCATTGAAAAAGTTAGGTTGGTCTGGAGCATCTTTTACTAGATTCCAGTCATTACTACCAATAAAAGATTGATTTGAAGTATCATTTTTCAACCTTTTATAAATTTCAATGTGGTCTTTATAATACACTTCTACTTTATAAGCTCCATTATTTACTGGATAAAACCGTATTGCTATTTTCTTTTTCGGTTCAGAACTATAGTCATAGAGAAGTATCATTTCACGTGGGTCAATAGTAAAGAATTTTACTTCTGCCTTTACTGGCAATTTATTATCCATAGTAAATTCACCATCTATATACAATAATTCATAAGAAACTCCAAAAATACCAGTATTTCTTCCAGCTCTGCTTGTTTTTATATGCTCATTATTTATATTATAATTATTCATTAAATTTGCATATGCAGGATAATGTGATTCTATATCGGGATTATTTATAGCTTCCATTGAATTTTTTGGCCCCGTTGGAGAACCATCTACTAATTCAGTGGGTTTATAAGTAATGTATTTTGGCCTATAAGCATATCCAGAAAAAGTATTCACTATTTTTCTACCATACGGTACAGGAATTGCTGCATTCGGTGTATTTGCATCAGTCGGATTTCTTTTAGTTATTGTTTCATTTTCTCCTATATAGTATTTCCATAATACATTGAATACCTGTACTTCATTGTGTTCATATTGTTCTATAATAGAAAGAATATCAGAAGTAGTTAATACATCTTTATCAGTTTTTAATAGTTCCATAAAATATCTCCTATAAACCTAAATCGCTTAAACTATAATTTGAAATAAAACCAGAATAAACTTCCTCGTGCCATAATTCTTCTGTGCCATATCGCAATGCTGCAATACAATCATCATTCACTTCTACAAAATCATCAGTATATTCTTCATTACCATCTTTATCTCTTATCTTTTTCCTATGGAATATCTGTATCTCTTTTGCAGTATTTGGGCATTTTGTTTTATCTATATGCATTCTCTGTCTTGTAAGAAAATCTATACCGAACCGTAAACTCCCCATTCCTTTTGTTGCACCTTCTACATGCCATCCTCTACTATTCCATTCATCGATTCTGTCTGGTTCAGCACTATCTGCTTTTATTATCATACTATGACCTAAGTCCCCATAATATTCTTCAGCATTCATAATAAACTGTAAATTTGTCCAACCTTTTCCATATAGTTCATCAATAACATATAGTTCACCATCCCTAAAACCACCTAAGATAAGAGCTGAAGCATGATTATATCCAAAATCCATACCCATAAATAAATTTTCATAACTGTCCAAACTATAATCCAAATCCTCAATAATATAGTCTGAAAATACTACACCACCATATACTCCCCAATTACCATCAACATATACATCTTTATAGTATTGGTCAGTAATAGATTCCAAATATCGTACAACATCTTCTTGCAAAAACCTATTATCCCTATAGGTACTATGATGCAGTGTTACTCCTTTTTTCGGTTCATCAAAATAAGTTTTTTTAATCCAATGTCCAGCCCATATTGGATTTAATGTTAATATACCTTGTTTAACAAAAGTTGTATTACCTCTCAATCTCAGTCTCAGTTGATTCACATCATCTGGAACAGCTTGGTCTGCCTCTTCCAGCCAAAAATCAGTAGGGTCAAAAAAACTTTTCAGTTTTGTAACATCATCCAGTCCAACACTAAATATGGCATTATCGGTTACTTTACATTTTATGCTTGCTTCTGTATTATTGAATGAAAACAAATCAGTCATTCCAAAATTACGTATAGTTTGTACTAACAAATCATAACAAGAATGCTTTACTTCCTTCTTTACTTTTCTTGCTACTAAAAATCTATGTCCTTTTTCTGTTACCATTTTGTAAATAATTTTCTGTGCAGTAAAATAGGAATTATGGGTAACAACAAAATTCTTAAGCAGCATCTTATTATCCCCATCTACCATACACCCATAATATTCACCTTCCCCATATTCCTCAATTTTGAATGTACATTTGCCTTTCATATTATGTGCTTTATATTTTTTGCATGGTAGACTTTTCAAATTCCCTTTTATTTTTATTCTGTATACTCCATCTTTTATTGTATAATTTACGTATAGTCCTAAAGAATTTGCAAGATACAGAATTTGTTCAGCTAATATTTTATTCTTCACATAGAAATCTTTTCTTTTATCCTGTACTCCTTTCTTTGGATTTGTCTTTGCATCAAATATTCCAGCTAATACTTTACTTCTTACTTTCTTACTATTGTATAAAAATTCATCTGGAATAAAAAATGTGCTATCTCTACCTAAAGTATTATTGCTTCCTACCATAAAACCAATATCATATGGTTTATCAAATGTTTCTACTTCAGGTAATTCTATACTACTTTTATACATATACAGTTTATTTTTTATTTTCAGGTACTCTTCTATACTGTATTCATAATAATTCTCTTCATTGTCAACTAAACATAGTATATGCTCTTTATTGGCAATAAATTCATCCATCCCTCTAAATTTTATTTTATACAGTTTCCCATACCCTTTTGTTGTACCTAATACTTTCCTTGGCTTTGAATCCACCCCCATCACATAGTCATCTTTCTTTATATCTTCTATTCTTTTCAACCTTCCATCAGCCATTACTATTTCAGTACCTTTTCCAAAGCACTTTCCACTGTGTGCCCCACCAATTAAAATTTCTAATGGATTCTCATCAAATAATAATGGATAGAATGTATAGTTTGTTACTGATGGTAGATTGGAAAAATCTATTTCTGGCATTACTTATACTCCATTATAGATTATTATTAAATTCTCATTAAGAATTTTCTTCTTGGATTCTTCTGAAATAGTCAATCTACATTCATCCCTAGCAATGTGTTTTACTCTTTCTATAGACATTTTTCTTATTTCATCAACCATATTTTTTATTTCTTCTTCATCTAAATCTGGTTCGGATAATACTTCAATAAGACTTTTACTATGTGTTCCTATAGGTTTTTCAACATAGTTATAAAAAATAGGAAATATATCTTCTTCACCTATCAAAGAATACATTTTTTTAATTTTATTCATATCTTTCATTTTTGGTTCTTTTTTGCCACTAAGCCACGCAAATACTGTAAACCGTTTTGTATGCATTATTTTTGCAAAATCACTAACACTCAGTCCGAAATAATGCATAATATCTCTTATCATATTTATTACTCCATTTTGATAATTGTAGCACACTTTTATAATTTTGTCAATATGTAGTAAATATTATATATATCAAATTCCCATTTCGCTGTGGTTGAATAAGGTGGTACCAAGGTTGCGTTTTCTAACAGTACCATGTACTTTATACGTACTTCTACTACAAAATCGCTTGTAGGTACCAAATTTTGCAATCTGGGGCATTTTTTATTGCCACATTAAGCTATTGACAAAAAAGTTTCTATGTTTTATAATAATATTTAGTAAAGGATTATTTATGGAAATAACTACTGTACCAAATAAATACACAAGTATAGAACTTTTTGCAGGAGCTGGTGGTCTTGCCCTTGGTTTAGAGCAAGCTGGTTTTCATCATGTTCTTCTCAATGAATATGATAAAACGGCATGTAAAACTTTAAGAATAAATCGTCCTTATTGGAATGTGAGTGAGGTGCGATAATTGATGACAAATAGCAAAAAAATAAAGTTAGGTCAATTTTTTACAACAGGTACCGAGTGGTTAAAACCTCAAGTTATAGATTTTATCCAAAAATCAGGATGCACAATTGCTTATGACCCATTTGCTGGCGAAGGTCATCTATTGGAAATC
>ERZ1026796.2167-NODE-2167-length-11766-cov-4.000430_pt1 | contig 11766 bp, 10 predicted proteins | sample MGYA00520874_ERZ1026796 | MGnify/ENA primary metagenome ERZ1026796 (study PRJEB33270, sample SAMEA104284474) | anaerobic digester metagenome | biome: Anaerobic digester microbiome; feature: mesophilic sludge digester; material: Anaerobic digester biomass...
GCCCTCATGAACGAGCTCCTGCTGGGAAAGGCGTTCGCCGCGGCGCTCCGCGGGCGCGGCGTCGACGGCTGGACGGCCGCGCAGCGCGCCACGCTCCTAGCCGTCCTGGCCGGCTACGGCCACTGGTGCGACACGGGGGACGGGGCGGCGGCCGTCGAGGCGTTCCGCGACCTGCTCAACGACGGCGACGCGCGCCTCTACCTCGGGTACAACCAGTACAACGGCGTCCTCTGGTTCAAGAAGGAGCGTATGGAGAGCCTGCTCTTCTGGCTCTACGCCGTGTCGGTCCTCGCCCTCATGGAGCGCGGCGGGCCGGCGGAGGAGACGGCGCGCGGGATCGAGGAGCGCCACGGGATCGTGAGCCTCATAATGGACGCAGCTGAGAAGTCGGGGTGCGAGGTCCGCAAGTTCGTCGATCTGCTCCCGGCCGCGTCCGCCTGACCGGGCGCCCCGCCCGCTAGGACGTGCGGTACTCCTCGGGAACCGCATCCGCGCCGTCCCAGACCACGTCCCGAAAACGATACGGATCGGTGTTCCCCTCCGTATTGATGAGGAGCAGGTGCGACTGCGGCCCGAGACCGAGGGCGTCCTTGAGCGGCTTGGCATCCTTGCGCCGCATGATGAACATAAGCGCCCCGAGCGTCACCGCCCCCGACTCGCCCGAGACGATGAACGGATCCCCCCTGAGCGGCACGCCGTACACCCTCATGCCCTTGGCGGCGACGTAGTCGGGACATGAGATGAAGACGTCGGCGCAATCCCACAGAAGGCGCCAGGCAAGGGGGCTCGGCTCCCCGCAGGCGAGGCCGGCCATGATGGTGTCGAGCTCTCCCTTGAACGCGACAGGGACGCCCGTGCCCTTCTCGGCGGAGGCGTACAGGCACGCCGCCTTGTCGGGCTCTACCACCGCGGAGACAGGGGCCTTGGCGCCGAAGAGGCTGCGGTAGAACCCTATCACGGAGGCCGCGAGCGCCCCGACACCCGCCTGCACGATGACGTGCGTAGGCGCCACGATGCCCTGCGCGGCGAGTTGCTCCTGCGCCTCGGAGAGCAACGTGGTGTAGCCCTGCATCACCCAGATCGGAATCTCCTCGTATCCGTTCCACGACGTGTCTGAGATGACCTGCCACCCGTTCGCCTTCGCGTCGAGCGTCACCTGGCGCACCGCGTCGTCGTACGTTCCGTCAATGGCGTGTACGACGGCCCCGTAGCCCTCGATCGCCTTGACGCGGGCGGGCGAGGTGCCCTTGTGCACGTAGATAACCGCCTTGTGGCCGAGTTTCGACGCCGCCCACGCGACCCCCCTGCCATGGTTGCCGTCCGTGGCCGCGGCGAAGGTGATCTGCCCGAGCTTGCCGATGATGGCGGGGGATGTCATCTCGCTGAACGGCAGCTCCAGATGCTCCATGCCGAGCCTTTTCTTGAGGAATTGGTAAACGGCGAACGATCCGCCCAGGACCTTGAAAGAGTTGAGCTCGAGCCGCAACGACTCGTCCTTCACCCAGATGCCTCCGAGGCCGAGCATCGCGGCCAGGTTGGTGAGCCCCTTGAGCGGGCTGACGCGGTATCCCGGTATCTGGCGGTGGAAACTCCTCGTGAGGCGCGAGATTCCGGGCGGGATGATGCGCTGCAGCGTCTCGGTGCGCTCGCCGGCGCGGGCGCGCATGTTCTCGATCCACTTGAGGGGCCTGCTTCTCATCCCTGCATTCCTTGCCGCGGCGCGGCGTGCCCCGGAGGGAGGGGGTTCGCCGGGTGCCGCCGCAAATCCGCCTCGCGGCCTGCGCTCCGGACCGAACATCTTTCCGCGGAGTGAGTTAGAACCAACGCCGCCCATCCCGGCGACGCTATTATAGCAAACGCCGCAGAACGCCGCAAGGTAAGGCGGGGCCGGGGCGGGAACGGGGGGGCGGATTGAAGTGCGGCCTTGGGGAGAGACCGCCCCCTCTCCCCGGCGCCCTGGTGGGGGAGCCGCGCGGCGCGCTACGCCTTCCCTTTCTTTCCATGCAGCCGCTCTCTCACCTCGTCGATATTCAGCGAATGGTACGGCTTGCAGATCAACTCGTTGACCCTCAGGAGCTTCAGGTGCTGGGAGGAGGCCGCCTCCATCACCATGGCGGTGTCGGCCCCCCGGGCGGTCCCAGCGACGGCGATCACCCGCTCCCGCGGAGCGCAAAGGCCGGCGTCCGACGCCATCAGCACGATCTCGAAGCAGACCTTCACGCCCTGGGAAAAGCAGCGGAGCAGATTGGCCATCGCAGACGGCGTGTCGTTTCCGTAGAAGTTGAAGGTGTGAAAGAGCATGGTGCCGAAATGCACGGCGTGCCCGGCCCCCCGCAGGGCGGCGGCGAGCCCTTCCGGGAACGGGTGTTTTCCCTCCCTGAATCCGTGCTGGTGCGGGACCACGACCAGCCTGATCCCGTGCCCCGCGAAATGTTCCATCGCCGCACGCGCGGTGGCGCCTGTCGTCGAGGCCAGCACGATCTTCCCGATCCCCAGCGCCTTCGCCCTCGAGAGGGCCAGCGCGAGGGTCACCGCGGTATTCTCAGGCGTATAATCCTCAAAGTAAACTGTCGCCGTTTCCATCGAATCCCCCTCCCCCTTTCACCGCCGATCATGACGCGGGCGGATGCGCCATCCCGCCCGTCGCCGCGAAACCGGCGGTCGCCGCCGGGAACAGACAGATGACCCCCAGGAGTTCACTCGGGGCGGTCCGCGGACCGGGACGCGCGCCCCGCCTCGAACCCCGCCTTGCGGATCTCCGTTAGATGCGAGGGCGATGCGGGGAGTTTCCGGGCCTTGGGGAGCGAGATGCCGTAGCGCATCGCCGCGATGCGCAGTCCGAGGGCGGTCAACGCCCCCAGGAGGAGCTGGGCCTTCTCCGAAAGACCGGCCCATCTCGCCGCCACGAGGCAGGCGCCGCCGGCGAGCGCGGCGGTGGCGTAGAAGTCGGCCTTCAGGATCACCGGGATTTCGCGGACGAGGATATCCCTGATCACGCCGCCCCCCGTCGCGGTGATCGCCGCCATCGCGACGACGCCGACGAGTCCAAGGCCGCAGTTGGCGGCCTTTGCGGCACCTATGGCGGCGAAAACGCTCAGCCCCACCGCATCCGCGGCCATCACGCAATCCCAGCGAGGGGCGATTTTCTTCGCGGCGGAGAAGACGAATATGCCCCCAGCGAGGCAGACAATAATATACGTCTCGTTCCGAAACGCCGGCGGCGGCACGACTCCGAGCAGCACGTCCCGAATGATACCCCCGCCGATCCCGGTGGCCACAGCCAGGACCATCACGCCGAGCAGGTCCAGTTCGTGCTTCATGGCGCGGAAGGCGCCCGATACGGCGAAGACAAACGTCCCGAATATGTCAAGCGCGTAGAGCATGGTCGAGGTCGAGCCACGTCATCTCATTGTTTGCGCCCTTAAAACATGCCTTGGAAGCTATTTTATGGGGTCGAGATCGATTATAAGCGAATCCCGTCCGCGTTTGAACCCAAAATAATCCGCAACACCGCCGAACCGCGGTTGAGGGATAACCCACAACTTCCGGGGAGGCGCGCGTGGGGGAATAACGATCGGATGCCGGGGAGGGTTTCGGCGGGACATTCGGCGGATATGCGGCTGCGAACGCCGCAAGGCCGGCACGATCGCCGCCGCGCTCATTTCCCCCGGGCCGCAAGGGGAAAGGCGCTGTTTCCGTCCTACCCCTCCCGCACCCGTGGATTCTCAACCGACCCGCCCGCATGGCCATTGTTTCCGCGTTCGTTCGCCCGGCCGCGCAGGTAAAGGCGGAGAAAGGCATCGACCTTTCCCAACGCCGTTTTCGCTTCCGGCGAATCGGGGATGAACGCCTGGAATACGTGCGGCATCCCCTCGTAGAGATCCAGCTTGACTGTCCGCCCCGCCATATCGAGCGCCTGGTAGAGGCGGACGAAGTTGCTCAGGAAGATCTCCTTCGTGCCCCCCTGGATCAAAGTCGGGGGGAAGCCCTTCGTGAAATCGCCGTACACCGGCGACACGTACGCGTTCCTCTGATCCTCCGGGTCTGCGTAGGCGTCGGCGGATGGTTTCAGATGCTTTTCGTAGACATACATCGGCTCCGCGCGTTTCAGGGTCACATAGCTGTCACCCGTGTCCGTGATGTCCGCCCAGGGCGCCCAGAGAATCACCGCGGCCGGCATCCCCATGCCGTCGTCCCGCATCTTCAACACGGACCCGGCCGCAAGCCCGCCGCCCGCGGAGTCGCCCAAGACGGCTATATCGCCCATGGCATAACCCAGCTTCCCGAGTTCCCTGAAAACCGCCGTGACCTGGGCGAGCGTCCGGCGCCATTTCGAGCGCGGCGCCGGCGTATAGTCGATGGAAATGACGCGGAGGCCCGTGCTGTCGGCCGCCAGGGCGCTGCAGGCGAGCGTCGACGCAGCGCTGTAGAACGTGTAGGCACCGCCGTGCGTGTACACCAGCAGCTTGCCGTCGTCCTTCCATCCCCTGGGCCTTATGTCGAGGACGGGAACGCCCCCGATCTCCATCTTCGCGACGGTCGGCCGGAGCCGATCGACCAGGGGTTTCTGCATTTCAAGGGCCCGGGCCTCCTCCTCCCGCTGTATTTTTTCCCATTTGTCAACCTCGGCGGGGGCCGGCAGCGGAGGAGCAAGATCCAAGTCGGGCAGCGCCCCCAGAAATGCCCGCGCTTCATTCGATATGGTGCTTGGGATATTCACGCAAGCGCCCTCCTTCTTCGCGCCCGGCGGCCGGCAGGCGGCCGCGAGCATCAGAACATAAACCGCTGCTTTCATTCCACTGCACCCCTTTCAGCGTCCCTGGTAACCGGTGGATCTTCCCGGCTGTCCGCAATGCCGCCCGGCGCCGACCGAGGCGCCGCGGGGGATCGACGGTGTAAATCGCCGCCGAACGACACGCCCGCCGCGCGGGGGAATAGCGATACCGGTCCGGGCGGATCCTCCCTTCCGTCTCAGGCGCTGTTTTCAGGCCCCGAAACCGCTTCCAAAGCCATTCGCCTCGATCCGGCCCTCCACCCTGAGACAGAACGCATCGTCAGGATAGGCGGGGGATGGGAAGGGCGCAAGGATTATTGCGGGACTCGAGGAGCGCAAGGGGCGGAACATTCGTACACGATGGAAGTTGCGCCTTTCGGTTATCGCGCTGGAATTTTATCTCGGTTCACAATCGGAGAGAACGGCGGAAATCCGAGGGGCCCGGATGACCGCGCCCCGCATCCCGCCTAAAAGCGCGCCGGATCCGGCGGCCGCTCTCGAAGATGGCTTGGATACGGCCGCCGTGGACCCGGTGCTCGCTCCCCATGCCGCTTTGAAACAAGACGGATCTCGACGCCTCTGTAACCGGGCCGATGTCTCTCTTGCGCTCTGACGCCGTGAAGACGAGGGGGGGGGCGCGGCGGCACCATGCACGGGCGGAATCATCACCTCATCCTCAGGGGTTATCCGCCGTTTCGGGCCCCGGGGCCGGCTTGACATGCAATCCGCGTCATGTCATCTTTCCATGGGTTACGGCGAAACACGCATGCGGTTATCTCCATCGGCGGGGCACGGCGTTTTCTCATTGCCGCGGGCGAGCCGGGTTGTTCCTGCGCCCGTTCGGAGAAAGGGGATCATGATCAAAGCCGCTCTCCTCCGCGCGCGGGACAAGAGCCGTTCCCGCCCCTTCGCCGCGAGAATCGTGCCGGGGATCCTCCTGGCGCCGGCGCTCTTCTGCCTCCCCCCCGCCCGCCCCGCCCTCTCGACCGCGTGGCCCGGCGGCTCGGGGACGGAGATCGGCTGGGGCCTCCCCTCGTGGTACGAGCCGAGCGGCATCGTCTGGCACGACGGCCTGAAGGTTATCTTACTCGTGAGCGACAACGGCTACGTCAGCGTGATGAACCCGGACGGATCCGGCGTGACGAACTGGTACGCGGGCGGGTACGACCTAGAGGGGATCACCGTCGCGGATTTCTCGAGCAACCGCCTCTACCTCGGCTGCGAGCATCCCGATTCGATCTTCGAATTCGACATCGCCGCCGGCGCCCTCACGGGGAAGTCGTGGAACCTCACGCCGTGGATGACCGGCCCCGACAACAGCGGATTGGAGGCGCTCGCCTTCGTCCCCGACGGGCACCACCCGTACGGGGCCACGCGCTCGGGCGGGCTCTTCTACGCGGGCCTCCAGAACAACGGGAAGATCTACATCTTCGACGTGGATCTATCCGTGAGCGACGGCGTCTCCCACGTCGCCACCATCACGCCCGTCCCGGGGCGGGGCGACCTCTCGGACATGCAGTACAACGCGCACACGCGCACGCTCTACCTGGTCTACGACTCATCAAACTGCATCCGCGAGATCCTGACGAACAACGCCCTCGTCGTCGAATACACCCTCCCCGGCATCGACCAGGAGGGTATCAGCTTCGTCAGGACATCGCCGTCGGGGGGGATCATCTTCATGGGAGAGGACTCGGGGGGGGTGAAGAGGTACGAGGGCTACCCGGTCATCGACAGCGACGGCGACGGGCTCGCGAACGCGGAGGAGTATTGGCACGACGGGGCCCCGGCCTACAGCGCAGCCACCGACACGGACACGTCGCTCGCCGACACCGACGGCGACGGATACAGCGACTATGTCGAGGTGCGGGGCGGCTCGAACCCGCTCGCCGCGTCGAGCCTGCCCGCGTCCATCCGCGTCAGCTTCCAGCCGTATCTCTCCAGGCGGCCCGACGTGGGCTTCTGCGTCGACAGCGGGGCGGCGCGCGGCCCGATGGGATTCGGCTGGTAGGGCCGCCGCCCCTTGGATCCACCCCCGCTCACGCCTTCTTGAGCGGCACCACCCCCGCAAGTTCCCCTACGACGTTGACCAGCTCCGTGTTCTGGGGGATGACGACCTTGGCGTTCATGGCGAGCGACTTTTCCACCGCCTCCAGGCGGCGCAGCACCTGGGCGTTCCCGACGAAATACCTGTCGGCGGCCTCGTTCACCAGCCGTATCGCCTCCGCCTCGCCCTCCGCCTGGAGGATCCGCGCCTGCTTGATGCCCTCCGCCTTCTTGATCTCCGCCCGCTTCTGCCCGTCCGCCGCGGTCTCGGTCGCGGTGGCGAAATCCACGGCGGCGATCTTCTCGTTCTCCGCCTTGACGACCTTGTTCATCGTCTCCTGCACGTCCTTCGGAGGGTCAATCTCCTTGAGCTCGGTCCGGACGATGTCTATCCCCCAATGCGCAGTCTCGGTGCTGAGGGTGTTGTGGAGCTCGTCGTTGATCTTGCCGCGCTCGCTGTTGGCGGACTTGAGCGTGAGCGTGCCGATTATGTTGCGGAGCGTCGTCCGGGCGAGATTTACGATCTGCCACCGGTAGTCGTGGACATTATACTGGGAGTTCTTGACGTTCTGCTCGTCGGACTTCACCTTGAAATAGACCTGGGCGTCCACCCTGGCGTTCAGGTTGTCGTTGGTGATGATCTCCTGCGGCTGTGCGTCCACCATCTGCTCGGTGACATTCACCTGGAAAATCCGGTCGATCACCGGGATGATCCAGTGGAATCCCGGCTCGGCGTAGCGCCGATACTTTCCGAGCCGCTCGACGAGCCCCCGGTGTGTGGGCCTGACGATCCGGATACCGGCTAGGAAGAGCACGATGGCGGCGACGGCAAGGACGACGAACAAGTGCATTGAGGCCTCCTCTCGGGCGCGCGCCCGCCCGCGCCTTGTGCCGGAGCATAGCAAGCGGTGCGGGGCGATGTCAAGCGGACGCCCGCGCCTTCGCCGCCGGGCTCGAATCAATACGCGCCGATCGGGCGGGCCGGATGGAAACGCCCCCGGCCCCTTCCGCCGTTTCGGGCCGGCGGCCCGGTCTTCCTAGGGTGAGGGCCGGACGCAGGCGCGCACCAATCCATCCCGGCCTGGGCCGCGCCTCGCGACGGCAGCGGGAAGCTGGGCTACTCCCCGGCCTTTCCCGGCACCGGCCCCGCGGGGGCCGGGTCCGGCTGCGCGGGCTTGCCGGACGGCGGGGCGAGCTTGATAGACCGCGGAGGCGCGGGCGCGCCGCCCGCCGCGGGCGCCCCCTGCGGGGGGGCGGGCCGGAACTCCGGGGACGGGTATTCGATCTTCGCCGCCGCGCGAAGCCCCGCCAGGTGCTCCTGTATGGCCTTTCCCCTCTTCTGCTGCACGAGGTATGACTTGATCTGCGGCGTCGCCTTCTGGAGCGTCGACTTCTCGGCCGGTTTCCGGTCCGTCACCTTGATCAGGTGATAGCCGAACGGCGTCTCCACGATATCGCTGAGCCGGCCCTTCTTCAGTGCGAAGGCGGCCTTTTCGAACTCGGGGGCCATCTTCCCCTTCTCGAAGAAGCCTAGATCCCCCCCGCTCGCCTTGCTCGGGCACTCCGAGTTCTCCCGCGCGACCTTCGCGAAATCCTCCCCCTTGACGATCCTCTCGCGGAGGGCGGCGAGGGCGGCCCTCTTCTCGGCCTTCTTCTCGGCGGTTTCGTTGGGGGAGGCCGTCAGCAGGATGTGGCTTGCCCGCACCTGTTCGGACTTGTCGAAGGCCTTCGGATTGGCGTTGTAGAACTCCTCTATCTCCTTGGCGGTGGGCTCGGACGCTTCCGGCAACTGCCGAGAATGGAGTTCCCTGATCTTCAGGTTCTGCGCGATATCCCGCCTGAGATCCTCCTCGGTGACGCCCATGGCGCCGAGCTGTTCCTTGAGCCGCGCAGGGTCGGGGAACATCTGCCTCACCCTCGCCATCTGCGCGTCTATCCCCGCGGGATCCACGACGATCCCCTGCCGATCCGCCTCCTGCACGAGGAGCCTCTGGTTGACCAGGCTGTCGAGCGCCTGCTTCCCGATGGCGGCCCTGATGGAGGCGAGCCGCTCCGCGGAGATGCCCGACCCGAACTGTTTCATGAACGCGTCCGTGAGGCGGTCCACCTCGGATCGGCGGATGACCGCGCCGTTCACGACGGCGACCACCTCCCCGTCCTTGGCCGTCTCCCCGCGCCGGCCGCACCCCGCGGCACACGCCGCCGCTGACGCGCCCAGCATCGCGCACAGCAGATAACGCCTCATCATACCGTTTCCTTTCCCGGGCCCGACCATCGGACGCGTCTCCGCCCCGTCATCTCCCCTGCGACTGCAGATTCCTCACCGAGGCCGGCACGACGGAGGGGTCGAAGCTGGGGGGGACGCGGAGCTGGCACTTCATCTCAAGCTTCTTGAGCTGCTCGTAACTGGTGTACGAGCCGCCGCACCAATCCGTCAGCTTCCCGTCGATGAACCACGCCCGGACCACCCTCGTGGTAGGGGGGATGAGCCAGCCGTAGTCGTCGAGCGGGTTGGGTATCCCGGTCCCTTCCCTCGAGTAGTCGATCACCTCCACGAAGCTGCCCCCCACCTTTTCGGTGTAGATGCCGGCGGGCTTGCCGAACATGTCGTTGACCTCCTGCATGCTCATCCCGGGCCTGAGCATCTCCGTCCTGAGCGCGCAGCCGCAGACGAGAGCGCCCGCCGCGATAAGGCACCCCACGCGCACGGTTCTGTGCATTTCCCCCCTCCTTTCGTGACCCGCGCAGTGTAGCATATCGCCATTCCCCGCTGGAAGCGTTCTCTGGCGGCGGTGGATCCGGACCAAAGCGGGACCTTTCCGGGAGGGGGCGCCTCCCCACGGCGCCGGGGGCCCGCGAGCGCCTCTCCCCTCCCCCGCGTCGCCCCCTTCCGCTCACTCTTCCGTCGCAAGCGATATATCGTGGATCCCCGCCTCCTGGCACGCGTTGAGGACCGCCACGACCTGTTCGTGGTACGCCTTCGCATCGCCGCGCACGAAAACCCTCGGTTTCCTGGCCGCCGCCATAGCCGCCTTCAGCCGCTTCGGGAGATCCCCGAGCGCGACCGGCGTCCCACCCATGCTGATCTCACCGCTCCGCGAGATCGTCACGGCGACGGGCTGGATATCCATCGAGACCGCCTCCGAGGCCTTCGCCCTCGGCAGCGCCACTTGGAGTTCCCGCTGGATCCTTTGGAACGACGTGGCGACCAGAAAGAAGACGAGGAGGTTGAAGACAACGTCGATCAGGGGCGTCATGTTCATATCGTCGCCTTCCGTCGATCTCCTCCGCAGCAATTTCATCGCCCCCCCCTCCCCTCGAAGAGGTCCTCAAGGAACATCCTCAGGGAGATCTCCATCCGCTCGGAGATCCTGCCCTCCAGGAGGCCGCGGAAGTAATGGTAGCAGGCGAGCGATGGGATGGCGATGAGGAGCCCGGCCGCGGTCGTGATGAGCGCCTCCGAGATCCCCGCCGCGAGCAGGTCCGCCCTCCCCAGGCCCGCCTCCGAGGCCACCACGTTGAACGCCTTGATGATCCCGAAGATCGTCCCCAGCAGGCCGAGGAGCGGGCTGATGTTCGAGATGACCAGGAGCGGCTTGATCCGGAGGGCGATGTCGTCCATCTCGCGCGCGCCGAGGTCCTCCACCGTGCTCCGGATCACCTCGTTCGGGATCGCGGGGCGCTCGTTGAGCGTAAGGGCGACGGTGAAGACGGCCGCGGCCGGGTTCGGGTGCGCCCTGCAGTAGTCCATGGCGCCCCCGAAGTCGCCGGCCGCCACGAGGGCCCGCACCCGCTTGACGAACCACAGCGGGACCACCCGCTCCGGCCGCATCATGATGAACCGCTCCACCGCGAAGCCGAGAGCCAGGATGGAGCACGCCAGGAGGGGCCACATCAACACCCCCCCCCTCTGGAACTCTTCGTACCTGAGCGAAACCCACCGGTGATGGGAACAGCCGCAGATCCCAGCCGCCAGCAGCACCGCGCACAGCGCGGCCGCGCGCACTCCGTATCTCATCGCGCCACCCCCTTCCCTTTTCCCCCCGCGGCCCTGCCGGCCGCGGGCGTCATCGCCTCCCGTGCCTGCTGCCTCGCAACCGCCGACGCCACCGCGAACGACGGCCCCCTGAACGTCCAGACGGGCCGGAAGACCAGCCGCTCGAGCCGGTCCGGATCGGCCTTCGACAGGGAGAGATATTCCTCCTCGGCGGAGATGATAGCCGCCATCGCGGCGATCGTCGGGGAGATATACGCCGCCGGCGGGCCGTCCGCCGGCTCGACAAGTTCGACCACCGACGCGCCGGCCGGGATCGCCGCCGGGCGCCCGCCCCGCACCCCCACGCCCGCGCGGGAGATGAGATTCCGGTATTGCCCCGGGGTCAGGAGCCATTTAGAGGTGAAACGGAGATTGAAGTCGCTCACCTTCCTCCCCCCGTAGCCGACCTCCATCTTGAAACGGGCCATCAGGCGCCCGAGCTCGAAATCGGAGCATTGCCTGAGATCTATGACCCGCTCGTAGCCGACCGTGCCCTCCTCCGCCCGCTCCGCATCGGCGTCGGCGGCCTTGATCTCGCCGGAGACCCATCCCCGAGCGACCGCCTCCCTCTCGGCGAGCGTATCCTTGAGGCTCGCCTCCTTCGTCCGCGCCGCCTTCTCCATCTCCGCGGGGGAGACCGCGTCTTTCAGCGCGCGGGCCAGTTCCCAGGTGTCGTCCAGCAGGGAGTCGGTAAGCGGCAGGTATGCATCGAGATCCTCGCGATTCATTCCCACCTGGCGGCAGCGCAGAGCCAACGGCTCAAGGGGTGCGACCACCGCGACCAGCCGTACGGCCTCAGCGAGGAGCGGGCCCAGATCGGCGCGGGCCAGTGCGCCTGGAGTGCCGGGGCGCACCCTTCCCGCAGGGTCCAGGTGCGTGGCGACCAGGTCGGTAGCGCGGTCCACCAGGA
>ERZ1026796.2176-NODE-2176-length-11721-cov-2.640676_pt1 | contig 11721 bp, 9 predicted proteins | sample MGYA00520874_ERZ1026796 | MGnify/ENA primary metagenome ERZ1026796 (study PRJEB33270, sample SAMEA104284474) | anaerobic digester metagenome | biome: Anaerobic digester microbiome; feature: mesophilic sludge digester; material: Anaerobic digester biomass | place...
CACCAGGAGGTCGCCGTCGTGGCCCAGGGGCTGGCAAAGGCCGCGACCCTGCTTGCCGGACGGTATCAGTGGGTCATCACCAACGTGCCCTATCTGGCCCGGGGCAAGCAACATGAAAAACTGAGAGATTTCTGTGAAAGGCACTATCCGGCCGCGAAGAATGATTTGGCTACCGTATTTCTCGACCGCTGTCTGGAGCTTTGCTGCCAGGGCGGCACCTCCAGCATCGTGCTGCCACAGAACTGGCTCTTCCTGACCAGCTACAAGAAATTCCGAGAGAACCTGCTGAAAAAGGACACCTGGCATCTGATTGCCCGGTTGGGGCCACAGGCGTTTCAAACGCCGATGTGGGACTTCAATGTCCAATTGATCACCATCACACGTGGAAATTCAGCAAAAGAATCGAGCGGGCTGTTTGGCGAAGCCGATGACGGCAACCTGATTCGCGGCGTGGATGTTTCCGAGCCACGCACTGCCGCCGAAAAAGCGGCGCAGTTGCTGACGGCGGAAATCAAAAGCGTTTTGCAAGCGAAGCAGTTGGAGAATCCGGATGCGATTGTGAGTTTGGATGAGTTGGCGCAGCAAGAATTTCTCTCTGCTATTGCTGATTATGCACATGGAATGGCCCCAGGTGACACAGCAGCATTTACAAGAAAATATTGGGAATTAACCTGTCAGCAAAATAACTGGGAGCATATGGCATCGACTCCGGATTACAATAACATAGCCTCTGGCAAGTGCTCAAAGATCTTGCATCCTGATCTTATTTTAAAATCTGGATGCAATGGCTTTAGATATGATGGACGAAATGCTTGGGATAAGAAGGGGATCGTTGTTGGTAAGATGAGGGAACTACCCTCAGCATATTATTCAGGAGAAATCTTTGACGATAATATTCATGCCATTATCCCGCATAAAGAAGAGTATCTTTTACCAATTAGGACTTTTATTGAGTTTGGAGATTTCTCAGATCAAGTTCGCCGATTCAATCAAAAACTGGCTATAACATCAAGTGCAGTAATCAAAGTCCCCTTTGACCTCGACCACTGGACAAAGGTTGCTAAAGAAAAATACCCCAACGGCCTCCCCAACCCTTACTCCGACGACCCTACCCAATGGATCTTCCACGGCCACCCCTGCGGCTCGGTGATCTGGGATGAGGAGAAAAAGTGGACCGTCCATGGTCCATTGCGCACTGACAATACGGTATTACAAGTAGCAGTCGCCCGCCTCCTCGGTTACAGCTGGCCTGCAGAACTGGACCCGAATATGGAGCTGGCCGACGAGCAGCGTGAATGGGTGAATCGTTGCGAAGCCTTGCTCCCTTACGCCGATGAGGACGGGATCGTCTGCATCCCGCCCGTGCGGGGCGAGGTCTCGGCTTCCGACCGACTGCTGAACCTGCTGGCCGCCGCCTATGGCGATCAATGGTCAAACAATATCCTGGCTAAGTTGCTGAAGAGCGCCGATCACGCGGGCAAAACGCTGGATACCTGGCTGCGGGAAAAGTTTTTCACCCAGCACTGCAAGCTGTTCCAGCATCGCCCCTTCATCTGGCATATCTGGGACGGCCTGCGAGACGGCTTCGCCGCCCTGGTCAACTACCACAAGCTCGACCGGAAGAATCTGGAGACCCTGATCTATACCTACCTGGGCGACTGGATCAGCCGCCAGAATCGGGACGTCGCCGGCGGCATCGACGGGGCCCGGGAACGCCTGGACGCTGCCAAGGCCCTCAAGAAGAAGCTGGAACTGATCCTTCAAGGCGAAGCGCCCTACGACATCTTCGTGCGCTGGAAGCCGCTGGAAAAGCAGCCCATCGGCTGGGACCCGGACCTGAACGACGGCGTGCGCCTCAATATCCGCCCGTTCATGACCGTGCCCGATGCGGGCAGGAAAGGCGCAGGGTGCTTACACGACAAGCCCAACATCAACTGGAACAAGGACCGTGGCAAGGATGTGGAATCTGCACCATGGTACACACTTGGACTGCAATACGGCGGCAAGGAAGGTGACCGCATAAACGACCACCACCTGACCCTGGCGGAAAAACGCGCTGCGCGTTTGAATCAAGAGGGGGCATAAGTCATGATAGAGCGAAAATGGAAACCGGTGGACCCTGGTGTGGCATTTTTCCCAGTCGATCTGCTCCCACTATATATGAAACAGACAGATCATGGCGGATACCAGCAAACATTGTTTTCGCGGGATCAATATACAAAACTCCCCAGGCATTGTGCCGTTGTTGATGTTGAGAGAAACTATCCTTTCTCGGTGGTAACCGATGACTATGAGCTGGTGACCAATAAAGAGGCGTATGATCGAGCTGCCGATGTAATGAAGAAGGTTTTCCAAACCACGTCGTTGAGCGATATGGTCTGTCTGAACGTCACCATGCCAAAAACACGTTCGTTCTGTCATATTGATCTGATTCATAAATCTGCGGATTTTTCCCCATGGGAAAAAGATAAGTGGACCGCATTTCTCCGTATAACCAACAGTTACAACCGTACCCGTCTGCTCCGCTTTGAGTTGGGTTTCTGCCGCTGGATCTGTTTGAATGGAATGATTTTCGGCAATAAAAGCATCGAATACAGTTACGCCCATACTCGCCGTGGTATTGATCGGATTAACCGGTTCGTTGAAAATATCGGAGACATCAGGAAATTGGAGGTTCAACTCACAGAAAAGCTGCATCAATTGCAACGCTACTACGTGCCGGAATCCGATATGTTGCCACTGCTGTGCAAGGCGTTTGATATCAAGGTGACAAAGGATGTTCTTGAGAAACCAAAGCGGGTGGAAAGCTTGATAGCTTTCCGCAACCAAACAAGAGAAATTACAAAAGCTTATTTCTCAACAATGGGCCCTCATGGCTATGCTGCGCTTAATGTGCTTACCGATTATGCCTCTCGACCAGAAGGCGTGTTCGCACCAGAAGCCAGAATTCACTCTTTGCAACAGAAATGCGGAAGCTGGATCGATGATTTCATTTCTGCCGTAAAAGACCCGCAATTTTCGTTTGATGGTTACCTGGGGGATTACCGCCAGTCTGCAGAGGTAATAGAGTCTCTCTGATTGGGCCCGGTAACGACTGTGGTTTCACGATGATAAGGAATATGCCACATGGCGAAAGCGTTTTGGCACTCAGAGACGAAACAAGATGCAATAATAATATGATAACATTTATTTGCAAACTAACATCAAGTATGTTAGTTTGCAAAAATAAGTGATAAACGATCATGGAAAAGCTTTCGCAGACATTTGTGCATTACGTCACTGATGTCACAGGCCAATCGGTTGCCTGGGGCCAACCGGTGCCTGCACATCTTCCTCAATACCTGGCCCAGCGATACAGCCTTTTCCAAATTCTCATAGGCCGTAAAAGGTTCCTGGGGATTGTTCTCGAAGACGATTATGATTTCAGACCGGCGGCATTCGAAAAGCATGTGCGCCATCTCATGGCTTATGCTGGAGAGTTGGAGAGTTACTGCCTGATTGCCCGGGATCTTCCCGGCTATGTACGTCATCGACTGGTTCAACGCGGGATCCCGTTTGTAGTTCCCAACCTTCAGCTCTACTGGCCGGATCTGGGCCTTGCCGTCCAATCCAGAAAGGCGAAAAACGCCCCTGTGCCGGTGGATACTCTCAGCCCTGCGGCACAGGCGGTACTCATCTACGCCTTAAACAGCAATATGCCGGAGCCGGTTACATCCAGTGTTCTAGCAGCAAAGCTCGCCTATACGTCCATGACCATGTCCCGCGCCCTTGATGAGATAGAGGCCAACAACATTGGCCGGGTGGAGCGATACGGTCGAGCACGGCTTCTCGATTTCCCGGAAGATCGGCAATCCCTGTGGAAGAAGGCCTTGCCGTTCATGCGATCCCCGGTACGAGAAACAGTGCGCATCAAAGAGGGCCTTCTGCCGCCTGAATTACGCATCGTAGCCGGTGAGCCGGCCCTGGCGGACATGAGCATGCTTGCACCCCCGAAGGAACCGGTTTATGCACTGGGGAGAAAGAACTGGAAAAAGATTGCCGGGACAGTTGATAGAATCCCTGTAGAGGATGAAGGGACCTGCCGCGTGCAGTTATGGCGCTATGATCCTGCTCTGTTTTCCAAGGAGGGGAAGGTAGACATCTTTTCACTCTATCTCAGTCTTTCCGAAGAAGATGATGAGCGCATTGAATCCGCCCTGCAGGAGATGATGGAGAACTTCGCATGGTCATAGGGCTGGATACATTTGCCGCTCACTTCGCAGCATACCAGGAGCACTATGTGCTCATAGGCGGTGCGGCCGCCTGGCTGATTCTGGATGAAGCGGGGATTGACCCGCGCGCCACGAAGGATCTGGATATCGTGCTTTGCCTGGAAGCGCTGGACCGTGAGTTTGTCTCTGTGTTCTGGGACTTTATCCGGGCTGGCGGCTATCAGATCCAGGAAAAGAGTTCGGGAGCAAAAAACTTTTACCGTTTCCAGCGGCCGTCACGGCAGGGGTATCCAATCATGCTGGAGCTGTTTTCGCGGAAACCGGATGTGCTGACGATCCCCGATGGAAGCCGCTTGACACCTATCCCCGTAGAGGAAGACGTCTCCAGCCTCTCTGCCATTCTGCTGGATGAAGGCTATTATGACTTTATTCACCGGCACAAACGCGAGCTCGGGGGTGTTTCCATCGTCGACGAAGAATGCCTGATCCCACTCAAGGCCCGGGCCTGGTTGGACTTAACGCAGCGCAAAGCAGCCGGAGAAGATGTCGACAGCCGGAATATCAAAAAGCATAGAAACGATGTCCTGCGTCTTTATCAGGTCGTGAATCCTGGGCACCGCCTCGAATTACCCGGGACAATCCGCAGGGATCTGGCTGCATTTCTGAAGGCGGTTGAGCCCGATCTGGATCAGCATCATCTGAGGCAGTTAGGTATCCAGGGCATCAGTGTTGCTGAGATATTCCAGACTTTGAGGGCTGTTTACGGACTCACAAAAGGATAAAATACATGCCCTTGAACAATGAACAGACTGTGCTCTCTCGGTTGGTGAAAGCTATTCTCAATGCCGCGGCGTATAACCCGGAGGTACAGGCAGCCCCTGCATGCATCCTGTGGCCGGACAAGGACAGGCAGTGGGAGGCCGTGATTTCCAGGCTGCAAAAGGAGTTGCCTCAATTATATGTATTGGGCGATTATTCGCCAGAGAACCGTACAGGCCCCGCTATCTGGCTTCGGTGCGTGTTGGCGGGAACCGTTTCGCCAGAGCCCGAGGACCAGTCCGAAAGCAAGGTAGGGGATGTTCCACCTAAATATAGTGTTCCAGAAAATATCCCCATCTTTTACCTCCCGGGGGTCAGCAGGCAGGACTTGCGGGCAATAGAAAGCTGTCCGGAATACCTGAGGCCGCTGGCGGAACTGCAATATCGCGGCACGATATGGTCTCAGATCAATGCCAAGGATTGGACCATCTTCGCCTTTTTGAAATCCGACCAGGGCGGGCTTGGGCTTGATGTCGCCCAGGACAGTGCAACCAGAAACGCCATGCAGCTGGCCCTTTACCTTCTGATGGATGAAGATATCGATCTCCTGAAGGGGAAGCACCTGGATAAGGATTTCTTCAACACCTTGATCACCGGGGGAGACCCGGTGCGCGATCTTCTTGTGTGGCTCGATCAGGGCGACACATTCCGGGAGAGCAGGGGTGAAAACGAATGGAAGGCCTTCGTGGAGGTGTGCAAGTCTCAGCTTGCCTTTGACCCTGAAAACGATGGCGTGCTTGTCGGCTCCTCGAGATTGGCTCAACGAAAAGGTCCATGGCAACCGGTGTGGGAGCGGTTTTGCGAGGCGCCTAAGCGATATCCCAATATCCCCCTTCATATCCGAAAGTGCAAGATGCCGGAAGTCACTCTGGTGTCCGATGTAACGACTCATGGAGGCTGGCCTCAATGGAATGAAGAGCAGGAAGGGACTCTTCGTCAAGACCTTCAAGGATTGGGCAAACTAGCTCCACATGTCTGCCGCAAACGTATTATCGACGTGAATAAGATGCACCGGGATAGAAGGTCTCTGGTATGGGCGGAGCTTGGGGAGGCGCCGCTGGCCTGTGCCATGGAGCATCTCGCGATTCTTGCTGACATAACGGGTGAGGCTCTGAATGCAGGCACCATTGATGACATCACCACGGGCTACCGCTCGTGGGGCTGGAGGGCGGATGACGCGGTGCTCCGGGCCCTCTCCTGCGTGGATAAGCATGCCGATTGGAAGGCGGTAGCCGGAGCGATTCGGACAATGTATCTCCCCTGGATCGAAGAGTCTGCCCGGTATCTGCAGGGGCTCGTAGAGAAGGCCGGATATCCCGGTGAAACGGCTTCGACTCACAAGCCAACACATAAGGTTCATGGAGAGTGCATTCTCTTTGTAGACGGCCTTCGTTTCGACATCGCACGCCGTCTCGCAGAGATTCTTGAGCTCAAAGGTTGCGTGGTAGAAGAAAATATATGCTGGGCAGCCCTGCCCACGGTTACCGCCACAGGCAAACCTGCCGTTACACCTGTGCGTGACAAGATTCACGGCGAGGAAGCCACTGCCGCCTTCGAGCCTGGTGTGGCAGAGACCGGTCTTTCTCTGAAAGGGGGCAATGCCCTGAAGAAGTTGCTTTCTGCAGCCGGGTGGGAAATTCTCGGTAAGTCTGAATCAGGAGATTCAACTGCAAGCGCATGGTGCGAGTTCGGGGACATCGATCATGAAGGTCATGACCGCGGCTGGAAGCTGGCCAGGCATGTGGATGTACTGCTTGGCGAGATATGCGACAGGATCGAACAGCTCTTAGGTGCAGGGTGGAAGACTATCCGTGTCGTAACGGATCACGGCTGGCTGTTGATGCCGGGCGGGCTTCCAAAAACAGATCTGCCGGCCTCATTGGTAGAGAGTAAATGGGGGCGTTGTGCTGCAATAAAACCAGGTGCTGTAACAGATGAAACCCTGTTCCCCTGGTACTGGAATCCTTCTCAATATTTTGCCCTGGCAACCGGCATCAGCTGTTACAGAAGCGGAGAAGAATACGCCCATGGAGGGCTGAGCCTGCAGGAGTGTTTAACCCTGGGACTGACTGTATCGAGCGGTACAGGCAAAGATGCTGTTCCCTCGGTCGAGATTACCGACATAGCATGGAAGGGGCTTCGATGTACCGTGGCAGTGGAAGGGGAATTTTCGGGATTATCGCTCGATATCCGTACACAACCAGGAAATGCCTCAAGTAGTGTTATTGTAAGCAGCAAGGCATTGAAGGAAAATGGGACAGCCTCGGTGGTTGTTGAAAATGAAGAACTTGAAGGAACCCTGGCCGCTCTTGTGCTGATCGATGATAAGGGAAACCTTGTGGCTCAGGTCGAAACCGAGATTGGTGGAGGAAGCACATGATCGAACTTGATCATATAGACAAAATGGCGGCTTCTGCCCTTGACGGATATCTGGTCCGCAAAGATCTCGTGCGGGCATTCAGCCGTCAATTTCCGGTCCCGACTTATGTTGTAGAGTTTTTACTCGGACGTTATTGTGCGAGCATCGATCCGGAAGAAATTGAAGAGGGCCTGGAAATAGTCCAGCGTCAGTTGAAATCACGAACCGTAAGAGCAGGCGAGGAGGAGTTGTTCAAGGCAAGGGCCAGAGAACAAGGCGAGGTTAAAATAATCGACTTGATCACAGCCCGGCTTGACGTAAAGACTGATTCTTATTTAGCTACACTGCCAAGCCTGCAGCTCAATGATGTACGCATCAGTCCTGAGTTTGTGAATGAACACGAGCGCATGCTGACAGGCGGGTTTTATGCCGAGATAACCCTGACATATGATGCGGCCATTGCACAGGAAAAGAGCGGACGCCCATTCGGTGTGGAAAGCCTGCGAGAGATCCAGCTCTCGAAACGGGATGTTCTTGATATCCTGGCCGATGCCAGAAAACACTTTTCAACTCAGGAGTGGAAAACGCTCTTGCTTCGGAGCATTGGAATAGAGCCTGCCGGATTCTCGGAACGAATGAAAGACGCCTTCATGCTCCGCATGGTCCCCTTTGTCGAACGCAACTATAATATTGTTGAGCTCGGACCTCGCGGCACAGGAAAGAGCCATCTCTTTCAGCAGATCTCTCCGTATTCTCATTTGATTTCAGGTGGAAAGGCAACGGTTGCACGGATGTTTGTCAATAACGCAACCGGCCGGCGCGGGCTGGTCTGCCAGTATGATGTCGTGTGTTTCGATGAGATATCAGGCATCACCTTTGATCAGAAAGACGGTGTCAATATCATGAAGGGGTACATGGAATCCGGCGAATTCAGCAGAGGGAAAGAGAGCATACGGGCGGACGGGAGCCTGGTCCTGGTGGGCAACTTTGAGGTTGACGTGGAGTACCAGCAACGGATCGGGCATCTCTTCGGCCCCATGCCGCCTGAGATGAGAGACGACACCGCCTTTATGGACCGCATACACGCCTATCTTCCGGGGTGGGATGTTCCAAAGATCAGCAAGGATCTGCTGACAGACCACTTCGGCCTGGTCAGCGATTTTCTCTCGGAATGCTGGAGCCAGTTGCGTAGCCAGAGCCGGGTGTCCGCCCTTCAGAACCGTGTGTATTTCGGTGGAGCGCTCAGCGGCCGTGATACCAATGCTGTTCATAAGACCATAAGCGGATTGCTCAAACTTCTGTATCCAGGAGGGGGTGAAAACATTTCTGATGAGGATCTGGAATGGGCGGTCCGGATCGCACTGGAGGTTCGCAGGAGGGTTAAGGAGCAGCAGAAGAGGATTGGCGCGGCAGAGTTCCGCAACACGCATTTCAGCTATATCATGGGAGAGGATGGGGTTGAGAAATTTGTCGCAACCCCTGAGGTATACAGTGAAAATAATATAGGCGCTGATCCGCTTGAACCCGGCCAGGTTTGGTCAATCAGCCCCGGCGGATTGGATGAGAACCCAGGCCTTTATCGTATAGAGATAAGCGAAGGGCCTGGTTCCGGGGTCAAGATCCTGAACAAGCCTGTCCCGCCTGCTTTCAAAGAGAGTGTGAGTTATGCGGAGCAGAATCTCTACGCACGTTCACCACAACTTGTCGGCGATAAGGACCCGCGGCACCATGAATTCACCGTCCAGCTCCGTGCTTTTGATTCCTCGAAATCCGGCTCAAAGCTGGGTGTGGCCACGCTGATCTCACTATGCACAGCCCTTCTGAAAAAGAGCGTTCGAGGCGGTCTGATCATTGTCGGTGAAATCAATCTCGGTGGATCAATTGAACCGATATACAACGCGGTTACAATCGTAGAGATCGCAGTCGAAAAGGGGGCCACTGCTTTGCTGATGCCAGTAACATGCAGAAAACAGCTCTTCGATCTCTCGGATGACATGGCCACGAAGATAGATATCCAATTTTACTCTGATGCTCGCGAAGTACTCCTCAAGGCGATCGTGGAATAGATATCTTGTATCAGGCGCGCGGCCAGGATGTGTAAAAAATCGGGTGACGGACAGGAGTAGGGTAGTGTCGACGATTTTTTGTACTTTTAGTCAGGACCCCTGAACTTCGGAGCATAGCCTTCTGCTTTCTCCCAAATCTTTTTGCCGCCGGCCTGATTCGACAGCAGCATGGGCGCTAACATGAGTCCGCGATAGACACCATCTTGAAATCGATATTTTTATCGGAATCAGGAAGCCTGAAAGATTTGGCAAGACGATTACTTCTCTCAGCAATTGATTTTATTCCTCGCCCGTCAAAGATATTATGCTGCAGCTCTGATAGCAGAAGAAGTTCAAAAGCTGTGGAACGCATCCAATCGACGTCATTTCTGTAACCACATACCGCGAGTGCTCCAGTATTTGATAAAAAAGATTTCAGGTGCTGTTTTCTTATGTCCATCGTGCTACACGAGCCAATGATGATAACTGTTTTTTTACACTTGCCTTTCAAAGAATCACTCATTTCATCGAGCGAATACGACTCCCTGCCGTTGAACATGATGCTTCCCTCTTTTCCATGGAAGGCAAGATAAAGAATAGGGTATTTTTTGTAAGTTGCTTGTATAAATTTCGAGAGATAGAACTCGAATTCATGAACTGTGGCACAGTCTCTATGAATATAGGGTATGCCAAGCCGCTGCTTTAAGAGCAATAATATTGGTTCCACAGTAGAGCGTTTTCTTAAGTCGTTGTCCCAGATACCCTCCAAGCAGAAAATCCCTTTAGCAGTCATAAGCTCCCCCGATTCATTGAAATATAAATTAATTCTCTAGAAAGGCCAGCTCTCCCGGTTTATGGATACAGATGCCGGCCCAAATAAGAATGCACGCGATTGGAGTAATGCGCCGGAATACACTGTCCCCCACACTTTTTTGGTAGATGGTATGAGCAATATGGCCTTCGATGGAATTCAGCGGTAACTTTGGATCGCCGAGTCGTGATTGCATGGCATCTCCTCTCTCAGCTTTTCCGCCGTTGTTGACTATCAATGATAGAGCCTCTTCGAATACTGCCCAAGGGAGGAAGGGCTGTGTTCCAAGATTGTTTACATTGACTCCTCCGGTTACTAACGTGGCAGTGAAAGAGCCTTTATGCAAAAGAGGGATTTTTGCCGGAGAGCCGGTTTCCCTGAACTTCTCCCGAATGATCTTTTCGACGTTCATATCAGTCACGGCTACTGGCATTATAGGCATCCGCTATAACGTCTGTGAGAATATCTTTATGCTTCTCTACTTCTCCCGGCTGGAGCCGGATTCGATAGAATCCATTACGGCTATCGTAATCCATAACATCGAGCCCTGCAGACTCTAAACGATCCTGGAATTCAGATGAGCTTTTCATTCGCACTTCAAAACGGAGAAACGCCTTTTTAGGCCGGAACGATAAAAAATTGAAGGGCTGGCCGTTTCTAGGGCGTGTTTGCAAACTCACGCCTAGACCGCTGCATCAAAATATGAATGAACAGAAGGCATGAACTTAGCGAGAAGCAGTGGCAGAAGTTCAAAGAGTATCTTCCTCCCCAGAAACCTGAAACAGGACGGCCTGCGGAAGACCATCGCAAGATCATCAACGGGATCTTCTGGAAAGTGAGAACCGGAGCTCCATGGCGTGATATCCCCGAGAGGTACGGGCCTTGGACGACCATATACAGCCGTTTCCGCAGATGGAGAGATGCCGGGGTATGGAACCGGATACTCGCTGAACTGCAAGCCGAATCCGATTCTGAAGGTCATGTGGATTGGACGATCCATTTCGTTGATACCACGATAGTCAGAGCCCACCAGCATGCAGCGGGTGCAAAAAAAGGGGGCAGAGAGCAGAGGCTCTTGGCCGTAGTCGAGGTGGATTCTCGACCAAGGTCCACCTTCGGGCGGAAGGAGAAGGCAAGCCGATAACGCTGGGCCTCACTCCCGGCGAAGCTCATGACACGACGGCGTTTCTTGACCTTATGGAACATGGAGCTATCAAACGGCTCCACGGTGGGAGGCCAAGGATACGCCCAGATCGCCTCGTAGGGGACAAGGGTTTCAGTGCCCAGTGGATCAGAGATTATCTCGCAAGACATGGCATCCATGTGACCATCCCCAGAAAGAGCAACAATAAAAGAGGAGGTCCGTTTGACCGTCAAGCCTACAAGATGAGAAATCGTGTCGAACGGCTCATAAACTGTAGTAGCTAAGACCCGATCTGACAGGTGGTCTCCTTTCTGAAGTTCTGTATTGTCGGG
>ERZ1026796.2190-NODE-2190-length-11689-cov-2.547397_pt1 | contig 11689 bp, 9 predicted proteins | sample MGYA00520874_ERZ1026796 | MGnify/ENA primary metagenome ERZ1026796 (study PRJEB33270, sample SAMEA104284474) | anaerobic digester metagenome | biome: Anaerobic digester microbiome; feature: mesophilic sludge digester; material: Anaerobic digester biomass | place...
GGCGTACGCCGTCAGCACCACCACCGTTCTCGTCAGCGTGTGAGTGCCGCAGAAGATTTCCTTTGTGAAAGGCCCGTGATGCCCGTGATAACCACCTCGGTGGCATGCACGTCCGCACTGGCGAACTTCTGCGGCACTCCCAGGCTGACGAGAACGGTGGTGGAGCTGACGCCGTACGCCATGCCCAACGCGCCATCAATCATCTGGGCCACGAAGCCAACCAGGATGAAGGCCCAGATCGGGATATTCTGAATATCCATAATGAAGTTCTCCGAACCGGAACAGATTCAGGGTGTCGGCTGCTGATCGGCTGCCTGTCCTTCCAGCTCGGCCAGCAACTGGCGTAGTTTCTCGACCCCGATGATTTCCCACGTCACGCGCGCCACGTCCGGCAACGGTTCCTGCCACAGCCACTCCACACGCAGCCAGCAGCCCGGTAAAGCCTTTGTGTGATACGTGCCCTTCGTTCCAGCAAAAGCAGCGCGATACCGCCCATCCTCCCCCAGACAATAAAACTCGGCCCATCGCCGCAACGGGTCCAGCAGCCAGTACTCGGGCACACCGCCGGCCTCATACTCCACGAACTTAGCCCCCCGATCTCGCGCCAGGCTTTCCGGCGAGACAACTTCCACCACCAAGTCGGCCGGCCCGTCCAGATAAGTCTCCTGGAGTCGGTCCAGGTGTTCCTGGGCGACAAACAATAAGTCCGGTTCGCGGCCTTGTTTCATTTTCATTTGGAAAGGAGCGCTCAGCACCAGGCCCAGGTGATGTTGTTCGACAAACACCCCCAACACCTTTTCCAGGAACCCGATCAGCAGTTGATGTCGTTGCGACGCCGGACTGGTCATCACTACCTCTCCATCTACCCATTCGGCCAGGGTATCTTCATCCATCCAGGCTAGAAACTCAGCATAACTTATCTTTGGGCGCGTCTGACGCCCGAGCCTTTGCCTGACCCCTTGCCATCGGTACGGCCGCTTTGCATATCCTACGGCCTGGGACGGCAGCGCTTCGGGGTATGTTTCCTTCACGATCGTCGCTGGTGAACCCGCCATCATACACCTCCCCACAACCCTCGAACGCTGATAGGGCGAGTCGTTCCTACTGCACTCCCCCCTCGATCGCCAACGACACCGGCTCGCCGTTCATCACCAGGGAGCGCTGCGCGGCTTGCAGCACGCTCAGCACCCGCAGCCCGCTGACGCCGTCGGTGAGCGGCGGTTGGCGGCTGCGCAGGCTCTCCAGGAAGGCCAGGCACTCCTGCCGCAGCGGCTCCGCGTCGCTGAACGGCACCGCCTCGCCCTCGCCTTTGACCGGCACCGGCATGCCTGCTTCGATGTCCACGCGCTGATCGTAGAGCACCAACTGCTTGGAGACATCGTCGAAACTCGCCATCTTCTGGCTGCCCACGATGACCAGGCGCTGCTCTTTGAACGGGTGCAGCCAGGAAACGAAGATGTGAGCGCGCACGCCGTTGTCGAACAGCAGGTTGGTCACGGTGACATCGGCGATGTTCGGCTGCACGTAGTTGCCGCCGCAGGCCACCACCTGGAACGGCAGCTCGCCCAGCAGGCGCAGAATGACCGCCACATCGTGCGGGGCAAAGCTCCAGAGGATGTTCTCCTCGCGGCGCACCTTGCCCAGGCTCAGGCGGTTGGAGTAGACGTAGCGCACCTTGCCCAGGGCGCCGCTGCGCACCAGCTCCTGCAGGCGCACGATGGCCGGATGATACTCCAGCACGTGCCCCACCATCAGGATGCGGGCCTGCCGCGCGGCCAACTGCACCAACTCCGCGCCCTGGCGATAGGTCAATGCCAGCGGCTTTTCGACCAGAACGTCCTTGCCGGCCAGCAGAGCCTGGCGCACCAGGTCGAAATGGGTCTCGGCCGGCGTCGCGATCACCACGGCCGGCACGTCCGCCTGCCAGACCTCCTGCACGTCGGCCACAATGGGAGTGGCCGGCGCCAGTTGGGCCGCAGTGGCCCGCCCGGCTGTAGTAGCATCGCACACCAGGGCCAGCGCGCCGAGCTGCTGAAAATTGCGCACCAGGTTCCTGCCCCAATACCCACAGCCGATTACCGCAACGGTCATGATTCCCTCTCTCTTCCCTTCACTGTGTGATGATCTGGCTGGCCCAGGCGCGATTGGCCTGGTACCAGGCCGCCAACTGCGTGAACCCTTGCTCCAGGCTGGTTTGCGGCTGCCAGGCGAGGAGGCGCCGGGCCAGGCTGATGTCGGCCCAGGTGGCGGACACGTCGGCCGCGTGCGCCGGGCGGAAAATCAGCTGCGCCGGCCGCTGCACCAGGCGCTCCACCAGGCGAATGACATCCAGCAGGATGACCGGCGCGTCGGAACCGAGGTTGATGACCTGGTAGCCGAGCGGGCGCAGGGCCGCGAGCGTGCCGCGGGCAATATCATCCACGTAGGTGAAGTCACGCGACTGCTGCCCGTCGCCGAAAATGGTCACCGGCCGGCCTTCGCTGATCCACTGCACGAAGCGCAGCGGCGCCATATCGGGCCGTCCGGCCGGGCCGTAGACCGTGAAATAGCGCAGCACGCTGATGTCCAGCCCGTGCAGGTGATGATAGGCGTAGCACAGCGCCTCGGCCGCCTTTTTGGACGCCGCGTAGGGCGACAGCGGGCGGGCGGTTGACTGATCCTCGCGGTAGGGCAGGTCTGTGCTTTGCCCATACAGGCTGGAGGAGGAGGCGAGCACGAACTTGGGAATGTCGAACTCGCGGCAGGCCTCCAGCAGGTTGAGCGCGCCGATGACATTGGTCTCCAGGTAGGCCCAGGGATCGTCCACCGAGGGCCGCACGCCGGCCCGCGCGGCCAGGTTGATGATGGCCGCGAACCCGCCGGCCGGGCCTGGCTGGCGCTGGCGCGCGGTCAGCAGGCTGCGCAGCGCGGGGCGGTCGCCGATGTCCAGGCGCTGAAAGACAAAGCCCGGCTGATGCTCAAGCTGCGCCAGGCGCCACGTCTTGAGGCGCGGATCGTACGCGTCGTTCAGATTGTCGAGACCGAGCACCGGTTGACCGGCCGCCAACAGGTGTTGGCAAACACGTGCGCCGATGAAACCGGCGCAGCCCGTGACGATGACCGGGGCCGGCAGTGGAAGATTCTGAGAAATGGGTGACTCCTGACTGGCGGTCGAAGGCAATGCACCGCCCGGCTGCCAGGCACTGGGCGCTGGCGGCCCCTGGTGAAACGAACAGGACAACGTAACGGCTCAGCGCAGGTGGACGCCCGTGCGGCATGTGCTCCAGGTGCAACTGCAAGCGCCGGCCCGCGGGTCGCCGCGGCCTGAGCAGATACGAACGAATGATCACGCGTCGGAGCGAAGGCTGCAACGAACACGCTGCTTGCCGGCTTCAGGCCGCAGACCGACCCAAAACCTCTATTAGCGTCAGTCCAAGACTAAAGAGAGACGTTCTTTCGATGCTGGCAGTTGGGGTTTGAGGGAGAACATACAGGCGTGAAGCTGCAATGACAGATCAGTGTCATGTCCCCCATGAGCGGATAGGCGGCGGCTCTGAAGTGTGACAGAGCCAACCGATCGTGTACGGTCAGGATTAGGCGGGCCATAGCAGACAAACATCAGGGGCCTGGTTACGTTTCATACCGGCTTTCGGAGGACTACTGCAAATCCTGCCGCGATCTCGGTGACTCGGGAGGCGCTGGCCATGAGCGGGCAAGCCTACGCAATCGTACATGATAACGCTGCAAGCATCGAAACGTTCTTTTCATCAGCCCGAGGTCATCGAGCCTATCTTAGAGCGCACCTCAGTCGCTTGTTTAGTTTAGCACAAGTCACGCCATCGGGCAAGTGCGGCCACGTTTGGAATTCCTGTTGCGCCTGAGTTGACCGTTCTTCGCCGGATGTTTTATAATAAGCCCGTTCGCCGGTCCCCCGCCAGCCCACCACAGAGGAGATCCACATGAGTTTACCCGCGCAGGGCGACCTGAAGACCCTGCTGAACCAACTGGCGGCCGATGCGACCGCGCTTGACGCAGCCATCGAGCGCTATTGGACGCAAGAGGGCGTGTCGCAGCTCGAGATTTTCATTGACCCCGATCTGTTCCAGTACATCCAACGCTGGTACGCGGAGTCGCGTGCCTTTGCCCAGCGCGTGGCCAATCTGCAGGCCGTCGCCAGCCAGCTCTAGCTCGATCTCACAAGGGCGGCGCACGCGTGGCCCCCACGAACGGATTCTTCATGATTACGGCCATCCTCATCACACTCATTTTGCTCATCATCGCCGGCCTCCTGGCCCTGGGCCTGGTCATCGTCTACGCCTGGGTGGTGCTGCGTCCCCTGGCGCAGCACCAGGGCAGCCTGCGCCTGCCCGGCCTGCAGGCCACGGTGGAAGTGCTGCGCGATCGCTGGGGCATCCCGCACGTCTACGCCGGCAGCGAGGCCGATCTGTGGTTTGCCCAGGGCGTGATTCATGCCCAGGACCGCCTGTGGCAGATGGAGCTGAGCCGCCGCGTGGCCCAGGGGCGCCTGGCCGAACTGTTCGGCAGCCAGGGCCTGGAAGCAGATCGCCTCAGCCGCACGGTGGGCCTGCAGCGCAGCGCCGCCCGTGAGCTGGCCGCGCTGCCGCCGCGGCCGCTGGCCGCGCTGCAGCGCTACGCGGATGGCGTCAACGCCATCATCGCCCGCCTCGGCCCGCGGCCGCCGGCCGAGTTCACCCTGCTGCGCTTCAGCCCCGAGCCGTGGACGCCGCTCGATTGCCTGGCCTGCGCCCGCGTCTTCGCCTGGAGCCTGAGCGGCAACTGGGAGAGCGAACTGCTGCGCACAACCCTGCTGGCTCGCCTGGGGCCAGAGCGCACCGCGGACCTGGAGCCGGAGCATGCGCCCGGCGTCCCCCTCACCGTGCCCGGCGTCGAAGGCTTGCAGCAAGTGGCCGGCCTCTTGCTCGGCCAGTACGATCAGATGCGCGCCTGGTTCGGGGCCGGTGGTCAGCCTGGCGCGGGCAGCAATGCCTGGGCGGTGGATGGCAGGCGCGCGGCCTCCGGCAAACCGTTACTGGCCAGCGACCCTCACCTGGCAGTGCAGATGCCCTGTCCCCTCTACGAAAATCATCTGGAGGTCACCGCGGCCGACGGCCTGCGCGTGACGGGCGCCAGCCTGCCCGGCCTGCCGGGCATCCTGCACGGGCACAACGCCGCCCTGGCCTGGGGGCTGACCAACGCGCCGGTGGACACGCAAGACCTGTTCGTGGAACAGCGCCACCCGACCGATCCCCGCCTGTTTCGCTTCCAGGAGGGTTGGGAAGAGGCGCAGGTGTTGATCGAAACGATCCGCGTGCGCGGGCAGGCGCAGCCGGAGAGGCTGGAGATCATCAGCACCCGCCACGGGCCGCTGCTCAATGGGTTGCTGCCAGGCGCGGAGGGCGATTATCCTCCGCTGGCCCTGCGCTGGAGCGGGCATGAGGCGGGCGGTTTTGTGCATGCGCTGCTGGGCATGAACCGGGCGCAGACCCGGGCCGAATTCCAGGCCGCGGCGCAGCAATGGGCCACGCCGGCGCAAAACGTGGTTTACGCCGACCGCGAGGGCGCCATCGCCTCGCTGCTGGTGGGCCTGGTTCCGGCGCGCAGCCAGGGTTTGGGCCTGGCGCCCGCGCCAGGCTGGACCGGCACGCACGAATGGAGCGGCTGGGTGGCGGCCGATGCGCTGCCGCAGGCGCTCAACCCGGCGTCAGGATACGTGGTCAGCGCCAATCAGAAGCTGGTGGGGGACGACTACCCCTTTTTCCTGACGCTGGAATGGGCCGATGGTTTTCGCGCCCGACGCATTGCCGATGTCTTGCGCAGCAAACCGCGCCACACGCGTCGCGACTTCGAGGTGCTGCAAAATGACGTGCTCTCGCTGCCCGCGCAGCAGATGGTGTCTTACTTCAGCGTGCTCAACCCGGACGACCCGTGGGAACGCACCGCGCTGCGCCTGTTGGTCGAATGGAACTACCGCGCCGATCGCGATAGCGCCGGCGCCGCCATCTTTGCCCTCTGTCACGTCTATCTGCTGCAAAAAGTCTTTGGCGACAAACTCGGCCCCGCGTTCGCGGCCTACCTGGGGCAGGCGCACAGTGCGCTCTTCCCGCTGACGCCCTTCCTGGGCCGCGCCAGCCACCGTCTGCTGCAACTGCTCGAACAGCCGGATGCCTATTGGTTTGCGGATGGCGCCCATCCCCGCACCCGCGATGAGCTATTGCAGGAAACCCTGACGCAGGCGGTCAAAACCCTGCTGGAGACGGTGGGCGACAATCCGCGGCGCTGGCAGTGGGGACGCCTGCATCAGGCCGTCTTCCGCCATCCGCTGGGCGAGACGCGCCTGGGCTGGCTCTTCAGCCGCGGACCGGTTGCCGTGGATGGCGATGGCGCCACCGTGGCCCAGAGCGCGTTCCCGCTCAAGATGCCCCTCGGCTTCGTCACCGTGGCTTCGGCCTACCGGCAGATCATTGATCTCGACAATTTCGATCAGAGTCTGAGCGTACTCAACGTCGGCCAGTCGGGTCAACCCGGCAACCGGCACTACGCGGATCAGATCGAACCGTGGCGCGAAGGCGAATATCACCCGCTGAGTTGGAGCCGCGCCCAGGTGGAAGAGGTATTGGAACGAAAGTTGATCCTGGAGCCGTAAGTACAAAGCATAGTACAAAGTACAAAGTACAAAGTACAAAGTACAAAGTACAAAGTACAAAGTACAAAGTACAAAGTACAAAGTACAAAGTACAAAGTACAAAGTACAAAGTACAAAGTACAAAGTACAAAGTACAAAGTACAAAGCGTAGTACATCGTCTGCACTCTGCACTTTGCGCTCTGCACTCTGCACTTTGCGCTCTGCACTCTGCACTTTGCGCTCTGCACTTTGCACTCTGCGCTCTGCACTCTGCGCTCTGCACTTCCTCACCGTCTGGGCAAAAACCCTGCCGGGTCTACGAGGCGGCCAAAGTCGCGTAGTTCGAAGTGGAGATGCGGGCCGGTGGAGTTGCCGGTGGAGCCGACCGCGCCGATGACCGCGCCTTTCTCCACCACATCGCCGGGCTGCACGTAGTAATTGCTGAGGTGAGCATAGAGGGTGACATAGTCATTGTTGTGATCAATGACCACGCGGTAGCCGTAACCCTGGCTGTTCCAACCGGCCAACACCACGGTGCCATTGTCGGCCGCGGTGACCTCAGTACCGGCTGCCACAGCCAGGTCAAGGGCGCGGTGACGCGCCTGATCGAAACCTTGTGTCATGCGGGCGCCGGTCAGCGGCCAGGCGAAGTTGCCATCGCCGTAGGGCCACACGCCTTGCCAGTAAAAGCCATCGGGCGTGACATGGGTGCCATCCGGGGGATGGGCCGGATCGAACGGCAGCGCGGACAGGTCCCAGCGCGGCAGACTGCGCCGCGGCAGGGCAATCAGCGGCTGCTCCACCCCCTCGCGCTGATACACCAGCAGATGCTGGCCTGTCATCAGCAGGTGGGGCGGCTGGCGCAGCGCGTTCCAGGTGATCTCCACGATGCTGTCGGCCGTCACGCCGTAGAGGGTCGCCACATGGTCAATGGTCTCCCCCATTGTGACCTCGTGGCAGATGGTGTTGAGCGCGGGGATGGTGATGGTCTGCCCGGCGCGAAAGTTGTAGGGGTCCGGCGCATAGGGCGCGGTGGCGCAGGCCAGGCTTTCGATATTGCGGCCGAATTCCACCGCCAGGCTCCAGGGCGTGTCGTGCAACTGCACCACGTAGGTGAAGGTCGCGGTAGAAATCACCGAGTGGCCGTCCGTTTCATCCGCCGCCGCGACGGCGGGCGTTGGCGTGACTTTGATGCCACGCAGGCGCTCGCCCCATGTCCCCGACCTCGGTGTGGGGGTGCCGGCCGCGGCCAGCGCTGGACGCGAAACAGCCGGGCCGCTCAGCCACAGGGCCAGCAGCCAGGCAATGCTCAGGGGCAGAAGCAGTGACAGCCTGCGCGTCCGTTTCACCATAGTAGCCAGATTATAGACACAAACCCCACTTCCTGTCAAGCATCAGGAATGAGAATAAGATGAAGGTTTCATGAAAAGAAAACGCCTACTTCACTCATTCGCACGCAGCCGATAGCCCACGCCCGGTTCGGTGAGGATGTAATTTGGCCGGGCAGCATCCGGTTCCAGCTTGTGCCGCAGGTTGCTCATGTTCACGCGCAGCAGATGCGTCTCGGTCTGATAGGCCACCCCCCACACCTGGCGCAGCAGTTGGCGATGCGTCAGAACCTTCCCCGCATGCGTCACCAACATGCGCAGCAGCTCATACTCCTTTGGAGTCAACTGCACCTCGCCGCCGGCCACAGTGACCAACCGTCGGCCCAAGTCAACGGTCAGTTGCCCAACGGTAAATACCGGTTCTCCTGTCGGCGCCGTTCCACGACGCAGCGCCGCCCGCATACGCGCCAACAGTTCGCCCATACCGAACGGCTTGGTGACGTAGTCGTCAGCCCCGGCATCCAGCGCCTCGATCTTGGCGGCTTCCTGCTCCTGCACCGTCAGGATGATGATGGGAGTCTGTGTCCATTCGCGCAGCCGCTGCGTGACTTCGATGCCGTCCAGGTCGGGCAAGCCCAGGTCGAGAATCACCAGGTCGGGATGGTGCGCGGCCACGGCCAACAAGGCCTCGCGGCCGTTGGACGCTTCCAGGACGACGTAGTCGTGCGCAGACAGAGAAACGCGTAGAAAGCGGCGAATAGCCTGCTCGTCATCCACTACCAACACGCGCGGTCCACCGTCGCTCATTCTGCCTCATTCCTCCTTCCCAACGTCATTCCCACTGCCCTTGCCGCTGCTGCTCTGTTCGCAAGGCAGCGCCATGGTGATGATCGTTCCACCGCCCGGCCGATTCTGCGCCCAGATACGGCCGCGGTGCGCCTCGACGATGCCCTTGCAAATCGCCAGGCCCAGGCCCGTGCCGCTTACTTCCCCTGGGCGATGGACGCGGTAGAACTTGTCGAAGATTCGCTCCAGGTCTTCTGGCGGCACGCCAACGCCGCGATCGGCGACCGCGATCTCCAGCGCGCCGCCGGTCGAACGAACCGTCACTTCGATGGGCGTGTTGTCGGGCGAGTATTTGAGTGCATTGTCCAGCAAGTTGCCCAACACCTGGACCATCAGGACGAAATCCATCGGCGCCAGCACCGGGGGCGCATCCACGATCACCGGCCGATTCGCCAGCCTTCCCTGCAGCCGCTCGAGGGTGGCGCTGATCACCTCTTGAACGTCGCAAGGCTCCTCCACCGCTTTCAGCGCGCCGGCCTCGATCCGGGTCATGTCCAGCAAATTGCCCACCAGGCGATTCAGGCGCTCGGCCTCCTCGCGCGCCATGACCGTCAGGCTGTGCCGCGTCGCCTCATCGAGCCTGGCGCCGTCCTCCTCCAGGCTGGTAAGAGCGCCGGTGATGGACACCATCGGTGTGCGCAAATCGTGCGAGATCGAGTTCAACAGGGCCTGCTGAAGCTCCTCGGTAGCACGCAAGAGTCGGGCCTGCCGCGCTTGTTCGGCCAGCTCGGCGCGTTCGATGGCCAGGGCAGATTGGCTGGCAAAGGCTTCGAGCAAACGCCGCTGCTCTGGCGCCAGGGATGAGCCTGGATCGGTTGGTTTCACGCCCAAGACACCCACCACACCACGCACGGTCTTGAGGGGCATACAACGCAGTTCGGCGGCCGGGAGGGTATCGGTCCCGCGGCCGGCCGGTTGTCCGTGCTTGAACGCCCATAAAGCGACAGTCAGCGCGTTCTCTTTCAGCGTCAGGCCTGGGCTGAACGCGCGCGGCTGCAGTGAATCACCCACGGGCAGCAGAATGACGCCCTCGCGACCGAACGTCTCACCGACGTGGCGGATGACCGCCTGCAGGATGTCATCCAACCCACCGGCCGCAGCCAGATCACGGCTGAGTTCGTAGGGCGCGACGGCCTGCAGCTCGCGACGCTGCGCCGCTTCGGCCTGCTCGCGTGAGCGGGCCGCCAGCGAGCTGATGACCAGGCCGACGACGAACAGTCCGATGAAGGTGAAGATATACTCCGTATCGGCCACGGTCAGGGTGAGCCGCGGTTCGATCAGGAAGAAATCGAACGTCAACACCCCCAACACTGATGCCAGGATTGCCGGCCCGCGGCCCAGGTAGATGGCAGCGATAACCACCGCAGCCAGGTAGAGCATGACCAGGTTGACCGGCGAAATCACGCGATGGATCGGTATGCCGAGCAGCGTAACCGCGCCGACAAGCGCGGCGCTCCACGCGTAGCACTGCCAGGGGCGATGCGGCCGCCACGGTGCAGATGCAGCCGAAGGTTTGTTCTCGACTTCTGAGCTGATGATATAGATATCTATGTTGCCGCTCTGCGCGATCAGGCGATCCACGATGGAACCACGCAGGTACTCGATCCAGCGCGGGCGCAATGGTTTGCCTACGATGATTTTGGTGACGTTGTGTCGCCGCGCATAATCCAGGATGGCATTTGCGACGTCCTGGCCTGGCACGGTGAACGCCTTGCCGCCGAGTTCTTCGGTCAACTGGAGGATGCGCGTGACCTGCTCTGCGCGTGTTTGCGGCTGGCGTGCGTTGCCCGGCGTCTCCACGTGAACAGCGAACCACTCGGCCTTCAATTCGTCGGCCAGGCGCCGCGCGGCGCGCACCAACCGCTCGCCCAAGGGGTGCGAACTGACACAAACCAGCAACCGTTCGCCCGCTGGCCAGGGGCCGGAGATCGCGCGGGTCTGCATGTACGCGCGCATCTGCTCATCTACTCGGGCCGCGGTGCGGCGCAGGGTCAGCTCGCGCAAGGCTGTCAGGTTGCCCATCCGAAAGAACTGCTGGATCGCGCGTGCGGCCTGTTCGGGTACGTAAACTTTTCCCTCTTGCAGGCGCTGCAAAAGCTCCGGCGGCGGCAGGTCTACCACCTCGATCTCGCTGGCCGCGTCCAGGATGCTGTCTGGCACCTTTTCGCGTACCGTAATGCCGGTGATCTGCGCCACCACATCATTCAGGCTCTCCAGGTGCTGGACATTCAGCGTGGTATGAACGTCAATGCCGGCTGCCAGCAGGTCCTGGATGTCGAAGTAACGTTTGGGATGGCGCGAGCCGGGCGCGTTGGTGTGCGCCAACTCGTCCACCAACGCGAGTTGGGGCCGCCGCGCCAACACAGCCTCCACGTCCATCTCGGGTAGTGTGGCTCCGCGATAGGCAACCTGTAGCCGCGGGATGACCTCGAGCCGGGCAACCAGCGCCTCGGTTTCCGGCCGGTTGTGGGTCTCCACGCAGCCGATCACGACATCTATGCCTTGGGCAAGACGCTGGTGCGCAGCTTCCAGCATGGCGTATGTCTTGCCGACACCGGCCGCGTAGCCCAGAAAGACCTTCAACTTGCCGCGCGCCTGGCGCGCCTCCTCCGCCTGTACGTGGGCCAGGAGATCGTCAGGGTTGGGGCGGACGTGTTCTTCAGACACAGGTGTCCTCTGCGGGCGATTGACGATGGCGTCCGTCTCTCGCCTCGGATTGATCGTCTGGGGGTATCTTCTCAATTTGTAGGGGCGCACCCTTGCGGTCGCCCACGCGGGCAGGCGCAAGGCCATGCCCCTACCCCGGATTATCGAGAAGATACGTCTGGGGCCTATTCTACCCCATCCAGCGCCAGGTTCAACTTCAGCACGTTGATGCGCGGCTCACCCAGG
>ERZ1026796.2191-NODE-2191-length-11686-cov-3.800415_pt1 | contig 11686 bp, 9 predicted proteins | sample MGYA00520874_ERZ1026796 | MGnify/ENA primary metagenome ERZ1026796 (study PRJEB33270, sample SAMEA104284474) | anaerobic digester metagenome | biome: Anaerobic digester microbiome; feature: mesophilic sludge digester; material: Anaerobic digester biomass | place...
AACGCCATTCGCGAGGAAAACCCTGCCTTTTATTTCAACTTCCCTGAAACCAGTTCTGGCCGACAGGATTTCAATTACGTTTTTCCCTCTCTGAAGTGTTAGTACTGTTGTGTAAAGCTTTGGAGTCTCGGCAGTCCATTTTTCAGGATTTTCTACAGGAAATGAAAGTCTCACAGGGACTTCCTCTCCAGGCTTCAGGGCAGGTACTCCGTTGACAGGCGAATATGATGCCACAACCCTTTCCCCGTCATAAACCGTAACAAGCAGTTTTGAGGCTTTGGCAGGCTTACTGCCGTAATTCTTGATTTTCGCAGTAACATCCATTGTGGCATTTATGTAATTGTCATCAAGGTTTGTCTTGATAAAAAAGTCCCGTATATGCGTAACCGGAGCACTCCAGATGTTAACATTCCTGAAAATCCCGCTGAGCCTCCACATATCCTGATCCTCCACATAACTGCCAGTGGTGTACCTGTAAACCTCAACAGCAACCATATTCCTACCCGGGTTTATGTATTTTGTTATGTCAAATTCAGCAACGTTACGGCTGTTTTCACTGTAGCCGACTTTATGACCGTTAACCCAGAGGAAAAATCCGGCATCCACACCGTCGAATGCAATGAAGACCTGTCTCCCGTTCCAGTCGGCCGGAACATCAAAATCCCTTCTGTAACTGCCGACAGGATTTCTTTCTTCATAAGCGGTGAAGTTCTTCGGCGGAGTGCTCATCACTTTCGGAAAATCCCTTTTGAAAGTATAACCAAGGTTCCTGTAATATGGGGTACCGTAACCCAGCAGCTGCCAGTTCGACGGGACAGGAATCTCGTCCCATCCCGAGACATCATAAGCGGGTTTATAGAAATCGACGGGCCGTGCCTGAGGCCATGATACCCAGTGAAATTTCCACATTCCGTTCAGGCTCCTGCAGAACGACGATTCATGCCTGTTTGCCGCCAGGGCTTCGCCAAGGTCCGCATAGGGCATCAGAGTGGCATGAGCCGGCTCCTTGTTGATAGCAAAGACTTCAGGGTCTTCGATTTCAGGCGGAACCGGTGCGCCGCCAAGCGAATCCCGGAGTGATGCAAGCTGTGCTTCGGCCGGCGGGATCATGAAATAAAACGAGATGACAACAATAAGAAATAGTATTTTTTTCATCATATTTAATGTTAAGTAAGCTTATCGTTCAGTATTTTTCACAACCACCGGGCTTCCGTCATAGCTCAAGGTGGCATGAGGCTTCATATCCGGATCAAATTCAATGTTGTTTATTCTTGTCACCCAGATAATATTAAAGGTTCTGTCCCGGAGCATCCCGGGGTACTGACCCTGTCGCTCCCCGATGGTCAGTTCGCCCGATGCCTCATCATAATTGAAAGGAATGAAAGTACATTCCCCCCTCTCATAACCGTAGTTGACTCCTTCATCCTCATATAATGTGAAAGAGGCATTCCTGCCCGTGTAAACAAAGAGGGTGACAGGATCAGCCGGCTTCTGTGATGTGTATTCAATCTCCGGTCCGAAAGGAATTATCGATCCCTCCCTGACGAAAAGGGGCAGCCTCTCGTAGGGAGCACTTACATCAAGATACCTGCCGCCCGGGATGAACTGGCCCGAGTAGAAATCATACCATCCGCATGCTGAGGGAAAGTAAACTTTCCGGTCGCGGGCCTTATACTCGTAAACCGGGGCAACCAGAATCGACGGACCGAACATGTACTGGTCGCCGATACTCCTGACAGCGGCTTCACTTCCGAAATCCATTACCATTGCCCTCATGATGGTGTAATCGTTGAACCAGGTCATACCGGCCAGACTGTAAATATATGGCATAAGTCTGTACCTCAGCTTGTTGTAATAGACCATGCTCTTGTATGCCGGTGTCCCTGCCGGGGAAATATTGAATATCTCCCTGTAGGGATACTGCCCGTGGCTTCTGAAAAGAGGACAGAATGCACCAAACTGGAACCAGCGCGTATTCAGTTCCCTCCATTCCCTGAGATCTTCCGATCCTTCAGCAGCCCTCGTGTAACGGTTTTCAACACAAAATCCGCCTATGTCAAAGGTCCAGTAAGGGATTCCCGAAAGGGCAAAGTTAAGTCCGGCCGATATCTGGGCTTTCATATCCTCCCATCTTGTCCCTATATCACCACTCCAGGTGGCGGTGGAATACCTCTGCAGGCCTGCAAATCCGCTGCGGGTAAGCAGGAAAACGCGGCGGTCGGGGTCAGCATCCCTCTGTCCCTCATAAATACCCTGGGCATTCAGCAGGGCATAAGTGTTGAAATACTTTGTCGAAGGCCCTAGAGCCGTGGGTGTCGACAGCTTCTTCCTGTACTCAATGCTTGCATTCGACAGGATATCGGGCTCCGAAGCATCCATCCACCAGGCATCAAAACCATGGATATATAGATGATCCTTCATCTGCTGCCAGAACAGCTCACGGGCCCCTTTGCTATATGGATCATAGAACGAACCTATGTAGCCCTTCCCTATCCAGTCCCTGACACTGTCGTCCACAGCCTGCCTGTACATCCAGCCATTATTGTCGAACTCCCTGTAATGATCGGTAGTGTGATAGAATTTCGGCCACACCGAGATCATTATCCTGGCGTTCATCAGATGAACCGAATCGACCATTCCCTTCGGATCGGGAAAATATTTCGGATCAAACTCATGCGAACCCCATGCATCAACAGGCCAGTACGACCAGTCGAGCACGATATTGTCAATGGGTATCTGCCTTTTCCTGTATTCCCTGAGCACATCGAGCAGTTCAGTCCGCGACTTGTACCGTTCGCGGCTCTGCCAGTAGCCCATAGACCATTTTGGCATGATCGGGGCCTTACCTGTCAGTTTTCTGTAACCGCTTATCACTTCGTCGGGGTTGGAGCCGCGGATGAAGTAATAATCAATCTGATCGCCCATCTCCGAGCTAAGGCTGAGCGAAGCCTGTTCCTCAGCGGGACGAGGACTCAAAGCCTTGAGACCTATATATGAGATGCCGCCGTCGGGTTTCCATTCAAGCCTGACAGGGTATCTTTTACCCTGCTCAAGTTTTCCTGAGAACTTATATGTATTAGGATTCCATGCCGTCCTCCAACGCTCAGGTACCACAAGCTCATCACCGATCCAGAGCTTCGTGTAACCCGCGTAATAAAGCTTGAAATGATAGTTCCCCGTCTCTTTCGGTTCAATCTCACCGGTCCAGGTTATCGTGGAATTGTAAAACTGAAATCCCTCAGGAAAGTTCTTTACAGTCTCAAGATTTTCATAATCAATGGAGGATTCAGTTCTTCGGACAAAGACCCTGGCCGTGTCTCCCTCAGTGTAATATGAAGCAGTAAGTCCTCCTGCTTTGCCCTCATCATCATAAAGGGTGAACAAATCCATCTGCATATAGTCGCGTGGATCGCCGAACCTGGTAAGGGAGTAGTTGTCCCATAGCAGGCCGTAATTCTTGTCTGATACAATAAAGGGCACTGACACTTTGGTGTTGTACTGGTACAGTATCTCGTTCAGTCCCTTGTAGTTGAATTCATCAGACTGGTGCTGTCCAAGCCCGTAAAAGGCCTCATCGGGGGGCGAACTGAACACCTGGCCAAGAGTATAGCCGAAAGTTCCTTCAATCCTGATCCGTTTGAACGATTTGCCTCCCCCGGGAACTTCCTCAAGGAGGACATTGCCATTCGGATCGCAGAAGGTTACCTGCCCGTCGGCCAGGGCCACTCTGACCCTTACCAGCGGAGCCGATATCACAAGAGTGTCCGCCTCTTCAACAGCCGTAAAAGCCGGAGCAGGAGCAGCGGGACCGATCACGCAAAGGCTCGTGTCGCCGAAGAATTCTTCCTGGGGACCAGCCGTAACATGAATAATGCCATCGTCAAGAACTTCTATCCTCATCAGTCTCGGGATACCCGGAGCTGATGACAGGGGCCTCACAAAAACCCCGTTATCCTTTAACTCCCATCTGCTCCGCGAACATGAAGGAAAAATAATAATCAATACTGATAATATCAGTAAGAGTCTTTTCATTGGTATCTGGATATAATATGACAATCTTTCCGGTAATAATACGGAAAAACAGAAAAAAACCGGCAGGATTTCCTGAAAATTTACAGTGTCATTACCGCTTCAATTTCTGTAAGCAGATCATCCCTGCAAATATCGGCTTCTATGAACACGATAGGCGATCCTTTGAACTGCTCTTTGCAGATATCCCTTACTATTCCGAAATCATCCTGCCTCTTTATGTAGACGCGAAGAAGTGAGTACTTTCCTTTATCGTCCTTACCTGTCAGATTTCTGATACGCCGCATGTCAGCAACCCTTCTCAGGTTCTCGATAGATACTGCTGTTTGCTCGGCAACATCCCCCCTGCCTATCGTTTCCTGACCTATTATCGATGCAGTGCCGGAAATGAAAAGTGTGCTTACTTCCTTATTGATTACCAGAAGACCTCTTTCAAACTGAGGCGGATTCTTCAATGAACCCGTACCGGCTGACCGGCCCTTGAGAACTTCCTGGCCATATTCATAGGCATTGACCTGACTCGGGTTGGTGACAGGCTCTATCCTGACCGTTTCATCAGATTTGACAGCACAGAAATCGAGATAGACACCGCCATATTTCATACCGACACCGGTCGCTGCCGGGAATCCGTTGATTGTTCTGTACTTACTGTAGTATTCTGTCCTTACTTCATTGAATATCTGGTAATTCTGAAATCCGTTATGCATCCCGAGAATATCCCCGATATAATTCCACTGACGCACTATATTATTAAAGCTGAGATTTTCCCTTTCAAGAATCTCGCCCATTATGTCGAATGCCGCTTCAGCACATTTCCTGGTATCATCATGGTCTTTGTCCAGCCCGAGTCCGGCCGACCAAACTTCCTTGCCGTTATTCGATTCGATCACGACATAGGGGAATTCACCGAGAAAGCGCGTGCTTATTCCCGACCTGCTTCCGGCCGCGAAAAGGGCTTCGACTGCTACGCGAAAGGGTTCTTCAGGGGGATGGATTGAAACATTAAATGCAGGGCAGTGATCGCTGAACGCGGCTATGACCGATCGTGAAATAAACTGCTTTTTTTCAGTATAATCCGGGAAATCGGGAACACTGATGAAAATATTCAGCTTTACCGGCCTCAATCCCTTACCAACATCTTCCGAAATCTGATTCCTGCACTGCTCCCATTCACTCCTGATACTTCCCCTGACTGAAGGAGTGTATATCCTGTATTCCTTCACCATAAAAATTCAGTCTGAAAGAACAAAATTAATATCTTTTGCCGGAGAACCAATTATTTTGAGCATGTCCAGACCGTCGGTACCGAGCTTCGAGTTTATGAATTCAGGAATGTTAAATGACCGCGGACAGGAATCATAGAATCCCGGGTGTTTCTGAGGCAACATGAAAGGCTTGCTGAAGGTTCCGTCTTCATCCATGTGGGCTATGAAGGGGTGTGTGTATAAACCGTCAATCCTCCGGCTGCTGAAGATCATCCACCGCGAGTTGGACGACCACGAGTGATAACTCTCCGTCTCAGGACTGTTAATCACATCTATGGGTTGATAAATTCCCGTTTTCATATCGATCCTGTAAAGGTCAGCCTCCCTGTGCCATATCGAGAAATTCCCGTAGTCAGAAAGTGTAAACACCAGTGTTGTTCCATCAGGAGATATCCTCGGAAATGAAACGCTCTTTCCAGTCCGGTCCGCGCTCACCAGAGTATCTATCAAGCTGCCGAAGCGGCCTGTTGCCGGATCAAAATCGATGCTGCACAGGCTGTATTTGATCCTGTCGTAATCATCGGGCTGTATTCCCGCGGAAGCGCTGCAGAAAAAAAGCTTCCTCCCGTCGGGTGAGAAACAGGGGAAAGTCTCAAAGCTGTCTTCACGCATAAGCCTGGAAGTGGATACAAGCCTGTTGTTCCTTATTTCAAATACTACAATATCCGATTTTGAGTCAAAAACCTCTATCCTCTTATCTTTTACCGAATGGAAAACCTGCTGTATATTGTTCACGGAAAAGGCTATATAATCCTCCGAAGGATGCCAGTAGGGATATACACAGTTGGATATGGTTTCATCGGTCTTTGTATTCAGCTTCACAGCCTCCCCGTCCATCACGAGCATGGTGCCGCCCAGGTTTCCCCGGATGTGGAACATCATATTATCCGGACTGTTGGCCTGAAACGAGTGGCAGTTCATGCAGGCGCCCGGGAGAAGGCGGTTATCGACGATGGTCTCCTGACGAAAGGAAGAGAGTTCCCGCTGATAGATTCCCATCCTGCTCCAGGTCTCATAACCAGGGGCAATGAGCCTGTAAACTATCCAGGGATCAATGGGATCACTGCTTATAGTGATGCTGAATGGCTCGTACTTCTTCCAGCCCTCATTGTATGCTGCATACAAGCTTACCTTCAGACTTCCTCCCCTGTTGTCGTCAATGAGTTTTTTCCACTTCCGCGGGGATATTATTATTCCTTTCTTCCCCTTTAAAGTGAGAGTCTCCGATGAGCCCTCCATCACGGCCACAGTCAGGCGCGGCTCATCTTCAAGCCTGAAGTTAAGAGGAGCTATTCCCGAAGGTATCACAACATCACGGTAGTCGGGAAAGATAAGCGGCTTCGTACCGGCTTCCGCGGCATTCTTCCACTCTTCCCCGCACGAAGCGCTTAGAAGTATGACTATAATCAACAGAATATATCCTGATAAGCTTTTCATGTCGATCCTGTATTATCCCTGGTCTCTTCAACCTGACTCAGTTCGGAATCAACGAAATGCAGGTAGTACCAGTAAGTGCCTCCAAACTTCTCCGACAGCCGCAATTCAGCATCGGGCCTCGATGTATAGATATCAGCATATGCCTGCATCCTGGCCATTGTTTCGCGCCCTATATAGGAGGGAGCATCTCTCGCCGGATTATCGCTGCTCAGCCCGATTATGTACATGATCGCTTCCTGGTATGAGACAGGAACAATCCTGTATTGCATCTTCTCCATCACCGGGATAAGGTTCACAAAATTCCGGAGATCCTTGTTTATCATGTAAAATGCCATCAGGTATTCAAAAGCTATCCTGTTGCCGGGGTTTTCCTTTACCATCCTGTTAAGAACAGCCTCGATGTTCTTTATATGAAAGAAATAATCGCCCCTTACACTGAATTTCCTCTTTTCGCCCCAATCGGGATGATTATTTATTTTTTCCTCATCACCGAGAAATGTCATCGTGGTCTTCGCCCATTTCCTGTAAAACAGTGTATTCTTCAGAAGCCTGAGATATTTCTCCGATACCTTGTACTGCCCGTTGATCAGGTTTGTTTCAGCCAGACGCTTTAATGCCCTGACCGACTGCCCCATGTTGGGGATGGTTTGAATGCTCTCGAAGGCATACTCCTGGCAGGCATTTGTCAGGCTCAGATGATAAAGTATCTCGCTTCCCATGAGAGCAGTTACATATTCCCTGTTGAATGCAAGAAAAAGGCCGTTGACCCCATGCTGATTGTACTTGAACATGCTGTTGCCAAGCTCGCCCGTCTTTGCAAGCGACAGGTTGAGCATGGAAAGCGACAGGTAGTTTCTGGGAGGTTTCTTGTCGGCATATTTAATTACATCCTTCCATCTTTCATGCCTCACGAGGTAGTCGTAGGTCATTATCTGCTCCGCTTCAAAATTGGCAAAGCTCCTGAAGCCAAAGAAAGCCAGCAGCGCGATCATTCCTGCCTGAAGGACAAGGGCTCTTTTCATATGTTTTTCCGCGATGACAGTCAGTTTTACAATGATCATCAGTACAGGCGGGAGAATGAACAGCAGGAAAACGGCGCCGGGCAATGCCGTTCGAAGATTATAGTAGTACTCCGTGATGTAAGTCAGCATGATGGGCTGCCGGATAATAAACTGCCGTACCAGAAGTGGAATGCCGGCTGAAAGGACTATCAGGGCAGTGAAATACAGGCAGAGGCTGAAAGTCCTCTTGCCGGCTATGCTGACTCTTTCATCCTTCCCTGAACTTCTTCCCAACAGTGATTCATATACAAAAATGATAAGGAGAAGACTCAGGTACGAAGCTCCGGCAAGCCAGTAAACCAGGGGGATAAGAACAATGCCTGCCGTGAACCTCGCGGACTGACCCGCTATCCTCGTGTATCTCAGTCCTGCAAACATGGCGATCACAAAACCCGTGATCGAGGAAAGCGGATAGAATTCGTTGCACAGGATCATCCCGGCAAGCAGTGAGGGGAGGAAACTAAGGGGAAAGAGTTTGGGATCGGGATTAACGACTGCCAGCATCCGCCTTGTAAGTAATTGAATTGCAAGAAGCAGACCTACAATAATCAGGGGCCCTGCTACAGACAGATAATAAAACTGAGTTAAAAATTCCCCTATCCAGCCGTTGAAACCTCCCGGAAGCGCGATCATGGAAGCAAAATAATCACCGGTCAGCAGGAACAACTGAAACTGCTCCGCGAAATGAAGGTGACTGTTATAGAAAAACATGAAAAACACAAATATCCCGGAAAAGAAGATTCCGGTAAACAAAAGCTCCGAATCACGAATTAATTTTTCTTTCTTCATAATATACCACCGCCGGCAGATATAACAAATCTAAGGTTTTTTATGATACCAGCCTCAAAAAGCATCGACGGTTTTAGTAGGAAGAACGGCGCACGGCTAGCGGGAAGTTCCCAAAGAAATTTCCACTTTACTGTGTATCCGTTCGGCGTCATGCATATTGTTTCCACGGAAGTGCTGAGATAATTTTGGCACCAAAACAGGTTTGATGAAAAAGCAGGAACGTATTAACCGTCAGGCGGAAATGTTATCCCTTATCGAACAATGGCAGGACAGTGGCAAAACCCAGCAAATCTTCTGCCAGGAACACGACCTGAGCTATACAACATTTTATTACTGGCTCAGAAGATATCGTCGCCAAGTAGAAGAGAGTAGCTTTTTACCAATTGAGATAAGTTCATTATCTCATATCGAGATTCGTTACCCGGGAGGAATAATCTTACAATTACCCTCGGCCACAAAGCTGGCAACCCTCAAACAACTGTTAAGCCTGTGATCAATCCTTTAAAATGTTTTCTCTCAGCTCCACCTTCCGGTATTATTTTTACAACTCTGTCACCGACATGAGAAAAGGCTTTGATGGCCTGTGCGGGTTGGTACATGTTGAACTGGGTCGGAGGCCCATAAGCGGAGAAGTATTTATCTTTGTCAATAACCAGCGTGATAAGATAAAACTGCTACATTGGGAACATGGTAGTTTTGTATTGTATTACAAGCGACTTGAACGAGGGACTTTCGAACTGCCAAGGGTCAGTGTTCCGGGAAAAACATGCCAGATAAGCTGGTCATCTTTGATGCTGATGATCGAGGGAATTTCTATTGAAAAATACAAGCAGCGAAAGCGATATTTTATTAACAAAACCCCTTTGGCATCTTAATAATAAAGCCTGAAAATATTAGGGTTAGCGAATGTTTTTTGCCATTTTTGTTACATGCAAAACGGGCAGGTAACATATAAGAAAAACAGACCAATCTCAGAGGAAGAATACCTGCTTGTCCAAAAGGAAAACATTGAGTTGTCAGAGAAGGTTGCCAATCTTACTGCAGAGCTTTTATATTATAAGCATGAACTTGCTCAGCTCAAGAGAATGATCTTTGGCAGTAAGAGCGAAAGACATATTGGATCTGATCCATCCCAGTTAAACCTGGGTCTGGATGTAGAAACAATCGAACAGCCTGAAAGAGAAACGGAACAGATCACTTATACCCGTAATAAATCAGACAATAAAAAAGGATCGGCAATACGGCTTGCTTTACCGGCTCATCTATACCGTGAAGAACATGTCATTGAACCGCGGGAAGATATTACCGGTGCGCGTAAGATCGGGGAAGTAGTAACGGAGATCCTTGAATATACCCCGGGTAAGTTTTATGTTCAGAAGTATGTTCGTCCAAAGTATGTACTTCCCACGGGGGAAAGGATTGTTATCGGGGAACTCCCGTCGCTGCCCATTCCAAGAGGCAATGCCGGACCTGGACTGTTGGCACATCTTCTTATAAGTAAATTTGTCGATCATCTTCCTTTTTATCGTCAGGTACAGCAGTTCAAGAGGCAGGATATTGATATAGCCGAATCGACAATCAGCGGATGGTTCGCATCTTCATGCAGGTTGCTTGAACCTTTATATGACAGGTTGGTAACAAGAGTCCGACAAAGCAGTTACCTGATGGCAGATGAGACCCCGATACCGGTTCTAACCCGTGATAAACCCGGGTCAACACATAAGGGATACCATTGGGTGTATTATGCACCACTGGAAAAACTTGTCAGTTTTGATTACCGGAAAGGTAGAGGCCGGGAGGGACCCGAAGAGTTCCTTGAAAAGTTCCGTGGGATGCTTCAGACTGATGGTTACAATGCATACGATATATACGAGAAAAAAGAAGGCATAACCTTATATGGCTGTATGGCCCATGCAAGAAGGAAGTTCGAGAATGCAAAAAATAACGATCCCATAAGAGCTGAATATGTTCTCGAGCGAATGAGGAAGTTATACATGGTCGAGCGTGAAGCGCGGGAAAGTAATCTGACATATGATCAGCGTAAAGAGCTTCGGATAGAACGATCAATCCCCCTATTGCAGGAGTTGGAGAAGTGGATGAAAGAACAATTGCCTGAAGTGTTGCCCAGGAGTTCAATTGGCCAGGCTATAGCATATACCCTGGGATTATGGAACAGATTGACCAGGTATACCCAAAACGGACAGGTTGAAATAGATAATAATCTAATTGAGAATAGCATCAGACCAGTGGCCCTAGGCCGTAAGAACTACCTCTTTGCCGGATCACATGAAGCGGCTCAGCAGGCAGCAATGATACACTCATTCCTGGGTACCTGCAAGATCAATAATATCGAACCATATTCCTGGTTAAAGGAAACCCTGTCCCGTATCCCGGATCATTCAATCCAGAAGCTGGACGATTTGCTACCCCACTAACAATCTACATAACAATCTTTACCGGAAATACAAGAGGCATCATACCGAACGCTTACTTTACTGTCACACTTCACCATTTCGATTCGTATATATGTTATACGATAAACCCGGATCCGAAACTTTTAAAAATCATTGAAATGAAAAACAAAATTCTATTATATACCGTAATCGCCCTGTTTTTGCTGATAGGAGGAATGGGGTGTGAGAAAGAAAAACTACCTCATAATCAAGCACAAGGAAAAGTTTTGGGACCTACAGGCCCATGCCAGGGGTATGCACTCTATATTGAAGTAAAAAATCCCAAAGGTATAGGACTGGAAGGGGAAGGCATTTCCGCCGGAAGCGGCAGAACGTGGAATTACCGGAATGCAATCTCAGTGCCTCTTTTTAATCGGATAGGTTTACCTGTTGAGCTTATGGAAGAGGGTACATGGCTGCACTTCGAATACCGGGAGTTTACGGAAGAGGAGAAAAATCGAAGGCTTTTTGAACCGGATGAACCGGTGATATGTCTAATGAATCAAATTCCACCTCCAGCTAATACTTATATGATAACAAGAATCATTGCACACAAGACATCAAAATAAATTCATCATGAAACCCACATGTATTGCATACACAAACACGTATCTATATAATTTTCAAACATATAGATTCCCCCACTTGAGCA
>ERZ1026796.2195-NODE-2195-length-11666-cov-4.142473_pt1 | contig 11666 bp, 7 predicted proteins | sample MGYA00520874_ERZ1026796 | MGnify/ENA primary metagenome ERZ1026796 (study PRJEB33270, sample SAMEA104284474) | anaerobic digester metagenome | biome: Anaerobic digester microbiome; feature: mesophilic sludge digester; material: Anaerobic digester biomass | place...
CTTTTAACTAAAGGGATTTCTTCTGGTTTATCGAATGGAACAATGGATATAATATACAGAATAAATGTTCCTCCTAAGGTAAACGGTTTATTAGATAATCTTGATATTGCTGTAGGATGTCTTCAGAGAAGGGTTGTTATTAGCAATGTTATTGCAAAAAATATAGCGGATAATGAAGTTCAGAGAATAGTTTCTATAGCAGGTGGAAGTTGTATAATTCCTATTGAGGCTATTTATCAGACTGGAAAATATGGTATGCAGATAGTAAGTGTAGATTATTCCCCTAAGGCAAATGAAAAAGCAGAAGCTATTAAAAAGGCTGGAGAAGAGTATAAAGATTTAGGTGTTGGAATAAAATATCTGTCTTCAGATTTGATAAATGAGGGGATCCCCTCAGAAATAGAGAGTTCTAAGTCACAGCTTTTTGAATGTACTGGCTTTTGGGAGTATCTTAATCCAGATGATAGGAAAAAATTCTTGGATCGTATGTCAGAAGCTATGAAAGATTCTGATACCTTTGTTTTGACAGCACTAGTAGATAACCCTCAGCAGGCACTCTTTGATAAAATGGGATTTAAGCAGTTGCATCCTCAGGAAACAGAGGAATTTATAAAACAAATAGAGGAAGCTGGTTTACATGTTAAAGAGGTATATCTTACGCCTAATAAGGCATATGCTACTGCAATTATTAATCGTTAAAAAAAATTAAAAACTACTTATAAAATTAAAAACTGCCTATAATGGAAAGTTATGTATATGCATTAATGTTTCTATCTATTGTTAATATCATCTTTGGTATATACACACTAAAGGAATCAAGAGTTACAACTTATATTAAATATTTTGCAGGAAGTTTGTTTTGTGTTGGCTTCTGGGGTATAGGACTAGGAGGCTTTTTAGCTGCTAATTCACCTGAGGTTGCAATGTTATGGGCAAAGTTTCATTATGTCGCATCTATTTTGGTTGCATATTATTTACTAGTATTTGCACTGTCCTTAGCAAAAGAGAAACCAATTAAACCTTTTTACAGAATTTTACTCATATTACCAATTCTTGCCATATCGGTAATTACTGTATGTTGTAATGATTTACTTCTTAAACAGGCAGTTATAGAAGAGGGTGGGAATGTGATGATACTTTACAAACCAGGACATATAGTATATGCAATTGTGTTCGCTTCATATTTTATAGCAACTTTAGTTGTAGTGCTGAATAAGCTGTTAAAATCGTCAGGTATTATTCAGAAGCAGATGATTTTGATTTTTGTTGGTCTCCTTATTTCAGGTGTTCTTGGAATGGTATACAATCTCATTCTTCCCCTTTTAGGAAATTATAAGCTGGTCTGGGTTGGTCCTCAGTTTACTGTTGTTTTCTTAGCTCTTATGTTCATTGGTATGGTTAGGTATCAACTGTTTAATATTAGACTCCTTGCTGGAAAGATTCTTTTTACGGGACTCACATCAGTCATTATGTTTTTGGCGTTTTTGTTTTTTACAAATGTAAATAAGATTGTTTTTGGGGAGAGTGTAATTAATTTAGAATTTATCCTTTTTGGTTTGTTCTGTGCTTTCTTGTATTCAACCTTTTATGAAAGTTTCAGAGATTTTGTATTAAATAAAATTCAATCTAAAATTATTACTCCTGGTTTGGATACTTCATTGGTATTGAAAGAGTACAATAGAAAGTTGGGTAAGTTATCTGCTAAGAATGAAATTCTTAATGAGTTTGCTCAAACTCTTAAGAAAGCACTTTCTCCAGAGTATATATCAATAATTACAAAAGAGGGTAATGAAGTTATAAATAAGCAGTATGTTGAGTATCGAGATATTAATTATGAACTAATTTTTGAAACAATAGAGAAAGAAGAGGACTTAAAAGATATGAAATATCTTGCTCCTCCAACCTTGATGAGTATTCTTCAGGATGAGAATTCGTCAGCAGTTCTCTCTCTTGAGGAATTCATTAATGAGTTGCAAACTAAGGGATTAGTACTACTTCTACCTATAGTGTATGAACATGACCTTTTAGCAGTATGTGTTCTTGGGGAAGGAAATTCTTCTAGTTCAACTTATATAGATGAGGAGATAGAATTTCTAGAGTCATTATCTGATACAACTGCTGTGTATTTAACTCGTGCTATTTTGTTTGAGCAACTGTCGGAATTTAATTCTGTACTTCAGCAGAAGGTAGATGAACAGACAAAGGAGTTACAGATAAAGGTGAAGGAGTTAGAAGAAGCAAGGAGAAAAGAGAATGACATGATAGATATAATGGGACATGAATTAAGGACACCAGCAACAATAGTAAAGTTGAATGCAGAGATGTTAAGGAAGTATATAGATAGTAATCCTGAGGAGTATGCGAAGTATTTGGATAGAATAAGGAAGGCAATAGATACAGAGATAGGGTTGATAAATACATTACTTACCTCAGCTAAGTTAGAAGGAGATAGAGTTGAGATAAAGGAAGAGAAAGTGGATATAAAGGAGAGTATAGAGATGTCAGTACATGGTAATGAGAAGGATTTAAAAGAAGGCGTAAAGATATATACAGATATACAGGAGGGTATACCTTTTGCATATGCAGACAGAATAAGGGTAATGGAGGTATTAGATAATTTAATAAGTAATGCAGTAAAGTATACAGATAAAGGTAGAATAGATGTGAAGGCTAGATTTGATGAGAAGAACATAATAGTGAGTGTAAGTGATACAGGTAAGGGGATACCTAAGGAAGATATACCTAAATTAGGTAGTAAGTTTTACAGGGCGAATAATTATTTAGAATCAAAGATAGTAAGACCAGGAGGAACTGGCTTAGGTTTGTATGTAACTTTTAGATTAGTGAAATTAATGGGAGGAAAGATAAATGTAGAGAGTGAAGAGGGTAAGGGTAGTACATTTACATTTACACTACCAAGATATATCAATCAGAAATTGGATAATACAGATACGGTGGATAAATTTACTAAATTAGGACTTAAATAGCCATACTCTTTTATCTTCTCCAATTATAATCTTTTTAGTTTTATCATTGTTAAACCATTCTTTTGTATCTTTAATATTCTCTTTTATCTCTTTTAAACTATCTTTTTTAATATCTAAGATATAGCTATGTTGTTCTAGATTAGGATCATTAGTATGAAGAAGAATAGAAGAGCTTCCGCATTTTACTGGAGCTACTGTCTGAAATATATCTTTACTGTAAAGAAGCTGATTGTTAATATCAAAAATTTCAATGGTTGTACTAAATTGATCTTTGCTTTTAATATCTCTATTTATATATTTGCAGTATACAAAGTTTTTATCATATCCATATATACAATTCTCACATGTATCTATAATACTACTATCCCTATTCTCTGTATTAAATAACTGGGAATAGCCGTATGAGCTAAGAAGTACATTTGTGTTATCAATCCAAAAAACTTCTACTGGGAGATACTTTGTGTTTATCATATATTCCCTTGTATACTGTTCCTTTTGAGAAGGAAATATGAGGGAGAGAATGTAAAAAAGAATTTCTTTAAACATATATTTTCTTTAAAAATTAGGATGAGGATTATCTCCTGTAAGTCTGCCTGGAAACTGTTTGTACTGGAGTGTAGGAATTAAGTTCCAATCAACATTAACATATTTAACAGGGTCTGTATGTGTCGATGAAGAGAGCCCTTTTCTTGTTTCAAAATGTAGATGATACCCAAGAGGCTGGCAGTTTTTCATTCCGCTATTTCCGCTTATACCAATAACTTGACCTTTCTTTACTGAATTCCCTTTCTTTACTAAAAAAGAGTCTAAGTGAATATATGCAGAGTACATACCATTTGTATGCTTGACAATGATATATCTTCCTCCTTGGTTGCACTCTCCCCCATATTTATCAAAACCAATGTCTGCAACAGTACCATCTCCAACTGCAATTACATTATGTAACCTAGCCCCAAAATCAATTCCTTTGTGAGGACACTGATATTGGGTGCATCCATGCCATTGAGTAACCCCTATAAGTTTACTTAGTGGAAAGGAAAAAGGTTTTACAGCAGCAGCTTTAACTGCAGTTGGTATAGTTATACTTTTTTGTGTTGTATATGCAAGATCAATCCATTCTTTGCTTTTAAATTGAGAATAGATACTAAAATATACTTTTACATCCTGCTTTGATATGTCATTTACAAAGGTACTTCTTGTCTGAAATTCTGAATCTGTGAAATTAAAATTAGTAAGAGTTCCTGCTTTGTTGTTAGCATATATTTTCCCAAAGTATATTAAATTAATATCTCCTGTATATGTATCAGTAAGAACTTCTTTGCATTTATTCCATGTATTAATGTCTGTAATACTAAACTTCTTGCACTCATATATTTGTATTTCTGCTTTAATACTTTTGGGGTATTTTCCTTGTATTTCTAATGAGTAGTATTTATCCCAATCAATGTATTTAATAGTTGATACCTCTATATCAATATCACAATCCCACTCCTTTATCTTTGTTTCTTCATTTTTAAGTACTGATATTTTACATGTATCACTGTTATCTATTTCTTGCTTTCTTTGTGTATCTTCTTTTTTAAATATGTCAGCTATTTTCTCTCTGAAATCAGGAATAGTGGGAAGCTGAAATTTAATTTGTTCTAATGTCTCTTGTGTATTTTCATTAGGTGTGTTTACCTCATCATCCTGTTCTATCTCATTTTCTGGTTCATTTTCTGGCTCATCTTCTATTGGGGGAGGGTTCTCAGGACCGTCTTCACTTAAAATTCCTTCTTGCAGGTTAAGATAAAACTGACCTAAGTACCAGTAGCTATATATTTCTGGTGTATTTGGGTTATAGTACTTTATCCTTTGGTAATATTTTCCTGAGTGATAGAATACAGGGTCTATATGTGTTTTAGTTGTGGGTGGTAAAGTAAGGTAAAGCTTTGTTAGTTCCCAGTCTGTGTATGATTCAAACTCATATACATATCCTTCTCCTTTACTTTCCCATGAGAAGTGTACACTCTTACTTTCCCAGACAGGTGTTAGTGCTAAAATGGTAGAGAGAAGTAACGGTACTATCATTTTTAAATTGTATATATTAATGATTAAAAAATACTTAAATTACCTTGTATGAAATTAAATTACTGATATAATCAGAAGTTATGATAAAAATATTCGAAGGGCTGTTTGATTCTAATGAGAAACAAATAGCTAAAATTCAAAAAATAGTTGATCAGATAAATCTTTTAGAAAAAGATGTTAGTAGATTAAGCGATGAGAAGCTTAGGGAAAAAACTGAGTATTTTAGAAAACAGATAGGGGTAAACCTTGATAGTGCAAGAGAGGATTTTAATAATTACAACAGGGAAGAGCTTAAAAAGATTTTAGATAGTGAAAAAGTAAGACTCAGGGAGATACTTCCTGAGGCATTTGCTGTTGTAAGAGAAGCATCTAAGAGGGTTGCTAATCATAGACATTTTGATGTTCAGCTTATGGCAGGTTATGTTTTGTTTGATAACAAGATTGCTGAGGTGTTTACTGGTGAAGGAAAAACTCTTGCTGCTAACCTTCCTCTTTATCTTTATGCTTTAACTGGCAGGGGTGCTCATTTAGTTACTGTTAATGATTATCTTGCTAAAAGAGATGCTGAGTGGACAGGACATATACTTAATAGTCTGGGAATGACTACTTCTGCAATTAATTCTGGTACACAGTACAGGTTTATTTCTGACGAAGAAGCTATAAAGCTGAAAGGGGATGAGGCTAAGAAGTTAATTGATGAGAGAAACAGAAGGGTAAAGGAAGAGGGAAGACTTAAGTATGACCATATGAGTGGTGTTAATTTGATTGAGTGTACTAAAAAAGAGGCATATGCTTGTGATGTTGTATATGGGACTAACAATGAATTTGGTTTTGATTATCTTAGGGATAATATGGTAGCTGATTTAGATGATAGGGTACAGGGACCAAGATACTTTGCGATAGTTGATGAAGCAGACTCCATTCTCATTGATGAGGCAAGAACTCCTTTGATTATTTCTACAAGTGCTCAAGCATCAAATGAGATGTATAGGCAGTTTGCGAATCTCGTAAATCAGCTTCAAAGGGAGAAGCATTACTCTGTTGATGAGAAATCTAACTCTGTGTCTTTGACTGATGAGGGTGTAGATTATGTAGAGAAACTTCTTAAGGTTAAGAATATATATGAAGATCCTCAAATTGCATATCATTTAGATAATGCACTTAAAGCAAAGGAGCTTTACAAGAGGGATGATGAGTATATGGTTAAGGATGGAGAAGTTTTAATTGTTGATGAATTTACAGGGAGAGTACTTCCTGGAAGAAGGTATAGTGAGGGATTACATCAGGCAATTGAAGCAAAAGAGGGTGTAGAGGTAAAGAGAGAGAGTAGAACTATGGCAACTATTACACTACAGAACTATTTTAGGCTTTACTTCTATCTTTCTGGTATGACAGGTACTGCACTTACTGAGGCTGAAGAGTTTGCATCAATATATGGGCTTGATACTATCGTTGTTCCTACAAACAAGCCTGTGGTAAGAAAAGATTACAATGATGTTGTATATAGAACTCAAATGGGTAAGTTTAAAGCTATTGTAGAGGATGTAAAAGAGCATCATAAAAAGGGACAGCCTGTACTCGTAGGTACTACTTCTGTTGAGAAATCTGAAATTCTCTCTGATATGCTTTCTAAGGAGGGAATTAAGCATGAGGTACTAAATGCCAAGTATCATGAGAAAGAGGCTAAAATAGTGGCTCAGGCAGGCCAGAAGGGTGCTGTAACTATTGCTACTAACATGGCAGGTAGAGGAACAGATATTGCACTTGGGCAGGGTGTCAGAGAGCTTGGTGGGCTGTATATAATTGGTTCTGAGAGGCATGAATCAAGAAGAATAGATAATCAGTTAAGAGGAAGGTCTGGAAGACAGGGAGATCCTGGTGAATCTGTCTTTTATGTTTCATTTGAAGATGACCTTATGAGACTTTTTGGAGGTGATAGGATGCAGATGATTATGGCAAGTGTAGGGCTTGATGATAACACCCCTATATCAATGGGTATTTTAGGAAGAACTATTGAGAATGCACAAAAGAAGGTTGAATCTCATAACTATGATATTAGAAAACATCTTGTTGAATATGATGATGTTCTTAATCAGCAGAGAAACATTATATATGACCTTAGGACAAAGGTTTTAGAAATATCAAAACAGCCGTATGTTGAAAGCAAAGTTGACTTGGAGAAGGATATTAAATATGTACTGTCTATAGATATTGACAGACTCCAAGATGAGCTTGATGGTTTCTCTCTTACTAGGAAGGAAACTTGGGATATATCACTTCTTAATGATTTAAAGTTTAAGCTTACTCCTCTTGATATATTTGTATTAAAAAAGATTCTTGATCATATTGATTTCCTCATAGCTTCTCAGCTTGAGGATGATATGAAGATAAATAACATTGAAGAGAGAAACTTGTATATTCAGATTAAAAACCTTATTACAGATGAGATATTTGAAAAGGCGACTAAAAGACTTAAGTTTAAAGACAGTATTGAGTATTTTAGAAATCTGTATGGAATGGCTCCTGCACAGAGGGGTTCTCAATTGAAAAAACTTACGCTTGTTGCCTTTATTGAACATATATATGGTATTGGTACACTTCCAATGAGAGAGTTGTCTAAGGTTTTAATACTTCAGAGTATTGATAGGTACTGGATGGAACATTTAGATAATATGCAGGATCTAAGAGAGGGTATTTCTTTAAGGAATCTTGCACAAAGAGATCCTTTAGTAGAATACAAGAATGAAGGATTTAGACTTTTTGATTCTATGCTAGGCAGTATTGATAATGACCTTGTAAATAGATTCTTTAAGGTAAGAGTTGTTAAAAGAGAAGATCAATTAAGAGCTCCTATTAGAGTACAGAAAGAGCAGGTAAAGAGTTTAAATGATAACAGACCAGGTAAGGTAGACAAACAGCAGACTGTAAAGAGAACTCAAAAGAAAGTAGGAAGGAATGATCCTTGCCCATGTGGAAGTGGAAAGAAATACAAGAAATGTTGTTATCCTAAATATGGGTAATGTTGTTGTAGTAATATTTTTCTTAAAAGAATATGGGATATATATTATGGGATTATTGACCTATATCTCTAAATTGTAATATCCTAGATTACAACAACTTATATTATTACAATGGCAAAAGAAGAAGAAATACAAAAGGTGGTTCCCCAAAGACAGAGTGTACATGTAGTTTTCTTTTCATGTCCTAACTGCGGAGAAGAAGTAGATTATATACAATTCTGTCCTGATTGTGGTAAACCTATGAGAGTAATTGATGTCGTTGAGAAGTTTGGAGATGAAGCTGAGCAATTTATTAAAAAAGTAGAGGATAGACTTGCGCAGGAAAAGATTGCTAATGGAAAAGAAGAAGATGATTTAATAGATATCATTGATCAACCTGAATCTACCACAATTATTCTTGATGAGCAGGAGAATGATAGTAGTGAGATTGATACTTTAGAAGACATATTCCCTGATGATGATTCTGATATAGATGTAAAGATTGAAGCAGTAGATGATTTAGATGATATTGTTGCAGAACTTGATAAGGAAGATGATGATGATTTTCCAATAGATGACTTTGGTGATGGCGGTCTTCCAGAACTTTAATATTCATTAAAGTATATTTCTCTTAAAATTATTAAAAATAATAGGTATAATAGGGAGATTTTAATATTTCTTAATTAAATATGCCTAAGGTACAAAATTATAATATTGCAGTAGTAGCAGATCCACTTTACAAAAAGGGAGGGGCAGAAGTTCATCTTAAATACATACTTGACACATTTGATAACAAAACACTGTTTACAGCCTTTTGTGATAAAGAATTTGTTAAAAGAGAGTTTCCTAATGTAGTAGTTAAAACCTCTTTTATGCAATATTTCCCATGGAAATTTAAGTTAAAGCATTTTTACAATTTGTTTTTACCTTTAGCATATAAATCTTTTAGATTTAATGGATATGATGCAATACTGTCATTATCAATATCATTTGCTAAGTTTGCTCATGGGAGTATACCTCATATAAATATATGCATGTCTCCTCCTAAGTTTTTATGGGACAAAGAAAAGAGGAGCATTAAAAGTAGTGAGCAGCTTAAGGGAGTGAATAAATTCTTGTTTAAGATATACTCTCTTTTTGAAAATACCTTTATTGAGGATAAATGGAGAGATAAAGATAAAAGAGCTGCTCAAAGAGTTGATAGAATGATTGCAATATCTAATGCAGTTAAAGAAAGAATTAAGAAATACTATGATATAGAGGCAGATGTAATATATCCTCCTGTTGATGTAACAGGAATTGAAAAAGCAAGCAGGGGATATCATAAAGAGAACTGGTTTTTGTATTTAGGGAGAGTTGAAACTTACAAAGGTGTTGAGCTTGCAATTAGGGCAGCATATTCTGCTAAAGTACCACTTAAAATTGGCGGTATAGGTGATGATTTAGATAGAATGAAGAATCTTGTAAGAGATTTAAATGCTAAGGGATTAGTAAAGTTTTTAGGATATTTCTCTGATGAAGAGAAGCCTGCTCTGCTTGCAAAAGCAAAATCTTTAATATTTCCTGTTAAAGGGGAAGATTTTGGAATAATACCTGTTGAAGCTAATGCAGCAGGTACACCTGTAATAGCATACAGGGATGGTGGTGTAGTTGAAACTATTTCTGACACAAATCCTAAGACGGGGATATTTTTTGATAAGTATAATTACAAGTCATTAGCAAAAGTATTAAAGAAGTTTGATGAAAAAGAGTTTAAGCCTGATAACTGCAGAAAACAGGCAGAACAGTTTGCATCTGAGATATTCCAGTACAAATTAAGAACATATGTTGAAGACGTACTAAAGGAGAGACAAAATAATGGCTAAAGATACTGTTATAGTCTTAAAATCTGTAAACTATTCTGAAGCAGATAAGGTGCTTACTGTACTTGGAAAGTATACAGGAAAGTTTTCTTTATTTGCTAAGGGTATAAGGAAGATTAATAGTAAGAACAGAGGTAATATGCAGACATTAAGTATTTCGGATATTTCTTTTTATGAAGGTAGAGGACTTCCAGTTTTAACAGAGTCTCAACTAATATTTTCCTCTGATATAGATGTTGTAAAAGATAGAATAGGAGATATTAAAAGAATATTGGATATGATTAGTAAAATAATGCAGGAGGGTGACCCAAATGTAAAAATTTTTAATATGCTTGAGAGCCTTTGTAAAAAGAACTTTGATATTGAGAGTGTTAATAGGTTTAGGCTACTGTTTTTAAAAGAGATGGGATATTTAAGTGATTTTACTGTTTGTAGTGTATGCGGAAGTAAAGAGAATCTAGAGTATCTTGACACTAGTAGCTTTGCTCTTCTGTGTAAAAACTGCTACAGTAAAAGAGGAAGTGGTATTAAGATAGGGGGTGATATATATAAAAGCAGGGAGTTTGGCACAGCTTTGGATGTATATATAAAGAAAATTATTGAAGAAATTTAGATATGAGATTTAGAACTGCCTTTGTAAAAATTTTGACCTTTTTTCTGTTATCTTTTTCTTTCTTTTCAGTTATAGGGAATGTTAATGCACAAAGGCAGACACTTCCTGTTACTGTTAATGGGCAGATAACTGCTGATATATATTCTACTTTAAATATTAATCCTGTTACTGTAGAGATTTATCAGCCAAGTACAGTTACAGTTAGAATACTATCTTCATCAGGAGTAGGTATACAAGGTAGAACTGTTGTTATAGTTTCTCCAACTCTAGTTATTACTCAGCCCACTTTACCTACTGATTCTTCTGGTAGAGCAACAGGCTGGGTGTATTCAACAAATCCTGGTACATTTACTGTAAGTGCTCTGGATACCACTTTTGGATTTAATATTGAAATTCAAAATAATAAGACACTGTATGTTGTTCCAGTACCAGTGCCTGTACTTCTTCCAGAGCCTTACTATACAAAGGGTACTGTAAATACTGTTGTTTGGAGTAATACTGGGACTCAATATGCTTACTATGTTGAGGTAGCACTTGATCCTGACTTTAGCAATGTAGTTGGTAATTCAGGATGGATTAATTCTACCTCATATGAATTTACCAATCTTGAGAATGAAAAGATGTACTTTTATCGTGTTAAGGCAAGAAATCAATGGGGTGGAGAGAGTGCATGGTCAAGTTATGTATTTAGTGTGCAGGATGCCTTAGCTCCTGAGATTAAAACAATTGATATTGGTGGGGTTGGTGAAAATAACACAGTTGATTGGGATACAAACTTTACTGTTGAGATGCTTTTTTCAGTAAGAGATAACCTTCAGCTTAACAATGCAGTATTTATGTGTCTTGACTCTAGAGGTCATACATATCATTGTACTTCGGATTATCATATGGAGGGAGATCTTCTCATTGTTAAAGTTAAGCTTGGTAGCTTAGAAAGAATATCAGGGGTTTATCTAAGAGATAGCTATGAGTTCTGCGTTGAAGCAGATGATGCGGCTGGAAATATTCGAAGGGTGTGCGGCATTGAATTAAAAATACCTCATGAGCAAGAGGAAATAACTGAGCCTACAATTATTGATAGGGTAGATAAGGTAGTAGAGGATGTAACGAATAATCTTGATGAGACAATAGGACA
>ERZ1026796.2204-NODE-2204-length-11630-cov-2.550465_pt1 | contig 11630 bp, 10 predicted proteins | sample MGYA00520874_ERZ1026796 | MGnify/ENA primary metagenome ERZ1026796 (study PRJEB33270, sample SAMEA104284474) | anaerobic digester metagenome | biome: Anaerobic digester microbiome; feature: mesophilic sludge digester; material: Anaerobic digester biomass...
GTTGAGGACCGCGCGACGGGTCTATATCGTTTCGGAAGACGCGGCAGCCGGGCTTTCGGCGGCCACCCAGAGCTACTTGAGCATGGTCCGGCGGGGAGTGATCTCGTTGGATCATGGCCCCTTTGGCGTTGCCCTGGCGCTGAAGGAGGTGGGGCCGGAGGATGTCATCGTCGGACTTGGGTTTACCGACTATGCCCACACCGCCACCCGGGCGCTGGCCCTGGGCAAAAAGTTGGGCGCCCGGACCATCGGCATCATCGCCCAGGCCGACTGCCCCATCGCCGGCGAGGCCGAGCTGCTGCTGTCCTGCGCCGCCACCGAAGGGGGCTACCTGCCCTCTCCGACGGCCATGGCCTCCATCGTCTTTGCCCTGTCGCACAGCCTGTACGCCAGCAACCTGGACGCCTACGGCCGCGAGGTGGCCCAATTCGAACAGGTATACGCCGACCTGACCAACGGCCGGCCCCGAGAACAGGTGGGAGAGGAAGGCTGAGCCCGCCAGGGGGTCAGGGAGACCAGGCGCAGTACTCGTCGCTGGCCTCGTGGTTGCTGATGTTGGTCCATTTCAGCGACGCCAGATCGAGGATATAGACCTCCTTGTTGCCGCCGCGGTCGCTGTAGAACACCAGGCGCCGGCCGTCGGGCGCCCAGTCGGCCAGGCCCTCGGTGCTTTTGGGCGAGTTGGATAGGTTGCGCGGCCTGGAGCCGTCGGCGTTCATGACGTACACCTCGAAATTGCCGTCGCGGTTGGTGTTAAAGGTGAGCTGCCGGCCGTCTGGCGACCAGATGGCGTAGCGGTCGCGCTTGGCGGCCCTGGTCAGGTTGACGGCCGACGAGTCGTCGCCCTGGCTGAGGGCCGCGTCCACGTCCAGGACCCAGATGTCCTCGTTGCCTCCCCGGTTGGAGGTGAAGGCTATCTTGCCGCCGGGTCCCCAGTTGGGATAGCGGTCGTTCTCCGGGCTCGCCGTGAGCTGCACCAGTCCCGAGCCGTCGGCGTTGACGACCCAGATGTCCCAGTTGCCGCTGCGGTCGCTGTGGAAGGCGATGCGCCGCCCGTCGGGCGACCAGGTGGGCCAGCCGTCCGACCCCCCGCCGTCGGTGATGCGCCACACTTCGCCGGCGGCGGCCGTGGCCGGGTCAAAGACCATGCCATAGATCGAGCTGTTCTCCAGGCCCCACTTGCCGCTGATGGTGTCGCGCAGCGAGACAAAGGCGATGTGCCGGCCGTCGGGCGCCCAGGCGGGGGCCACGTCGTCGGCCCACGATTGCGTCAGGTTGGTCGGCTGTGATCCGTCCGGCCGGATGGCCATGATCTCGTAGTCGCCGTGCTCACCGCGCTTGCTCTCGAAGGCGATCCATTGCGGCCGGGGCGTGGGCGTTGGCGGGGCCGCCGTGGGGCTGGGGGATGGGCTGGGCGTTTCGGTGGCAGCAGTGGTGACGGTGGCGACGACGGTCGCGCTCGCCGGCGGGTACCACATCGCGACCGGCCGGTACGCCGCGGTGTACCTGCAGAACTCCGGTCTCGGCAACATGGTCAACCCGCTGCTGTCGCTGGCCGACGCCGAGGTGTACGGCCTGCCGATGCTGCTGATCGTCGGTTGGCGCGGCGAGCCCGGCGTGAAGGACGAGCCGCAGCACGTCGCCCAGGGCCGGCTGACGCTGCCCCTGCTGGGCGTCCTCGGCTGCGTCGCGGCCGTCGGCACCGTCGCCTTCTCGGTCACCGCGCCCGCGCTGGTGGAGCCATCGGTGGGCATAAAAGGCTTTATCAAGAGCGTCCTGAGGCCCGAAAGCTCGATCGACAGGGTGGGCATCCGTGCGCGCAACTTCAACAACTGGCTCAAAGACGTCGAGAACGGCTGGCTCAAGGACTACGAGCTCAACAACGTGGTGGTGTTCGACTACTACGACATCCTCACCGGTTCGGGCAGCTCGAACTGGAGCATGTACCCCGCCGGTCCGAGAGACAGCCATCCGAACAGCGAGGGCAACTCGCTGGCCGCGCTCGAGTTCGTGCCGTTTCTCAACAGGGCGCTCCATCGTTTCGGGATGTAATTTGCCTATCACTGTTTACAGGGCTGAGCAAAGCGACCAAAAACGGTGGGACGAGTACGTGCTCTCTCACCCTATGGGGGGGCCGTACCATCTCTTTGCCTGGAAGCGGGCTGTGGAGAATGCCTATTACCACGAGTGCCCGTATCTGATGGCGGAAGACGGGCAGAGAGTTATCCGGGGGGTTTTCCCCCTGGTGCTGATGAAGCCGCCGCTGCTCAGGCCAGTGCTCGTGTCGCTGCCCTTCTGCGACTACGGGGGCGTGCTGAGCGATGGGCCGGAGGCCGCCCGGGAGCTGGTGAGCAGCGCCCTGGAGCTGGCCAAGTCGCACCGGGCCGAGCCCGACATCCGCTGCAGGCTCGAGGAGCCCGTGCTGGGGGAGTCGCCCCAATTTGCCGTGAGCAACTTCAAGGTGAGGATGGTGCTCGACCTGCCGGATTCCGCCGAGGAGCTCTGGAACGGATTCAAGTCCAAGCTGCGCAGCCAGATCAGGACACCGGGCAATGAGGGCATGGAGTTCAAGATCGGCTCGCTCGAGCTCCTGGACGATTTCTACAACGTGTTTCGCCGCACCATGAAAGACCTGGGCTCGCCCGTGCACGCAAAGAGATGGTTCGAATGCGTGCTTGAGACCTACGGCCGGCAGGCCCGTATCGGCATGGTGTATCGCGGGGGCACCCCAGTGGCCGGAGGTGTCCTGCTCGAGTGCAGGAGTACGCTCACCGTTCCCTGGGCCTCGGCCTTGAGGGAATACAACCATCTGAGCCCGAACATGCTGCTTTACTGGGGCTTTCTGGAGCACGCCTGCACCGGCGGGTTCAAGCTCTTCGACTTCGGCAGGTCGACCCCGGACGAGGGCACCTACCGGTTCAAGCAGCAGTGGGGTGCCAGGCCCGAGCCTCTGTTCTGGTACTCGCCCTCGGGCAGGCGGGAAGAGCCCGCTGCCGCATCGAAAAACGGCGCCCGAAAGCTGGCGGAAAAGGCCTGGTCGAGACTGCCCCAGGCCATGGCCGACATGCTGGGGCCGATCGTGAGGAAGTTCATTTCTCTGTAACGAGGATCGGGGTCAGATTCGGGGTCAGATTCGGGGTCAGGTCTTGACATGTGACACAGGTGTCACATGTCAAGACCTGACCCCGAGACCTCCATGACCCCGAGACCTCTGTCAAGACCTGACCCCATGACTGATGATGAGCCAGAACACCTCAAGCGGATTCAGATACGCTGCCGAAGGACGCAGCGGCGCATGAACTTCGTCATCTCGATCGACACCGAAGAGGATGACTGGGGGTGCTTCCGCCGCTCCGGCCACGGGTGCGTAAACATAGAGAGGATCCCTTCTGTCCAGGAGATCTTCGACCGATATGGCGCCAGACCTACCTATCTGATCACCTACCAGGTGGCCACGGACAGGGACTCGGTGGCGATTCTGAAGAAGATCCTGGATTCCGGAAGGTGCGAGATCGGGTCGCACTGCCATCCCTGGAACACCCCTCCGTTCGAGGAGGAGCCCTGCGAGTACAGCTCCATGCTCTGCAACCTGCCCGAAGACCTGCAGTACAGAAAGCTCGAGACACTTCACGAAGCCATACGGGCGAGCTTTGGGGTCGAGCCGACCTCATTCAGGGCGGGAAGATGGGGTTTCAGCGAAACGGTGGCCCGGAACCTGCTGAAGCTGGGCTATCGGGTGGACACCTCGGTTTCGCCCTTTTGCGACTGGTCCGAGTATTGCGGCCCGGACTTCACCGACGAGCCAGCAGGGCCGTATTTCATTCGATGCACAGCAGGGGGCGACCGCGAAACCGGAGTGGCCCTGGTGGAAATTCCGCCTACCATAGGTTTTTTTCAGAAAAACTTTGCGCTCTGCAGGCGCGTGGCGAGCATCATCAAATCGGGCCTGTTTCAGGGATTGCACGTGCCCGGTCTGCTGAAGAGGATGAATCTGCTCAACCTGGCATGCCTCTCCCCCGAGCAGAGCAGCGGCCGGGATATGCTGCGGTTGAGCCGGTCGTTCATGAGAAATGGATACGGATATCTGAACATGTCGTTTCACTCGACATCGCTGCTTCCGGGCAGGAGCCCCTTTGTTCCTGACGAGAGCGCATATCGCAGGCTTTTGTCGGGCATTGACTGTCTGCTCGACTATGCGTCGGAGCATGACATGAACTTCCTGTGCTTGTCTGAGGCCGGCGCAGCGTTTCGAGAAGCCGGTGCGGATGCAAAGATGCGCGCGGCTCCGGCAGCGGAGGCACAGGCTTCCCGGGGGGGCGCGTGCGGGAAACCCCTTTGAATGAATGTCTTAAAGAAATATGATCGTTGCCGGCGGCCGGTTATGCCCCTGGAAACGGGGCCTGGAAAGAGCCGGCGGCATTGCGACGCCTTGTTCATAACAAACGTGATATCTTTCGCCAGCCATGCCCGATGGCGGCTGAACGCCGTTTCACCGGATGGCTGACGACACTCGATATGGCCCTGATCCCCGGATGCGACCGCTGATCGTGAAAACCGCTATTCCACCCCGTTCGAAAAGATTCCTGTAGAGGCGACCATGGCGATAAAAGAGCTCCGCTTCCTGCTCAAGCACTCGAGTGTATACGGTCTCGGCACGATTTTCGCCCAGGCTGCGGGATTTCTGCTGCTGCCCTTCTACATGAATTTTCTCACTCCGGCCGACTATGGAGTGGCGGCCATTGTGGAGACCTCGATCACCATCATCGGGATCATGGTGAGCATGGGCCTCAACCAGGCCATAGCGAGGTTTTATGCCGAAGGCCGCGACGAGAAGGAAAAAGGCCTCATCATATCGACATCATACATCATCAATGCGCTGCTATGCGTGATCTTCATCCCCATCCTGCTTCTCTTTTCCGTTCCCCTGTCGGAGCTGCTGTTCGGCAGGAACGATTACGGAAAATATTTCATGATCTCGAGCACGGCCCTTTTCATAGGCTTTTTCGTGTCGATCGGTTTTTCTTATCTCATACTCAGGGCCAAGTCGTCGACCTTCGTGTTTTTATCGATCCTGAACACGATCATGCTCATCATGTTGAACATCTACTTCATCGCTTTCCGGCACACCGGGCTGATCGGGATATTCTATTCCGCGCTCATCACCAAGACGTTTCTGGCCGTCGTCATCTCCGCGCCGATCCTGATAAAGACCGGGTTGGGTTTTTCATCGAGGCTGGGCATTGCGATGGTCCGGTTTTCCATGCCGCTGGGATTCTCATCGATCTTCCGCGTCCTCACAAACGAATCGGACAGGTTCTTCATCAACTACTTCTTCTCGCCGTTCGAAACCGGAATATACGCGGTGGCGGGAAAGATCGCCATGGGCGTGCACATCCTCCTGACATCCACGTTTCTGCAGAGCTTTCAGCCCATACGCTACGTGATCGCCAAGGAAGAGGGCGGGCCGAGAACATACGGCTCGATCTTCGAGCAGTATCTGCTGGCGATCGGGGCCTTTGGCCTGTTCATATCGATCTTTTCGGATGAGATCATCAGATTCATGGCAGCGGACGAATTCCGCCCGTCGGCACGCTACATTCCGCCCCTGATCCTCAGCTGGATCCTATTCGGCATGAAATACCACCTCGAGAACGGGATCCTCATCAGCATGAAATCGCGATACATATTCTACATCAGCGCGGCATCGTCGGTGACGAACATCGTTCTGAACCTCATTCTCATACCCCGGTGGGGCCTCTGGGGGGCGGTCGCCTCGTCGAACGTCAGCAATGCCCTTCTGGCCGGGGTGAGCTTTGTCATGTCGCAGAGGCTCTATCGGATCGACATCGAGTGGGGGCGGATCGCCAAGCTGGTGCTGAGCGTATCGATCTGCTACTTTCTCGCGATCCTGGCAACACAGCTACAACTCCTCATAAGCCTTTCCGCGAAGATCGCCCTGATGGCGGCGTTCTGCTGGAGTGCGTTTGCCATGGGGCTGATCGAGCCGGAGATATTCCTCCCGATCAAGAGAAGGATGTTTCCCTCGAGCGAGGAACAGCCTCTCGAGCCTCTCACAGAGCCTGAAAAGCGCGCCGGACGCCCGCGCGGAAAGGGCCGGAAACAGAGCGCAGGCAGCCAGAGCGGCCTGTGACGGCTCGAGCAAAACGAAGAGATGAAGAGAAAGAGATGGGCATGAAAATTCTTATCACGGGCGCAGGGGGTTTCATCGGTTCGCACCTCGCCGAGCAGTGTGTTGAGGCGGGGTTCGATGTGCGGGCCTTTGTCCGCTACAACTCGGGCGGCACCTGGGGCTGGCTCGAGCAGAGCCATATGAAAAAGGATATGGAGATCGTTGCCGGCGATATCCGCGACATGGATTCCGTAAAACGCGCCATGCAGGGATGCTCCGGCGTGTTTCACCTGGCCGCGCTCATCGGGATTCCCTACTCCTACCAGTCGCCGCTCGCTTATATCCGAACGAACGTGGAAGGCACATACAACATCCTCGAATCGGCGAGAAGCGCCGGCGTCGAGAACGTGGTCGTCACCTCCACCAGCGAGGTTTACGGCACCGCTCAGTACGTGCCAATCGACGAGCGCCACCCCCTGGTGGGCCAGTCGCCCTACTCGGCGTCCAAGATCGCCGCCGATCAGCTGGCTGTCAGCTACCACCGTTCCTACGGTCTGCCCGTGAAGCTCGTGCGGCCTTTCAACACCTTCGGACCCAGGCAGTCGGCGCGCGCCGTGATACCTGCCATCATCTCCCAGATCATGAGCGGCCGCGGCGAGGTCCGCCTGGGAAATCTCCTGCCAAGGCGCGACCTCACCTTTGTCAGGGATACGGTCGCGGGGTTTCTCGAGATATTCAGGTCGCCCGGCCTCCATGGAGCGGCCGTGAACATCGGCATGAACCGGGATGTATCCGTGGGCGAGCTGGCTTGGACCATCGCCGGGATGATGGGCGTGGACATCCGGATCATCGAGGACGGCGAGCGGTTTCGGCCGGATAAGAGCGAGGTCATGCGCTTGAGGTGCGACAACACGAAGATCAAGACGCTCACATCCTGGCGGCCGCGCTACGATCTCGAAACAGGGCTCATGGAAACGATCGAGTGGTTCGGCGCTCATACAAGGCGCTACAAGCCCGAGGTGTGCAGTGTCTGAATGCATTCCACTGTCCGTGCCCTGCATCGGTGCAAACGAGTGGCGGTATGTTGAGGACTGCCTGAAGAGCGGCTGGGTGTCATCGGCCGGCGGGTATGTCGGGATGTTCGAAGAAGCGGTGCGCCGCTACACCGGCGCAAAGCATGCGGTGGCCTGCGTCAATGGCACCTCGGCCCTGCACACGGCCCTGCTCGCCTGCGGGGTAAGGCCGGGCGACGAGATCATCGTGCCCACGATCACCTTCATAGCCGCGGTCAACGCCATCCGGTACGCCGGTGCCGAGCCGGTCTTCATGGACTGCGACGAGTACTTCAACATCGATGCGGAAAAGACCGCCGAGTTCATCCTCACGCACACGCGCCTCTCCGGAAGGGCGAGCCGCAACTCGAGCACGGGACGCAGGATCGGTGCTCTGCTGCCGGTCCATGTCTTCGGCAACGCAGCCGACCTCGAAGAGCTGGCCTCGCTCTGCAGACAGCGGCGCATACCCGTGGTGGAGGACGCGACCGAGGCCCTGGGCACATGGTACACCGGGCGCGGGACTGCCGGAAAGAGGCATGCCGGGCTCATCGGGCAGGCCGGATGCCTGTCGTTCAACGGAAACAAGATCATCACCACGGGCGGGGGAGGCATGATCATCACGGACAGCCCGGCGCTGGCGCACAGGGCGCGCTACCTCACCACTCAGGCCAAGGACGACGCGACCTACTACGTCCACAACGAGGTGGGTTACAACTACCGGATGTCCAACCTGAACGCGGCCGTGGGGGTCGCCCAGATGGAGAGGCTGGGCGCGCACCTGGAAAAGAAAAGAGCCAACTACCGCCTCTACCGGAAACAGCTTGCGGACGCCGAGGGCATGAGGCTCGCCCCGGTGCCGCCGTATGCGGAGAACAACCTGTGGATGTATGCGCTCAGGCTCGAAGGCCGGTCGCCTCGGCGGATGAGGGACCGCATCATGGGCCGCCTGAGATCGCGCGGCGTGGAGACGAGGCCGCTGTGGTACCCCAACCACCTGCAGAAGCCCTACCGGCGGTGCCTGGCCTACCGCATCGAGCGGGCGGAGAGCATGTGGCGCTCTACCCTGAACCTGCCCTGCAGCGTGGATCTCACCCCCGAGGATGTGTCACGGGTGGTGGAGGAGCTCAAACGTGCGTAGAATCCTCGTGCTGGGAGGGGGCGGCCACGCCAAGGTGGTGATCGGCCTGCTGAAGAGAGACGCCCGATGGAGCATTCTCGGCTACACCGACCCCGTGGGCAGGGGCGGGATTCTCGGGGTGGGGTACCTGGGTGACGATTCCGCTCTGGGAAGCCTCGCCGCGAGGTACAAAGGTCTCGGCGCGGTGGTGGGCGTGGGCCACGTCAAGTCGAGCGAAATCCGCCGAAGGATTGCACAGCACGCCGAAGGCCTGGGGCTCCTGTTTCCCTGCATCTTGTCTCCCAACGCCGTTGTGGGCGAAGAGACATCGCTCGGCGACGGCACCGTGGCCCTGGACGGCGCGCTGGTGAACGTGGGGGCCGCAATCGGCAGGCACTGCATCCTCAACTCGCACTGCGTGGTCGAGCACGACGCCTCGGTGGGCGACTTCGTACACATCTGCCCGGGGGCCGTGCTGAGTGGCGGGGCGAGCGTCGGCGACGATGTGCTGGTGGGCGCGGGCTCGTGCATCGTCCAAGGCGTCAATGTATGTGGGGGCGCCGTCATCGGGGCCGGTTCGGTGGTGGCGGCGGACATATCCGAGCCGGGCGTGTATGCGGGCAATCCGGCGAGGAGGATCGCATGAGCGCGGTGAAAAAAAGAGGGGTCTTCATTATCGCCGAGGCCGGGGTGAACCACAACGGCTCGCTCGAGACCGCGAAGGCCCTGGTGCGGCAGGCCGGGATGGCGGGGGCGGACGCAGTCAAGTTCCAGACATTCCGGGCCGACGCCCTGGCGGCCGAAGGGCTCGAAAAGGCCTGGTATCAGAAAAAAACATCAAACGCTGTGGAGTCGCAGCTTTCCATGCTCAGGAGGCTGGAGCTGGGCGTGGAGGAGCACCGCGAGCTGGTGCGCTTCTGCCGGTCGCAGCGCATCATGTTTCTCTCCACGCCATTCGACGAGCAGAGCGCCGACCTGCTGGAGTCGCTGGGCGTGCCCATGCTCAAGATCGGCTCGGGGGAGCTCACGAACCTGCCCTTTCTGCGCCACGTGGCCCGGAAGAGGAAGCCGATGATCATATCGACCGGAATGGCGAACCTCGGCGAGGTTGAGGAGGCTTTGGAGGTGGTGCTCTCCGCAGGCAACCGCGAGATCACCCTGCTCCACTGCGTGACCGAGTACCCGGCGCCTCCGAAGGAGGTGAACCTGAGGGCCATGCAGACCCTGCACCGGGCATTCGGATTTCCGGTCGGATACTCGGATCACACCGAGGGCATCGAGATCGCCGTCGCCGCCGCGGCATTGGGCGCGTCGGTGATCGAGAAGCACTTTACTCTGGACAGGAGCGCCGAAGGCCCGGACCATCGCTCGTCGCTCGATCCGCCTATGTTCGCGGACATGGTCAGGGCCATCAGGAACGTGGAGGACGCGATGGGCGACGGAAGAAAGAGGCCGGCTCCCTGCGAGATCAAGAACATCCCCATGGCGCGCAGGAGCGTTGTCGCGCTCGGCGCGATCTCGAAGGGGCGGGTGATCACCCGCGATCTGCTGGCGATCAAGCGCCCCGGCGACGGCATAGCCCCCCGCGACATGGACAAGATCGTCGGCCTGAAGGCACGGCGGTCGATACCGGCCCACAAGGCCATAACCTGGGACGACCTGATATGAGATCGGACAACGGCGCCCTTGCACAGAAGAGCAGAAGGATCTGCGTGGTCACCACCTCGCGGGCGGATTACTGGCTTTTGCGCTGGCTCATGGAGGAGATCCGGGACGACGGGGATCTCGAGCTCCAGGTCGCGGTAACCGGCATGCATTTATCGCCCGAGTTCGGGCTCACCTGCCGGGCCATTGAGGAAGACGGGTTCGAGGTGGCCGCGCGGGTGGAGATGCTGCTCTCGTCCGACACGGGCGTGGGCACGGCGAAATCGGTGGGCGTGGGCGTGCTGGGCTTCGCGGACACCTTCCAGCGGCTCGCCCCTGATATCGTGGTGCTCCTCGGCGACCGGTTCGAGCTGCTCTCGGCCGCCGTGCCGGCCCTGACGCTCGCTATCCCCATCGCCCACCTGCACGGGGGAGAGGCGAGCCGTGGGGCCATCGACGAGCACATCCGCCACGCGATCACCAAGCTCGCGGCCATCCACTTCCCGGCAACCGAGGAGTACCGCAGAAGGATCATCCAGATGGGCGAAGACCCCTCGCGCGTGTTCAACCTGGGAACCCCGGGGCTGGACGGGCTGCGGCGGCTGAGAATCCCCGGCAAGGAAGATCTGGAGCGGGAGCTCGGCTTCGAGCTGGGCTGCACCACAGCCCTGGTCACCTATCACCCGGTCACCCTGGAAAAGGGCTCGGCGTCCGGGCAGGTGGGCGCGCTGCTCGAGGCGGTGCGCAGGTCGGGCGTCCGCGCCGTGTTCACCGGGGCCAACGCCGACGAGCAAGGGCGCCTGATCAACCGGGAGATCCGTGAGTTCTGCGATTCCAGCCCGGAAAGATACCGGTTTTTTCCGAGCCTCGGCGCGGCTATGTATCTCGGCTGCATGAAGCACTGCTCATTCATGCTGGGCAACTCTTCCAGCGGGCTCATCGAGGCGCCTTCGTTCAGGCTTCCGGTGGTGAACATCGGGGACCGGCAGCGCGGGAGGATCAGGGCGGGCAATGTCATCGACTCTCCGTGCACCGTGGCCGGCATCGAGCGGGCCATCGAAACAGCGCTCTCGCAGGAGTTCAGACAGGGCCTCCGGGAGCTGAAGAACCCCTACGACGCATACGGGGACGGCAACGCGAGCAGGCGCATCAAGAACGTGCTCAAATCAATCGATGTTTCCCCACGTGTGATGAAAAAGGAGTTTCGTGATTATCTTCGGTGAGGTGGACCCATGACCGAAGAAATGCAGAAGATTCTCATCCATCGCGCCAGGGATATCAAAGAGGCGATGAAACAGCTCGAGGAGAACAAGAAGCGGATCCTGTTCGTCGTGGACGAGGCCGGAAGGCTGCTGGGCTCTCTCGCGGACGGCGACATCAGGCGGTGGATCCTGCAGGAAGGCTCCTTGAGCGCGCCGGTGGAGACGGCCTGCAACAGCAACCCCTTCATCGTGAGCGAGGGCTACGACTCGGACCTCGTTCGCGAGGCCATGCTGGACAGGAACATCACGTGCATACCCGTGGTCGATTCCGTGCGCAAGATCGTGAAGCTCCTGTTCTGGGAAGACGTGTTCGAGGACGGAGACCACGACAGGCCGCTGCGGAAGATCGAGCTGCCCGTGGTGATCATGGCCGGAGGCAAGGGCACGAGGCTCGACCCCTTCACCCGGGTGCTGCCCAAGCC
>ERZ1026796.2206-NODE-2206-length-11623-cov-2.913013_pt1 | contig 11623 bp, 8 predicted proteins | sample MGYA00520874_ERZ1026796 | MGnify/ENA primary metagenome ERZ1026796 (study PRJEB33270, sample SAMEA104284474) | anaerobic digester metagenome | biome: Anaerobic digester microbiome; feature: mesophilic sludge digester; material: Anaerobic digester biomass | place...
GCCTTTCATCTCTTCAAAGAGGCGTCTGTAGATCGGCAGCTGCTCGGCTTCGGAGGGAAACGCCGTCCGGATGAGGAAGGGAAACTCGGTCCGGTACAGGCCCACACCCTCTGCCTTGAGCTTTCGGGCAAGGGGGATCTCGCTGAGCAGGTTGACATTCGCCATGAGCCGGACCCTGGCGCCGTCCCTGGTCGCGGTCTCGTCGGCAACGCCCGCGGATCTCTGAAGCGCGATGCTCCGGGTCTTCTCACGTTCTCTGAAGCGCTTCACGATCTTCTGCGGCGGGTCCACATAGATGGCGCCCATGTAGGCATCCATGAGCACCGGCGTGTCTTCGGGAAGGAGCAGGAGGTCCCGGCGGTCGGTCATGAGCAGGGGGATCTGCAGCGATTTGGACAGGATGGAGACGTGGGCGGTGGTGCCGCCTCCGGCGAGGACGATGCCCTGCACGTCGTCGGCAACGAGCTTGAGTATGTCCGAGGGATAGAGCTGTTCGGCCATCACGATACGCTTCTGCCCCGATGCCGCCTCCCCCTGGCCCGCCTTTCGCAGATTCCGCATGATCCTCACGGACAGGTCTTCGATATCGTTGACCTTTTCCCGGATGTACTCGTGCGGGCTGGACAGGAGCAGGGCGGTGTAGTGCGAGGAAACCTGCCTGAGCGCCTGCATGGGCGGCATGCCGTCCTTCATGAGGCGGACCATCTGCCCCGCGAAGCTGTCGTCCTTGAGCATCATGAAATGCGTGGCGAAAATGAGCGACGCGCTCTCGGGAAGACGTCTTGCAAACCCGGACTGCAGAGCCTGAAGCTGCTCGAACGTGGCCTCCATTGCCCGGTGGAAGTCTTCGAGCGTCAGGAACTCATCGTCGGGCGAGGGCTCGAGCGGATGGAGCGGGCCGCCCTTCCTGAGGACCGTGGCCGGTGCATAGGCATAGCCTTCGGATGCGATTCCGGCCCGGATCATGGTCCCCGGAGGTATGGGGCGGACCTCGGGCACGCCGTCCGCGCTCCGGTTCATCTCCATGATCATCCGGGCGTTTTCGATTGAGGTGCCGAGCTGCGACGATGCGGCCAGCAGGCCCATGATATCGGACTCGTCGAACATGTCGGGTTCTTCGTGCTGGACCACGAGCGCCCCGATCCTCACAGGCCCCCGGTGGATGGGGACCACCAGGAACGACTTGAACCGGTCTTCGCGGGCCGCGCGGAAGTATTTGAAATAGGGGCTTTTCTCAGCCACACCTTCGCATACCGGCTTGAGCCGGTCCACGCAATGGCCGACAATGCCGTCGCCCACCTTCATGCGCACCTGCCCTACAGCCTCTGGGTCGAGCCCGGTGGTGGCGGCCAGATACAGCTCGTCGGAAGACTCGTCGTAGAGATAAATGGAGCATACGTGCGCGTCCAGATGCCGTGCCACCATCTCCGCAGCCTGCTTCAGGAAATCGTCGACCGTGAGCGTGCCGACCAGGAGATTGGTCAGCTCGTTCATGTCGTACAGGAGGTGGATGTGGCTCCTCTTTTTCCGCGTTCTCTTCTTCGCCATGCGTTATCCGGGCTTTCATATCACCGTATGGGTATATATATTGATAACGAAACCCGGGAAAAGGATGTAATGCAAGGAAAAAAAGCCGGACCGCTTATTCGGTTGAGGAATGCGCGGCATGATGCGCGCCTCTGCATGCAGGGGCGGCTATTCAGCCCACATGCTCCTTGCATCATCACCGCCTGATGGCATAGGGTGACCGGAGAGTACGCGCCGGAGCAGGCAAGGCCTGCCCCTTGACGCGCGCAAAGACGCTCTTTGAAGGGGGTCGCAAACGCCTGAAGGCGTGCGCTTCACTATCAGCGGGAGGAAGGGAGAAGCATGGCCGACATCCAAGACGTGATCTTTCTCGGGGCAGGGGCCTCCGCATCAGAAGGCGCACCGGTGCAGAAAGACCTCTTCCGCGAGTTCTTCAGGCCCGGCGGCGGATACGGCCGCCGGACAGCCGGCATTGCCAGGCTGGCGAAGTTTTTCCAGGACTTTTTCGGTCTCGACGTGCGGAGCGATTCGCCCGGAGTGCTGTTCCCGTCATTCGAGGAAACGCTGGGCGTGCTGGAGATCGCGATCGACCGGGGAGAGAGCTTCAGAGGATACTCGGTCGCCTCGCAGGCTCCCGATGTCCAGACGCTCAAAGAAGACCTGATCTTTCTCATCGCCCTGGTGCTCAACCGGACGCTCATGGCGCCCAAGGGGCACCACCGGGACCTGGTGAGAAGGCTGGCAGACGAGGGGAGGCTCCTTTCAACGGCCTTTATCTCGCTGAACTACGATACCCTCATCGACAATGCCCTTATCGGGCTGCATCCCGACTTCGACGTGGATTACGGCGTCGAGTTCACGAACTATTCCAGGGAGCGCGACTGGAAGGTCCCGAGGCAGAACCGGGCCGTGGCGCTCTACAAGCTTCACGGCTCGCTGAACTGGCTCTACTGCCCCACGTGCATATCCCTCACCCTGACGCCGCGCGAGCACCACAAGGTGGCGGCGCTCATCGACCATCCGGTGCCATGTGCGCAGTGCGGCATGCCGATCGTGCCCATCATAACGCCCCCCTCGTATCTCAAGGGCATGAAGAACTATTTTCTCCAGCAGATAATGCACCGCTCGGCCGACGTGCTCAAAAGCGCCCGGAGGATCGTATTCTGCGGCTACTCGTTCCCTGCGGCGGATCTTTTGATCCGCTACCTGCTCAAGCGCATCGAGCTCAACTATGACCCCAGGCCAGAGATCGTGGTGATCAACAGCTACGAAGGCAAGGATGGCGAGAGCAAGCGCCGGGAAGAAAAGCGCTACCGCCGCTTCTTCCGCAACAAGGATCAGGTGCGCTATCTCGACATGAGCTTCTCTGACTTCTGCAATTGCGATGTCGATTGAGCGGATTTTTGTTTTTTTGGAATCACGACCGTGTGCCGTAACCCCTTCGAGCGGCGAAAGGTATTGACAACACCGCCGCGGTGCACTTCAACAGGGAGCGTGAAGATCCCGGAGAAACATGAAGGAGAACCCGGATGAAGGCCGTGCTCGTCCAGCTGCCCGTGCAGTCCCACGACTACGGATATTCCCTGGAGAACGTCCCCCTGGCCGGAGGATACCTCAAGGGCTGTGCCGAACAGGGCCTCGGGCGCGGATTCGAGGTCGAGATATGCCCGCCGGGCGTGTCGTCTCTCGGGGGCGACGCGGCGATTCTCCAATGGATCGAGGACAGCGCCCCGGACGCCGTGGGCTTTTCCTGCTATCTCTGGAACATCGAGCGAAGCCTGCGGCTCTGCCGAAAGGTCCGCGAGCGTCTTCCCCGGACCCGGATCGTCCTGGGAGGGCCCGAGGTGAGCCCGGACAACCCGCTCGTCGGGCAGGCGCCGTTCGACGCCGCTGTCTGGGGGGAGGGCGAGGAGACTTTCCTCAACCTCCTGGCGTCGTGGAGCGCCGGCCGGGAAGAACTGTCCGGGATGCCGGGCGTGATCATGCCGGGGGCCTGCATCCCGTCTCTCCGGAGGAGACCTCCCATAATCTCTCTGGATCGCATCCCGTCTCCCTATCTCGGCAATCTCATCGAAAAGTCGTTCACGAACGCAGTGTTTCTGGAGACCGTGCGGGGATGCCTGTACACATGCACCTACTGCTCGTATCACAAGCAGTTCAGGCGGCTTCGCTGCTTCGATCTCGGGAGGACGGGCGCCGAGATCCTCTGGGCGGCATGGAACGGAGCGGACGAGATCAGCTTTCTCGACCCGTGCTTCGCACGCAGGCCCCATATCGAAGACCTGCTCTCCCTGCTGGAGGATGCCCGGAGCCTGCGGGACATGAAGATAAGCTGCGAGCTCAATGCAGAGGACGTGAGCGAAGACCTGGCCGACCGGCTTGCCCGCGCCGGTGTGAGGCACGTGGAGATCGGCCTGCAGACCACGAACAGAAGAGCCCTCAAGCGCTGCGGGAGGCCGTTCGACGAACAGAAATTCATCCGGGGTGTCCTCCTGCTCAGGGCGCACGATATCCATGTGGTCACGGACATCATGGTGGGTCTTCCCGGCGACGGGCCCGACGACGTCAAGCGCTCCATCGACTTCGTGGTGGATGAATCGCTCTACGACACGCTCAACCTCTACCCGGTGAGCGTGCTTCCGGACACGCCGCTCCGCCGCGTCGCCGCCGGGCAGGGAATCACCTGGCTGGACCTGCCGCCCTATTACGTCGTCAGCACGCCCGACATGGGGCCGGACGACATCCGGGCGTCCTTCGCCCATGCCTCCGCGCGCACGGGAATCGACTACTTCCCCGTCGAGCTGCCCCGGCTGTCCGATGAAGGGCGGGCTGAGGGCCCGGGCGGGTTCGTGAGCCGCATCGTGCTCGACCCCCGTGCCGGAAAACGCGGCATTCACCCCGGCCGAACAGGGCAGGCCCTCGCGATCGAGGTCGAAGACCCTCACTGGATCGGCAGGAAGGAAAGGCTGAGGAAAACGCTCGCACCCGTTCTGGAAGAAAATCCCTATACGCTCCTGAGCTGGATCGTGCCGGAGGAGCATCTCCGGCTCCCGGAGGCGATCGAGCTCGTCAGGGAGTTCTCCATGCGCGCCGGCCATCCGTGCGACCGTGAGTTCATGAGCACCGGAAGCGCCCTGTGCTCCACCCGGCTTTTTCTTCGAAGCCCGCTCAGGGGTTCCGGCTTCGCGTACACCCATATCCCCCTCACCGCAAGCCGCGAGAGGCTCTTATCGTTCCTGCCGGAAGAGGCGGACCCCGGGGAAGAAGACTATCTGACGGAAAGGCTTCAGCGGATCATGGGGCGCGGCGTCGAGATCGATTTCAGAGACATGCCTGCGAACAGGCCCGGCGCGATCGATGCCCGGCTCGGGACGGAGCGTCTTTCTCTGTAAACCTCTGTTCACATGACCGCAGTAAGGTCTGTTTTGCCCCATGTCATGCCAAAGAAAAAAACGTTGACATGTGAAAGCCGGTTGACTCATAAGGTATTGAGCTTATCTATTCATAATAGCATATTAGATAGGGTACACGCCCTTGCGGCGGGCCGGGTTGCTCAGGCAGTTCGGGGGTGAAAAAAATAACGTAGGAGGTGTACATTGGACAGGAAATTGTTTTCAGGTATTCTGGCCGTAGTTGTTGCGGTGGCCCTGCTTGCAGGCGCAGGTGTTTCTCATGCCCAGGGCAAGGGCAAGGGAACCCTGCTCATGGCAACCACCACGAGCACGGATAACACCGGTCTGCTCGAGTACCTCGCGCCTGAGTTAAAGAAGGACACCGGCATCGAGCTCCTGTGGGTCGCGGTCGGAACGGGCGCTGCTCTGGCCCTGGGAGAAAACTGTGATGTGAGCGTGCTCATGGTCCATGACCCGGACGCGGAAAAAGAGTTTATGGCAAAAGGATACGGGACGGATCGCATTCAGATCATGTACAACGATTTCATAATCATCGGCCCGAAAGAAGACCCAGCAAATATAAAAGGCAAGAGTGTTGTGGAATCCCTGAAGGCCATACAGAAGAAGAAAGCCCGTTTCGCGAGCCGGGGCGACAAATCCGGAACCCACATGGCCGAGCTGGATCTCTGGAAGCAGGCCGGCATCCAGACACCCGACAAGGAATCCTGGTATCTGTCCACGGGCCAGGGCATGATCAACACCATCAACGTCGCGGCCGAGCAGAACGCCTACACCATGACAGACCGCGGAACCTACATCAAGTATGAAGCCAACTTCAAGGGCAATCCGCCGCTGGTGATCCTGGTCGAGGGCGAGAAGGAGCTGAGAAACCAGTACAGCGTGATCCCGGTCAACCCGAAGAGATGCCCGACCGCAAAGTACGAGCTCGCCAGGGAGTTCGCCCAGTGGATGGCTTCCGAAAAAGGTCAGCGGCTCGTCGCCGAGTTCAAACTCATGGGCAAGCAACTCTTCTACCCCAACGCAGGAGAGTAGCGCTTAAGGAACCATGGACTATATATGGCAGGGCCTTCAGCAGGCCGTCGTTCTTCTTTTCGCACTCGACCGGGAGACCTACTCGGCGATCATTACCACGCTGAAGGTCACCTTTCTGTCCATCACCGGAAGCGTTGTCATCGGGGTCCCTTTGGGTTTTGTGCTCGGGTACTTCCAGTTCCCGGGCAAAAGGCAGATCCGGATGGTCGTGGACACCCTCCTCGCCATGCCTACTGTTGTGGTGGGGCTCCTGGTCTATGCCTTCATATCCAGGAGGGGGCCTCTGGGGTGGACGAACCTCCTGTACACCGTACCGGGCATCGCCATCGCCCAGGTGTTCCTGATTCTTCCCATCGTGATCTCTCTTACGGCCACGGCCATAGAGGGGCTTGACCGCAGGCTTCGGCCCACCCTCAGATCCTTGGGCGCCGGCAGGGTGCAGCTCGCCCTGACCTCCCTGCACGAGGCTCGCTTCGCCGTGCTCATCGCCGGTATCACCGCATATGGCAGAGCCATCTCCGAGGTGGGAATCGCCATGATGATCGGCGGCAACATCAAGTGGTACACCAGGACCATGACCACGGCCATCACCCTGGAAACCGGCAAGGGGCAGTTCTCCATGGGCATTGCCCTGGGAGTGGTCCTCCTTCTCATCGTGTTCATCTTAAACGGCGCGCTCGTGCTCCTGAGAAGGAGAACAACATGAGCGCGCCTCTCTACCGGGTGGAGAATCTCAAATATTCCTACGGAATGTATTTTAGCCTGGATGTCCCCGAGCTTACCATCCAGAACGGCGAGTCTCTCGGGATCGTGGGCCCCAACGGCAGCGGGAAGAGCACCCTGCTCAATCTGCTGGCGTTCATCGATGCTCCCGACGAAGGGACGATCTACTTCGAAGGGGTTCCCGCCGGCCCGGACAGCCTGGAGGCGAGGAGAGGCGTGACCATGCTGCTCCAGGTGTCATACCTGCTCAAGCGCACGGTGTTCGAGAACGTGGCCTACGGGCTCAGACTCAGAAACGAGATGCACAATGCCGACGAGCGTGTGCGCGAGGCATTGAGCTGGGTTGGCCTTGCGCCGGACAAGTTCGCACACCGGATGTGGCACCAGCTCTCGGGAGGCGAGGCGCAGCGGGTTGCCCTTGCCTCCAGGCTCGTGCTCAGGCCCAAGGTCCTTGTTTTGGACGAGCCCACGGCAAGCGTGGACCGCCACAGCTCCTACCTCATCAAGGATGCCATCGACAGGAGCCGCCGGATGTTCAATACCTCGCTCATCATCGTGAGCCATGATTACCTGTGGCTCCACACGGTGGCCGACAAGCTCGTAAGAATGGAAGAAGGCCGGCTCATGGAATACGTGGCCGGCAACGTCATTCACGGTCCCTGGGAGGAGACGGAAGACAGGCTCTTCAGCAAGCGCTTGCCGGACGGGCAGGTCATTCTGAGCGCCCGGGGAACCAGCCTGGAATCCAGCGCGATCCTAAACCCTTCCAACATCATCATTGCGCTGGAGCCGCCGCAGAGGGAGTCCGCGCTGAACATCCTCAAGGGGAAGATCCTCAACATGAGCGACGAGGCGTCCACCGATAACATTCTCACGGAGGTGGTCGTGGCCCAGACCCATCTCAACGCCCGGATCACCAAGCACTCCGCCATACAGCTCCAGCTCGTGCCCGGCAGGGAAGTGTGGATAGTATTCAAGGCGACGTCTCTCCAGTGGATCTGAAAGGCCCGGCACCGGTTTTTCAGGGTACAGGGTATGGAGAATCCCTTTGACATGGTTTAACAGGGCCTGTTTCCGACGGATATCCTTTTGAAAACTACCCCGGGGCACTGGATTTTTCCTCGCGTAACATTATATTACAATGTCGTATAGTATCACTGTCCAGGGCATAGGACCCGCCGACCTGAAAGAATCTCCGCTGCAACGAGCATCCGGAGCTTCTGACCGTATTTGTGCACTGGTGCTTTCCTCTATGAGGCCTTGACACAAGAGGCTGATGTTTCCGCCATGGAATAGGGGAGGGGGTATGGGACATACACGGAAGCATTTCTTTCGGGGCGGGGCGATCTGCGCCTGCCTGCTCGCCCTCGTCATCTCATGGGCCTGCAGCGGCGGGGGCTACTCGGGAGGCGGCATTGAGGCCGAGGGGGTTTACGGCAAGGTCGGCGTCCTCATCACGGATGCCCCTTCGCATGAGTACGGGAACATCTGGATCACCATCACCGAAATATCACTGCTTACCGCAGACTGCGATGGATATCACAAGTGCTGCGGAGAAAAGCATGATCGCGATCGTGAATGCCATGACGTGGAAGACTGCTGCGACCGGAAAGAGTGCTGCTGTGATGACGGCGGATGCGATCATGAAGAATGTGACGACGATCAGTGCGGCTTCGGTGAATGCGATGATGAGCGTGGAGACGACACCGTCTGTGATCCCGGAGACGAAGGCGAGGCGGACTGCGGCGGAAAGGCCGTCACGATCTTCAGCTCCGAGGAAGGATATACCCTCGATCTCCTGCAGTACCGCGACGAGGACTTCCTTCTCCTAATCAACGAAGAGGTCCCTGCGGGCAGATATCAGAAGATCCGCATGAGGATCTCCGGCGTCAGGGCAGAGGGCGGCCCGTGCGAGGACATGGAGATCAAGCTGCCGAGCGGCAGGGTCGACCTCAACCCGGGGTCTCCCATAGACATAGACGAAAACGAGCTGATCTACCTGAGGCTCGACATCGACGTGAATAAATCCATTCATCTCCACCCGAGCGGGTCGAGCAAGTGTATATTCAGGCCCGTGGTCTTTGTCGACATCCTCACCAAAGACGATCTGTCCCAGTGCCCCACCCTGGTCACAGGCGAGGTGAAAGAGCTCCATGACGAGAGCGGCGACTGGGTCCCGGAATCTCTCACCCTCAGGCGTGAAGGAAGCACGGCGGATAACTGCCTGGGAGACATCCGCGTGTGCTTTGCGGAGGATACCCTGATTTTTACGGCAGACGGCGTGTTCGGCTCACCTGCGGACCTTGAAAAAGGGCAATCTGTTACGGTGCGGGGCATGACCCGTGAAGGGTGCTTCACTGCATCGCTCATCATTATCGGCGATTGCCGGTCGGTCCAGGGTGTCATTGAGGAGATTCCGGGATTCACGGAATTCCTCCTGAGTCCGGACTCCTGTGACGGTGCGGACAGCCCCATAAAGGTCATGCTGGCAGACGAGACGCTCCTGTCAACGGGATGCGACACACTCATGGATCCCGATGCCCTGGAAGCGGGGATGCGCGTGCTGGTGATCGGCAGGCTCGATGATAAGCAAAAAACCCTCGCCGCCGCCCTCTTGATCATCCTGACCGACGAGATCGAAGGGACGGCTGCAGGGGTGGAATGCGGGGAAGACGGATGCGTGTTTCTCCTAGATACGGGCGCCGACCAGACCAGGGAGATCTTTGTGCCCAAGGGCGCCCGCATTGCCCTGGAGGGCGACGGCCCGGTGCCTGACGGCATGATCCAGCTCCTTTCGTGCCGCTCTTATCATATCAGGATCTTCCAGGGCCATAACGGCATGTCGGAGGTGCTGATAACACCCGAGTCGGTCACCGGGGTGGTTGAAAAGATCTATCCGTACAGCAGAACGCTCCAGGTGGGCGGGCTTTCCGTTCAGGTAATATCGCCCGCCACGGGGGTGTATATTTCGGAAAAGGGAGACACCCTTGTATCTTTCGATGTGCTGCAGCCGGGCGACGAGATCACCTGTTTCGGCCTGAAGGCATGCGATGACGATCTGGAGGATTTCCACGCCTTCGTATTCCTGGTGGAGAAATCCGGATAGAACCCGTTTCATAAGTAATGTACGAGCACTTTTGATGAGTATGATTCTGCCTGTAATGCCGCGTGCATATGTACACCTTGCAGGCCTGCCCGGCAGAAGCACTGAGCACTATTGTCAGTGAACTGTATCCGCTATACAAGGAGGAGGTTTGTATGAAGTGTATCAGGATAGTTTTCGTGATCGGTGTGCTCGCGGGAATGACCCTGGCCACGACCGGATGCTCTTGGGACTTCAATAACCCTGCAGCAGATGAATATGACGTCCAGATTGTGGGTGATTCGGTCTTCGATTTGTCCGGCGACATCCATACGGTCTTGAGGTCATTATCCGGCAAGAGCTACAAAGACAGGTCGGTGAGCGGTGCCAAGATTTCAGCGATCCAGAGCCAGCTGAACACGGCACTCGGCAGGACGACCCTCAAGACGGTCATCGCAGACGGCGGGGCCAACGACATCCTCCAGGGGTCCATGGACTGCGATGCAGACCCGCTGACCCAGGGATGCCTCGATGTCCTCGACTACATCGGCGACAAAATGGAGGTCATGATCAATGCCATGTACAGCAAATCGCCCAACGACTGCGCGTGGCTGGGCTATTATCACGTGAAGGGCAGCGAGATCGAGAAGAACGAGGCCATCGACTATGCCTATGACTGGATCTATCCGGGCATCTTCCCGGATTATTTCTCCACGTGGCCAGCGGTCTTCATCGGCTCGGATTATAAAGCGCTCCTCATCGACTCGAGGCCTTACATCCAGCCGGCGCACATCAAGTCGGACGATATCCACCCGACCTATGACGGTTCGGTGATTCTGGCCAACCTGATCTGGGACGCCATGGTGGACGGGTCGATGTATCGCTGAACCAACGAGTCCTCCGGCTTGAAGGAGAAGCAGCGGCTCCCCCGGAGCCGCTGCCCTTCGGGCCTATCGAGATCCTCATGACCATGCCGGCGGCGAATATGCCGCGTTGACAGGAGCCGGGAAACGGCTTCTCTCGGTTCCTGGAGGAGTCGGCCCGCGGCCGGCATGACAGGGAGGCTGGTATCAAAGACGATACCAGGCAAACGAATGCAATGAACAAAAAGAGCATACTGCTTATCCTGACCGGCATCCTGGTGTTCGCCTGCGGGTTTTATTTCTTTTTCGCTCGCGGGACACAGCCTGTTCCGGGCACAGGAGATCAGGCCGGGAAGCCGCCTGCCGCGCAGCAGGCGGCGCCTTCCCCGGAGAGCGACGGCTGGGATTCCGAGGACCCGGCTGAAACGGCATACGATGAGTTCGAGGTCGATGAAGGGCCCGAGGAGCACCCGAAGGATATCGAAGAAATCAAGAGGCGGATTTATGACCTCAATATCGAGTACGTGGAAGACATCGCCTTTCTCGACGAAGTCGTTCAGACCGGGGACGCGCCCACGGATGTCTACTGGCTGGGCGGCTGGGCGAGCGTGGACGACTGGAAAGAGGAGACCAACGGCTTCAACCTGGAACCCCAGGGGGACGGCACCTTCATATTCTATCCGGACGAGGCTACCTCACGGACCTACACCTTCTTCGAAACGCCCAGGACTTATGAGTATGATCCGGTAAAAAAGGAGTTTTTCTGGGAAACGGATTACTACGGCAAGACCATCTCCCACAGGGCCCGGTTCATCAACGACAATGTCCTTGCCATGATGCTGATCAGCGGCAATAAGGTGACGCTGGATATCTATCAGAAGCAGCAGGCGGAAAACGAGTAGCTCGATCAGTCGGTGAGCTTTCCCTGCACGCGGATAATGAACTGGGGCCTGGCCGGGTTGTCGGTCTGCACATAGATCGTG
>ERZ1026796.2209-NODE-2209-length-11611-cov-4.438784_pt1 | contig 11611 bp, 8 predicted proteins | sample MGYA00520874_ERZ1026796 | MGnify/ENA primary metagenome ERZ1026796 (study PRJEB33270, sample SAMEA104284474) | anaerobic digester metagenome | biome: Anaerobic digester microbiome; feature: mesophilic sludge digester; material: Anaerobic digester biomass | place...
GGCCGGCCCCGCCCGCCCCACCCCACCCAGAGACTGGTCCCTCCCCGGCTGGCTGCTCGCCACCGCCCTCACCGTCGCCACCCTCCAGCTCACCGCCCGCACCTTCACCACCCCCTTCGCCACCCTCCCATGGGCGCTCCTCACCGCCGGCACCCTCGCCGCTCGCCTCCCCGTCGAACCCCTCCGCCTCCTCGCCGAACACCACGCCCCCGACCTCGCCCTCGCCGCCTTCCTCCTCGCCTGGTTCCCCCTCGCCCGCCGCCACCTCACCACCCACCCCTTCCTCACCGCCACCGCCCTCCTCCTCCCCCTCGCCCTCGCCACCCCACACCTCACCCCACCGATCGGCGACGGCAACTACCACTTCCTGCTCCTGCAGTCGTTGACCCAGGACGGTGACTTCGACCTCGCCAACAACTACGACCTGGTCCGTTACCCGAACCAGCGGATTTACGTGCCGTTCGCCGGGACGTTCCTCCACTCGCCGGTGCTCGCCGTGCTCCTCGCACCGGGTTTCGCGCTCGCCGGCAGGGGAGGTGCGCTGGCGGTGCTGGCGCTGGCCGGCTCCGCTTTGGTCTGGCTGCTCGCCCGGCGGGGCCGGGAGCTGGAGGTCCCGGCGTCGCGCGTCGGGTGGATGGTGCTCGGGGTGCTGCTTTCGTACCCGCTCGTCACCTTCGTGTGCGAGCTGTGGACCGAGCTGCCGGGGGCACTCGCGGTGGCAGCGGCTCTGGTAGCCGTGCCGGCCGGCGGCATGGCGCGTTGGCTCGTCCCCTGCCTCACCCTGCTGGCGGCGGGGATCAAGACCCGGTTCGCCCTCCCTTTGAGCCCCCAGGTGCTGGCGGCCTGGTGGCCACAGCGCCTGCGAGTGCGGTCGGTGCTCGTGGCTGCGCTCGTCCTCGCCGTGACCGCCGCCGCCGCGGCGCTCGTGCTCTCCGTCCTTGTCGGCAACCCTCTCGACCCCCTCGGGCGGCGGTCCGTGCGCGGCATGCTCCACATCGACCCGAGACAGGCGGTGCTCACCCTCGGCGGCCTGCTCTTCGACAGCGCGAGCGGGATGTTGTGGGCGGCTCCCCTCGGCCTCGTCTCCTTGCTCGCCCTGCCCTTGCTGTGGCGTCGGGGAGGACCCGGTGAGCGGGCGCTATTTTTCGGCGCCGCCCTCACCGTGGGTGCGCTCCTCCACCTCCAGGAGTGGCGAGGTGGCGACGCGCCGCCGTTCCGCTACCTCGTCCCCCTCGTGCCGCTCGCAGCGCTTGCCGGCGCCATGCTTTTACGCTCGCCTCGGCGCTGGCGGCCCTTGCTCTGGCTCGGGGTGCCGCCGACGCTGGTGGTGAGCTGGGTGGCGGTGACTCGCCCGGGCCTGTTGCTCAACGCGGGGAACGGTGGATGGTGGCTCGGCAACGCGCTCGCCCGCCGCAGCGGCGCCGACGCACTCGCTCTGTTTCCATCGTTCCTGCGCCTGGCTCCGGCGACCTGGGTGGTGCCGGCGGTGCTGATCCTCCTGCTCGCGGTCGCGGCGCTGTGGACACGGGTGGCTGCTGGCGCACCGCGTCGCCTGCGCCGTAGTGGGAGCGCCGTCTGGCTGCTCGTCGGTGCGGCTGTGATCGCGGTGCTCGCGGTGCGCACCGACACGGTGGTCGAGATCGAGGACCCCCAGGTGCGGCGACGGGGTGGGCAGCTCGACCCGCCGCCCGGCACCTTCATGCGCTACCTCGTTCCCAACGGCTGGCGGCTGGCCGATGGTGAGGCGGTCGAGATCCCGCTCCGGCTCGCTTCGCAGGCAATGCCCCGGCTCGCCTTGGCGGTGGATGGTCCCGACCGCGCGGAGTTGTCGGTGAGGTGGGACGACCGCCTCGTCCAAACCATCGAGCTTCACGGCCCCGGACGGACCGAGGTCGCCCTCGCGCCCCCCCCGGTTACGGGGCGGGCGGTTCTCTTCCTCGGTATCACCGCTCCCATGGGTACCAGCGTGGTTCTCGACCGGCTCACCCTCGCCGCTGGTCAATAGCGCTTCTCGCAGCTCCGTATACTTTGCGCGTGTTGGGGGTTCGTCTGGGTGCCGGGGTTTCGGCGGCGGCGTTCGCCATCCTCGCGGTGGTCCTCGCCGCTGCCGACCTCGTCGCCTGGCGCGAGGCCGTCGCGGCTGGCCTCGCCGCCCTCACCGCGTTCCTCCCCTCTGCCTGGCTCGCTCCCGCCGGTTTCCGCCGCCGGACCGCCGAACTCGCCCTCCTCCCACCCGCTTTCGCCCTCACCTTGCTCGCCGACCCCACCCAACGTGCCCTCGCCCTCCCACCGCTCCTCCTCCTCGCCGCACTCGCTGCACTGCTCGCCGCCCGCTCCCGGGTCGCCGTCGCTCGACAACCACTCCTGCTCGCCAGCTTCGCCCTCTCGCTCGTCGCCGCCACCTCCCTCTCCCTCACCGGCTTCCCCACCTGGCGTACGGTCCTTGCCGCCCTCCTCCCACCGCTGCTCTCCTGGGTCGTGACGGCTCGCCTCGGCTTCGAGGCCGCGCTTGTCGTCACCCTCCTCACCGCACCCCTGCCCTGGGTCCGCTGGCCCCTCGCCACCGCGCTCGCCCTGCTCCTTGCCACCGCCGCCGCGGCCACACCTCGCCGGCGACCTGCAACCTGCAACCCGCGACCCGAATGGCTACCCAAAGTGGCCTGGAGCTGGCTCGGCGGCGCGCTCGCCCTCGCCCTCCTCGCCGCCGTCCTCGCCCCCTACGGACTCCTCCCTCCGTACCTCGCCTTCCCCAATGCCGCCTGGTTCGTCGTCCCGCTCGTCGCCACCACCCTTCTCCTCGCCCCCCACCCCCCCCCCCCGGCCGCCGCCCCCCCCCCCCCCCCCGCCCCCCCCCCCCCCCGCCCCCCCCCCCCCCCCCCCCCGGGGGGGGGGGGGGGGGGGGGCCCCCACGCCCCGCGCGCGGCGACCCGCCCCCCCGCACGCCCCCGCCGCGCGGGCGCCCCCCCCCGACACCCCCCCGCCCCGGAGCGCGCGGGGGCGGCGGCGCCGCCGCGCGCGAAAAACCGCGTCCATGCGTCATCGCCGGCGCCTGCCTTCCCCTGCACGCCCCTCCCACGCCGGTCTTCCGGCGCCCGGGACGGCGGTGACGACGGGCCGCCGACGCCATGAGCCGCCTGAGGACCGCCGACTTCGATTACGAGCTTCCGGCCTCGTTCATCGCCCAGAAACCGGCGCCCAGCCGCGAGGGATCGCGCCTCATGGTCTGGCGCGCCGGGGGCGGGGCGGCGGTGAGCGACATCTTCGCGCGGATCGGCGACCATCTTTCGGATGGGACGCTGCTTGTGCTGAACGACACCCGGGTCTTTCCCGCGAGGTTGATCGGCAGGAAACCCGCCACGGGGGGGCGCGTGGAGATACTCCTCGTGCGGGAGCGTGAGGCGGGGTGCTGGGAGTGCCTGCTCCGCCCGGGAGCGCGGACGGGAAAGGGGGCCCGGATCGCGTTCGAGGGAAGCGCTCTCTCCGCCACGGTGTCCGAGAGGCTCCCGGGGGGGGGCTTCGCCGTCAGGTTCGACGGGACGGCGGATTTCCGGGGGGAGGTCGAGAGGATAGGAAGGACGCCGCTTCCGCCGTACATAAAAAGGGCCCCCGGGTCGGGGATCCCGGGCCTGGCGGAGGCGGAGGATCGGGAAAGGTATCAGACGGTCTACGCGAGGCGGTGGGGGGCGGTGGCCGCCCCCACCGCCGGGCTTCATTTCTCGCGGCGACTTATCGAGCGGCTGAAGGCGCGCGGAATTACGACGGCCGCGCTCACTCTCCACGTCGGGCCGGGGACGTTCCGGCCGGTCGCGGCGGAACGGCTGGAGGAGCACCGGATGGACCCGGAGTGGTACGAGATCGGGGAGGAGGCGGCCGGGGAGATCAACCGGGCGCGGCGGGAGGGGAGGCCTGTTGTCGCGGTTGGAACGACCGTAGCGCGGGCGCTGGAGACCGCCGCGGACGACCGCGGCCTCGTGGCCTCGGGCGCGGGATGGACGGATATCTTCATCCATCCCCCGTACCGGTTCAAGGCGGTGGAGAACCTGCTCACGAACTTCCACCTGCCCCGCTCGACGCTTCTGATGCTCGTAGCCGCGCTCGCCGGCAGGGAGACGGTGCTCGCCATGTACGAGGCGGCGAAGAGGGAAGGGTTCCGCTTCTATAGCTACGGGGACGCGATGCTCATCCTGAACGCGGGATGAAGGAGGTGTCATGAATGGAAGGGAAGCAGCGGTTGGTCCAGGGGCGATGAGGCGGCGGTGGAAAACCGGCGCGATCTTCGCCGGGGCGCTGGTCGCCGCGGCCGGGCTCTTCACGGCGGCGGCGGGGCTGTGGGCGGCGCCTGACCCGCCGGCCGGGGGCTCCGCCGCGGCGCCCGCGCCCACGCACGCGCCGCCGTCCCCGTCCGCCGCCCGCCCGGCGTCGGGCCCGTCGGCCCCGGCGCCGCTCACGGTGTACTTCCTTGAGGTCGGGCACGGCGACGCCACCGTCATAACCACCCCGGGCGGCAGATGCGTCGTCATCGACGCCGCCGGCGGCCGGGTGGGCGGGGAGGCGGTCCTTTCCCTGTTGCGGCGGAAGGGGATAAAACGGATCGACACCTTGGTCATGTCGCACGCGGACAGCGACCATATCGGCGGGATGCCGGATATCCTCCGGAGCGGGATCGAGGTGGGGGAGTTTCTCGATCCCGGCTATCCGCACACGACCCAGCTCTACGCGCGCGTCCTGAAGGCGGTCAAGGATCGCCCCGGGACGCGGTATCGCACGGCGAAGGCGGGGGATCTCCTCGACTGGGGGAAGGAGCTCACCGTCAGGGTCGTGAACCCGTTCCCGAATCCGAAAAACTCGAACGACAGCTCGATCGTCATCCAGCTTCACTACGGCAGGGTCGCCTTTCTCTTCACCGGCGACGCCGGCAGCAGGGTTGAGAGAAAGATGGTCGCGCGGAGCGGCGGCGGCCTCAGGTCGCAGGTGCTCAAGGTGGCGCACCACGGCTCCAAGTCCTCCTCTTCCGCGCCGTTCCTCCGCTGCGTCAGGCCGGAGATCGCGGTCGTCAGCACGAACAGCGCCTCCGCCGACGGCCCGTACAAGGAGACGATCGATCGGCTGCGCGCGGTCGGGGCGAAGGTCTACCAGACGGGGCGGTACGGCATGATCACGGTGGAGTCGGACGGGAAAGGATACCGGCTCGCCAAGGAGCGGGAGCCGGAGAAGCGGGAGGCCCCCGTCCCGGCCCCGGTCGCGGCGGCGCATCCGTAAGGGGCGCAGATGGAATTCGGCGTCGTTCGGAAGGACGTGGAGACGGCGGCGCGCGTCGGAAGGCTCTCGACGGCGCACGGGTCGTTCGACACCCCCGTCTTCATGCCGGTGGGGACTCAGGGCAGCGTGAAGGCGATGAGCCCGGGGGAACTGCGCGAGATCGGCTTCGGCATCATCCTCGGCAACACCTACCACCTCTCCCTCCGGCCGGGCGCGGAGATCGTCGCCCGCGCCGGGGGGCTCCGCTCCTTCATGAGTTGGGACGGCGCGATCCTCACCGACAGCGGCGGATACCAGGTGTTCAGCCTGGCGGCATTGCGCGGGATCACCGCCGACGGCGTCTCCTTCCGCTCGCACATCGACGGCGCGGCGCATTTCCTCGGCCCCGTCGAGGCGATAAGGATCCAGGAGGCGCTCGGATCGGACATCATGATGGTGCTCGACGAGTGCACGCCCTACCCGTGCACCCCGGATTACGCTTGCAAATCACTGGAGCGGAGCCTAGAATGGGCGCTCCGTTGCAAGAATGCGCGCCGTTCGGAGCGGGCGGCGCTGTTCGGGATCGTGCAGGGGGCGACATATCCCGAGGCGCGGCGGCGCTCGGCGGAGGGGCTGGTTCGGATCGGCTTCGACGGCTACGCCATCGGAGGCCTGAGCGTCGGCGAGCCGGCGCACCTGATGCTGGAGAACGTGTCGGAGTGCTGCCGCGTTCTCCCCGCCGAAAGCCCGCGCTACCTGATGGGTTGCGGCACCCCTGTCGAGATCGTCGAGGCGGTGGCGCGCGGCGTGGACATGTTCGACTGCGTGATGCCCACGCGGAACGGCCGTAACGGCACGGCGTTCACGGACCGGGGCAAGCTCCCGGTGAAGAACGGCCGCTTCAAGGCGGATTTCCGCCCGATCGAGGATGGGTGCTGCTGCGCCGCCTGCCGGAACCACACGCGGGCTTACCTGCGGCATCTCTTCAACGCCGGGGAGATGCTGGGGCCGAGGCTGGTGACGTACCACAACCTCCACTACTATCACCGGCTCATGGCCCGCGTCAGGGAGGCGGTCGCCGCGGGTACGTTCGCGCGATTCGCGCGTGATTTCATAGAGGGGTACACGGACGGCGGGGGGATGGACGAATGAACGAGCTTGCGACCGGGATCGGGACGATGCTGCGCGCGGCCGGGATGGCGCCGCCGCCCTCGGGGGCGGCGGGCGAGGCGCCCGGGTTGATGTCGTATCTGCCGATGATCGTCATGCTGGTGGCGATCTTCTATTTCATGATGTTCCGGCCGCAGCAGAAGAAGCAACAGGAGCAGAAGACGATGCTCGCCTCCCTGAAGAAGGGCGACCACGTGGTCACCACCGGCGGCATCCACGGGGTCGTGGCCGGGGTCAGGGACGAGATCGTGCTCCTCAAGGTCGCCGACAACGTGAAGATAGAGTTCTCGAAGGCAGCGGTGGCCGCGGTGACGAAACGGGAGGGCGAACCGTCATGACGGCCGCCCCCGCGGCCGGCCCCCCCGCCGTGACGATCGACCGGGTGAGGCGGGACCGGGAGGTCAACGCCTACCTGGAGAAGACCGACCGGTGCATGGTGTCGATGGGGTACACGGAGCACGGCGCCCGTCACGCCCGCATCGTCTCGGATACCGCGAGGCTCATCCTCCTCAAGCTCGGGCGCGACGCGCGGGAGGCGGAGCTCGCGGCGATAGCCGGCTACCTCCACGACCTCGGCAACCTCGTCAACCGGGAGAACCACGCGCTCACCGGCGGCGCCATGGCCCGGGACATACTCCAGCGGGCGGGGATGGACCCGGGGGAGGTCGCCGACATCGTCTCGGCGATCGGTCACCACCAGGAGGAGAACGGTGAGCCGATGAGCGCGATCTCCTCGGCGCTGATCCTCGCCGACAAGATCGACGTCCACCGCGGGCGCGTCCGGAAGAGCAACAAGATGGATTTCGACACCCACGACCGCGTGAACTACTCCGCCAAGAGGTCGGTGGTGAGGGTGAGCCGCGGGAGGCGCGTGATCCGGTACGAGCTCGAGATCGACACGCGCCTTTCGCAGGTGATGGAGTATTTCGAGATCTTCATGTCGCGCATGGTCATAGCGCGGAAGGCCGCGGCGTTCCTCGGCTGCACGCTGGAACTGGTGATCAACGGGGCGAAGATGCTGTGAGCGGCGCGGGGCGCCTACAGGGGGGGGATCGATGAACCGCAATCTGCAATGGAGGATCACGCTCATATTCGCGGTGCTCCTCGGCTGCTTCTACTACATCTACCCGACCGCGCGCTGGGCCGGCCTCCCGCCGGGGTCGCGCAAGGCCCTCGAGCGGGAGTGGGCGGCGCGCGACGCCGAGATGAGCGGGGAGGGGATTGCGTCCCGCCTCTCGTATTCGCTGGAGAAGTGGCTGCGCGGCGACCCGCGCAGGATCCTGAACCTGGGCCTCGACCTGAGGGGGGGGATGCACATCGTCCTCCAGGTGGACACGAAGGAGATCCCCGAGGGCGCCCGGAAGGACGCGCGGGAGCGCGCCCTCGAGATAATCCGCAACCGCGTCGACGAGTTCGGCGTCGCCGAGCCGGCGATCTTCCCGGAGGGGCGCGACCGGATCGTGGTCCAGCTCCCCGGCATAAGCGATCCCGAGCGGGCCATCGCGCTGATCGGGAAGACCGCCCTCCTCGAGTTCAAGCTCGTGGCTGAGGACAAGCTCGCGGAGAGGACACTCGAGAAGATCAACGAGAAGAAGGCGATCCTCCGCTACGTCGAGGACGAGCGGGCCAGCTACGAGGGGGTCGCCTATACGCACTGGGACGTCCCCGAGCCGAAGGTGAAAGCCGTCGAGGAGATCATCGCCTCGCCCGAGGCGAGGGAGGCCGTCCCCCAGGGGTACGAGTTCCTCCTCGGGCGCACGATCCCGTCCCCCAGGACGAAGGACCGCGTGAAGGGGCTCTACCTGATCCGGAAGGACGCCGTCATCAAGGGGATCTCGCTGAGGGACGCGCGGATGAGCCGCGCGGGCGCTTTCAACCAGCCGGTGGTCACGCTGGATTTCGACCGCGAGGGGATGCGGAAGCTGCGGATCGTCTCCGGCGAGGCGGAGAGGAAGTTCAAGGACTCGAGGGGCCCGGTGGTGACCCGCCTTGGGATCGTACTGGACAACGTCGTCTACTCCGCGCCCATGATGAAGACGAAACTGGACCAGGGCGCATTCATCGAGGGGCGCTTCAGCGTCGAGGAGGCGAACGACCTGGCTATCGTCCTCAGGGCCGGCGCGCTCCCGGCCCCGGTGAAGATCGCCGAGAATCGGATCGTGGGGCCGAGTCTCGGCCGCGACTCCATCGTGGCCGGCGTGAACGCCTCCCTCATCGGCCTCCTCATCGTCGTGGGTTTCATGGCCGTCTACTACCTGCGCGGAGGAATCGTCGCCGACTTCGCGCTGCTCTTCAACGGTCTCCTCATGGTCGCGGCCCTCTCGATGTTCCGCGCCACGCTCACCCTCCCGGGCATCGCCGGAATCATCCTCTCCCTCGGCATGGCGGTCGACGCCAACGTCCTCATATTCGAGCGCATCCGCGAGGAGACGGCGCTCGGCAGGAAGATCCGCGCCGCGGTCGAGAACGGATATTCCAAGGCCTTCGTCACGATCATCGACTCGAACCTGACCACGCTCGCGGCGGCGCTCATCCTCTACTGGATAGGGACCGGGCCCGTGCGCGGTTTCGCGGTCACGCTGAGCATCGGCATCCTCACCAGCATGTGGACCTCCCTCTTCGTGACGCACACCGTCTTCGACTGCCTCTGCCTCCGCGACTCGTTCATGCGGCTGCGGATGCTCCAGATGTTCAGGATGACGAAGATCGACTTCATCGGAAAGCTCTGGTACGCGATGGGGCTCTCCGCGATCGTGATAGCGCTCGGCTTCTACAGCTTCTTCGCCCGCGGATGGAGGAACAACTTCGGCGTGGACTTCAGCGGGGGGGCGATCCAGCAGTACGGTTTCGCCAGGCCCGTGGACATGGCCGAGGTGAGGGGCGCCCTGGGCGGGATCGGGCTGGAGGAGTCGATGATCCAGAACGTCGAGGGGGGGAGGGAGATCATCATAAAGACCGCCGGCGACCGTAGCAAGGAGATGCTGGCGGTGTTCGCCGGGAAATTCCCCGACAACCCGGCGAGACTGCTCAGGTCCGAGATCGTCGGCCCGGTGGTCGGCAGGGCGCTGCGGCAGCGGGCGGTGATGGGGCTGCTCCTCGCCTTCGTGGCGATCATCATCTACGTCTGGGTCAGGTTCCATAGCCTCCAATACGGCCTCGCCGGGGTTCTCGCCCTCGTCCACGACGTGCTCGCCACCGTCGCCGTGTGCTCGCTGACGAACCGCCCCTTCGACCTGGGGATCGTCGCGGCCCTCCTGACGATCGTCGGCTTCTCGATCAACGACACCATCGTCATCTTCGACAGGATCCGGGAGAACCTGCGCGTCATGAAGAAGGCGAGCTTCAGGGAGATCGTCAACCTGAGCATCAACCAGACGCTCTCGCGAACGCTCATCACCTCGCTCACCGCCCTGATGACGGTGATGTGCATCTACTTCTGGGGGGGGGCGGTGATCCACGACTTCGCCTTCGCCCTCATCGTCGGTATGATCTCGGGGATCTACTCGACGGTCTACATAGCCGCCCCGATCCTGATCCTCTGGCCGGGCACTCGGGGGGCGACCGCCGTCCCCGCGAGGGGAACGGGGCGGCGTTGAGCGGGCCGGGGCGGGGAGGGGCGGGTCCGTTTCCATGGCGGCCGGATGCCGGTCTGTCCTTGTCGTTAGCCTCGGCGGCCTCGGCGACTTCATAACACGCTGGCCGCTCTGGCGCTCCGCCAGGCGCACCTTCCCCGGCGCGCGGATCGTCTTCCTGGGCGAGCCCCGATACGCCCGCCTTCTCCTCGCGGCCCGTCTCTGCGACGAGGCGGAAGATTTCGGCGCGCCGGAGTGGGCGGCCCCGGAGAAGATCCGGCGCCCATTCGATCTCGTGATCTCGGTCCTCGGCGCCCGCGGGGCGGAATGGACATCCCGCCTCTTATCCGCCGTCCGTTCTCCGCTTGTCGCGTTGGAGCCGTTTCCGGGGGACGGGGCGCGCATCCCCGTCGGCGAGCATATCGAATCGGAACTCGCCGCGGCGGGCCTCGCAGACCCCGGCCCCGGCGCGTGCGCGCTCCCCGGCGAGCCGCGCGCGTGGGCGCGGAAACGCCTTGCCGTTCTCGGCCTCGACGGCGACCGGACGGTCGCGATCCATCCCGGGAGCGGGTCGCCGGCGAAGAATTGGCCGCGGGGCCGCTTTGCCGGACTCGCCGGCGATCTCGCGTCGCGCGGGTTCGGCGTGCTTCTCCTGGAGGGCGAGGCGGAACGCGGCGGCGGCTATGGGATCCCGGCCGCCGCGCGCCTCCCATGCCTCGAGCTCGACCTGCTCGCCGCGATCCTGGCGGAATGCGGCGGGTATGTCGGGAACGATAGCGGGGTCTCGCACCTGGCCGCCCTCATGGGCGCGCCGTCGACGGTGATCTTCGGGCCCACGGACCCGGCGGTGTGGGCGCCGAGGGGGGGGCGGGTGACCGTCGTGACGGCCCCGAGCGCCGTCGCCCCGTGCGCCCCCTGCGGGGCGAAACGGATGCGGGGCTGCCGGGACCGCCGCTGCCTTACGGGGATATCGCCGGGGGACGTGGCGGCCGCGTTGCCGCGGCCGTTCCACTCCCCCGCCGGGTAGCGCCCGGAGAGAGACGGCGCCATGCCGGCCTTCTTCCGCTGGCTCATCACGCTGGGTTTTCTGGCCTCGCTGCCGTTCATGCGGCTCGGGTGGGACCTGGCCCGGGAACGGGGGGGGCGGGCCTTCGCGGACGCGATCCCCCTCGCGGCCGCGCTCGTCCTCGTCGCCGCCGTCGTTTGGCGGCTCGCGGCCCGATGGCGCCGGACCCGCCCATCGGCCTATCTCTTCCTCGCCGGGATCTGCGCAGCCTCCGCCGTCCTCTTCCACTCGCTCCCCGATCCGATCATGCGGATCCATGTCGCTCAATACGCGCTCCTGAGCGTCCTCGTCTTCTGGTCGATGATGGGGGAACGGGAGGGACGGATGTTCTGCATCTGGGCGGCGCTGGCCGCGTCCGCGCTGGGCTACGCCGACGAGTTGGTCCAGGGCCTCATCCCTTCCCGGATCTACGATCTCCAGGATGTCCTCATCAACGCCGCGTCGGCGTTCCTGGGCCAGGCCGTGGTGCTCCTTGTGCTGCGGCCGTGGACGGGGCGCGGGGGCGGGCACCGGGGCGCCCCCCGGCGCGGGGCGGTCCTCCCGGGGGTCGCGTGCGCGATCCTTC
>ERZ1026796.2211-NODE-2211-length-11606-cov-2.727502_pt1 | contig 11606 bp, 10 predicted proteins | sample MGYA00520874_ERZ1026796 | MGnify/ENA primary metagenome ERZ1026796 (study PRJEB33270, sample SAMEA104284474) | anaerobic digester metagenome | biome: Anaerobic digester microbiome; feature: mesophilic sludge digester; material: Anaerobic digester biomass...
GGGAAGGCCTGCCCTCTGGTTGGCGCAATGGCCCGATGCCACCGCAGTCGGTGTCGCTCCGGCACGGCGATGAGGTGCTCGTCATCAGGTATCACTTCCGGCGTGACGGCGCAGTCGCGCTCGATGGCGGCGAAGGAGGAGGAGACCACGGACTCGCCCGCATCCACAACTGGAGGGTCGACGGAATCGACATCGAGATCGACGGTCGTCGCAGCGACGTGCGGGTCACCGACGACGGTGCTCGGATCCATGTGCAGTCGCTGCACGGGACGCTCACCTTCGATGTGCTCCCGCGCTTCACACCCCCCGCCGGGGACGACATCGGCGGCGGTGGACTGTCCGCCCCGATGCCTGGTGCCGTGCTGGATGTGCGGTGTGCTGTCGGGGACTCCGTCGCCGCCCGACAGGTGCTGGTCGTGCTCGAAGCAATGAAGATGGAGCACCATGTCAGCGCGCCATTCGATGGGGTCGTCAGCGAGGTCCGAGTGCAGATCGGCGATCAAGTCCAAAGTGGTGCGGTGCTGCTCGTCATCGAGGCGCACATCGGAGGCGATCTCTGATGGCCGACCCGATCCGCATCGCCAACTGCTCCGGATTCTACGGCGACCGCCTGGCCGCGGCCCGCGAGATGGTCGATGGCGGACACATCGATGTGCTCACCGGCGACTGGCTGGCCGAACTCACCATGCTCATCCTCCAGCGGACACGTGCCAAGCACCCGCGCGGCGGGTACGCACGTAGCTTCGTGACACAGATGGAGCAGGTGATGGGTACTTGCCTCGACCGTGGCATCAAGGTGGTGTCGAACGCCGGGGGCCTCGACCCCGACGCGTGCGCGGAGGCAGTTGCCGAGGTGGCCGGAAGGCTTGGCCTTTCGCCGACCATCGCGTACGTCAACGGCGACGACATCCTTGGCCGACTCGACGAGTTCGTCGCTGCGGGGATCGACCTTGCTCACTTCGACACCGGCGAGCCCATCGGCGACACGTCTCGGTTCATCACCGCGAACGCCTATCTCGGTTGCTGGGGCATCGTCGAGGCCTTGAACCGTGGCGCAGACATCGTCGTCACTGGACGCACGACCGACGCAGCCGTCGTGTGCGGCCCGGCAGCCTGGCACCACGGCTGGGCGCGTGACGATTGGGACCAGCTCGCCGGAGCCGTCGCCGCCGGGCACATCATCGAGTGCGGCACACAGGCGACCGGCGGCAACTACTCGTTCTTCACCGAGGTCGAGGGACTCGTTCATACCGGGTTCCCCTGGGCGGAGGTCGCATCCGACGGTTCGTCGGTCATCGGCAAACACGACGGGACCGGCGGGCAGGTCTCGGTTGGTACTGTCACCTCCCAACTGCTGTACGAGATCGCGTCGCCGGCATACCTCGGCCCCGACGTCACGGCCAGGTTCGACACCATCGAGCTGGACCAGGTCGGTCCAGATCGTGTCCGGGTCAGCGGCACGAAGGGCGAGCCACCGCCGACGACGCTGAAGGTGGCGATGAACGAGGTCGGCGGATTCCGCAACGAGGTCGGCATCGGCCTCGTGGGGCTCGACATCGACGCCAAGGCCGCGTTGGTCGAGGCCGCCTTCTGGGCGGCGCTCCCGTACCAGCCGTCCGACTACGCGAGCGTGTCCACACGTCTGGTACGCACCGACAAGGCCGACCCCGCCACGAACGAAGAGGCGACCGCCGTGTGGCGCCTCTCGCTCAAGGATCCCGACGAGCGCAAGGTCGGTCGCGTCGTGTTCAACGCCACGGTCGAACTCGGCCTGTCCACGATCCCAGGCTTCACCGGAATCGGCGGCGGCGGCCAACAGGCCCAGCCCTACGGCGTGTACCGGCCGGCGGTGGTGCCAGCTGATCTCGTACCGCAACACGTGGTCGTGCTGGGCGGCGACCGGACGGTGGTCGACTCGGTGGCGCCGTACCCCGACCGGACGATCGATGTCGATCCCCGTCCCGGCCCCACCATCAGTGCCCCGACCGCACCGACGCGGCGAGCGCCCATCGGGACCATCATCGGCAGCCGTTCGGGCGACAAGGGCGGCAACGCAAACCTCGGCGTGTTCGCCCGGTCCGACGAAGCATGGGCGTGGCTCGATCAGTTCCTCACGCTCGACAAGCTCCGCGAGCTGCTCCCCGAAACCGCCGCCTACGTCATCGATCGTCATCGACTCCCTTCGATCCGATCCCTGAACTTCGTCATCCACGGGCTGCTCGAGGAAGGCGTCGCGGCTTCCACTCGCCGCGACCCCCAGGCGAAGAGCCTCGGCGAGTGGCTTCGCGCACGATTCGTCGACATCCCCACCTCTCTCCTGCAAGGAACTTGACCATGGACTTCGATTTCCCACCCGACGACGACCCGCGACGGCTCGCGATCCGCCAATGGATCGCCAGCCATCCCGATGCCACGATGGCCGAGACCGCCGAGGCCGGTTTCGTGGTGCCTCACTGGCCACAGCCATGGGGCATCGAGGCCGATCCGATGCATCAGCTGATCATCGACGAGGAGTTCGACCGAGCTCAGATCCACCGGCCGGTCGGCATCGGCATCGGTTGGGCTGCGCCCACGATCCTGCTTGCCGGCACGGAGGCGCAGAAGGCGGAGTACCTCCCCCGGATCCTGTCAGGGGAGGATCAGTGGTGCCAGCTCTTCAGCGAGCCGGATGCCGGTTCCGATCTGGCATCGCTGCGTACGAGCGCCGTTCGCGACGGCGACACCTACGTCGTCAACGGCTCGAAAATCTGGACGAGCGGCGGTCACAACAGCCGCTACGGCATCCTGATCGCCCGGACGGATCCTTCGGCTCCGAAGCATCGAGGGATCAGCTACTTCATCTGTCCGATGGACCTGCCGGGCATCACGCTCACTCCCATCATCGACATGACCACTGCACATTCGTTCAACCAGGTCTTCTTCGACGACGTCCGTCTGCCGGCCGACCTGCTCGTCGGTGTCGAGAACGACGGATGGCGTCTCACCAAGGCCACGCTCTCCAACGAGCGCGTGATGCTGTCGTCGGCCGGATCGTTGTGGGGCGCCGGGCCGTCCGCCGCCGACCTCATCAATCTCGTCCGCGCCGACGGCGGGCAGGAGGATCCGCTTCTCCGCCAGCGCCTCGCCCGGCTCCACTGTGAGTCCGAGGTGCTCCGCCTCAACCGCCTGCGAACGCTTTCGGCTCGGCTCAAGGGCCGAACCCCTGGCCCAGAGGCCTCGATCCAGAAGGCGATGGCAGATGAACACGGTCAGCACGTCATGGAGCTGGCCAAGGATCTCGTCGGGGCTGACGGGCTGCTTGAGGGCTCCGGCCCGGTGGGCGCAGTGCCCGAGGACGCGCGCACCGGCGCGACAGAGATCCGGCTCCGAGGACACCAGTTCCCCGGCGTCGACCCGATCTGGCACTACGGGTTCCTCTTCTCCCCGGCCTTGACGGTGGGCGGGGGAACGTTCGCGATCCAGCGCAACATCATCGGGGAGCTGGTCCTCGGCCTCCCCCGCGAGCCGAAGGCCGACCGATGAACGATCTTGCCACCATCGCATCCGACCTCCTGGCGGAGCAGGAATCGCTCGACCGTGTGGTCGCCGATCTGTCCGACGAGCAGTGGCGCACGCCGACCGCCAGCCCGCGCTGGAGTGTTGCCGACCAGATCGGACACCTGACCTACTTCGACGGCACTGCGACACTCGCGATCGAGGATCCTGACGGCTTCCGGGCCAGCATCGACGCGCTCATGGCTGCTGGCGACGGGATCGAAGCACTGACCCTCTTCCGCCACCTCTCGCCCGACGGACTGATGGCGACGTGGCGCGACCACCGACGTCGGCTGGCCGCAGCGGCATCCACGCTCGCCGAGGGCGCGCGCGTGCCCTGGTACGGGCCGTCGATGAGCGGAAGATCGTTCCTCACCGCCCGCCTGATGGAGTGCTGGGCGCACGGCACCGACATCGTCGACGCGGTGCAAGGGCACCGACCCCCCACCGACCGGCTCCGTCACGTCGCGCAGATCGGCTTCATCACCCGCGGATGGACGTATGCGAACCGTGGCGAAGCGGTGCCCGAGGGCGCCATCCGGGTCGTGCTCGAAGCGCCTTCCGGCGAGACATGGACCTTCGGTCCCGAGACCGCGGCAGCCAGCGTCACCGGCACCGCCGAACAGTTCTGTCAGGTCGTCACCCAACGCCGACACGTCGACGATACCGACCTCGTCGTGATCGGCGGCATCGCCGCCGACTGGCTCGCCAAGGCGCAGGCCTACGCCGGCCCACCGAGCACCGGCCCGGCACCACGAGGCAGGAACTGATGTCCGTCGTCCGCAGCGTGACCAACGGCGGCGTGTGCACCGTCACGCTGTGCGACGAGGCGAACCGCAACGCCCTGGGCCGACAGTTGGTCAGCGAGATGATCGCCGCCTTCGAGTCGGCCGAGGCAGACGACGACGCCCGTGTCATCGTGCTCACCAACGAGGGCCGCACGTTCTGCGCCGGTGCGAACCTGGCGGAGCGTTCAGCAGGGCCTGATGATGCTCCACCCGCAGCGACCACCCCGATGCACCTGTTCGAGCGCTTCGCCCGTTCGCCGAAACCCTATGTCGGTCGCATCGCCGGACACTGTGTGGCGGGCGGCATGGGGCTCGCCGCGGCGATGGACATCTCCGTGACAGTGGACGACGTCAAGTTCGGCTTCACCGAGGTCCGCATCGGCGTCGCGCCGGCGATGATCTCAGTGGTCTGCCTGCCGAAGATGCGCGGTGCCGACGCCCGAGCCGCGTTCCTGCGCGGCAACAGGTTCGACGGAGCCGAAGCCGCACGACTCGGTCTCGTCAATCTCGCTGTTCCGCGGAGTCGACTCGACGACGAGGTCGACCTCATCGTCGAGGACCTGCTGGCGGCGAGCCCGAACGCCCTGGCCGTCAGCAAGCAGCTACTCGCGGCTGTCCCCATGATGCCGACAGACGAGGCGTTCGAGTGGACGTCGAAGGTGTCCGCTGAGCTCTTCGCCACCGACGAGGCGCGCGAGGGCATGAACGCGTTCCTCGAGAAGCGACCACCATGGTGGGTGAGATCGACACCAGCCAGGCGACCTGACGACGCGTGAAGACCTGAACGTCGAGCACCGGTCCAAGAGAGAATGCATTCGACTGTCTCCGACAGCTGCTCCTGTACGGCTCAGGTGTGCAGCATGGGGGCTCCATCCAACTTGCAGAGGATGCGATCGATCTGTCGCAGATCGTCCTTCGTCCAGGCGTCTCCCCGGTCGTCTCGAGCCATGAAAGTCAGTCGGCGCATCACCACGAGTTCCGGGTACGTGAGTGCCACGATGTAACGATCTCGGTTCACCACCACCGGACTGTCACCTCGATCACTGGCCCGCACTCCGACCCGGCGGATCCTCGCGCGCCGACGGACAGCTGGCAGACCTTGACGTCACGTCGTCTCCCAGCCTCACGTGCACCTCGACGCGAGTTGAGACATTGGTCCCTCATCATCACCTACCTTGCTCGCATACGACATCTTGCCAATATTGTTGCAAACAGCGTCCGCTCAGCCGCTATTGGTCGGCCTCGACGCCAGGACACTTCTGGTAAGGGAGTCTTTGCCCGTACGAGCACGTCGACACACCGGCTCGTCACTCAGATGTGCGACAGATCACTCCATTCGTCTTGACCCGGCGCGGCGGTTCAGGCCAGACTTGGCGTTGATGTTGCCGAGGAAGGGGATCTCGGGAGCCGTTCACACAGGTGCGAGGCCATCACGGTCGTCGACACCACATGCCGGCCCGGCTAGATGCCGGCGGGAGGAAAGCGATCGTGTACCCAGGCGCTCATGCAGCAACCCGACCGGACCACCCAGCGGTGATCATGGGTCGTTCCGGCGAGGTCGTGACCTACCGGCAACTCGACGAGCGTTCGAATCAGTTGGCCCGACTGTGGCGGGAGCGAGGCTTGGTCACCGGTGATCACGTCGCCATCTTCAGCGAGAACCAGCCGCGGTTCTTCGAGGTCATGTGGGCAGCGCTGCGATCCGGTCTGTATGTGACGACGATCAACAGTTACCTCTCGGCTGAGGAGGTCGGCTACATCCTCCAGGACTCTGGGGCTCGATCGCTCGTCACCACGTCCGAGAAGGCCAAGATTGCGAGCGCTGCGATGCAGCATGCGACGGGATGCGTCGTCCCGTTGCTGATCGGCGATGCAGATCCGCGATTCGAGCCATACGCCGACGCGATCGGTTCGATGTCCACCGATCCACTCGACGAACAGCCAGCGGGCGAGATGATGTTGTACTCCTCCGGAACGACGGGCGGGCCGAAGGGTGTCAAGCGTCCGCTGAGCGGCAAGTCGGTCGCCGATGGAATGCTGATCGCAGGGTTGGTGAGCGGCGTGTTCGGGATGAGCGCCGAGTCCACATACCTGTCACCCGCTCCCTTGTACCACTCGGCACCGATCGGGTTCAGTCTTGGCGTTCAGTCACTGGGAGGGACGGTCGTCGCGATGGAGAAGTTCGACCCGGTCGACGCGCTCCATCTCATCGGCAAGCATGCGATCACTGAATCTCAATGGGTGCCGACCATGTTCATCCGGATGCTGAAGCTCGACGCGGAGCAACGATCCGGGTTCGATGTCTCGTCGATGCGGGTCGCGATCCATGCCGCGGCACCGTGTCCTGTGGCCGTCAAGCAGCAGATGATGGATTGGTGGGGTCCGGTGCTGTGGGAGTACTACGCGGGCACGGAGTTGAACGGCTTCTGCCTGGTGCGTCCCGACGAATGGTTGGCCAGGCCGGGGACTGTCGGACGGCCGTTGATCGGATCGATCCACATCCTCGACGAAGCGGGCGACAACCAACCTGCGAATGTGCCCGGCACCATCTACTTCGGTGACGGGCCCGCCTACGAGTACCACAACGCCCCGGACAAGACCGAGAGCGTGAGGGACCCGCAGGGCCGCGGCTGGACCACCCTGGGCGACGTCGGATACGTCGATGACGAAGGATGGCTGTACCTCACCGACCGCCAGGCGTTCATGATCATCTCCGGCGGTGTGAACATCTATCCCCAGGAGATCGAGGACTGTCTGGTGATGCACCCCAAAGTTGCCGATGTCGCCGTGTTCGGGATTCCCGACGACGAGATGGGCGAAGCGGTGCACGCCGCGGTTCAACCTGCAGAGGGCATTGCCGGCGACGAGGCACTCGCCCTCGAACTGAGGTCACACGTGCGCGAGCACATCGCCCACTTCAAGTGCCCGCAGCGCTTCGAGTTCCACGACGAGCTCCCCCGGCTCCCGACCGGCAAGCTGTACAAGAACAAGCTGAGGTCACCGCACTGGGATAACCGCGATCGCGATATCTGATGATCCGACAACACACCGTGACCAAACCCGACGAGGAGACCCACCGATGAAATTCGACGTGATGACCGGAGGCCTGCCGCTTCGCTCGATGGCTGCATTCGCCCAGGACGCCGAGCGGGCCGGCTTCTCGGGAATCGTGGTCACCGAGGGCGGGCGCACCGCATACCTCGGCTGCGGCGCCGCTGCGCTCGCCACCGACATCGACATCCTCACTGGTGTCGCGGTCGCCTTTCCGCGCAGCCCGATGGTGACAGCGGAGATCGCGTGGGAGCTGGCCGAGGCGACCGGCGGTCGCTTTCGTCTGGGGCTCGGCACACAGGTCCGCGCCCACATCACGCGCCGCTACGGCTCCGACTTCGAGCATCCCGGCCCACGGCTCAAAGAGTACGTGCTTGCGATGCAGGCGATCTTTCGTGCATTTCGGGGCGACGAGCCGCTGATGGTGGACGGCGAGTTCTACCACCTCGACCTGCTCCCAGCGCAGTGGTCACCCGGGCCGATCGGCGCACCGAACCCGCCGATCGACGTCGCTGCCGTGAACCCGTGGATGCTCCGCATGGCCGGCGAGGTCGCCGACGGTGTGCACGTCCATCCGCTCAACCACCCCACCTACCTCCGCGAGACGGTGATCCCCAACCTCCGCGAGGGTGCCACCAAGGCGGGCCGCTCCGCCGAGGATCTGGAGATCATCGTGCCCGCGTTCATCGTCCCCATCGACGACGACGAAGCGCGCTGGCGCAACTTCGCACGGATGCAGGTCGCGTTCTACGGATCGACACCCAACTATGCGTTCATCTTCGAGCAGTTGGGTTTCGAGGGCACCACCGACCGCATTCGCGAGCGGCAACGCGCCCGCGACCTTGCGGGTATGGCCGCCGAGGTGTCCGACGAACTGCTCGACCACTTCGTGGTCACAGGCCCGCGCAGCGAACTCGCCGACAAGATCCTGGAGCGCTACCAGGGGCTCGCGACGCGAGTCGTCAGCTACTTCGGGGGCCTCGACTGGACGCAAGATCCATCGGCGTTGCACGCGTGGGCCGACGTCGCCCGAGGCGTCATGAACCCATGACCAACGAACATGGACTGGATCATGACGTGGTGATCGTCGGCGCAGGCTTCGCGGGCCTGTACCAGTTGCACCGGCTGCGAGCGTTGGGGTTCTCGACGGTGTTGCTGGAGGCCGGGTCCGGGCTCGGCGGCATCTGGCACTGGAACTGCTACCCCGGCGCCCGGGTCGACTCGCACGTGCCCGTCTACGAGTTCTCCGACGAAGAGCTGTGGAGGGACTGGTACTGGGACGAGCGATTCCCGGACTGGACAGCGCTTCGTCGGTACTTCCAGTACGTCGACGACAAATGGGATCTGAGCCGCGACATCCGCTTCGACACCCGGCTCGACACGGCCACGTGGGACGAAGCGGCCACCTGCTGGAACCTCACCACACGGAACGGGCAGTCCCTTCGAAGCCGGTTCCTGGTGCTCTGCACCGGCTTCGCGTCCAAGGCCTACATCCCCGACCTGCCCGGGCTGGACGATTACGAGGGCCAATGCCACCACACGGCGCACTGGCCTCAGGAGGGTCTCGACATGACGGGACTGCGCGTCGGTGTCATCGGCACGGGCGCCAGCGGAGTCCAAGTGATCCAGGAAGCGGCGAAGATCGCCGCGTCGGTCACCGTGTTCCAGCGAACGCCGATCCTCGCGCTCGCCATGCAACAACACCGCCTCACCCGGAAAGAACAGGACGAGGCGAAAGCTCGATACCCGGACATCTTCCGAACCCGCACCGAAACCTTCGCCGGCTTCGACATCATCCGACGCGACGAGTCAGCGCTCGCGGTCTCCGACGACGATCGTCGCTCCGGCTTCGAACAGATGTGGCAAGCGGGCGGATTCAACTTCTGGGCCGGCAACTTCGCCGACATCATGACCGACGAAGCCGCCAACCGCACCGCCTACGACTTCTGGCGCGACAAGGTCCGCGCCCGCGTGCACGACCCGGCAGTCGCGGAGTTGCTCGCCCCGACCGAGCCGCCGCACCCGTTCGGCGTCAAGCGACCGTCGCTCGAGCAGACCTACTACGACGCGTTCAACCAGCACAACGTGACACTGGTCGACCTGAAGACCACACCCATCGAGCGCATCACGACGGCCGGCGTCCGGACGACACAGAACGACTACGACATCGACCTGCTCGTCATGGCGACCGGGTTCGACGCGGTCACCGGCGGTCTCACCAGCATCGACATCCACGGACGAGCCGGCACCACCTTGAAGGACTACTGGGCCCGCGGGGTCCGCAGCCACCTCGGCCTCGCCAGCGCCGGGTTCCCGAACCTGATCTATCTCTACGGGCCGCAGAGCCCGTCAGGTTTCTGCAACGGGCCGACCTGCGCGGAGGTCCAAGGTGGCTGGGTCGTACAGCTGCTCAACGACCTGAGAGATCAAGGTGTCACACGCATCGAAGCAACGCCGCATGCGGAGGACTCATGGCGTGACCTGGTGCGCACGATCGGTGACATGACGTTGTTCGACAGAGCCGACTCGTGGTACGTCGGTGCCAACATCCCCGGCAAACCGCGCGAACTGTTGAACTTCCCCGGTGGTGTCCCGTTCTACGCGGAGTCGTGCCGGACATGCGCAGCAGACGGGTACAGCGGGTTCAACCTTGGCAGCTGAACGCGCACCGACCCGCGACGCGCGCGTCCGAATCGGGATGAACGCCCCCTCGTTGAACAACGCACGTGATGACGTATGGATCGAAGCCCTGAAAGCACGAGCAGACGCGGAGCTCGACCATGTCATGGTCGGCGACCACGTCAGCTTCCACACGGGGTTCGGCGTGGACGGGCTGATCCAAGCGACGGCTGCGCTCGTCGGCGAGCAACGACTCGCCGTACATGTCGGGGTGTATCTGCTCGGCCTCCGCAATCCCGTCACCACCGCACGACAGCTTTCAACCATCCACCAGCTCGCTCCAGGACGACTCGTCCTCGGCGTCGGCGTGGGAGGTGAAGATCGCCACGAGATCGAGATCTGCGGTGTCGACCCTCGTCGACGAGGCGGTCGTCTCGACGAGGCCATCGCGATCGTCCGCTCGCTTGGCACCGGACACCCCACGACTTGGCATGGCGAGCATTTCGACTTCGACGATGCAGTCATCCTCCCGGCCTGCGACCCGCAGGTACCGTTGGTCGTCGGTGGCCGATCCAACGCCGCCATTGCGCGCGCTGCGATTCTCGGCGACGGATGGCTCGGAATCTGGTCGTCGCCCACCCGCTTCGCAAGCGTCGTGCGAGAGATCCTCGAGATCGCAGACGACATCGGTCGCGAGCAGAAGCGGTGGCACCATGAGATGCACGTGTGGTGCTCGTTCGGCGAGCCGACAAACGCCCGCGAACGACTCGGTCTCGCGCTCGAAAACCTGTACCACCTGCCGTTCGACCGCTTCGAACGATACTGCCCGTCAGGTAGCGCCCGAGACATCGCCGACTTCCTCGCCCGTTACGTCGATGCCGGCTGCGCATCCTTCAACTTGCTCACCGTCGGACACGACAGCGAGCAGGTCGCCGGTGCCGCGGAGGTTCGCCAGCTGCTGAACCGCTAGCACCGGGCTACGCCCCCACTCCGGTCACCATGGCGTCGAGTCAACCTCGGGCAGTCTCGACCGGGCTGCTCTTGCCATGGAATTGGTTGCGGGCGAGTTGGGTCCGAGCCGCTGCGACCTCGTCGAGTGCCGAGACGAACCGTTCGAGTGAGTCTGCAAACGATGCTCGATCAATCTCGTCAAACCGGTCCAGCGCCTCGGTGACGCTGCCGAAGCGATGGTTCAGCGAGAGTTGGACTTCGCCGCCAAGACGGGTGGACTCGACTACCCATCGTCAGGCGGCGTTCGACAAGGCCATCGAGGCCGTCGATCTGACCTCTGTCAAGGAGCGCCGAGGGCGCTGCGTCGATCGATCCGAGCCGGCGGTCTGCTGGGCTTCGTCGCAGTGCCCGCCAGACGATCGCTCGTTCGGCATGACGGGCCGGCGTCGCGCTCCGCGCCTCGATCTGGACGTGATACGACAGCAGCGCAGAAAACATCCTCAGCTCCGGCCCGAGGTGCTGTCGGCCCGAAACACGACAACCGTTCCCTTTGTTTCTGGTAGGACATGGGCCGCTCCGCTCCACGGCCCAAAACGGGACCGCGTTCGCGGTCCGTGACTGCCAGTCACGGTAGGAACGGTGCGACCCCCCTCGGGCCGGAGG
>ERZ1026796.2212-NODE-2212-length-11604-cov-2.620807_pt1 | contig 11604 bp, 8 predicted proteins | sample MGYA00520874_ERZ1026796 | MGnify/ENA primary metagenome ERZ1026796 (study PRJEB33270, sample SAMEA104284474) | anaerobic digester metagenome | biome: Anaerobic digester microbiome; feature: mesophilic sludge digester; material: Anaerobic digester biomass | place...
GTCTTGGGCTGCACCGACCAGATCAAGCGCTCCATGGTGGTCACGGCCTGGGGATGGCTTTCTGCCCGATGGGCTTCATCCATCCAGGCACGGGCCAATACCTCGCGCCACTGGTCGGTCAAAAACGGCAGCAGAAAAGCTGCCAGCGGCTGCTCCTGTGACAGCGCCTCCATGCGCTCGTGGATCAGCTCGTCCGCCAGCGACAGCGCGTGCTCCCAGGTTTCGCCCTTGTGCTCTTCCTGGGCCACGGGCTCCACACGGGACTGGGCTTGCTGTTCGGTTTCGAACAAAAACTCGGTGAACTCGCGCAGCAGATTGACAAACCGCGAGAGGTCGTCTTCAAACTCGCTCAGCACGCGCTGCACCGTGTGCTCAATGCGCTGGTAAAGCGGATCGTTCTCGCCCTTCTCAGGCGCCCATGCCACCGAAGCACCAGCCAGCGTGTCCACCAGGCGGCGCGCCGGGTGTTGGTCAGAGAGGAAAAAGTCGCGGTCGATCATGGCCGCCTTGAGCACCGGAATTTGCAACCGGCCGATGATGACTTTCATCTGCATCGGAATGGCCTGATCGGCGAACACAAAGTCAAATACTTCGGCCAGCGCGTCCACCGTGCCACGGTCCAGCTCGGGGGCATGGCGGATCTCGTCACGCTCGCGCATCTGGCGCAGCCCAAAATGGCCGGAATGATCGGCCGGGCCGCGCTGGCTGGGGTCGAAGCCGCGGCCATTGTCACACACCGAGACGACCACGCCACCGGCTGCATCCACCGTCACGCACACCAACGCCGAGCTGGCACGGGCGTGCTGGCCGATATTGTTCAAGCCTTCCTGGATGATGCGGAAAATGGGTAGTTCGTAGACCGCGGGCAGGGTGTCCTGCGGTCCGGATATCTCGAGCCGGGCCGCCAGTTGGTTCTGGTCGCCAAAGTCATCTACCAGTTGTGTCAACGCCGGGAAGAATCCCAGCGCGTCCCAATCCAACGGGCGTAGGGCGAAGATGACGCGCCGGATGTCCACGATGGCCGCGGTGAGCACGGTATGCAGTTCGTCCAGCGCGTCGCGCATACCCGGGGGAGCCGCATCGGCCAGGTGCGACCACAGCGCCGACTTGAAGCGCAGTCCGGCCAGGTTTTGCGCCACGCCGTCGTGAATCTCGTGAGCGATGCGGCGGCGTTCGGCCTCGATGGCTTCGGCCTCGCTCCGACGCTGTTTTTCGGCGCTAATGTCTTCGACAGTGACGATCATGCGGCTGTCATCGGTCGGATCGGGCGCAGCGATGACACGCCCGGGAAAGCGCGTGTCATCCCGGCGCTGGCCGGCAATCTCGGCCGTCACCGTTTGGCCTTGCCGCACCCGCTGCACAAGGGTCAAGACGGCCGACCTGGCATCGTCGGGCGCCAGGTTGCCCACAGGCATGCCCACCATCTCGGCGGACGTATAGCCGTAGGCCAACTCTGCCCGCCGGTTGACCTCGATGATGGTCACCGGGGCCATGGTCAGGTCAGTCACCAGGATGCAGATCGGCATGTGATCGAACAGGTGACGGTAGCGTTGCTCGCCGGCCTGGCTCGCGCTGTCAAAATGGCTGGTCTCCAAGCTACACCAATTCCTTGAAGCCCTCTGGAGCTGCTCCGCGATCCGCAATTTCCTGTCCGCTGTCGCGCTCAACCATGTTTGATTTCCCGGAGCGATCCCCCTGCGTTGCCGCGGCCGGAGCGGCTCGCTCTACCAGGGCCGCGGCTACGGCCAGGCCAATGTACAGCCACAAGAGGCTGCTCATGTGCGGATAGGTCAGGTTGAACAGATAGTGATCGAGGGTGGCGGCCGCGAGCGCGCCGGCCAGCGCGCCGCCCAAGCCCAGCAGCACGGCATCGCGCCCGACCGCCAGGCCGCCGCGCCAGGTGCGCCAGAGGAAGGCAAAAAAGCCCGCGAGCACGGTCAGGAACACCAGGAGCCCGGAGAGTCCCATCTCTTCGGCCATCAGCAGATAGGCGCTGCTCACGCCGATGTAAAGATCAATGTCAGGCGTGCCGCTGAAGCCGACGCCAAACCACGGATAGCGGCCGATGAGCAAGAGCGCGTCCTTGTATTCGCCAAAACGCATCTGCGTCGCCAGGTCTTCGCCGCGCAGGCCGGCCAGCAGACGGGCGACGTAAGCCTCGGTTTGCGGCAAGAGCAGCAGCAGGACCGCGCCCAGCAGCCCCAGCCAGAGCAGGCGGCGGTATTTCAGGCTGGCCAGGATGAAGAGCGAGATGCCCAGGCCCATCAGCGCGGAGCGCGAGTAGGTCAGATAGAGCGCCAGCACCTGCACCAGGAAAATAACGCTGGTCCAGAAGCGCGGCAGCAGCGGCGAACGGCTGAAGAACTGCGGCGCGGTCAGCCCGGCGGCCAGGATCATCATGCCGCCCAGCACATTGGGGTCCACGGCCAGGCCGATGGCGCGCATGGGGTTGTTCGGGTCGTCCTCGATGTAGCGCAGCGCGCCGTAGCCGCCGGGGTATTTCAGGCGCGCCAACGCATCCAGAATACGCACAGTCCAAACGTCGGGGATAACGTAGAAGATGATGGCGATCAGCGCGCACAGGCCGCCGCCGATGATCAGGACACGGGTCAGCCAGTCCACATCCTGACGGGTGCGAATCTCATTGACGGACACAAAAAAGAGGGCGATGCTGATCACCACTTCGATGAACTGGCGCAGGACTTGTTGCGTGGGCCGGGCGTGCGTGCTGCCCAACACGAAGGTAAACATCGCCAGGGCCATGAAGAGCAGCACCAGGCCGCCCAACGGCGAAAAGACAAAGGTGCGATCCTGCCCGGTGGCGATGCGCACCAGCCAGACGAAGAAGAGCGCCAGCAGGGCCGCATCGAGAAAGGTGGGCGTGAAGCCGAGTTTGAAGGGGAAGGCGGCAAAGGGCAAAATCCAGATGACCGCGGCGAGGAGGATGAAGCCCCAACGCGTGCTGCGCAAGACCAGGTAGGCCGCGGCCAGCCCCAGCGCGCCGGCGATGGCGTAGGTTGGCCCTAACAGCGCCACGTAGAGGCCGAGCAAGAGCGCGGCCGCGACGATTAGCAGCCACAGGGTACGGCGCGCCGCGCGGGAATCACCCTCCACCAGGGTCGTGGACAGGTGCTGCCAATGCCAACGTGGCGTCGTTTTGGCGTCCAGGTGAGAGGCACGCGCGCTCATACCACATGCACCTTCATCACGTCGGTGGCGCCAGGCTGACTGCCCACACTGCCGGCCGTGACCACCACGGTATCACCAAGACTAACGAAGCCCTGGTGCTGCGCCGTGCGGATGGCGCCGGCAAGCATGCGGTCAGTGGTGGTCTCGCGCTCGGCCAGCAAGGGATAGATGCCCCACGAGAGCATGAGCTGGCGCTGTGTCTGCGCGCTGGGCGTTACCGCGATGATCGGCGTCTGTGGCCGAAACCGCGCAACCAGCCGCGCCGTGCTGCCAGAGGCGGTCGGGGTGATGATCGCCCTGGCCCGGAGGTCGCGTGCGGTTTCGCAAGAGGCATGGGCCACGGCCTGCGCGACGGTTACTTTGGCCTCCGGCGCGTCAGTGAAGCGCACGCCCCAGGCCATGGCCCGTTCAGCCTGCTGAATGATGTGCGCCATCGTCTGCACGGCAGCGACCGGGTATTGACCGCTGGCCGTCTCGCCGCTAAGCATGACCGCGTCGGTGCCATCGAAAACAGCATTAGCCACGTCCGAGGCTTCGGCGCGGGTCGGGCGTGGGTTGCGGATCATCGAGTCGAGCATCTGCGTGGCGGTGATGACCGGCTTGCCAGCCTGATTGCACAGGCGAATGATGCGCTTTTGGATGACCGGCACCTCTTCGGTCAACATTTCGATGCCCAGGTCGCCACGCGCCACCATGATGCCATCGGCGTCGGCGATGATTTCCTCGATGGCGATGACCGCCTGGGGCTTCTCGATCTTGGCAATCACCAGCGCCGGTTGATCGAACGGATTGGCGGCTCGAACAAGCGCCTTCAGTTCCCGTACTTCCGCGGCGCTGCGCACGAAGGAGAGCGCAATCCAGTCCACGCCCTGGTTGAGGGCAAAGGCCAGATCGGCGCGGTCCTTGTCGGTGATGGCCGGAATGCTGAGGGAGGCATCCGGCAGATTCATACCTTTCTTGGAGGTCAGCAGGCCGCCGGTCAGCACCTGGCAGGTGATCTCCGGGCCGGAGATGCTGCGCACCTCCAGTTCCAGCAGGCCGTCATCGAGCAGGATGCGCTCGCCCCGACGCACGACGCGGGGCAGTTCTGTGTATTGGATCGGCACCAACCCCGGTTGCCCCGTCAACGGCGCGGTGGTGAGCACCACCGTTTTGCCCGCTTCCAGCACAAGGCCGGCGCCCATGTCCCCCACCCGCAGCTTGGGGCCTTGCAGGTCGGCCAACAGGGCCACCGGCTTTGCGGCCGCCAACGCAGCCGCGCGCACGCGGGCGATGATGTCCGCGTGCGCGGGGTGATCGCCATGCGAAAAATTGATGCGCGCCACGTCCATGCCCGCGGCGATCAGATGGCTCAACACGGCTGGCTCGCGGCTGGCCGGGCCAATGGTGCAGATGATCTTGGTGCGTAAACGGATCTGGTTCATTGGGCAATCATCTCTCGTGTCGGTTCAAGAGCGGTATCATCCAGGGTGAGCAGCGACGGTTCTATATGTGGGAGCGGTGGGGGCGGCGGGAACGGCGATGCGGCGGCCTCGGTGGCAGCTTCGATCGCCGCTCTGATGGTGCGCGTGACCGCTTTGACGACCCGCGGCAAGGGGCGTTCACTGTGGCGCTGGGCAAAATGGGCCAACGCTGTCTGCAGGTCAATGTCCACGCCGTAGCGTTCGTGCAGGCGATCGCGGTGGTAGGAGATCCACAGGTACAGGTCGGCCTCGCTGCGCTTGGGAAAATCTGTGAGAATGTCACTGTCACGAATGATCTGCACGTTCGGCAGGTAAACATGGTCGTACCAGCTCGCCACCGCCTCGCCGTAGGGAATGTCACGCTTTTGTTCCAGACCCAGGTAATACTGATGCACATGGATGTGCTCCAGCAACTGCTGGTAGCGCCCCGGCTCGGTCAACTCGATCAGCGCACCAGGGCGGATGTCGTGCAGCTGCGTCTGATCGAGGAAGTGCGCATATTCGATCTTGATGATCATCTCATCGGGCTGCACAGCGGACGTCAGCTCGATCGGCACATCAATGACCGTAACCCATGCCTCGATGTGACTCAGGCCGTTGGCCCGCGCGACGGAGATTCGGTGATTGCCATCGCGCACAAAGTAGACCTCGGCCAGTTGATAAACCTCGATGGGCGGCAGGTCCTCCAGGCGGTTGAGGGCCATGTCGAGCCGCTTCCAGCGTTCGGCATTGGCGCCCCCCAGGGGCAAGAAGTAGCGGTCGAAGTCGCGGTAACGTCCCACACTGCCGACGATGCGGTCGAGCCGGATCATCTGCGTTTCGGGCATCTTGATCTGCCCGCGGGCCAGTAGCAGTTCCTTCACTTCATCGTAAGACAGGAGGCGCTGTGACTTGCCCGTCAGCGAGTTGAGGATCTGCCTGACAAGCGCCTGGCTCTGCACGCGATTGAAGCGTTCGAACGCGGCCGTGGGAGAATAAATTGCACTGCTTTTCATGAAATCAGCCTGTCTCGAAACCGGTTCATTGAGGAGTCGGTTCATCAAAAGAGTTTAGCACACATCAGGATGGTTGTCTAGCTCGCCGCCCGATTCACACGGCGAACGGATCCGCCGCATTGTCCATGAGTTGATCCAGGATGCGCAGCTCGCGGTGCTGGATGGTCTGCAAGAAATAATCGGCGCCCTGCATGTGTTTGAACGCGGCAAAACCCTGTTCGAGAAAGTCCTGCAGCTCGATCCAGCCGGCGCGGTGGGCGGGGCCGTGCGCCAGGCGTAAGGTCGGGCCAATGAGGAGCATCCGCGTGAGGCGATCAATGCCGCGGCCCACCTCACCGATCAGATCGATCTGATGGCGACGCACGTCCAGGTTGTCGCACAGTTGGTAGCCCTGGGCGTACTGCTGCGGGGTCAAGGTGTCAGTAACGCCCACCTGAGTGGTCAACACAGTCAGCAGTTGGGCATCCAGATCGCGCGTCAGATTGTTCAGCTCGATAGTCAGGGTCAAGGTGTGCAGCAGACGCTCCGGCAAGAAGCGCAGCATGAATTGATACATGCGCTCCACGTCGTGGTCGCGCTGGCTGAAATCGTGCGGGGCGTAGACATGATCCAAAAAGAAGCGACAGCCCGGACCGTAGCGCTCGCTGCTGAGCAGGTCGGCGTAGGCGCCTGCCAGGCGCTGCGCTTGCCAGGCGCGAAAGAACAGCTCCGCAGGCGACAGCGCGTTCCCGGCCAGGGGCTTGTGGACGGACTGCTGGTGGCGCTGCAACTGCGCCAGCAAACGGGCAGCATCGGTTGGCTTAGGTGCTTGATTCATGCGATCACCTCGTTGACTAATTATACAAAACAAGGGGCCGATGAGACAAAAGTCGCTGCCTGACGCGTAGGCCTTGCCTATACTTGTGCATGCAAGCACAAACGAGGCTGGTTCGAGATGAAATCTTCTGTGAGATTGCCAAAAGAGGATGACCTGCCACTCCCCAGGGTCATCGAAGAGAAATGTACCGGTTGCGGCCGTTGCATCGAAGCCTGCCCCACCAATGCCCTGGCCCGGGTGGGTGAGGTGGCGTGCCTGGTGCGACCCGATGCCTGTACTTACTGTACCATCTGTCAGGATCTGTGTCCAGAAAACGCCATCGAACTGCCATTTGTCATCGTTTTTGTTTGAGTGTCTTATGCGGATGGGCGTTTGTGTCACGAGGTCCGTGCAGCCCGTAGCCTGCACGCCCACGCGACGACGCCCTGAGTTCCAAAACCTATCTCGTAAGTGTCTGTTTTCGGAAAGGAGGACGAAAGTCCAATGAAGCGTATGGCGATCAAGCGCACCGTGTTCCTTGTCCTGCTCATCACCCTGCTCACGCTGACCGGCTGTAACCGGGCGCAGCAAACACCCACCCCACAGGCGGCCCTGCCAGCCGACGGCGGCCTGCCACAAAGCGCAGCGGCCATCGCCGCCGAGCGCGGCCTGACACCCGATGACGTTACCGCGGCCCTGAAGACCTATGTACCGACCGGCAAGTACGATGACTATGTCATGTTTGCCTCTGGCGGGCACGGCGGTCAGATCCTGGTCATCGGCCTGCCCTCCATGCGTATCTTGAAGATCATCGGCGTCTTCACGCCCGAACCGTGGCAAGGCTGGGGTTATGGCTCGATCGAATCGGAAGCGGTGCTGGACGGCGGTAATGTCGGTCCCAACAAGATTCGTTGGGGCGACACGCACCATCCGGCCCTCAGTGAAACCGCGGCCGAATACGACGGCAATTTCCTCTTCATCAATGACAAGGCCAATGCGCGCGTGGCCGTGATTGACCTGCGCGACTTCGAGACCAAGCAAATCATCAAGAACCCCAACGCTATCAACGATCACGGCGGCAGCTTCGTCACGCCGAACACCGAGTACGTCGTCGAAGGCCCGCAGTATGCGGCGCCGATTGGCTTCGGCTATGCTTCGATGGATGATTACAAGGATGAGTATCGCGGCCTGATTTCGTTCTGGAAGTTCGATAAGGAAAAGGGACGCATTGACATGGCCGCCTCCTTCCAGATCGAGCTGCCGCCCTACTGGCAGGACCTGTGCGACGCCGGCAAGCTGGAGAGCGATGGCTGGGTCTTCTGCAACTCGTTCAACACCGAGATGGCGACCGGCGCCGGGCCGGACGGTGCGAATCCGCAGTTCGAGGCCGGGGTGTCCAAGAATGACATGGACTACCTGCACATCATCAATTGGAAGAAGGCCGAAGAGGTCTACAAGGCCGGCAAGTTCGAAACCATCAATGGCATTGCCGTGATCCGCATGCAGACCGCCATTGACGAAGGGCTGCTCTACTTCGCACCAGAACCGAAGAGCCCGCACGGCGTGGATGTGACACCGAGGGGCGATTACATCACCATCGGCGGCAAGCTCGACCCGCACGTCAGCATCTACAGCATTGCAAAGATCAAGGCTGCCATCGCCGCGGGCACGACCGAAAAGGATGCCTACGGCGTGCCGGTGCTGAAGTTCGACGATGTCCTGCAGGCGCAGGTGGAATTGGGCCTCGGCCCGCTGCACACCGTCTATGACGACCAGGGCTATGCCTACACCAGCCTGTTCCTGGACAGCGCCGTCGCGCGCTGGAGCCTGGGCGAGCCGTACCGCACGGACGGCTGGAAGCTGGAAGGCAAGCTGCCGGTGCATTACAACATCGGCCACATCGCCTCGGCCGAAGGCGACACCGCCTCACCGGATGGCAAATACGTGGTGGCGCTCAACAAGTGGTCGGTAGATCGCTTCGTCAACGTCGGCCCCCTGCTGCCGCAAAACTTCCAGCTCGTGGACATCAGCCAGCCCGGCGACAAGATGCAACTGCTGTACGACATGGCGGTTGGCGAGGCCGAGCCGCACTACGCTCAGATCATCAAGGCCGACAAGCTGCACGCCTGGGAAGTCTACCCTGAGGTGGGCTTCAACACGATCACCATGGCCAAGGATGAAAACGCCGTTGAGTCCGGTCAGGAGCGTGTCGTGCGCAATGGCAACCAGGTCGAAATCTGGATGACCGTGGTGCGCAGTCACTACACGCCAGACCGCATTGAGTTGCAGAAGGGCGACCATGTGATCTGGCACCTGACCAACGTCGAACGCGCGCGCGATGCCACGCACGGCTTCGCCCTCTCCGGTTACAACATCAACCTGAGCCTGGAGCCTGGTGAGGCCACGACCATCGAGTTCGATGCGAACCTGCCTGGCACCTTCACCTGGTACTGCACCGAGTTCTGCTCGGCGCTGCACCTGGAGATGTTGGGCTACATGCTCATCAAGCCGTAACGTCACGCATTGCGACTGCCCTGCTGCGTGATGCGGTTGCCGCCGCATCACGCAGCCCCCCGCCCGACGCCATATCGAATAGTGAAATTCATCACAGAAAAGGTTGACAAAAAAAGAAATAATGGCAAACGAAATGAAACAGCCCATGACAACACCTTCCAGTTCGCCACAGCCACGCATGGTCAATCCCAACACCTACGTCATGCCCACCGTCATGTTCATGTTGGCGGCCATGCTGGTTGTCGTTTCAATCTTCCTGCCCTATTGGACGCTGACCCTCCATGCCCCACAGTACCCGAAGGGACTGACGGTGCAACTGTATGTCAACCGTGTGGGCGGTGACGCTAAAGAAATTGACGGCCTCAACCACTACATCGGTATGCCCAAGATGGAAGAAGCCGCAGCGTTCGAGCGTTCATTCTCCGTGATAGCCATTGTTGCGCTCACTCTGTTACTCATTGCGGCCATCTTCATTCACAACCAATGGGCGGCCCTGCTGGCGCTGCCGGTCATCGCCTACCCGCTGGTTTTCCTGGCCGACCTCTTCTTCTGGCTCTACAGCTTTGGTCACAACCTGGACCCGGCCGCACCGCTGTCGAGCAGCATCAAACCATTCACGCCCACCCTGTTGGGCACCGGCACCGTCGGTCAATTCAGTACCACCGCCATGGTAGACACCGGTTTCTATCTGGCCATGGCGGCCTCGGTGGTCATTCTGATTGGCCTTTGGCTGCATCGCGCGGCCTACAAGCCGCTGCTAGAGGCCGAGAGAGCGCGCCAAGCTCAGGCCGTTAGCTAAGGAGTCGTTACGAAACAAGTGTTACATCTGTGCCCCTTTGGCAAGCGTGAGAGTTGCGATCATTATTTCATGACGGCTCCTGACATGACCCCCGTGGAAATTTGAGCATGATTTTGTTCCTGACCGTTTTGCTGAGCATTGTCCAAGCCCAGGCCCTGCCCAGCACCATCACCGTCGCGCCCAACAGCCCGGTAACCAGCATTAGTGCGGCCATTGCCCGGGCTGCACCCGGTGACACCATCGAAGTGCAGGCTGGCGTCTACCCGGAACACGTGGTCATTGACAAACCGCTGACCCTGGTGGGCCTGGGCAACCCGGTGATTGACGGCGGCGGCGTCGGCATCATCGTCCTCATCACCGCGCCTGACGTCACGTTGCGCGGCTTCACCCTGCGCAACAGCGGCCGTTTGCTCGAACATGAAGACGGTGGCATCGAAAGCCAGGCCGAACGAACGGTCATCGAAGGCAACCACCTGGAAAATGTCCTCTTTGGCATCTACCTCAACAACGCCGCGAGCGGCATTGTGCGCGGCAATTTCGTGCGCGGCATGGATCTGCCCTCCGCCCATCGCGGCGACCTGGTTCGCTTCTGGTACAGCCACGACAGCCTGCTGGAAGATAACACGACCGAGAACGGCCGCGATGCGGTGATCTGGTTCTCCAGCAACGTCATGATTCGCAACAACGTGATTCGCAACGGGCGATACGGCCTGCACTTCATGTTTTGCGATAATAACACGCTGATCGGCAACCGACTGGAAGGCAATTCGGTCGGCATCTATCTCATGAATAGCAAGAACCTCACCCTCACCGGCAACACGATGGCGCGCAGCCGCGGCCCCAGCGGTTACGGCTTGGGGCTGAAGGATATGGACGGCGTGCAGGCCGAGGGCAACCGCTTCCTGGATAACCGGGTGGCGATTTACCTGGACAACCCGCCGTCAGCCACCGGCATTACCGACCAGTTTCACCTGAACCTGTTTGCTCACAATGACATCGGCATCCTGTTTCTACCGCACGTGCGCAACACCCAGTTGTGGGACAACATCTTCTGGGAAAACACCGAGCAGGTGGCAATTCAGGGCGGCGGCGAGCTCAAGGGGAACCTGTGGCAGAAGGATGGCCGCGGCAACTATTGGAGCGATTACACCGGTTTCGACGCCAATGAGGACGGCATCGGCGACCTTGCTTACAAGTCCACAAGCCTGTTCGAGAACCTGATGGACCGCTATCCGGGCCTGCGCCTGTTCAATCTCAGCCCGGCTACCGATGCCATTGACCTGGCCGCGCGCGCCTTCCCCATCACGCAGCCGCGGCCCAAGATGAGTGATGCCAACCCCCTGATGAACCCGCCGGTCATCCCGCCCGGCCCCGGTATGACGCGCTCGCCGCGGGCGCCGGCGCTGGCCGTGGCCCTGGGGTTGCTGGCCCTGGCCGCCGCCATCCTGACGATCGCCTACCCCCAACCACAAATTCGACGCCGGCTGACCATGTTCCGGCACAAGCAGGCCACACCATGAACACCTCACCATCCTCCCCGCTTCCTTCCACCGGCATGATTCGGGTTGCCAACCTTGAAAAGCGCTTCGGCAAGACGACGGTTGTCACCGACCTTAGTTTCGAGGTTGCCGCCGGTGAAGCATTGGCGCTGTGGGGTGCCAACGGCGCCGGCAAGACGACAGCCATCAAATGCGTGCTCGGCTTGCTCCACTACCGGGGCAGCATCAGCATCAACGGTTTGGATGCCCGTCGGCGGGGGCGTGACGCTCGCCGCCAACTCGGCTATGTGCCCCAGGAACTCGCCTTTTACGACGACCTGACTGCGCTGGCTACCGCGCAGTTCTATGG
>ERZ1026796.2219-NODE-2219-length-11571-cov-2.320954_pt1 | contig 11571 bp, 8 predicted proteins | sample MGYA00520874_ERZ1026796 | MGnify/ENA primary metagenome ERZ1026796 (study PRJEB33270, sample SAMEA104284474) | anaerobic digester metagenome | biome: Anaerobic digester microbiome; feature: mesophilic sludge digester; material: Anaerobic digester biomass | place...
CTGCAGGAGCAGGCCGCCGCGGCGGGCGTGAGCGATCAGGTCGACTTCGTCGGCCGCCTGGATCACGCCCGCGTGCTCGCCATGATGGCGCGGGCACAGCTCTTCGCCCTGCCGAGCTGGGACGAGGCTTTCGGACTCGTCTACACGGAGGCGATGGCCCAGGGCACGCCGATCCTCGCGCTCCGCGGAGGGGGGCCCGACGACTTCGTCGAGCACGGTGTCAGCGGCGGATGGCTGGTCCCTGAACACGACCCCGACGCCATCGCGGACGTCATCCGTGGGGTCCTCGACGACCCCGCGCAGGCGAGTGCGATCGGCGATCGCGGTCGCGCCACCGCCCTCGGTCTGAGCTGGACCCGCAACGCCGAGTCGACGCTCGCCGTCTACACGCGCGTCCTCGGTCCGCGATGACGCCGTCGGATGCACCGGGGCGAGGCTCCGGTGCGGGTTTGGTAGACTCGGACGGTCCGCTCCGCGCGGGGCCGGCATGACGACGCCCGCGCCGCCCAGGGAGGCCTCCACGTGAGTATCGAACGCTTCGACAACGTGCTCGTCCTCGCGCCGCACACCGACGACGGCGAGTTCGGCTGCGGCGGCACCATGGCGCGGCTCATCGAGAACGGAGTCAGGGTCACCTACGCCGCCTTCAGCACCGCCGCCAAGAGCGTCCCCGAGGGCTTCCCCAAAGACGTGCTCAAGCACGAGGTGCGTGCCGCGACGCGCGTGCTCGGTATCCCCGAGGAGTGTCTCCGGGTCTACGATTTCGAGGTCCGCACCTTCCCCACCGTGCGCCAGGACATCCTGGAGGAGATGATCGTGCTGCAGCGCGAAGTGGACCCGGACTGCGTGCTGCTGCCGGCGCTGATCGACCTGCACCAGGACCACAAGACGGTCGCCGAGGAGGGGCTGCGCGCCTTCAAGCGCACCACCGTCCTCGCCTACGAGATCCCGTGGAACAACCTCAACTTCTCACAGCAGGCCTACGTGCGGCTCGAAGAGCGTCACATCGAGAAGAAGGTGGAGGCGCTCTCCTGCTACGCGAGCCAGGGGCATCGCAACTACCTCGACGAGGAGTACATCCGCAACGTCGGCCTCACGCGCGGTATCAACATCGGCTGCGCGTTCGCCGAGGTGTTCGAAGTCTACCGCTGGGTGCTCTGACGCCGCTCACGTGCACATCCTCTTCCTGACCCACTACTTCACGCCCGAGAGCAACGCTCCGGCCGCGCGTGTCCACGGCATGGCCCGCGAATGGACGCGCAGCGGTCACCGCGTCACGGTGCTGACCTGCGCGCCCAACGTCCCCCACGGCGTGGTCTACGACGGCTACGAGAACAGGCTCTGCCAGATGGAGTGGATCGACGGCATCCGAACGATCCGTGTCTGGACCTGGCTGGCGGCGAACAGGGGACGTGTGCGCCGCGGCCTCAACTACCTCTCCTACCTGGCCGCCGCCGGCGCAGCGGGGCCGCTCATCCGGCCGCGGGCCGACGTCGTGATCGCCACCAGCCCGCAGTTCTTCGCCGGCTGGGCGGGGCTGCCCGTCGCCCGCGCCCACCGCGCTCCCTTCGTGCTCGAGATACGCGACATCTGGCCGGACTCCATCGTCGCCGTCGGCGCCCTGCCCGAAGGCCGCATCGTCCGGACCCTCGGCAGACTCGAGAAGGCGTTATACGCGCGCGCCGACCACATCGTCGCCGTCGGCGAGGGGTACCGGGCGAACATGATCCAGAAGGGCGTCGCGCCCTCCAGGATCAGCGTCGTCACTAACGGAGTCGACGTCGACCTGTTCACGCCGCGCGAGCCCGACCAGGCGCTGCGCGCGCGGCTCGGCCTCTCGCCGGACACCTTCGTCATCACCTTCGCCGGCACCATCGGCATGGCCAGCGACCTGCGTGTGGTGCTCGGCGCGGCCGGCATCCTCAAGGCCAGGGGGCGCGACGACATCGCTTTCCTGCTGGTCGGCGACGGAGCGCTGCGCGCCGACCTGGAGCGAGAGGCGAGCGCGGCGGGCCTCCAGAACGTCGTCTTCACCGGACTCGTGCCTCGCGCCGAACTGCCCGTGTATCTGGCGAGCAGCGACGCCTGCCTCGCGCACTTCCGCAAGGACGAACTGTTCCGGATGATCCTGCCCAACAAGTTCTTCGAGGACGCCGCGATGGAACGGCCCATCCTGCTCGGATTCGAGGGCGACGCCCGGGAGATGCTGCGCGAGGCCGACTGCGGTCTCTCGTTCGAGCCGTCCAGTGCGGAGGGGTTAGCCGCCGCCGCGGAGCACCTCGCCGCCGCCTCGCCACAGGAGCGGCAGCGGCTGGGCGAGAACGGCCGGTGCTACGTCCTCGAGCACTTCGACCGTCGCAAGCTCGCGCACGCCTACCTGGACGTCCTCGAGCGCGTGCTGGCCGATTCCCGGCGCGGGCGGTGAGCGCCGCGGGCATCACCGTCCTGCGGTAGACTGGCCCGAAGCAGCCGCCTTCTGGAGGACCGCATGAGCAGCGACGACAGCGCCGCCATCGACGTCGGATCCTGGTTCACGACACTCGCCCGTGACTGGTGGGTGATCGTCGGCCTCATCGCGATCGGCCTCATCGCAGGGGTCGTCGTCACTCTGGCGCAGCCCAAGCAGTACACGGCGACGTCGTCCGTCTACATCGGTCAGACCACCGATGCGAACGGCAGTCCCATGGCAGGCCTGAACTCCAACGCCAAGGCCGCGGTGCAACTCCTCAGCAGTCAGGCGGTGCTCGAGGAGGCCGCCGAGCGTGCCGGAGCGGGCCTCTCCGCCGCCAGGCTGCGCCGGACCACCACCGTGGAGACCCCCTCGTCCACGGTCAAGACCACGACGTCGGTGGTCAACATCGTCGTCATCAGCGTCACCGACACGGACAAGCGGCGCGCGGCCGCGGCGGCCGACGCCCTCGCCGAAGTACTGCTCAAACGGATCGGGGGCGGTGTGGACGAGAAGATCACGCTGCTCGAAGCGCAACTGGCGGAGAGCCGGAAGCAGCGCGCGGCCGCCGTGGCGCGCAGTGTCGCCGCCGAGAAGGCCATCGCGGCCATCGCCGCCGGCGGCGGGTCCACGGCGGAGAAGGCGGCCGCCTCCGCCGCCTGGGTGGCCGTGTCGCAGGCGGCGGCGACCGAGCAGCAGGCGCTGAGCCCCGCCATTCAGAAGATGCAGCTGCAGCTCCTCACCGCACGCCAGGTGGAGCAGCCCCGCATCCTCCACGAGGCCGCCGTCCCCGACGCCCCCAGCCGCCCCGACCTGAAGGTCGACGTCGCCGTGGGCGCTCTGGCCGGCCTGGTCATCGGCGTCATCGTGGTCTTCGCGCGCCGCGGGCTCGCGGAGCGTCGCGCCGCTCGGAGGACATGCACGTGACTTTCCTCGTACCACCCCCCACGGTATGGAACTTCGAGTCAACGCTGGACCGCTGACGGAGCTCCGGGACATAGCCCACTCAGTGCGGAGGCCTGCTTCACATCGCTCGCAGCGTCTGCTTACGGTGATGATACTCGCTGTGACGGTACTCTTGTGGGCCTCGTCCGCGGCGGTCGCTGCCGACAGCGGGTACATTGAGCTCGAGGACGGCCTCACACTGGCTGAACAGTTCGGCTACGTCCCTGACTACAGCCAGCACGTCGTGACGTTCGCTCCCGATGGCTCACCCACGATCCGCAGCCGGTCCGCCAGCCAGGACAGAACGTCCTTCGTCCATCGCCTTGAGGGAGGGCAGTGGGTGAAACACGACCTGCTGGCGGCACTTCGCTCCGCTTACCCGCGACTGGCCGGTACCGTACATGCCGGCGGTCTCGCCAGCGACCGCGTCGACTGGGACATTCGCGGCCGCGCCTACACGGTCTTGACTATTCGGCTCAAGCACAGCGGTGTGCTGCGCAGTGTACTCATGGCCTCAGCGGACGGATTGAGGAGTTGGCAGGTGCTGGAGTTGCCGTTCAGTCGGTACCGCCCCCGAGCCGTCCCGCACGACAGGGGCAACGTGATCGCGGAGCACTCCAGCGGCTCGCGTCCTCTGGAGGGGCCTCCTCTCATCGGTGTCTATGGCCGGATTGGCCCTTGGAAGGGGCAATGGGCGTCGCTGAACCAGCTCCGGGTGATGAAGCCGGTCTGGCGGGGCACGAAGTTGAAGCTGCCCACTCCGGTCGTTGCCAGCGGCAAAGCGCTCCCTCTCCTTCAGGCTGCCGGCGGTTCGTCGTTCGCCGTGACTCACGGCCACACCAGCTTCTTCGTCTATGCCACAGTTGCGGCGCTACGCGCCAAGACGACACCGACCTACGTGGCCGTCTACGACTCCAGAACCCGCTGCGTGAAGAAGCGGAAGCTCATCGCGAGGTCACGCCCCTCCAACGACTCGCACTGCTCTCCTGGTATCTGCATGGACAGCACTGGAATCCTTCACGTCGCTACAGGCGCCCACGGATGGCCGTTCTGGTACACACGATCCACCCAACCTCACTCTGCGGTCTCTTGGACCAAGCCGACGCAAGTCATCGAGAACGGCTTCGTGACTGATCCCGAAGGCAGTAGCCCCCGCGTTCGGCAGACCTACCTCTCCATGGCCTGTGGGCCCGATGACGTCATCCACATCGTGTGCCGCCAAGGGCGCTCCGGCGACGATGAGCATTTAGACGGCCTCTTCCATAATGCGCTCGTCCACACCTCGCTCGCACCTGCTCAACGCTCGTGGGAGGTACCCGATCTCATCGTCGTCCCACCTCAGCCCGGCTACTCCAACTACTACCAGAAACTCACGGTCGACCAGCTCGGACGGCTGTTCGTCTCCTGCAGTTACTTCTCGCGACGTGACCCCCCGGCTACCCGTCGCGCCCGCCGGTTCCACCATCGCATGGTACTGATGTCCGACGACGGCGGCGCCACATGGCGCTTCGCAACGAACGACGACTTCATGGTCGGGCTTTCGCCGGGGACAGACCCACCGGAAACTGAGGCATCTGGCACCCAGGCCCCTGTGCCCGCGGACGCATCGGGTGCCTGGGCAGACTGACCTCCACCCAGCGGTAGGAGCCCTACGTCAGCACCCGCAAAGGTCGGCGCGGCGATGCTCCAGCGACGGTATCGTCGCCCGGACCTCCTCCAGCCGCGCCAGATCGAGGTCGGCCACGCAGACACCGACCCCGCCGACGAGACGCGCGAGGACCACGCCCCACGGATCGACGATCATGCTGTTGCCGTAGCAGTCCCGCCCCGGCAGATGCTCGCCCACCTGGTTCGGGGCGACCACGAAGCAGCCGTTCTCGATCGCCCGGGCGCGCAGCAGCACCTCCCAGTGCGCCGCTCCGGTCTGGGCCGTGAAGGCGGAGGGCACGCACAGCACCTGGGCGCCACGCAGCGCCAGCGAGCTGTACAGGCCCGGGAAGCGGAGATCGTAGCAGATGGTCAGCCCGAGACGGACGCGGACGCCGTCGGCGGTGTCCACGTCGGCGGCGACGATCGCCGCGCCCGGGGCGACCTCCTCGGACTCGCGGTACGCCGCCGTGGTCGTCGTCGCGTCGAAGAGGTGGATCTTGCGGTACACGGCGCGCAGGCGCCCGGCCGGGTCGAACAGCGCCGATGTGTTGTGGACGAGGCCGCCGGACGCGGGCTCGTAGACGGACCCGGCGAGCAGCCAGACGCCGCGCCGCGCCGCCACGGCCGCCAGCGCCCGGTTCGACGGGCCCTCCGGCCCCTCCGCCGTCGCGGCGATGCCCTCCGCGTCGCCCTTGAAGACCCAGGTCTCGGGCAGTACGACGAGGCGGGCGCCCTGGTCGGCCGCGACATCGACAGACTCCTGGGCGACGCGCACGTTGGCGGCCACGTCGTCGCGCGTGTTCATCTGCACGCAGGCGACCCGCAGGACGTGCCCGGGCGCGCCGCCCGTCACGCCGAGCGGAGCTTCGCCACCGTCCCCGCAGCACGGGTTCATCCGCAGGCCTGCCTCGAACACGCCATCAGCGACAGGAGCTCATAGGCCACCGTGGCCGCGACCGTGCCGGTGAGGTGACTGCTGTCCAGCTCGGGTACGACCTCGACCACGTCGGCGCCGGCCAGATCGAGCCCGCGACACCCGCGGATGAGCGCCAGCGCCTGGGCCGAGGTCGGCCCGCCCACCTCGGGCGTGCTGACCGCTGGTGCGAACCCCGGATCGAAGAAGTCGACGTCGACGGTGACGAACGCCTTGCCGGAGCCGATCTCGTCCACAGCCGCCGCGACCGCGCCAGTGCCGAGCTGTGCGAGATCGTCCCACGGCACGACCGTGAAGCCGAGCGCCCGCGCCTGCTCGTACTCGTCCGGCAGGTCGAGGCCGCCACGCATGCCGAAGAGGGCGGAGCGCGACGCGTCGATCACGCCCTCCTCCGCAGCGCGGCGGATCACCGTGCTGTGGATCTGCCGCTCGCCGCCGCTCTCATCCAGGCAGTCGGTGTGCGCCCCGAAGTGCAGGAGCGCCAACGGTCCGTATCTCTCCGCCGCCGCCCGGAGTTCCGCCAGCGTGACCGTGTGGTCGCCCCCGATCCCCAGCGGCACCGCGTCCGCATCGTGCACCTGCGCCAGCGCGGTCTGCATGGCGACGAGGCTGCGATCGGTGAAGCCCGCCACCAGCCGTGCGTCGCCGGCGTCGATCACCGAGAGGCGATCGAAGACCGAGACACGCTGGACGGGATTGTAGGCCGGGTGGAGGGTGAGGGAGGCTTCGCGCACGGCACGCGGCCCGAACCGGGCTCCACTGCGCACCGCGAGCCCGGTGTCGAAAGGGAGTCCCACGATCACCACGTCGACGCCGTCGTACTGGGTCATGTGCGGCAACCTGAGGAAGGTGGTGACCCCGGCGATCCGCGGCGAGAGCCCGTCAGTCTCCGGGCCATGTCCCTTCATCGACGCCTCCCTGTCTCGATGGCCGTCCTGTCAGTCTACCTGCCCCGCGACTGGGAGAGACACGCCTGACTAATCCCAGAAACCACCCCTGCCGATAGGACTTGTGCGGGCGCGGGCGAACAATGTCGTGGACCCGCACGCTCGCGCTTTCGGGGGAGACAGTGCCGGAGGAACGGCTTCGGATACTGGTGATAGACGACGACGGCGACCTCGTCGCCACTGTCGCCGCCATCCTGACCACCGCAGGATACGAGGTCCTCACGGCGCTCACCGGCGAGCAGGGCCTGGAGATCGCCTTCACCGGGCACCCCCATCTGATCCTCCTGGACGTCACCATGCCCGGCATGGACGGCCACCAGGTCTGTCGTGAGCTGCAGTTCGGTTACACCAAGGACATCCCGGTGGTCTTCCTGACCGCCCGCGCCGAGCTCTCGCACATGCTGCAGGCCCATCGCTCCGGGGCCTCGGGCTACATCACGAAGCCGTTCCAGCCTGATCATCTGCTCGAGACCATCACCGACGTGCTGCGCGAGACCAGCGTCCACCGTGACGACGTCACCGGCCTCCCCACATTGGCCAGCACCCAGGTCGAGGTGCAACGGATGCTGTTCGACCACGGACAACTGGGGCTGGTGTACGTGAGCCTGAGCGGCATCCAGACGCTGGAGCAGCTGCAGGGCTTCGAGGTGGTCGATGACGTGTACCGGGTCGTCGGCGAATGCCTCGAGCAGGCGCGCGGTGATCTCATCCGCGACGAGGACTTCGTCTCGGTCTCCAGTCTCGGCGATGCCTTCCTCATCGTCCTGTCTCCTTCACGCGACTCGGGGTTCGTCGCCGAGGAGGACCTCCTCGTCGTCAAGCGACGCCTCCAGCAGCATCTGTCGAGCAGGTTGGAGACCGAGCTGGAGAACCCGATGCTCGGCCAGGTCGACGTCTTCATCGGGTCGTCCCGTTTGACGCAGTCCCCGAAGATCCGCTTCAAACGAGCCCTGCTCGACGCCATCGCCCGCGCCACCAGATCCATCGAGGTCGAGCGCGACGAGATCCGCGCCCGTCTGCGCCACGAGTTCGAGGCGATCATGGCGGACGGGCTGCTGAGCTGCATCTTCCATCCCATCGTGAGCCTGGACGACTTCACCGCCATCGGGTTCGAGTTGCTGGCCCGCGGGCCGCGGCAGAGCGAGCTGCACCGGCCGGACGCGCTCTTCGAGGTCGCCCGCGGCGAAGGGCGGGTGGACGAATTGGACCGGCTCTGCCGACGCGCGGCCTGTGAGGCGGGCAGCGACCTGCCGCCTGGCCGCCTGCGCTTCGTGAACACGGAGCCCGCCACCATGTTCCTGCACTCCCGCGGCGGAAGCTTCGTGCAGGAGTTCGTGGAGGGCGTCAAGTCCTCGCAGCGCGGCCTCACGGTCATAGAGATCACCGAGAACAGTGTGATCGACGATTTCGACCGCATGCGCGAGGTCGTGCATCAACTGCGCGCCCACGGCTTCCGGGTCGCCGTCGATGACGCCGGCGCCGGATACGCCGGCCTGCAGACGATGGTCGAGATCGAGCCCGACTTCATCAAGCTCGACATCTCCCTCATCCGCGGCGTGGACAACTCGATCGTCAAGCAACGTCTGGTCCGCACGCTGCGTGACTTCTGCCGAGAAGCGGCTGTCACCCTCATCGCCGAGGGCATCGAGACCCGCCGGCAGCTCGACACCCTCCGTGACATCGGTGTCTCGCACGGCCAGGGCTTCCTGTTCGGCCTCCCCAGCGCGGACACGCCACTGCGCGAGGCGTACCCGCCGCTGGAGACGGTGACCCCCGAGTGAGGCCGCGGGACCCTGGCCGCCGCCGCGCCCGTGTGATACCATGCCGCGCATCATGACCGCCCACGCCAGCCACCGTCGCAGCCGCGCCTCAGCGCCGGGCACCGCACCGGCGTCGCTCGACCTCTGCGTCGGGATCCGCGCCGGCTGGCGTCTCTGGGCCTGGCGCGCGTAGCGCGCCCGTCTTCTGACACCTGCGTGGGCTCGGCCCACACCCCCACCGCACCGCTGTCGGTCGTCCCGTCCCCCGCCACGGAACCGGACGACACATCGATCACGCCACGCGCCTCACGTCACCCAGCCAGGCGTCACCCGAGAGGAGGCAGGTCATGAGCGAGTACAAGAAGAAGTTCGTCCTTGACGAGGAGAGGATCCCCAAGGCCTGGTACAACATCGTCCCGGACCTGCCCGAGCCGCCGGCGCCGCCCCTGAACCCGGCGACCCTGCAGCCGGCCGGTCCCGACGATCTGCTCCCGATCTTCCCGCCGAGCATCGTCGCCCAGGAGGTATCGGCCGAGCGATACATCGAGATACCCGAGGAGGTCCATCAGATCTACCGCCTCTGGAGGCCGTCGCCGCTCATCCGGGCCACCGGCCTGGAGAAGGCGCTCGACACCCCCGCCCGGATCTTCTACAAGCACGAAGGGGTCAGCCCGGCGGGCTCGCACAAATGCAACACGGCCGTCGCGCAGGCCTACTACAACAAGCTGGACGGGACGACCCGTCTGGCCACCGAGACCGGGGCCGGGCAATGGGGCAGCGCCCTGAGCATGGCCTGTCAGACCTTCGGGCTCGAGTGCAAGGTCTACATGGTCAAGGTGAGCTACCACCAGAAGCCGTACCGGCGCAGCATGATGCAGCTCTGGGGGGCCGATGTCGTGGCGAGCCCCACCGATCAGACCAACGCCGGCCGCGCCGTGCTGGCGGAGGACCCCGAATCACTCGGCAGCCTAGGCATCGCGATCAGCGAGGCGGTCGAGGACGCCGTGACGCACCCGGGCTCGAAGTATTCGCTGGGCAGCGTGACCAACCACGTGCTGCTGCACCAGACGGTGATCGGGGAGGAGGCGATCCTCCAGAGCCAGGACGCCGATGCGTACCCGGACGTCGTCGTCGGTTGCGTCGGGGGCGGTTCGAGCTTCGGCGGGCTGGCCTTCCCGTTCCTGCGCGAGAACCTGGCCGGACGGGCGAAGACGCGCCTCGTAGCCGTCGAGCCGACCGCCTGCCCCTCGATCACCAAGGGCGCGTTCACCTACGACTTCGGCGACGAGGCCGCGACCACGCCGTTGTTCAAGATGTACACCCTCGGCCACGACTACATGCCGCCGGGCATCCACGCCGGCGGCCTGCGTTACCACGCCATGGCCCCGCTGCTCAGCCATGTCTGCAATCTGGGCCTCATGGACGCGGTCGCGGTGCGTCAGACGAAGGTGTTCGACGTCGCCGCGCTCTTCGCCCAGACGGAGGGCATCATCCCCGCCCCGGAGAGCGCCCACGCCATCCGGGTCGCCGTGGACGAGGCGCTGAAGGCAAAGGAGGAGGGCGTCGCCAGGAACATCCTCTTCAACCTCACCGGGCACGGGCTGCTGGACCTGAGCGCATACGACGCGTACCTGAGCGGCAAGCTCGAGGATTACGACCATCCCGAGGAGGAGATCGCGGCATCGATCGCACGGCTCCCCAAAGTCGAGTGAACGAGGCGGCGGACTTGACGTGAGGGGCGGCGCACAGTGCGCGCGGCCGCTCCCGCCACTTCACCAGAAGGATTGCGGCGAGGGCGGCGGGACCAGGGTCCCGCCGCCCTCGCCCTGCCCGCCGTCCGTCTCATGGGACGGCGTCAGCGCAGGCTCCGCACCTTGGCGCGAAGGACGTCGGGCAGCCGTCCTCGGGCAGTGACGATCACCTCCGGGATGCCGGCGAGCGGGTGCGGCGACTCGCCGACGGCGATCCGCACTGCCGCAGCCGTCAACAGGCTTTCGTCCGCCGCATCGTCGCCGCAGGCCACGGTGCGCTCGCCCGCGACGCCGAGGGCCGTCGTCACGAACCGCAAGGCGTCGCCTTTGTCCACTTGAGGCGCGAGGACCTCCAGGAATCCGGGTCGGACGGACCTGGCCTGCAACCGCCCGCGCCACTCCCGACGGAGCCCCGTGAACAGGCGGGCGACGGTGCCCGGCTCCCCGTGGAGGACGAGACGGCTCACCTCGTCGCCGACGAGGCGGGCGACCGGGACATGTGATCCACCCACCGGCTCGATCTCGCGAGGCCCGTCCACATCCCACACAGTCACCGCCACCCCCTCGGTCAGAGCGCGCCTCACGACCTGTCGGGCGTCCCGCCCGGGCAACGGCGTGTGGCGCAGGATCCGCCCGCACGCCTCCACGATCAGCGCTCCATGGAAACACGCATAAACGACGGGCTCGACCCCGAGCAAGGTCGTCGCACGACGGGCGCTCCGCAGTGGACGCCCGGTGACGACGACGAAGTGCGCGCCCGCACCGACGATCTCGGCGACCGCTTTCCCGACACCCGGGAGGGGGAGCCCGTCGTCGTCGAACAGGGTGCCGTCCAGGTCGCAGGCGAGCAACACCGGACCTCGCTCACGGCGGACCGGCATCGAGGACGCCTCACCCGCCCTCGGGCGCAGGCAGCAGCACGGTGAGCCGCAGACCCCCGCCGGATGCCTGGCTCGCGACCATGGACCCGCCCTGCGCCTCCACCAGCGCCCGGCAGAGCGCGAGCCTGGGGCCGGCCCCACGTGCCCCTGTGGCCGCGTCATGGCGTTCGAAGACGAAGGGCAGGTCCGCCGCGGCGATGGTAGGGCCGTCGTCCGTGACCGTGAGGCCGACGGCGGGACCGTCGGGGACGCCG
>ERZ1026796.2224-NODE-2224-length-11556-cov-2.595590_pt1 | contig 11556 bp, 12 predicted proteins | sample MGYA00520874_ERZ1026796 | MGnify/ENA primary metagenome ERZ1026796 (study PRJEB33270, sample SAMEA104284474) | anaerobic digester metagenome | biome: Anaerobic digester microbiome; feature: mesophilic sludge digester; material: Anaerobic digester biomass...
GGGGGGGGAGTGAGCGTCCCCGCCAGCCGCAAGCCCTGCCCCTCCGGCGTGATCTCCACCGCGCCAGCCCCGCAGGACCCCGAGGCCCGGACATCCGCGACCTGCCGCCAGGTCCCTGTCACCTGCCCCGGCTGAAACGCCGCCGCCGACCAGATCGGCGCGCCTGCGGCCCGGAAGGCCGGGCACCGGGCGGTGGCGCGGTTTCTCCGCGCCGCCGGAGAGGCGAGGCTTCGCGAGAAGTCGCGGCGCGCCGGATCGCTCATTCTCCGGCTCGGGGGCGAGCAGGCCCTCTACCGCCTCATATTGGAGACGCTAGGATATTCCGCCCACAAGGACGGCTTTATCGGGCTCGCCGAGCTCCTGCCGTGGGAGGGGTTGCGGCGGATCGCCCTCGGGGAGGCAGGGGGGGGCGGCGCACGGGCCGTCGAGGCCGCGCTGATGGGGGCGGCCGGCCTCATCCCAGCGGCCGCGTCGCCCGCGTGGGACGATGAAACCGTCCGGGCATGGGAGGATACCGCGCTGGCCTGGCGCGGTATCGACGCCTCTCTGCGGATAGGCGCCCTCCCGGAGGGGTCGTGGAAGGGGGGGCCCCGGAGACCCGCGGCCTCGCCGTGCAGAAGGATCGCTGGCGTCGCCCCGCTCCTCGCGGCCCTCGCCGGGGGCGGCCTCGAATCGCTGCTCGCCGGCGTTCACGCCGGCGATGAGGCCGGCCTGCTGGAGGAGCGGCTCGCCGACGCCCTCGGGGGGGACGCCCCATCGTACTGGCGGACCCGCTGCGCGTGGGGCGGGGCGAAACTCGGCGCGGCCATTGCTCCGATCGGGCGCGATCACCGCCTCAAGATCGTCGTGAACGCGCTGCTCCCATTCCTGCATGCGAAGGGACGACGCAAAGCCGCCGAGGGGATCCTGCGCGGAATCCCGGCCGTCGAGCCGGACTCGCGCGTGAAGACGATGATGGCCAACCTTGTCGGCTGGGGGGCGCCTTTCCCCGGGCTATGGGGGATGGCCGCCCAGCAGGGGATGCTGCACATACACCGCCGATTCTGCGCGGGAGACCGCACCGGGTGCATCCACTGTCCCATCCCCGGAATGCTCGCCCGCCGGGCGCGATGAAGACGGGAACGCCGGCCCGCCTTCACCCGCCGGGGCTCGGGACGGATGATCGGCCGTGAACGCCGGCACGCGAGGGGGAGATGCTGGAACGAAGGCGCGAGAGACTGGCTCCGATTTCCGTCTTTGTGAAGAGGGTGACCGCATCGCTGCTCCTGGCGGGCGGCCTGGCGCTGCTCGCGCTGGCCGCCGGGGTCGCCGGGTATCACTGGTCGGCGGGGTTCGGATGGTTCGACTCCCTCATGGAGGCGTCCATGATATTGGGAGGCATGGGGCCGGTCCGTTCCAACGAGATCTCGGCCGCCCCCGGATACGCCAAGGTCTTCATATCAGGGTACGCGCTCGTATGCGGCCTTGTCTTCATAGCCGTCATGGGGATCATCCTCACCCCGATCACGCATCGCATGTTGCACAAATTCCACCTCGACGACCGGGACATGGAGTGAACCCGTCGAACCGGGAATGACAGGTGTGCCGGGGCGCGGGCCGCGGGCGAGCCGCCCCGCGCCCGAGGGATTAGGTGGCGGGGGCGCGTCAATTGCCGTATAATACGCGGCAAAAGCCGCCCGGAGGAGGATCCTCGATGAAGCGCTACTCGACTGTTCACCCGCTCGCGATGTCTTTTTTCTCCCCCAAGGTCTACCGCGATATCGCGTACTCCTGGCGCGGGGCGTGCATACTTTACCTCCTGATCCTGGTGGCGATCACCCAGGCGCCCAACGCGCTGATATTCCACCGCGGGGTACGGAAGTTCGTTCGCACGGAGGCCCCCCTCCTCGTCGCCCAGATCCCGAGGATGTCGTTCAAGGGCGGGGAGCTCACGACGGACGAGAAGAGGCCGTACGAGATCAGGGACCCGAAAAGCGGAGATCTCATCGCGATCGTCGACACGAGCGGCGCCACCACCTCCCTGGACGGCCGCGCCGCCCTGGTGCTCTTCACGGCACATCAGGTCTTCTTGAAGCACGGCTCCAGCAGGATCCAAGTCATAAGTTACGCGAAAAACGCCGATTTTACGGTCACCCGGGGGCGCGTGATCCGCGTCCTCGGCTGGATCGAAAGATACGCCGCGGCGGTCCTCTACCTTCACTCCGTCCTGTTCGTTCTGATCTACCGCCTGCTCCAGGCCCTCATCTTCTCCCTCGCGGCTCTCGCTTTCGCGAAGATCGTGCGCGCCCGGCTGTCATACGGGGCTCTCTACAGAATCACCGCCGCGGCCATGACGCCTGCGCTCATCGTCGGCGCCATACGCAACACCATCGGCACGCCGGCCCCGGCCGCGCCGTATGCGCTATTCCTGTTTCTGGCCCTCGTGCTCGGCTACCTGATCTTCGCCGTAAAGGCGTGCACAGCCGGGGAAGCCCAGTAGAGCGGCGCAGGCCGCCCCGGGAAAGGCCCGGGGGGCATTCCGCCTAACCCGCTTAGGGAGAGAAAAGAATGAAATACGCGCAGGCCGCGCAGGGACGGGTCTTTATCCTGAAGCTCGAGGACGGCGAGATCCTCCACGAGGTCGTAGAGAGGTTCGCGGCGGAGCGGGGGATCAAGGCGGCCGCCCTGCTCCTCGTAGGGGGGGCACGGGGGGGGGGCCGGCTCGTGGTCGGCCCCGCCGACGGCGACGCCAGGCCCGTCTCGCAGTTGAATCTAATGCTTGATGACGTTCACGAGATCGCCGGCGTGGGCACCCTCTTCCCCGACGAATCCGGCGCTCCTATACTGCACATGCACGCCGCGAACGGAAGGGGGGCGGAGACAATCACCGGCTGCGTGCGCGGCGCCGTGAAGGTGTGGCAGATCGGCGAGGTTGTCCTCTTTGAGCTCCTCGACTGCGCCGCCACGAGGGAGTTCCAGCCCGAGATGGGTTTTGCCGTCCTCAATCCGGCCCCGGAAACGCGGCGGCCGGCATAGCCGCCTTTCACCCCATGGCAACGCGCGCGGCGGTCTACTGGTTCAGCGGGACAGGGAACGCGTGGAAACTCGCGCGGGCCGCCTGCGCCGAAATCGGCCGCCGGGCCGCGGCCCCCGCCCCCGTCGCCGCCGGGGGGATCGCCTGCGAGTGCCGCGCGATCGAACTCTCCGGCGGGGGAGCCGTCGGGGAGGCGGATCTCACGGGGATCGTCTCGCCGGCGCTGGGTTTCGGCCTCCCGAGCAATGTCGCGTCGTTCCTAAAAAGACTCCCCCCGGGGAACGGACGGAAGGCTTTTATCGCCATCGCGTTGGGCAACACGGAGACGATCGCGCTCGGCGCGCGCCGGATGAGCATCTCCCCATCCGGGGGGATAGCGCTCCGCCAGGCGGCCCGGACGCTGAAGCGAAGGGGGTACGACGTGGCGTGGGCGGAGGCGTTCGAGATGCCGACCAACTGGATCCTGGCGATCGATCCCCCCCCCAGGCCCAGGGCCGACACCCTCGTCGCGCGAAGCTCGGAGAAGATCCGCTCCTCCATGAACGCGCTGATGCGCGGGGAACGATTCCACCGTCCCGTCAATCCCCTCCGGGCAATCCCGTTCGCCGTCGTCTACGCCCTCTTTTCCGTAATCGGCCGCCGCTACGCGGGCAAGCTCTTCTACGCGGATGACGCGTGCGACGGCTGCCGGGAGTGCGCCTCCCGCTGCCCGAACGGCACGATCCGGTGGCGGTCGGGCAGGCCCGCATGGGGATGGAGCTGCCTCCAATGCTTCCGCTGCATCAATCTCTGCCCCCGGGGCGCGATCCAGGTCTCCGGGCTTTCAATCGTCGCGGCGGCCGCGCCTTTCCTCCTGATGGAATACTTCCGCCGCCGCGCCCTCGTTCCGCCCCTGCCGCACGGGCTCGCCGCCGCGGGGCGGATCGCCTGCTGCCTCATCGTCTCCGCCGCGATCGTCGAACTGCTTCATCGCCTCAACTCCCTGCCCGGCGCGGGGCGTTTCATCCCGCGCTGGCCGCTCACGGGGAAGCGCGCGCGTTACGCGGCCCCCGGATTCCCTCCGCCCGAAATGGACCATTCCCCATGAGGCCCTCGACCGGCTGCATATCCGTCTGCATGGCGGCCGCCGTCGGATGCGCCCCTGTCCGCGGCGCGCCGCGGCGCGCGCCGCACGCCCCCGACCGTATCGTGCTCCTCCTCGACCTCAACTACACGCTCGTCGAAAGTCGGGAAGGCGGCGCGCGCGTGGGAAGGGGCGCCCCCGGTCGACGGATCGCGCGCGAACGCTACAGGGAATGGCTGCTCGACCTCGTAAAAGGCCGCACGGTTATTTTGATCACCGCCCGGCCGGATTCCCAGAAGGAACAGACGCTCTCCCGCATCAGGAGCGCGACGGGCTGGCAGCCGGACGAGGCGTATTTCAACGAGAAGAACCTCCCCCCCCCGGAATGCAAAAGGGATATCCTCGACCGCCACGTCTTCCCGAAATACGGGGCGCCGGGGGCTGGGACCGTGTATATCGCGCTTGAAAGCAACCCCAGGACCGCGGCCATGTACGCCTCCCTGGGCATCCCCGGGATGCGCGTGTGGGAGCCCGGCCAGTTTCATCCCGAGGCGCGCGGGGCGCGGCGCTCCCGCCCGGGCCGCGGGTCCGCCATGCGGGGGGCGGCGCAATGAACGTGATACAACTGGCGGTCGGAGGTCTCGACTCGAACTTCTCCTATCTCATCCACGACCCGGGCAGCGGCGAGGCGGCCATCGTCGACCCGTGTGGCGACACGCGGCTGATCAAGGCGGCTGTCTCCCGCCTGAAAAGGTCCGTCCCCCGCTACATCCTCCTCACGCACGGACACCACGACCACTGGTCCGGCTTGAGGGAAGTGCGCGGCTATTTCGACGCCCCGGTCGCCGCGCACCCGCGCTGCGCCGCCCGGCACGACATGGATCTCTCCGACCGGCAGCGCGTCGCGTTCGGGGGCACATTCATCGAATGCCTTCACGCCCCCGGACACAGCCCGGACAGCGTCCTGTACCGGCTGGGCGACGACTCGGCGCTCTTCACCGGCGACACGCTTTTCGTGGACTGGTGCGGCTACTGCGACGCCGGGCCGATGTTCCGGACCATGCGCGAGGTCATCTATCCGCTCGCCGACGGCCTCGAGGTCTATCCGGGGCACGACTACGGCCGCGTTCCGCACGCCCCCCTCGGCCGTCAGAAGAGGGAAAACCCGTATCTCTCGACCGCCGACTTGGCCGCTTTTCGCGAGGCACTTAAGAAGCTGTGACGACCATTCGCCCCGACGAGAAGAGGGGGGATAGGCCGCACGCCTCCCCAGCGCACCAAGCCCCTCCGCGGCGGCGAAACCGATGACGCCCATGGATTTCAAGGACCGGCAGACGGTCGAGTGCAGAGTCGACAGTCTCGCCTTCGGCGGGGAGGGGGTCGGGCGCGTCGGGGGCATGGTCGTCTTCGTCGAGGGCGCCCTTCCGGGGGAGCGCACCGCCGTCGAAATCCTCCACCGGGGGAGGAAGTTCCTCCGCGGCCGCGCGGCGGAGATCCTCGACTTCTCCCCCGACCGCGTCTCCCCCCCGTGCCGTCTCTTCGGCCGCTGCGGCGGCTGCGCCCTCCAGCACCTCCGGTACGAATCGCAACTGGATTGGAAAAGGAGGCAGGTCCTCGACATCTTGGCTCGTATAGGGGGGATCGAAGGCATCCCCTGCGGCGCGGCTGTCCCCTCCCCGGCCCCGTACGGATACCGGAACTCGATCCGCCTTCACCGCCTCCCGGGACGACCGCCGCGCTACGGCTTCTACTGCCGCGACAACCGGACCCTTGTCGAGGTGCGGCGGTGCGAGATCGCCATGAAGGCGATCAACAACGCCATCCCCGGCCTCGCGAAACCTGCCGGCGGCGTACGAGGTGCGGACGAAATCCTGCTCCGCGCCGGAGCGGACGGGGGCGTCGTGGCGCATCCGGGGCGCGGGGGGGCGCGCCGGATGCTCATGGAACTCGGCGGGCGGCGGTTCGAGCTTCACCCGGCGTCGTTCTTCCAGGTCAACGCGCCCGTGGCCGCCACGATACTCTCGCGCGTCGCCGCGTGGCTGGACGGCGGCCGGCGCGGAGGAACGCTCTTCGATCTGCACTGCGGCGTCGGGCTGTTCCCGGCCCTCCTCGGCGGCCGCTTCGCCAGGATCATAGGCATCGACCGGGACACGAGGGCGGTCGATTGCGCAAAGAGGAACACGGCGGGCGGCGGGGCCGAGGCGCATTTCCTCGCGGGGGACGCGGAGCGGCTCTTCGGCGGGATTTACCCCCGCTTCGCGGCGGATGGCAGCGTCGTCATTCTCGATCCGCCGCGCGGGGGGGTGGGGGAGGGGCTGATCGCCCTCCTCGCCGGCGCGGACAGGAGGCTCGCCAGGATCATCTACGTCTCGTGCAACCCGGCGACGCTCGCGAGGGATCTGAAACGGCTTTGCGCGGGGGGGGCGTGGCGGGTCGAGGAGGTCCTCGTCTGCGACATGTTCCCGCAGACGGCGCACGTCGAGGCGTGCTGCGCAGTCGGCCGGGCGTGAAGGCGCGCCCGTCATTCCTCCCCGCCTTGTTTTCGTCCCGCCGGCGGCCCGTCGCCGAGCGGGAGCCCATCCCGCGCCGCCGCCGCGTGCCTGGATATGATCGCCTCGAAACGCGGCATGCCGACCCGGCCGTAGTAGTCGGCGAACGATTCGCCCGGCGCGCGACCCGCCTCGAAACCGGCCGCGAGTTCCGACACAAACGCGGGCAGCGCCGCGGCGGGCAGTTCGCCCGCCGGGGCGCCGAAGGCGGCGCCGGCGGCGTCGCAGCGGCCGCCGAGCGTGATCAGGTACGCCTGCACGGCGCGTCCCCCGACGCGCCGGGCCACGCCGCGGAAACCGATCGGCCCCAGCGGCTCATGCCCGCAGGAGTTCGGACAGCCGTTTATATGGAACCTCATGGCGTCAAGGGCGCCGCGCCGGACACCGGATTTCCTCAGCGCGTCAGCGCACGCCCGCGCGGCGTCGCGCGACAGGCAGATTCCAATGCGGCATGTGTCCGCCCCCGCGCACGCCACGAAACGTTCGATCGGCCCTGGGGCGATGAGGTCAGTGTCGAGCCCGGCGAGGCCGGCGGCCAGGGCCGGAAGCTCCTCCTCCTTCACGAACCTGAGCAGGAGCTTCTGCGCGATCGTCGCGCGAACCCCGCCCTCCCCGCTGAAACGCGACGCGAGAGCGCCGAGGCGCGCGGCGTCCGCCGACGTCAGGAGGCCTAGCGGCGGATGGAGCGGCACGGCGACATAGCCGGGCTGCCTCTGCGGCGCCGCCCTTACGCCGCCCAGCCACGCCGACGGGGGAGGGGCGGGGGCGGCCTCGCCCCTCCCCCCGGCCCCCCCAGCGGCGCCCCCGACGAGCGGGAGGGGCCTCCTCCACGCCGGGGCGCCGACCGGGGCGACAGCCTCCGCCTCCCCCGCGAACAACCCGCGGAACGCGTCGGCTCCGATGCGCTCCAGGACGAAGCGCAGCCGGGCCCGCCGCCTGTTTTCCCGGTCGCCCAGGCGGTCGAAGAGGCGCAGAACCGCCTCGGCCGTGCGGAGAATGTTCTCGGCCGGCGACCATTCGAGGAGGGGATCGGCCGGCCTGGAGTGGGCGCCCATCCCGCCCCCCGCCATGACGCGGAATCCGGGCGCGCCGCCGCGGGCTTCCGCGATGAAGCCGAGATCCGCCGCCCCGGCAAGGGCGCAATCGGCGCTGCAACCGCTGAAGGCGATCTTGAACTTGCGGGGGAGACGACTACTGAACGCGAGCGAGGGCAGATGCGCGGCCGCCGCTTGCGCGCACGGGGTGACGTCGAAGATCTCCGCGGGGCAGACGCCGGCGTACGCGCACGCCGTGACGTTCCGCACGGTGTCCCCGCAGGCGCCCACGCTCGTAAGGCCGGCCGCCATCAGGCGCCGCATGACGGCGGGGGTGTACCGGATGGAGAGATCGTGGAGCTGGATATCCTGCCTGGTGGTCACGTGGAGAAGGCCGTTGCCGAACTCCAGGCCCAGGGCGCCGAGCTCCCGCATCTGCCCGCCGCTCATCGCCCCGCCGGGCAGGCGGACGCGCAGCATGAATGTCCCGTCCCTCCGCTGCTCGTAGACGCCGCGCGGGACGCGCATGGCCTTGAAGGCGTCCGCGGCGATGTCGCCGGCCAGGAACCGCCTCGTCTGCAGCGCGTACTCCTCGATCCCCTCCGCAAGACCGGGCGGGATCCCTTCATCGCCGCGTCCATCCGCCCCGCTAGATCTCATACTCGGGCCCCAGAAGACAATTCCGGTCCTTGAGCAGGTGCCGGACCGCCGCGTAATCCTCGGGGGTGAGGCCGTCCCTTACCGGCAGGCACGACAGCGGATGATCGACCCGTCCCCAGGGGATACGGGCCCAGAGGCGCTCATGGTAGTAGTACAGGACGAAGCGAAGCGAGTGGAACACCGCCGTAATGACGGTGGTCTGTTCCCAGTCCCGCGTCATCGCGTAGGAGATGCCGCCCAGGACGGCGATGCCGATCAGCCGCCACGTCACCGACTTCGCCCAGCTTCTAAGACGGGTTTCCATCCCTTCGCCCCCGTTAGATCTGGTACTCCATGATCACCTTCTTCTCCCGCAGCAGTTCGCATACGGACGCCACCGCCCGCGATGCGTCACCGCCCGGATCGAGACGGAGATCCGGGGCGAACCCCCTCCGGTCGCCCCCGCCGACGTGGACGACCAGGATCTCGTGCGGGCTGTTGAGGGTCTTCAATGTCCCCAGATCGTATTCGTCCGCGTCCGGCACGGAGGTGATGAATATCTGGCCGGAGTCGGTGAATATCCTGGCCAGCTCGCCCAGGCGCCGGATACGGGCGTCGCGCGGATCGCCGCCGCCCCGCGACTCCGCGTCCAGCCCGCGGGCGAGGTTCTCTATGCCCAGGTAGTAGGCCTTGTAGCGCATCTCGAAGAGCGCCCGCTCAAGGGCGCGCGCGAATCGTTCGCCGGCATGCGCGTCCGCGCCGGCGAAGACGACGAACTTCGACCCGTGGCCGTAGGAGGCGGCCCTCTCCTCCGGCGGGATGGCGCTGTTCTTCCACGCGATCTCGCGCTCCCTGACGTGCGCCTGCAGGATGGATTCGCCGCCCGCCTCCGCGGCGAGCACGGTCCCGGCCCCGGAGATCTCGTAGTCGTCGACGATCACGAACCGGCCGGTCTGCTCGATCTCGCCGACCAGGTCGAACGCCACGGGCTTGGGCGTCTCGAGGAGCACTTCGGCCACGTCATGCCGGTCAACCTGCTGTTTCCCCGCGACGCTCGACAGCTCCGTGGCGTCGAGCACCGCCAGGACTTCAACCAGCCTCACCGGGCTCCGCGCGGCGCCCAGCTTGAGCTTGTAGGCGGCCCCGCGGACCATCGGGTCGCGCCCCATCCAGAAGAGATTCGCGCGCAGGCGCGTGGCGGTGCGCAGGGGCGGCTCGCCCTCCCGCACGAGCCACTCCCCCGGTTTGACGTAGACCTGAGTTTCCAGCGTGATGCCGGGCGCCTCGCCCGCCGACGCGAAGCGCTTCGGCGCGCCGTTGAAATATTCGATCGTCTTCACCCGCGAGGCCTTTCCGGAGGGCTGGAACACGACGGCGTCGCCGGCGGCTATCGTCCCCGTCTCTATAGTCCCGGCCACGATCCTGCGCTCGTCGCCCCCCTCGGTGAACTTGTAGATTCCCTGAACCGGAAGGCGGAACGGCAGGCCGGCCGGATCCTCGCGGCGCCGGAACGCGTCGATCTGTTCGAGGAGCGTTGGGCCGTCGTACCACGGCGTCTCCGCGCCGCGGGAGGCGATATTCGTCCCTGCGCTTCCGCTCACAGGGATGAACGCGACCGGGCGGATGCCGAGCCGGTCGAGGAACGCCGCGTATTCATCCCGGATGGCGGCGAAGACGTTCCGGTCGTATCCCACGAGGTCCATCTTGTTCACGAGGACGGCCAACTGCCGGAGGCCGAGCATCGACAGCATATACCCGTGCCGCTTGGAGTTCTCCCGGATCCCCTCCCGGGCGTCGATGACGAGGAGGGCCGCCTCCGCGCGCGAGGCGCCGGTGAGCATGTTCTTGAGGAACTCGACGTGTCCCGGGGCGTCGATCATGACATACGGCCGGAGGGCGGTCCGGAAGAAGCATCGCGCCGCGTCGATGGTGATGCCCTGCGCCTGCTCGTCCTTGAGGGCGTCAAGCAGGAAGGCGTACTCGAACGGCCTGGCGCTCCGGCTGCAGACGGCCCGGATCCCCTCGATCTTGCCCTCCGGAAGGGCGCGGCACTCGGCGAGAAGCCGCCCTATCAGCGTGCTCTTGCCGTGGTCCACGTGGCCGACCATGACGATGCCGATCTGTTCGTTCCGCCCCGCACACTCCATGCCGCGCACCTCGTTTCCCCCTACATGTACCCTTCGCGCCGCAGCGTCTCCAGGCCCCCGCCGTCCTCCTTGTCCTGCTCGCGGCCGGCGCGCTCGGCGACGCGGGCGAACGCGCCGCAGCGGAGCTCCTCGATGATCTCCCGCACGCCCCTCGCGGCGGATCCCACCCGGGTGGTGCACGGCGCGCAGCCGAGCGACCGGTAGCGCCGCCCGTCCCCGCGGTCGAAGTAGAGCGGGATCACGGGGATCCGCTCGCGCTCGACATATTCCCAGATATCCAGCTCCCTCCAGTCGAGGAGCGGATGGATCCGCACGTGAGTCCCCGGGGCGAAGTCGGTCTTGTACTGCCGCCAGAGCTCGGGCGGCTGGTCGCCCACGTCCCACTCGTGGCGCCGGTCCCGGCTCGAGAAGTAGCGCTCCTTGGAGCGGCTCCCCTCCTCATCCGCGCGCACCCCCACGATCACCCCGGTGAACGCCTCCGGGTTCTTCTCCGGCAGGAGGCGGCCCGCGGCCCTGTCCATGCGGAGGCGCGGCCATTCGCCCGACAGCGTGTGCTTGAGCGCCTCGCTCTTCAATACGCGGCAGCACTCAACCCGCGACAGGGCGCCGTCCGGGAATGTCCGCTTCTCCTCGATCGCGGCCCGGTTCGATCCCACGATAAGGTCGAGCCCCCACTCCCGCGCCGTCCGGTCGCGATAGGCGATCATCTCGGGGATCTTGAAGCCGGTGTCGATGTGCATCAGCGGGAACGGCACATGCCCGAAGAAGGCCTTGCGCGCGAGCCAGAGCAGCACCGTGCTGTCCTTGCCGATGGACCAGAGCATCACGAGGTTCCTGAATTCGCGGTACGCCTCCCTGAGGATATGCACGGCGGCGGCCTCGATCCTGTCAAGATGCGTCATGTCGCCGATCCTACCCGTTCCCGGAAGTTGCACGAGTGCAGGCCGCACTCCTTCCGTCCGGAGTGTTCCCACCACCAGCGCCCGGCCCTCGGCTCCTCGCCGGGCCCCGTCGGGCGGGTGCACGGGGCGCATCCGATCGACGTGTATCCACGGTCGAGCAGGCGGTTGTACGGGACCCGGTGAGCGCGGAGGTAGGCCCTCACATCCTC
>ERZ1026796.2229-NODE-2229-length-11533-cov-3.115378_pt1 | contig 11533 bp, 8 predicted proteins | sample MGYA00520874_ERZ1026796 | MGnify/ENA primary metagenome ERZ1026796 (study PRJEB33270, sample SAMEA104284474) | anaerobic digester metagenome | biome: Anaerobic digester microbiome; feature: mesophilic sludge digester; material: Anaerobic digester biomass | place...
TGTCACCCTGCGGCCAGCCTACCTGGTGCGCGGTGAACTGTACACCCGCCTGGGCAAACTGGACAATGCACTGGATGATCTCTATGTCTACACCACCTATGCCGCCAACGGCGATCCGCAAACCATGATCATGCTCGGAGAAGCCTGGTACGCGGCCGGTAATGTCACTGCCGCCCTGCGTGCCCTTGACCGTGCCATTGACCTGGACCCGGACCTGGTGAAAGCCTACGTTTCGCGGGGTGCAATTTACCTTGCGGAGAAAAAGTATGCCGAAGCTGATATGGATTACGACAAGGCGGTGCGTCTGGATCGGACTTCTTTTGAAGCAAACGCCGGCATGGCGCAGGTATGGATGGCGCAGGAATATTACGGCGACGCCTACAAACGCTGGGAGGAAATCCAAAAATACGCTGAAAACGACGCCGACTGGGCAATCCTCTATTACGGGCGCGGCGTCTGCCTGGAAAAATTAAATTTCCCGGGCCTGGCAATCCGCGACTGGCTGATGCTGCTGGATTTGCCCGCCAATGCGGTCCCGGTGAATCTGCGCCAGGCGGCACAGGCTGCGTTGCAGGCGATTTACACGCCCACACCCAGCCGCACTCCCGCCAAAAATACACCGACCCCCACCCGCACACCCGCCAGAACCACGCCAACCCCCACCCGCACCCCGCGGCCCTGATCCCGTGCGTCCAATCAATCTGTACCTCATCATCGACCGCCGCCGGCAGCGGAAAACCCGACTGCAGCGGGAATTTCGTCCGCGTGTTCAACGCCTGATGCTCGGCATTGGAGCCGTCCTGGCAATCCTGTTCATGGGGGCGGTCATTGCCGCTGGATTCGCGTACAGCAGCCTGACCCGCAGCCTGCCGTCGGTGGATCTGCTTCCCATCCTGCTTGACCGCTCCAGCGGTCTGCTGCTGGAACCGACCCGCCTCTATGACCGCGCCGGTCAGACTGTCCTGCTGGCGCTGGAAAATCCGGGCATCCCCCGCCGTTTCCTGGCGGCTGACCCCGGGGAACCGGATCATTTTGACCCCCTGCTCATCCAGTACACCATCTCCATGCTGGACCCCGGCTTCTGGCAGCATCCCGGTTTTTTGTGGGATCACCTGACCGATCCCCAACCGCAGACCATCCCTGAAACCCTGGTGCAGAGCCTGCTATTGGAAAACGAGGCACCCGGCTTGCGCCGCTCCCTGCGAATGCGCCTGCTGGCATCGCAGGCGGTCAGCCGGTACGGGCGGATCCGGGTGCTGGAGTGGTACCTTAACTCACAATCCTTCGGACATCTCGCCTATGGCGCCGATGCCGCCGCCCGTCTCTACCTGGACCGTTCGGCGGCAGACCTGTCCCTGGCGGAGGTGGCGCTGATCCTGGCAGTGCGCGAAGCTCCCGCCCTCAACCCGCTGGATGCGCCTGCCGCCGCCATCGAAAACCAGCAGGACATCCTGCGCCGTCTGCTCGACCTTCACCTGATCAGCACAGCAGATTACAGGAATGCCCGCGCTGAAAAGCTCGACCTGCGGGTGGCATTGCAGCCCGCCAACCCGCCGGCTCCGGCGTTCACTGCCCTGGTGCTGGATCAACTTGCCAATCGTTTGGGTTCGCAGCAGGTGGAGCGCGGCGGTCTGGAGATCATCACCACCCTCGACATCGACCTGCAAAGGCAGACCAACTGTACATTGAAAATCCAGCAGGCGCGGCTGCAATCCGTCATGCCGGACACCTCTGGCTGTGAAGCCGCCCGCCTGCTGCCCACCCTCCTGCTGGAGCCTGTATCGGCTGACCTCAGCGGCAGCGCTGTCATCCTCGATCCATCGACCGGACAGGTTCTGGCATACGCCGGTGACAACGGCTCAACCCGCCAGCCTGGTTCGATTCTCACCCCGTTTGTAGCAGTGGCGGCTTTTGCCCGCGGCATGAGCCCCGCCACACTCACCTGGGATATCCCCGGCACCCTGCCCGCCAGCCTGGATTGGCTGTACAAACCGGATCAATATCACGGTCCGGTGCGGCTGCGGAATGCCATCGCCAATGGCTACCTCACCCCGCTGACAGATTTGCTGCTGGAACTGGGGTCGCACAGTGTCTGGCGCACCGCTGAAACCCTGGGTCTGACCGGTCTGAGCACCCCCAACCCCGATGCCCTGCTTTTTGAAGGCGGTAATGTCAGCCTGCTGCAAATTGCCCAGGCGTACAGCAGCTTTGCCAGCCTGGGCAGCCAGTCCGGCGTACGCCAGGCAGCCGGCATGCCGCTCCAGCCCGCCCTGATTCTCACAGTCACCGATCTGGATGGCAGGATTCTGCTGGACCAGACCCAGCCGGAGACCCAGCCGGTGCTTTCCGAGTCGCTGGCATACCTGGTGCATCATATCCTCAGCGATGATTCCGCCCGCCGGGCATCGCTCGGCTATCCCAATGCCCTGGAAATTGGGATGCCTTCCGGGGCGCTGCTGGGCGGAACCGCCGATGGCAGGCAGGTCTGGACAGCGGGTTATACCCGGCAGCGCGTGGTGGTCACCTGGCTGGGTGTGCCTGAATCCTCTGCGGACCAGTTGTCACCCAAATCAGCCGGGGGGCTCTGGCACGCATTAATGCAATATGCCAGCCGTGATTTAGCCGCAGGCGGCTGGACAGCTCCAGCGGGCGTCACCACCCGGGAGGTCTGCGACCCCTCCGGTTTGCTGCCGACGACCATCTGCCCCAACATTGTGCCGGAGGTCTTCATCAGCGGATTTGAGCCGCTGTCCAGCGATACCCTGTACCGCGATTATGCAATCAACCGGGAGACGGGCAAACTGGCGACGGTTTTCACCTCCCCGGAGCTGGTGGAGGAGCGCATCTACCTGGTTCCGCCGCTCAAGGCGCAGGATTGGGCGCGCAGCATGGGGCTGCCCATCCCCCCCGATTCCTATGATGTGATCCAGGCACCGCCGGTGAAGGCGGATGTCAACCTGACCGCGCCGGCGCTGTTCTCAGCGGTTCACGGCGAGGTGAACATCATTGGCACCGCCGCCGGGGCGGATTTCTCATCCTGGTCGGTGCAGGCGGGGGCAGGCATCAACCCGCGCGCCTGGGTGCAGATCGGCGAAACCGGAAATTCGCCGGTGGTCGCCGGCAGACTGGTGACCTGGGACACCCGCAGCCTTGAGGATGGTTTGTATGCCGTGCGGCTGCTGGTGGTGCGCCGGAATGCTGGTGTGGATGGCGCCATCATCCAGGTGACCGTGGATAATACACCCCCGCAGGTAATCTCCCAGTACCCCTCAAAAGATGCGGTGTTGAATCGACCCGCCAGCGGCACGGTCATCCTGCAGGCGGAATGGTTTGACGCCGCCGGGATGGACAGGGTGGAGTGGTGGCTGGACGGGGTGCTCCTGGGCAGCCGCAATGGCGCCGAGGGTATGACGGCAGGCCGCGGAGCGCTGCTCTACAGTCTGCCCTGGACAGCGAAAACGGGGGATCATCAGCTGGTGGTAAAAGCCTGGGATCTGGCAGGCAACCCTGTTGAAACGGAAGAGATTCACTTCACGGTCAGGCGGTAGGGCATCCCCCGGCAATCACAATGATGCCAGGGATTTCATAGATCAGTCGCCGGGCACGTAATAGCTGACACTCAGGCGGGGTCGCAACTCCGGGTGGAGATTTTCATCCCGGGAGACAAAACGGATGGTGGAGCGGGGACCATCGGCTGTGATGATCAACCCGTAATTGGGGTGGGTGCCGTGCACCCAGAGCGAGATGATGTCTGTCATGTAAATGGGGTTGAAACAGCCTGAATCGGGGGAGGAGAAGCTGCCGTAGGAAACCAGGGGATCATAATCTCCGCCAGGTGTTGTCCAGGGGGAATTCCAGGTGACTGTTTCTTCATCCCAGGGGGTGGTGACCCGGTAGAGATTGAAGAATTGTCCATTCCCGCCATCCTGGGAGTAAAGATAGAAGGTCGCTCCGGTGATGACTGCGTTGGAGGGAATGTCCGAGAGGTCAAACCGGATGAGACCCAGCATTGACAGGTTGTAATCCGGACGGATGTTGATGGTGACTTCGCTGCCATAATTTGCATCCGGTGACTGGCGGGCGATGTAGCTGTCATCCGACGGCAGGATGCCGGTCACCTGCTCGGGCGGGATGCAGGGATTGAGGGTGGGGGTGATGGTCGGCGTCAATGTCCGGGTGGGTGTGGCGGTCGGTGTGGGTGTCAGTGTATGCGTGATGGTTGGCGTGTGTGTGATGGTTGGCGTGGACGTCGCAGTGACGGTTGGCGTGGGCGTCGGTGTGGCGGTCGGCGTGGGCGTCAGCGTATGTGTGATGGTCGGCGTGGGCGTCAGGGTGACCGTTGGCGTGGGCGTCAGGGTGACGGTTGGTGTGTAGGTGATGGTCGGCGTGGGCGTCAGCGTATGCGTAATGGTCGGTGTGGGCGTCAGAGTGACGGTTGGCGTGTAAGTGATGGTCGGTGTAGGCGTCAGCGTATGTGTGGCGGTTGGCGTGGGGGTTAATGTGATCGTTGGCGTGTGCGTGATGGTTGGCGTGGGCGTCAGGGTATGTGTGGCGGTTAGTGTCGGTGTCAGGGTGGCGGTCGGTGTGGGTGTCAGCGTATGTGTGGCGGTCGGTGTGGGCGTCAGGGTGACGGTTGGCGTATGCGTGGTGGTTGGCGTGGGTGTCGGCGTATGCGTAATGGTCGGCGTGGGCGTCAGGGTAGGTGTGGCGGTCAGCGTGGGTGTCAGGGTTGCGGTTGGCGTATGTGTGATGGTGGGCGTGGGGGTTAATGTGAGCGTTGGCGTGTGCGTGATGGTAGGCGTGGGCGTCGGGGTGGCGGTCTGCGTGGGGGTCAGCGTATGTGTGGTGGTTGGTGTGGGCGTTCGGGTGAGGACTGCTGTCCTGGTGGGGGTGGTTGTCCGGGTGGGTGTCGGCGTCCTCCAGGCGGCAACAGAGGTCGGCGTGCGGGTGATGGTCGCTGGTGTCGTGGGGGTATGTGTGGATTGCTGGTTCGGCGTGGGTGTTGCGGTATGGGGTGGTTGGACATGGGGCGTGGATGTACCCGGATTGTTGGTGGCGGTTGCCACCGGCGTCAACAGCCCCCTGCCAATTTGGGTGGCGATCAATTCCGCTTCGGTGGGATTCCAGCCCTGGTCCCGCAGCGCCTCTTCAATCACCGACAGCTCAATCACGGCGATTTTCGGCTGATTCAACTCCTGGCGGGGCGGCTGTTCATTGGTAATCAGGGTCGGTTTCCGGATAAATCCAATCGTTTCGTACGTGCCGACCAGCCATGGCAAAACCATGATGACCAGGCTGGTGATGATCAGGATCACCCAGAGATAAGGATGGACAAGGAGTGAAGGCAGCCGGCGGTTCAAAGTTTCAACTCAATCCGAGAAAGCGTGAGGCGATATACCGGTTGAAAATGACAACCAGCTTGGGGTCAAACTGCTCACCGCTGCGCGCCTGGATTTCAATGAGGGCTTCCGAGGGGCTGGATTTCTTGCGGTAGGGGCGGTCGGTGGTCAGAGCGTCCCAGGCATCCACCAGGGAAAATACCCGGGCGGCAAGCGGGATGGATTCACCCATCAGCTGGCGCGGGTAACCTTCGCCGTTCCACCATTCATGATGGCAGAAGGGAATATCCGTCGCCTGAGCCAGGTAGGGGATATTCTTCAACATCTCGTGGGCATACAGGGGATGTTTGCGCATGACCACCCATTCCTCGGGCGAAAGCGGACCCGGCTTCAACAGGATGTTATCAGGCACACCCAGCTTGCCGATATCGTGCAGCAACACCCCCCGGCGGACATGTTCCATCTGGTCAGCCGGAATGCCCATCATGGGGGCAATGCTGAGGGTCAGCTCGAGAACGCGCTGCGAATGACCGCTGGTCTCCTTGTCGCGCATCTCCAGGATTTTTGCCCAGCCTTCCAGGGTGTTGTCGTAGTTGCTGACGATTTCGTTGTGTGATTGCTGCAGATTTTGCACCATCAGATTAAACGAATCCGCCAGGATGGCGATCTCATCGTTGGTCTCGCGGGGTACATGCACTTCCAGGTCGCCCGATGCCACCGAGCGGGTCGCTTCCATCAGGTGGACAATCGGCTTGGTGATGATATTGGAGATATTCAACCCAATCAGGACAATCATCAGGGCGGTCAGGAACACCAGGGTAATGATCCACAGGCGGCTGGGCAGGGTGGCGGTGATGAGGATGTTTTTCACCAGGCACGTACCCACCAGTCCCATATCCGTGCCGTCACGCGTTTCCCATGGGGAGAGGATTTCGCCGTAGTCCATGCCGCCGTTGACCACCGCCCGGGTATAGGAATCACGGCGATAGATCAGCCTGTCCTGTTTGGCGAGGATTTCATCCACCAATTCCACGTTGATGGGCTGGAGGCTGGAAGTGCCGGGGAATGAACTTGAAATGGGCTGCCCATTGAAGTCATAGATGGTAATTTGTGCCAGGGTGGCTTCCCGCAGTCCACGGGTAACCTTGGTCAGCGCCGAACCCACCAGCACGGTTCCCACCAGCCTGCCGGCATCATCGTTCAGCGGACCGGCGGAGTAGATATAAGTGCCCCAGTCAGCCCGCACCAGGTCGGTGTATTTGGTGGTGCTGCCCGGCTTGCCGGTAAGTACGTTGTTGACAATCCCCCAGCTGCCAAACTGGCTGGGTCCTCCCTGAACATATTCATACTCCGGGTTGCTGTTGTTGCGTTTCTGGCGGATTGCCAGGATGAGATTGCCCTGCAGGTCGATGAATTCAGCAGCCCCCGCCTGGTTGTTGACCACCACCCCCAGAGCCAGGCTGCGCAGAGCTTCAGCATCACCCGCAGTGACCGCCTCCGCCACTCCCTGTGTGTTTGCCAGCAGACGCAGGGTTTCCAGCTGGTCATTTTCCATCACCAGCATGGCGTCCGAGGTCAGGTTGCCGGCTTCAAACAGCTGATTGTTGAAACGCTCGTCCACGGTTTCCAAAACCACCCGCCAGAAGAGGAGGGTGACACCCGCCGCAACCACCAGAGCAAGCAGCAGGTATGGCAGGGTGATTTTCATCCGGATGGGCATCTTGACCTTCGCCGGATGGGCAGCTTGCAGTGAATTTGCAATTTGAAGCTTCGTCATCTTACATCCTACGGTTTGGAAAGGGGTTTCCGGCTGGCTGCTTCGATGAAAGTGGGTGCAAATCCGGTTATTTTTCCATTAATCGCCTTAAAAGATAGCCTTTGGCACATCATTTGGATGCAATATCCGTACCCAAGTTGAACGGGTGAAAATGCTGGTTGGTCGGAACCATCTGATTTGCCCCAGCCCGGTCTGTTTCTGCATCCAGGACCCTTCCGGCGGGAGGGCAGCCGGATCCCGGTTGAGGGGACCCCGGACGAATTTTCAAATTAAACCGCCGCAGACAACGCGGCACGGTGATATAATAATCACCGCATGACCCCTTTTTCGGGGGAAAGTTTACGCAATTTTTGAGGAACGATGGAGAACGACAATTTGGTAAAGGTGTTGGAACGGATTGCCTCCGCCCTGGAAACCCTGGCGGGCAGCAACGGCATCCCCAACAAGGACGATCATTACGACCGCAACGGTATGCGGCTGGTTTCCACCCCGGTACCGGCATCCACGGATGTTGATGCCGCCGAGGACGAAGAGCTGGAGGAAATCGAACGCTTCCTGGCTTCACGCAATGTTAAAATCAAGGTCATCCCGCCGGAGGATGCCGCCGACCAGGTCATCAACTCGCTGAGCGAGTTCCTGGGCGAACATTACGGCGCCCTGCGGGACCTGCTGGCGAAAATCAAGAGTAATATGCAGCGGGGGGGTTTCATCAACCTCACCATCAAGGATTACACCCAGAAGGATATCAGCGATATCTGCCAGTTTTGCACGCGCCTGCATGAGATCGCTTTTTTGGAGCAGTACAAGTACTTCAAGTCACCGCAATATCTCATCAAAGCGAAGACCACCACCCTGCCCACAGCACAGAATTTCTTCTCCGGCAAGTGGCTGGAGCGTTACGTGCTGCTGGTGGTGCAGGATGTGGTCAACACCCTTGGCACCGAACTGGGTCGGGAGCTGGATTTCACCTACCTGATCAACCCGCAGATCATCCTGCCCAATGGCAACGACTTTGAGCTGGATTTGATATTCCATGTCAACGGCTTTTTCTACTGGATTGAAGCCAAAACCGGCGACTACCAGCAGCACATCAACAAGTACGCCAAAATATCCCGCCTCTTCGGTTTGGACCAGGAACATTCGATCATGGTTCTTACCGACATCCCCGTGGAAAAATCGGGTGCGCTGACCTCGCTGTTTTCAATGCGGGTCTATGGCTTGCAGCAGCTCCGGCAGGGTTTGCTGGAAACCATCCGCCGGGACCTGACAACCCGGCAGGACGCCTGATCATCCAGGGTTTGATTGGATGGGAAGGAATCATCTTACCGCTTTCACCCAGGCATTGCTGGCGGCATTGTTATTTGGCGTCAGCACACCCCTTGCAAAATTACTGTTGGGCGGGGTGGATCCGATTCCACTGGCGGCATTTCTTTACCTTGGCAGCGGGATCAGCCTGCTGCTGGTCAAACATCTTCTGTCCCGGCGTAAAAAATCGACAACCACTGAAGCGCCCCTTCAGAAACCGGATCTCAAGTGGCTGGCAGGAGCCATTATTTTGGGGGGTGTGGCTGCCCCCATCACCCTCCTGTTCAGCCTGAAAAACACTCCGGCTGCCACCTCCTCCCTGCTCTTGAATTTTGAGGGTGTGGCGACCACGCTCATTGCCGTCTTGATTTTTAAGGAAGCTCTCAGCCGCAGGGCATGGGGGGCGGTGGGTCTGGTCACCGTGGCTGGAATTTTACTCACGGTTAATTTCAATGCAGGCTGGGGATTTTCGCCGGGTTCGCTGGGAATCATCGCCGCCTGCATCTTTTGGGGGCTGGACAATAACTTCACCCGCAACATCTCCTCCAAGGATCCCCTGACGATTGTCTCATTGAAAGGACTGGGAGCCGGCAGTGTTTCATTGATTCTGGCTTTGATTTTAAAATCACCCCTTCCGCAGCCGGGGATTGTGGCAGGTGCCATGGTATTGGGCAGCCTGAGTTATGGAATGAGCATTGTCCTGTTTATCCTGGCAATGCGCGGGATGGGCGCCGCCCGTACCTCCGCCCTGTTTGGAACCGCACCCCTGGTGGGAATGATCGTTTCGTTATTGATAGTTAAGGATTCTCTAAATCCCATGCTGTTCATCGCGGCTCCATTGATGGTTGCCGGCGCACGCTTACTGATAGATGAGGAACACCAGCATTATCATGTTCACGCGGAAATGACCCACGAACACGCCCATAGCCACCCGGATGAACATCATGCTCATGTTCATGTTGGTGAATTTCAGGGACGGCATTCCCATCCGCATGTTCATTCCAGCCTGGCGCACCAGCACCAGCATCTGCCGGATATTCACCACCGGCATGGACATTCCGCTGAATGATCGTCAAATCAACAGGCAGTCCCGGTATGGAAATGCTACAATTGAATCCATAATCAACCGGAAATGGGGTACATTCCCCGGTTTTACCCAAGGAGGGAACCCGAAATGAAACGGCTTGTGATTTTCGATTCGGTTTTTGGCAACACGGAACGGATTGCCCGCGCCATTGGTGAGGGTCTGGGGGAGGCTGTGGTTCTGCCTGTGGCGGAGGTCACCCTGGAACACCTGCAGGGTCTGGAAATTTTACTGGTTGGTTCGCCCACCCGCAGCTGGCACGCCACACCCGCCATCGATCACTTCCTGAATAACATCCCGCCGGGCGGCTTGAAGGGGGTGCGCGTCTCCGCTTTTGACACCCGCCTCTCGCTGGAGGATACCCGGTCAGCCTTCACACGATTCATCGTGCGCACCGGCTCCTATGCGGTCAAATCCATCACCCGGACGTTAATGGAGAAGGGCGGGACGATCTGCCTGGTGCCGGAAGGTTTCCTGGTGCTTGGCGACAAGGGACCTTTGAAGGAGGGTGAACTGGAGCGCGCCCGGGAGTGGGCTGCCAGGTGCCCGCGCCATTAACCCCGGCGTGTGGTATAGTAGGATTAACCTCAACCCTGGAGCCTGCCCATGTATTTCGCAATCGAAGGCGTCATCGGGGTGGGCAAAACCACCCTTGCCCGTCTCCTGCAACCTGCTTTCAACGCCGCCCTGCTGTTGGAAGTCTTTGAAGAAAACCCCTTCCTTAGCAATTTTTACGCCGACCGGGCGCGCTACGCCTTTCAGACGCAGATGTTCTTCCTGCTCAGCCGTTATCATCAGCAGCGGCGGGGCATCCCCGCCATGCTGGAACAAAGTGAACATCTCATCAGCGATTACACCTTTGACAAGGATGCCCTCTTTGCCGGCATCAACCTGCAGGGGGACGAACTGACCATGTACCATCGCATCCAGGAGGCACTGGCGGAAAAGATCCCCCAGCCCGACCTGATGGTTTACCTGCGCGCCACCACCACCACATTGATGGAGCGGATTGCCCGCCGCGACCGGGCGTATGAGCGCACCATGGAGCGCGGTTATATCGACCAACTCAACACTGCCTACGACGCCTTCTTTCTCAACCAGTCGCACCCCATGCCCGTGCTGGTGATCGACTCCAACGCCATCGATTACGTCCGCTACCCGGAGGACCTGCAATGGGTGGAGAACCGCATCCGCCAAGCGCTGCAGCTGGCGCCCTTCCAGCCGGAGCTGCCCATGCCCCGTAATCATTCCCTTTGACAGGGAACCAGAATCAGAGGAGTTGCCATGCGAATCACCCGACAAGCCCTGCTGAAGTTAGCCCGTGACCGGGCGGCACTGCTTGCCCGCCAGGATCGCAGCCTCATCTGCATCTATCTGACCGGCTCACTGCTCTTCGATGCCCCCCTGCTGGGCGGCACCACCGATATTGACCTGATTTGCGTCCACAGCGAAAAAACACCCCAGCCGCGGCTGGTGACGCGCATCTCCAACGAGGTGCATTTCGATGAGGCGCATTATTCACAGACCATCTTTCTCCAGCCGCGCCGCCTGCGGTTGAATCCCTGGGTGGGATCCTATCTGATTCACAATCCGCTGCCGCTGTACGATGTGCAGCACTGGTTTGAATTCACCCAGGCATCCGTCTCGGACAAGTTTAACGACCCGGAGATGGTGATCCAGCGCCTGACCGCCGACGGCTACAAGGACATCTTCCTCGGTCCATCCTGGGCAGTAAATAAAATGGACGCCCTCAACAGCATCGACTGGGAGCTCAAGCGCCGCCGGAGCTGGCAGGGCAGCAGGCGGGATAGTCTTTGAGAAGCAATGACGCGTGACGCGGTGCGCCCGGTGGCCCGGGAGGAGATCCTCCGCCAGGAGGAAATTGCCCGGCAGATCCGTTCCCTACCCGACCGCCCCAAGACCTACCACCTCATCACCTATGGCTGCCAGATGAACGCCCACGATTCGGAAACCCTGGGCGGCATCCTGGAGGGCATGGGGATGACGGCCATTTCCCCGCGCGAGGCG
>ERZ1026796.2234-NODE-2234-length-11516-cov-2.289314_pt1 | contig 11516 bp, 10 predicted proteins | sample MGYA00520874_ERZ1026796 | MGnify/ENA primary metagenome ERZ1026796 (study PRJEB33270, sample SAMEA104284474) | anaerobic digester metagenome | biome: Anaerobic digester microbiome; feature: mesophilic sludge digester; material: Anaerobic digester biomass...
TACGTCTGGGCCTTCTTGCCGACGACGATCAGCGCGTACTTCTTGCCATCGGCACGGGCGTCGAGGATGGCCTTCTGCTTGTGGCCCTCGGCCTCGAGGATGTTGGCCTGCTTGAGACCCTCGGCCTGGGCGATGGCTAGGGTGGTGGTCGAATCCAGGCCGCCACTCAAGAGGACGACTGCATTGGGCATGGGATGGTTTTCCTCCTGGTAATGGCGACCCTCGGCCAGACCAGCCTGAACGTCAAGGTACTCGATCAGTGCCTATTCGCTGCGCCTGACGCCGGGCAGCCTGGTCGGTTCTGGCGGCGGCATGAAGGAACGCTACCCCCACACGCCGGCCGAGATCAGGGCGACCGTCGCGCAGGCAATGACTTCGGCCGATGGCGAGCCGGTCATGGTGCGCGACACCTACGGCATGGCGGAGGGCAATTGGGCGGCCATGCAGTGCCGGCACGGCAACTATCACCTGCCGCCCTGGATCCACGCAGCCACCGTGGATGCGAACGATGCGCTGCAGACGGGCGCGGACACCACCGGCCTGCTGGCCTTCTTCGATCCTTTCGGCGGCGGCGAGCTGTTCCCGGCCTTTTTCAAGACAGCCGATCGCGTGCATCTGCTACGCGGCGACACATCGTGTTCATGCGGCGAGGCCGGCGCCTATCTCGCACAAGGCTCCATTCAACGCGTGGATCTGCTGGACGAAGCCGGCTGCGCCGCGCAGCTATAGGGGTGGGACATGGACGGTTTTTGGCTGCCCGACGCTTTGCAGCAGCAGCCCGCCTTCGCGAACGTGGGCTTTCGCACGCTTTCCTACCTGGACGGCCAACCCGCGGCGCCGGACGATCCGCGTGCGGTGACGGCCCGCTATCCCGATCTGCAGCCTTCTGACTGGCAGGCGCTCCTGGCCGGGCTGCGCGGCCAGCGCACGCGTGTCCCGACTGGGGCCGCGTACTGGGTGCGCCTGCAAACAGCCCTGCAAGTGGCCGGCCGCCGCCTGGCTGATCCGGCCGATCCTCTGCGCCGCGAGATTCTGACCGCGCTCCCCATCTACACCGGCTACTCAGAAGCGATGATCCGCATGACGCTGGCCGCGCTGGACATGATGGCGCTGGACCAACTGCCAGCCGCGTATGCCAGTTTGCCCACCTGGCAGGCTGCCGCCGCGTGGCAGCCTATCCCCGGCCTCCCCGGACGGTTGCGCTTCTATCCGGCCGCGACGCCTGGCTGGAACCTGGCGCGGTTTCTGCGCCGCCGCCAGGATGGTCCGCTCCCTGGCGAAGTGACTGCGCCTGAACTGGTGGTGGGCTACGGCGCGGGCAACGTGCCGGGCACCGCGCTGCTGATCACCTTCCTGGCGCAGGCCACGAGCCTGGCTGCGGACACGGCGCCGCCGGCCATCGTCATCCGCAATTCGCGCCAGGAACCGCTGTTCGGGCCGCTGGTTCTGCGTGCGCTGGCCGCGGTTGATCCTGACCTGCTGGCGAACGTCGCTCTGCTGATTTGGGACTTCGAGGATGAGCGCATCCAGGCGCTGCTGCTGGCCCAGGCAGACCTGATTGTGGCCGCGGCCGGCGATCAAACGATCACCGAGATTGGCCGGGCCGCGCGACACGCCGCGCCCGCGCAGCCGCCGCGGCTGCACGCGCACGGACACAAGGTCAGCTTTGCGGCCATCGGCCGCGAGATGCTGGCGCCGCAAGCCCGGCTGCCAGACGCGCCCGCGCTGCCGCTGCTGGATGTGGTTGCGCTGCTGGCGGCCCTGGATTCCATCTTCTGGGATCAGAACGGCTGCCTGTCCGCGCGCGTGCATTTCGTGGAAGTCGCAGACGCGGGCGTCACCGGCCAGGCGAGCCTTGCGCGCTACGCCGAACGCCTGACCGCGCACTGCCAGACCCTGGCGACGCTCCTGCCGCGCGGCGCCTGGCCCCGTCAGCCGCTGCACGATCGTTTCGATCGCTACAAGGCGCTGGAGGCCACGGGGCAGGTGCGGGTATGGTCAGGCTATGACGATGACTTTGTCGTTGTGGTGGACGAGCGCCCTTTGCCAGCGGACCGGCGGCAGGCGGCCGGCCAGTGGCTGAGCCAGGTCAACGGTTGTCAGGGCCGCGTGATCGTGGTGCGGCCGGTGGCAAACTTACTGGAAATCCCGGAGCGCTACCTGGCGCTCCTGCCGCCTGGCAACCTGCAGTCGCTGAGTGTGGCCGTTGGGCAGGCAGGGGTCGGGATAACCCCCGCGTTTCTGCATTTTGCCGAGGCCTGCGGCGCCCGCGGCGTCACCGCCATCCGCACCGTGGGGCGCGGCGCGTTTCCGCAACTGGCCTACTCCTGGGATGGCCTGCTCCCGCTCGACCTGGTGCGCACCCGCCCGCCCGGTCACTTCACCACCATCGAATTCGACGACCCACTCAGCGAAATCGCCGCCACCTGGCAACTCCTCCAACGCCTCGCGCCCCTGTAACGCAATCCGCCGGATTGCAGCGCCCCTACTTTCCCCACTCCCACGGCCGTGTGTTCTGGAAGATCCAGGCGGCGGTGTGAAACGCGGAAAGGCCCACCAGTGCCAAACCGGCCTCCCAGCGCGCGCGTTCTTCGGGCAGGGCGCGGCCCAACAGCACGGCCGCCAGCGTCGTCAGCGGCAGGCTGCTCAGGCTGAACAGGTCCCAGTCACGCTGGCCGCCGTAGTCCGGGTTCCAGAGCAGAATGAAGAGCAGGCTGCCTGCAGCCGCGACCGCGAGAAAGCGCACGTAGGCAGAAAGTGACGGCGCCGCGGCAGTCAGGGGTCTCGCCAGGCAGAGCAGTACAACCGCCAGACTGACCGGCGCGCTGAGTAACTGCTGGTTGACGATGTCGAGCAGGTGTTCCCAGGAAAACATAGTGTAGTGCTCCCAGCGCGTGGCGGTGGTCCACAGGGGCACCAGCCAACGGCCGTCGCCGCCGCCGGGGCGATCGCTGCTGAGCAGCGCCTGCAGGCCGTGACCGCCGGCCTGCATTATGGCAATGACACCCAGGCCGATCAGCAGCAAGGGCGCGGCCGTCTGCAGCAGGGTTCGCGGCCAGCCGACGCGCCGGGCGCTGATCGCGGCCAGGACGAGGAGCGACGGCGCGAGGTTGAGTGTGGAGGGATGCAGGGCGTTAGCCAGGCCCAGGGCGGCGGCCGTGACCCACAGCGGGGTCTTGTTCGCCAGCGTGCGTGCGGCCAGCCAGAGATAGAGCATGATGGCGACGGCGGGCAGGGTGTAGTTTTCGACATAGCCGAAGAAGAGTTGCATCGTGCCCAGGCTGAGCAAGAGTCCGGCCACGAGCAGGCGCTGGCCGCGGCTGCGGCCCGCTTCCCAGGCCAGTTGCAGCACTACAAAGACGTAGACCGCGCCGGCCGCAACACTGGTGATGGCGTAGGCGGGGAATGCATCGAGCCACTGCCAAAGGCGCTGGCCGAGCGCCCACAGCTTTGCATGCCAGAGGACGGTCAAGGGCGCCTGCCAGGTGTAGACCAGGCGCAGGGCCGGATCGGGATAGGGGATGGCATTGGTGAGGATGTAGGCGTCGCCCCAGCGCGTGTGTACCAGGCGCAAGGCCCAGAAGAGCGGTATGGAGAGCAAGGCCAGGGCTGCAAACCAGCGCATGGGGGGTTGTGACGGCGGTGCAGTTTCTGTGGAGGCGACGCTGCGCGCAGCCTTCAGCAGGCGGTCGGTCAGCGCGGGGATGCAGAGCGCCGCCACCAGCAGCGCCAGCGTCCAGCGTACGGCCGGAGCGAAGAAAGTGATGGGCCAGAGGCCCCAGGCCGCGGCTTCGCCGAAGCGGGGCGCGGCCAGGTGCAAGATGAGAAGGACGAGAACCAGGCCGCGCAGCGACCAGAGCAAGCGCCTGGAAGGCGAAGTGTCAACCAACATGGGACGCATTGTACCGCGCCGCGGTCGGAGTGACAAAGCGGGCCAGGGGCGCGGCGCGTGACAGGTCGAAAAAAGAATCGAGAGGGCGAGCCAGGGAGCAGCTCGTCCTCTCGATCAGCGAAAAAACCCCGAGATCGGAAACCAAACCCACAGGCTGCAGACGAAGGATTGCAGCCCATTTCCTAGAGGCTCGATGCCATTCGTGGGCTGTTTCCCGGGCGGCAGGCAGGGGAAAACAGCCACGAATATCATCGCCCGCCCAGACGGGAGAGAGTCTGGGAGCAGAGGCCGGGAGCGGCCCTGCACGATCCCAGGGGGACAGTAGGCAAAAGCCAGAACAATGTCAGGGGCAGACAGTCATGGGGGCAGGCGTGACGGGGACATCCAGACGAGCGGCCATCTGCGCCACGAAGTGCAGTGACTGCGTCGGGCTATCGAACTGCCAGCGTTCGCCGCTCTGGACATGCTCGACCTCACTGTACCAGTGATCCGACGGCTGTTCCTGGTCATCACACCACAGGCGTACCACGAATGAGACGTATTTAGCCGCGGGAAACATGGTCTCCTCCTTATATGCAAGCCCAGCCGGAACAGCCAACAACCGCAATCAACGTTGCCACAAACTACTGTGCAGAACCGATCGTGACTAAGGCAACGTGCGCCATTCCAGCACAATCTCAGGGTCAACAACTGAAGAGTCAGATGTGTATCCCCAAACGATTCTGTTGCCGTAAATCACTGCGCCCAGAACAGCCGCTTTTTCACCTGGTGGTGGTGTAAGGGCAAGGAACATGCGTTTGTTCACCAAATCGTAGATATACAACGGCCTCCTGCGAGAAGCTATCCAATACAGCCACTGACCATCCAAGCGTGGATCTCCAGATTCTCCGCCTGGGGCGGCAATCACTTCTCGGCGCCCATCTCGTAGATCATAGACTACAGCCTCAAACCCTTGGCTATATCGTGGACCAGCTTTCCATATTGCCCATGGGTATGAGAACGCAGGCATACTACTTTTTCCGTCGGTTGTCAACGCGACACGTTGCCCGGTATCCAAATCGAACAGATAGATGTTATTACCTCTTCCCCGATTATCAGGTAAATCTTGTTCGACAACCAACTTGCCGCCTGAGAGCGCGGGGGCCACCCACATATAGTTAGTCTCGGCACAGATGCGGTCCAACTCGCGTTGCTCACCTGTGCGAAGATTGCGCAGTGCCAGTATCGTTTCCGTACACGCAGCCTGTTTGGATTGCTTTAGCTGTGTCCACACCACCCAATCACCGTCGGCTTCTATATCTGGCCCGGGCCACGAGTCCGCGTCTCCGGCTTCCTCAACAACAACCCGTTCATTCCCGTCTCTGAGATTCAATGCCCGCACGATCCAGGCCGCGTAGTCGTCTTCATGAGTATCAACAAAGATCAACCAGTCACCGCTGCGAATTGGTTTATAGGTTGCTATATCGCCATCATCGAAGTTCGTCGTCGCTACCATCTCGATAGGTCCGCCAGCAAAGGGATAGCGGAAAATATGACGCCGGTCGTCTGAACCTAAGACAAAGTACAGGTGGGTCTCATCGGGAACAAGCCAGGTTGCGCGTTGGGTTTGTGCCGGTAACCGGTGTAATAGCGCCGGCGTCAGAGTAGCCCAAGCCGTAGTGGGAGTAGGTGTAGGAGTCGGCTTCGAAGGTGATGTGGGGGTAAACGACGGCGTCGATGCAGATATGGTAGGAGTCTTGGTCCGCGACGAAGTGGCAGATACCGAGGGTATCGCTTGAACCAGGGTAGGCGTTGCTGTTGGTGTGAAAGTCAGTTCTCTGCCATGACTGATCTCGCCAGAAGTTTCATCTGACGGAGACATAAGGGGTGTTCGCGTCGCTTGGCAGGCGGTCAGCATTGATAGGCCAATCGCCAAGTTAAGCCAGACACTCGCTCTGACTCTTACAGGCAATACTCTGATCATCGGTGTTACCAGACCTGTGAATTGTTACGGCTGACGTGCTGCCACAACTGTTCCATAGGCATGCTCTGACGATAAGAGCCATAATAGCCTGCCGCCGTACCAGAGGTTTCCGTATAGTAAATGGTCGTGTTAGTCGCACCAGGCGCATTGTAGCCATAAATGGCTATCACATGCCGAACGTCTCGATTTCCCCAACCACTCATTATCTGTCCAGATGACGCACCTGTTCTTAGAGCAGTGACCATCGCGTAACCATTAATAATATCCATTTTTATGTAGTATCTCAGATAATTCTCGTTACCGGCGGCATCCAAGATATACCAGGTGGTACCCAAGCGTCTATTCAGAACGTCTCGAATGAATCGAGTATAAACGCCCCAGGTTGGGTCAATATATTCTTCTGCACCAATCACATCTATGTGGGGTATTTGTGAAGCATCCAGGCGCGCATCAAGCACAACCTGGGTCGCACCGGGACCGCAATAATTGCGGTGAGCAGAATCGTTAGGTTCAAGCCAGGTACCCACAATTACTATCCGATAATCAAGTACACCTTCAGTCACCGTTTCGAGATTTTCCACAAATTGTTTGGCCGTCTCGCTCTTGTTGGCTATCTCCAGTTGTTCTTCTGCTGATGGAACATAATTGGGGTCTGGTCCATTTCGCATTTGGGCATCGTCAACCTCGTCAAAATAACCCACATGGGGCGCCTTTTCATTCGGTTGTGCCTGCGTCTCACCAGCCGAAGAAAGTGCCAGGATAACTGCAAGCCCAATAATGGTAATTGCTCGTAGATACAACTTTGTCATTGAAACCTCCGCCTAATACTCACGCTTGATGGCGTCACAAACTATCATAAAGTATAACACGCAAGTGGCTACAAACTGGCTACAAATGGGTGTTTTTAGGGGAAAAAATCAACGAGTTTTGGAGCAGTTTGGCGCCATGTCAAGGCTCGATGTGACGCGGCCGTTGCTTGACACTCATAAACATTTCGTTTATGATATATCTTGTGATTCAATCATTCGCTGATGACGAAACGGAATACTTCTACACCACCGGCAGGTCACGCCGTCTCCCAACCGAGATTCGCGCTCGTGCAGCGATGCGGCTCACACAACTGAATGCATCCACGCGCATCGAGGATCTACACCTACCACCGTCGAACCGCTTAGAGGCACTGAGGCATGACCGCAGCGGACAGTGGAGCATCCGCATCAATGACCAGTGGCGGGTCTGTTTTCGTTTCGAGAATGGCGACGCTATTGACGTCGAAATCGTTGATTATCACTGAGAAGAGGTTGTTATGATCAGTAGTGGTTTGCCGCCCATTCACCCCGGCGAGTTTCTGCTTGAGATACTGCATGAACTTGGCATTTCACAGGCACAGTTTGCGCGCGCCATTGGCGTATCGCCTATGCGCGTGTCGTATGTCGTCAATCGCACACGCCCGGTGACGGCGGAACTTGCACTGCTTTTCGGTCGCGCACTGGACCAATCGCCGCAATACTGGCTCAATCTACAAGCGGCTTACGACCTGAAGACTGCTGAGATAGCTATCGGCCAGCAGTTGCTGACCGTTGCCCAGTTGGCGCCTGCTAGACAGGCCAATACACCTGTTGGCTTGCGCGAAGGCCGTTCGCCAGCAGGGTGTCGGTGCGCGTGAAGTCGGTCACACCGCCGCGGTTGATGTACGTGAGCTGCAGGCTGGCGGCTGCGGTGGTGGCGTTTTGCACCGTGAAGCGGGAATACTGGACGAAAGGCACGCCGCCGGTGACCGCATCCGGGTAGTAGACGGCATAGGGTAGGTACATCGCGGCGCTACCCGCGTCGAAAGCACTGTACGCAACCGCCGCGCTGCCATCCCCATAATCGCCGCCGCTATAGCGATTCTCCACGATCACGGCCTGGTCCTGGCTGCTCACCGCCAGGCTGGAGCCCCGACAATAGAAGCAATAGTTGGAGAAGCGCACCTCCCTGGTGCCGTTGAGCGCAATGAAGTCGGTATTCTGTCGGTCTACCCCGTACTCATCGTCGGCGAGCAAGCTGGTGTTGACCTGGGCTACCTTCACCTGGCTGTTGTTGCGCACCAGGATGGTCGAGTTCCAGCCGTAGTAGTTGGATAGAACGTCCGGCAGATAAGCGGGATACAGTCCGATGAAGGTGGTTCGACCCGCCACAAAGGTGTGGTTGCCCAGGTCTTCATACAGGGCGCCGTTGGGATAGCGCGCATAGAGATGGTAGGTACCCGGTTGAACATCCGTAGTGCCAAAATTCTCCACAAGCAGGTCGTCCGCATTGGCCCAGGCGTAGGCATAGGTCTGTGCTGTCAGGAAATTGTGCGCCGGGTCCCCTTCCGCTGCCAGGGGCTTCTCCATTCCCCAGATCAGCTTGCCGCCAACAGGATTACCGTTGACATCGGTGAGTTTGCCTATCGCGCTGGTCGTCTGAACACCGCTATTATTGAACGCTTCCAACCACAGCTCAGGATTGCGCGAGGTGTTTTGCGACCACTCCCAATCCTCTGGGTCAGTACGGTTGAGATCCGTGGAAAGATTGACCTGCAGGTGAAGATGAGAAAGGGTGCTATTACCCGTGCTATTGGACTGGGCAATTACCTGTCCGGCACTGACAGTATCATCAACATTGACGCTTATGCTGTTATACTTCAGATGCGCGTAGATTGAGTACACATAGGCCATTTGACCCACTGCACGATCGTAGTGCATTCGAGCATGCCGTATCATCACGTAGTTGCCAAATGCACCCTCTGTGTTTTGATTGTCACGCACATCCTCGTTAACGGCCATTACTCTTCCATCATCGGTAGACCGAACATTGGTACCTGTTCCATGCCGGAAGTCTACACCTCTATGAACTTGGCCACCAGATTCTTCTCCATACAAGTAGACTTGATTGACGATGCCACCGTTATCAGTGATGGGCCTTCGGATAGAATAGGCAGCATATACGGTTATGACCATAAGAGCCGCAGTAACAGCAAGAATAAGCAAGCCATAGATGACGTAATGTCGTGGGTGAGAATGCTTGATCATAAGAATCACCTCTTGAATGAGAGCCTTGCATTGTCAGTGACTTCCACACAGGTTCTGATTGTGCGCCGATGAGTCGAAATCTATCGCAAGAGAAGAAACGATACGACATCGTGATCCCAGGCTTGCCTGAGTGAACCGTCTCTGAGGGTCACATCCCAAATCCCGTCGCCTTCCCTGTAGAATACTATCCGCTGCCCATCCGGTGTCCAGACTGGGTTCAGGTCAGTAGCAGGGTCATTATTCAGGCGTGCGAGTGCATTCCCATCATTGCTAATCAGCCAAAGGTCATATTGATAGGGTTCGCCTTCCAATAGATTCGTTCCTGCAAAAGCAATCCAATTGCCATCCGGCGACCAGACTGGTGCGCCGCCGCCAGCGCTCATGTTTCGAGTCAACTGCCGCTGTACTCCGGTGTCTGCTTCGACAATCCAAATGCTAAGCGGTCGTCCGGGAGTTAGTCGTTCACCTTTCCTTGATCGGAACAAAACGTCCTTACCAGTAGGAGACCACTCGAGACCCAAGGCGTTCATCTCCATTGAAACTACTTGACGAGACTCGCCGCCATTGCCCACATTGACGATCCAAATACCCCCTACATTGGCGACACCGCCCCAGTTCTTCACCACGGCGATTCTCTGCGCATCGGGTGACCATGTGAACCAATCGGCCTGATGCTCGGTTTCGGGATAGCCTACAGCGAACAGTTCTTGAGTGTCCCCTGTGGCCACATCTACCACCCACAACCCCTGGGTTCGGGTGCTGCGATAGGCAATGCGAGCACCATCCGGTGACCACACCGGCTTGACGCCGTCTTCCACCAGCAATCGCAGGTCCCTGGTCGCCGGATCGAGGAGATAGATGGCGAATTCAACCTGTTTCCCCCTCGGTAACGTATCGAGGTTCTCGAAATCGCTTGCCACCAGCGCCAGTCGGCTGCCATCGGGCGCAGGACTGGCCCAGGTGCCCACCAGGAAGCTGCGGTCAACCAGAAAGCGCGATAATTGGGCAGGAATGTCTATCACCACCCGGTCGTTGCGGCCGTCGCTGTCCACGGCTCGCACCACACTGCCCTCTCGATAGACGATGGTGTATGGTTCCGGCTCTCCCGGTGGCAGCGGAATGATGGGCGGCACCGCGGTAGGGATGCGGGTCACCACCGGCGTGGGCAGCCGCGTGGGCACAGGCGGAATGGTGGGCGTCGGTCGCCGGGTCGGTGGGGGCGGCTCGATCCACGGCGTGGGGATAGGCGTCGGCGTCTGGATAGGAGACTGGAATAGTGATACGATAGGTCCCGCTGTGCTGCTTGGCATCGCTTGCGGCTGCGCGACCTCAGTCAGCGGCTCTGGCGTGACACTTGGCGGCCACCCGGGCCCGCAACTGGCTAACACAACCAGCAGACCGGCCAACAGCAGCGCCCCCAGTGCGATAGTCAATCTCATGTGCAACCCATTCATGGCTTGTCCTCCTCAGATCAGAATGTCGCAAATCAATCGGTCGCCCAACCGGGCGGTTATGATGGGCGGCAGTTCCATCATAACCTAACCCGGCCAAGCCGGGATCGAACAGGATGATCTCTGCCACGAATTTTCACGAATTGGCCCCTTTGCCTTCGTGAGCATGGTTCAGACGATCCAAGGTAATGCAACTGAATGCTATACTGCAAGCGGGAATAGACTTCGCTTTTCCGCCTAAGGAAAAAGGCGCAATTCGTGCCCGCTTGCAGTATATCAGAAGTACAACTGCCAGGGGTAGATCATCCGATCCTCGGCGGGGCGCCCGTACAGCCCCACGACTCGATAATCCTCCACCTCAGCCACAGCATCACCGACGGCGGCGCCAGCAGCCTTCAGCAGGGGAGGTGTCCCATGCGGAAAAGTGAGCTTGGTCTCGATCAGTAGGGTGACTCCTGGCTGGCGCACGATAAAGTCAACCTCGCGCTTGTCGGTGGTCCGCCAGTAACCTACCTGCTGGCTGCCGTAGCGTTTGAGCAGTTCCGTGTAGACGCTGGTCTCGAAGACCGCTCCCACCACTTTAATCCTATTTTTCTTAAAGTCAACTCTTATTTTTATATGATGCGAATCGGACAGGAACAGGTTGCGCCGTGGCGCCTTTTCGTGATAGAATAAGATGAGACAGGGGAAACATAATCAATCCATGAATTCAATCGTCCCAACAACGCTCCTTTTCATCCGTCATGGCGAGACCGACGCCAACGTCAACGGCCAGTTGGAAGGCGCCACCGACAGGCCGCTCAACGCCACCGGGCAGGCGCAAGCCCAAGCCCTGGCCGCCCGCCTGCTGAGCGAAAACCGGCCTATCCAGGTCATCTACAGCAGTTCGCTGACCCGCGCCCGGCAGACGGCCGCCGCCCTGGCTACGGCGCTCGGCGAACTGCCGGTGCAGGTTGACCCCGACTTGTCTGAGTATCGCTTGGGCGAGTGGGACGGCTTGACCTTGGAGGAACTGCGCGACGAGAAACAGATGTGGGTGCGCACGGCAAGCGACCCGCATTTTGCTCCGCCCGGCGGTGAGTCGGCCATGCAGTTCGGCTTGCGCCTCGTGCGCGCCGTGCGCGCCATCCTCAGCCGCCACCCAGGCCAGACCG